>JRYH01003698.1_pt1 | contig 14678 bp, 12 predicted proteins | sample 235351 | NCBI WGS metagenome assembly JRYH01 (sample SAMN03074221, study PRJNA261480) | activated sludge metagenome | biome: Wastewater Treatment Plant; feature: Wastewater; material: Activated sludge; isolation source: activated biomass of a wastewater treatment plant treating wastewater... ... | reverse complement strand
GCGCGCCGCCGTGGCCGGCCGGTCGTCGATCGCCACCCAGGCGATGCCCTGCGCGTCGAGCAGCCCGGACATCAGCTGCCCGACCCGGCCGTAGCCGGCGATCACCACGTGACCGTCCAGCCCACGCGGCAACTCGACTTCGCCGGCCGCGGGTGCCACCCGGGACCGCTCGATCCGCTCGCCCAGCGCCCGGCCCAGCGAAGCGAAGAGCGGCGTGACGAACAGCGACAGGCCGATCAGCAGCATCAGCGAGGCGGCGAGCTGCGCATCGAGCAGCTTCGAGGCCAGCGCCGCGCCGATCACGATGAATGCGAACTCGCCGCCCTGGCCGAGCAGCAGTCCGGCTTCGACGCTGCGGCCGGTGGCCAGCCCGAACGCCCGCGCCAGCACCGCGACCACCAGCGACTTCAGCGCGAACAGGCCGAGCAGCGCCGCCAGCAGCCAGCCCGGACTGCGCAGGATGGCGGCCGGGNNGGCCGAGCAGCAGGCCGCCTTCGGCCGCACGTCCCCACGACAGCCCGAACACGCGCAGCAGCACGAAGATGATCGCCGCCTTCATCGCCAGCAGGCCGACGACCGAGAGCGGAATCCACAGGGGCTCGGCGAGCAGGGCGCGCAGGTCGATGCCCATGCCCACCGACATGAAGAACAGGCCCATCAGCAGCCCGCGGAACGGCTCGATCGTGACCTCGACCTCATGGCGGAACTCGGTCTCCGCCAGCAGGAGCCCGGCGAGGAACGCGCCCAGCGCCATCGACAGCCCGGCGGCGAAGGTCAGCGACGCGATGCCCAGCGAGCTCAGCAGCGTCAGCGCCATGAAGGTGTCGGCCTGCCGGGATGCGGCGAACCAGCGGAACAGCGGCCGGATGACCCGCCGGCCGAGCAGGTAGATGAACGCGATCGCCGCGGCCGCCTTCAGCAGCGCGATGGCCACCGACAGCGTCACGCCACCGCCGCCCGGACTGCCCAGGGTCCCGACCAGGATCAGCACCGGCACCACGGCCAGGTCCTGCATCAGCAGGATCGAGAACACCGAGCGCCCGGTCGGCGTGCCGAGCTCGTGCCGGGCGCTGAGCAACTGCATCACCACCGCGGTGGAGGAGAAGGCCAGGATGAGCCCGATCAGCAGTGCGGTGTCGGCCGCGTGACCGAAGCGCGCCGCGATCAGCCCGACCGCGACCGCGGTCACCACGATCTGCAGCGTGCCCGCGCCGAAGACCCAGCGACGCATCGCCCACAGCCGTTCGGTGGAAAGCTCGAGCCCGATCGAGAACATCAGGAACATCACGCCCATCTCGGCCAGCGCCGCCACACCCGGCCCGCCCGAGAACGAGAGCCAGGAGAGCCAGGGCAGGTCGGCCGCGAAGCGGCCCAGCCCGAAGGGCCCGACGACCAGGCCCACGACGAGGAAGCCGAGCACGTTGCTGATTCGGAAGCGCTGCAGCAGCGGGATGAGGATCCCGGCCAGCGCGAGGAAGAGCAGCGCCTCGCGCAGGTGGGGAATGCCCGACTCGTGCATCGCGGTGCGCCGCGCTCAGATCACCGAAGCCGCACAGCCGTCCATCGGCACGATCGCGCCCGAGACATACGAGGCGCGCGGCGAGGCCAGGAACAGCGCCACGTCGGCGATCTCCTCGGGCTCGGCCATCCGTCCCATCGGGATCTTCGCGATCGACTTCGCCAGCAGCGCATCGCGGCTCGCGCCGGTGGCGCGCGACTCGGCCTCCAGGCCCTCCTCGACCCGCGAGGTCCGGGTGAGGCCGGGGTTGATCGCGTTGACCCGCACGCCCTTGGCCGCCCAGGCCTGGGCCATGCCAACCGTGGCCAGCATCAGCGCCGCGTTGGCCGACCCGCCGGCGATGTGCATCGTGCCGGCTTGCCGGCCGCCCTGGCCGACGATGTTCACGATCGCGCCGCGGCCGCGCGCGGCCATCCGCTTCGCAACCGGCTCCATCATGTGGACCGTGGTGAAGTACTTGGCGTCCATCGCCTGCCTGAAGGCGGCGGCGTCGAGCTCGTCGGGGCCGTAGCGCCGCGCCGCGCCGGCCGAGTTGACCAGCACGTCGATCGGGCCGATCGTGGCCTCGATCTCGCCCACCGCCGCGAGCGCCGCGTCGGCGTCGCGCAGGTCGGCTGCCACCACCGCCATGGCCAGCCCCTCGGCGGCCAGCCGCTCGCGCGCCCGCTCGAGCGCTTCGGCCGAGCGGGACACGCCCACCACGGTGGCGCCCTCGCGGGCGAAGGCCTTCGCGCAGGCGAAACCGATTCCCTTGCTGGCGCCGGTCACGACGACGACGCGCTTGTCGAGCTCGAGCTGCATGGCCTGGATCCGCTCGCCGTCAGGCCTTGAAGCGCTGGGCCAGCGCCTCGGCGCCGCGCGCCAGCACGCCCACGTCGGCACCCACCGCCACGAACAGCGCGCCGCAGTCGAGCCAGCGCCGGGCCAGCGACTCGACCGGCGTGAGCACGCCCGGCGCCTTGCCGGCGGCCCGAATCCGGCGGATCGCGTCGTCGATGATGGGCAGCACTTCCGGATTGCCGGTCTCGCCGGTGTAGCCCAGCGAGGCGTGCAGGTCGGCCGGCCCGATGAACACGCCGTCCACGCCGTCGACCGCGCAGATCGCCTCGATCTCGTCCAGGCCCTGCTTCGTTTCGACCTGCACCAGCACGCAGAGTTCGCGCTCGACGTGCTTCGTGTAGTCGCGCACCCGGCCGAAGCGCGTGGCCCGGGTGGTGCCGCCCACGCCGCGAACCCCCTTGGGCGGATAACGGGTGTAGGAAACCGCCGCACGCGCCTCCTCGGCGGTGGACACGAAGGGGATCAGCACCGTCTGCACGCCGGCGTCGAGGTAGCGCTTCAGGATCACCTGGTCGCTCCAGGGCACGCGCACGATGGCCGAGGTCTGCGGATAGCCGGCCGCCGCCTGCAGCTGCGAGAACACCGACTCGAGGTCGTTGGGCGAGTGCTCGGTATCGAGCAGGATCCAGTCGAAACCTGCCCCAGCGATCACCTCCACCGTGTAGTTCGACGGGATGCTGGACCACAGGCCGATCTGCGGCCGGCCGGCGGCGATCGCGTGCTTGAAGGCGTTCACGGGCAGTTCCAATCGGGGCTCCTTTCGTTCTGGTTCTGGTTGCGGTTCGGGCGCGGATCCGCGCCGGGTCGTTCCGGGATCGCGCTCGATTGTACCGAGCCGCCCTCTGGGCCCGGCCGCCGCGCAGTAAACTGCAGACCCGTTGGCCACGGTGGCCGGAAGGAGACGACAGGCATGGCGGAATACATCACGATCGAATCGCAGGCCCTCACGCGCGCCATCGCCGCCATCGTGTCGGCCGGCGGCAGCTCGGCCGAGGAGGCGCAACAGGTCGCCGAGAGCCTGGTCGGCGCCAACCTGACCGGCCACGACTCGCACGGCGTGGGCATGATCCCGCGCTACGTCGAGTCGCGCCTCGAAGGCGGCCTGCTGGTCGACCGCCAGCCCAGCGTGAAGATGGACTCGGGCGTGCTGCTCGCGCTCGACGGCGAGCGCGGCTACGGCCAGACGATCGGCAAGGCCGCGATGGCCATGGGCATCGCGCGCGCGCGCGAGCACGGCGCCTGCATCATGACCCTGGCCAACGCCCACCACCTGGGCCGGATCGGCCAGTGGGCCGAGCAGGCCACCGCCGAGGGGCTGGTCTCCCTGCATTTCGTCAACGTGATGACCCGCCCGAGCGTGGCGCCCTTCGGCGGCTCCGATGCGCGTTTCGGCACGAACCCCTGCTGCATCGGCGTACCGCTCGACGGCCAGCCGCCGATGATCCTCGACTTCGCCACCAGCGCGGTCGCGCAGGGCAAGATGCGTGTGGCCCACAACAAGGGCGAGAAGGTCCCGCCCGGCAGGCTGATCGACGACAAGGGCCAGCCGACCGACGACCCGCGCTACGTCGTGATCCCGCCCTGGGGCGCGCTGCTGCCCTTCGGCGATCACAAGGGCTCCGGGCTCGCGGTGGTCTGCGAGCTGCTGGGCGGCGCGCTGACCGGCGGCGGCACCTGGCACAAGCCGCACGACGGCAGCCGCCGCGTCTACAACGGCATGCTGACCATCCTGATCGACCCGGCCCGCGCCGGCGGCGGCGGCGAGTCGTTCACCAGCGAGAGCCTGGCCTTCGTGGAATCCCTGCGGCAGTCGCCGCCTGCGCCCGGCGTGGACAAGGTCCGGATCGCCGGCGAGCCCGAGCGCGAGACCCGCGCGAAGCGCCTGGCCGAGGGCATTCCGGTCGACGGCACCACCTGGGAGGAGATCCTGGTGGCCGGCGAGAAAGTGGGGGTGGCGCGCGCCAGCACGGCGCGCGCGGCAGGACTGGCCTGAGCTTGCCTCAGGCTTCCGGCGCTTCGGGGGCTTCGGCCATCGGGGTCTGGCCCGGGTGGCGGACCTCGGCCTGCTTGCGCTTCACGTGATCCTCGACCTGGCGGCGCGCCGCCAGGAAGGCGTCGCGAACCGCGACGTTCGCGTCCTCGTTGCGGACGTGATTCACGACCAGGTTCGCCCCCGGAACCGAGACATCCACCGTCACCGCGAACTGCTCGCCCTGCTGGCTGTGGTTGTGCGGCTTGTCGACCACGACCCGGCATCCGGTCATGTTCGGATGGAACTGCTCGAGCTTGGCGGCCTTCTCCCGGATCAGGGTCTCGAGCGCGGGGGACACGGGCATGTCGTGAAAGCTGATCTGAAGCGGAATTTTCATCGTCGGGCATCTTCCTTGGTGAAGTCTGGCGTCCGATCGCAGGGACTGCGGCCGGCCTGCCATCCCTAAAGCTTACATCGCAGCGAGGCGACGGCCTCCTCCAGCGCCCTAAGGTGGCGGGTTTCCGCCAGCGCGAGCGCCAGCGCGCGGACCTTGACCTCGTCGTCGGGGGTGCCCGCGGCCAGCTGCTCGAAGGCCGCCCGCAACCGGCGCTCCTGCCTGAGCGCGTCCTCGAGCGCGCGTGCGATCCTGCCCGCCTGACGCGCGCCGGCGCCGGCGGACCTGGCTGCGTCGGGTCTCGGCTCGTCGGACTCCGCGCCGGCGTCGACGATCCGGAGCAGCTCCTCGCCGTCGATCATCGGCAACTCGCGGGCGAGTTGCTCGGCGTGCTGCTGTTCGCTGGCACTGACCCGCGCGAGCGCGGCCGCAAGGCTGCCGTCGACCCGCCCCGAGTCGAGCGCGAGCGCCCGCCAGCGCGCCGCGGCACGCTGGCGCTGCTCGAGCGCGCTCGCGAGGGCGTTCGATGCGCGGGAAACGGGTTTCATCGGGGAGCGAAAGAGGGGAAAGCCTGGGCATCCCGACTGTGCACGCCGGCGCGCCGCGGCCCGTTGACCCGCGTCAAGCGGGTTCCACATCTGCACGCCGCGGCCACGATGCTGTAAAGTCTGAAAACAATCCGCAAACTCCGGCCGGCATCGTTCCGGGCGGGGCATAACGAGAACGGTTCATCGGGAGACTCTGCTTGGCATCCGTCAGCATCGAAGGCGTACAGAAATCTTTCGGCGCCACCAAGGTCATCCACGGCGTCGACATCTCCATCTCCGACGGTGAATTCTGCGTGCTGGTGGGGCCCTCCGGCTGCGGCAAGTCCACGCTGCTGCGCATGATCGCGGGACTCGAGGAGATCTCCGCGGGCCAGATCCGGATCGGCGACCGGGTGGTCAACAACGTCCAGCCCAAAGAGCGCGACATCGCGATGGTCTTCCAGAACTACGCGCTCTACCCGCACATGAAGGTCCGCGACAACATGGCCTTCTCGCTCAAGCTGGCCAAGCGCCCGCAGGCCGAGATCGACCAGCGGGTCAACGAGGCCGCGGGCATCCTGGGCCTCACCCAGTACCTCGACCGCTACCCGCGCCAGCTCTCCGGCGGCCAGCGGCAGCGGGTGGCCATGGGCCGGGCCATCGTCCGCAAGCCCCAGGTGTTCCTGTTCGACGAGCCGCTGTCCAATCTCGACGCCAAGCTGCGCGCGCAGATGCGCCTGGAAATCGCCCGCTTGCACGAGCGCCTGCGCACGACAATGCTCTACGTCACACACGACCAGATCGAGGCGATGACGCTGGCCGATCGCATCGTCGTGCTCGACCAGGGTCGAATCGAGCAGATCGGAACCCCTGACGACATCTATGCGCGGCCCGCCAACCGCTTCGTCGCCGGCTTCATCGGCTCGATGCGGATGAACTTCCTGCCGGTGCGGGTCGTCAATCAGTGCAGTGATGGCGTCCGCTTGCAACTGGCAGGCGGGGCGTCCGTCACCGTGCCGGTGCGTGAAGCCGTCGCGGTCGGCACCGAACTGACGCTCGGCATCCGCCCCGAGCATCTGCACGTGCAGGACTTCGAGGACGCAGTCGCGCTCGACGGGCGCATCGAACGCATCGAGGCGATCGGTGAAGCGCAACTGGTCTATCTGGAAGGCACTGCCGGCAGTGCTCTGTGCGCGCGACTGGCCGGCACGTTGCAAGAAAAACCGGGCGGTCCGCTGCGCCTGTGGTTGCGTAGCGACCAGTGCCATCTGTTCGATGACAGCGGGCGCACCCTGGCGCGACTGTCGTGATTTTCGTCCGCCGACGCCATTCTCCCGCTATCATGAAGCCCGTTGGTGCTCGTCGAGGCGTTCCGCCGAGACGGTTCAACGGGAATCAGGGGGAATGAAGGCGCCCGACAGCGGAGCCGCCTGCCTTCCAACCTGAGCTGCCCCCGCAACGGTAAGCGGAAGACCGGTCGACAAGGCCGGTCGGCTCGCGGCAGACAGCCACTGGGGAAACATGACCCACCAAGGGTGATGTGATCCGGGAAGGCGTCGCGAGCGGTTTCCGTCAGCCCGGATACCGGCCAACGAGGTGGCGATCCTGCCGGCGACAGCCTGGCGTGATCCGCCGTGCAGCGCGATGCCGCGGGGAAGCGGACGAGCGCGTCCCGTTCTGGTTTCACATGTCTTTTGAACCTCTCTCCCGTGCGCGCACCCTGGTCGAGCAGGTGCACGAACGCCTGCTCGACGCGATCTGCAGCGGCGATCTGGCGCCCGGTGAACGCCTGATCCAGGATGCGCTGGCGACCCGCCTGCAGGTGTCGCGCCAGCCGGTCATCGCCGCGCTTGCCCTGTTGCGTCAACAGGGATTCGCCGTGGAACACGGCCGGCGCGGTCTGCAGGTCGCGCCCGTTGACCGGGCCCGTCTGGCGAGCATCGATCAACTGCGACTGGCACTGGAGCCGCTGGCGGCGCGTCTGGCGGCAGAACGTGCCGGATCGTGCGCGTCGATGGTAGATATCGCCATGGCGCGCACACTGCTGGCGCGCGGCCGCAAGGCTGTCCGCACCGGCAACCGGCAGGAAGCCCTGCGTGCCGATCTCGCTTTTCACCAGTGGCTGTGCGCGGCCGGCGGCAATCCGCTCCTGGTGCAATCGATGCAGCTGCACTGGTTGCATCTGCGTCGCCGATCGATGGCCGCATCGCATGTCGATCCGCCGGGGCTGGCCGGCTGGGACGAACATGCGGACATTGTCGAGGCGATTGCCGATGGTGATGCGACGAAGGCGGAGCGGCGGGTGCGCGCGCATCTTGGGGCGGATGTGTGCCGGTTCAGCCCGGTGCCGGCGGTTTTCTAGACGGTTTGCGCAGTACCTGCATGGATTCACAAATGGATCCGGAATGGATCTAGAATCCGGTTTGGTGTTGAATCGATGCCAAATCTCATGTCAGACGATACTGTCAACCTGTCGATCAAGGCCGTCCCGGTCGATCTTGCAGCGCGGCTGCGCGCGCGTGCCGCCCGCAACCACCGCTCCCTGCAGCGTGAACTGATGGCGATCATCGAAGTGGCGGCATGTCCGGCGCAAGCGTCGCTCCCGCCTGCGCCGCCAGAGAGCGTTCGGCGCACATCCCCGGCTGCCGGCAGATCAATCGACGAAGTGATCAGGTGGATTCATCAGCTTGTTCCCGAACCGTTGAAGGATGCTCCGTCGGGAACCGACATCATTCGTGCCGCAAGGGACAGCCGTTGAGCGACCGCGCTCGTTCCGCCGGAATGCAGCTGTACATTGCCGAGCCGCCCATCGCGTACCGTGTGCTTCCGCCGCTGACGGTCGATTGCAGCGTTCTCGCCGCGGCGCTCTTTCGCGAACCCGATTTCGAGGTCCCGGCGCTTGAAGCGATGAGGCGATGCAGGCTGCACGCACCCGACCTGATTCGGTACGAAATCGCCAATGTCGCCGTCAAGAAATCAGCCGTAGCCGGTGAATCCGCGGTGCGTGCGGCACTCGATGGTTTCGACATGCTCGATCTGGGTCTGCACCGGATCGACCTCAAGGCCGGCGTCGAGCTGGCGCAACAATACGGGCTCAGCGCATACGACTCGGCGTATCTGTGGCTGGCTGGCGAACTGAAGGCGCCACTGGCCACGTTCGACCGCAGGCTCGCCGAAGCGGCCAGACGATATCTCGGCACCTTTCCGGATTGAGGTCTGGGGTCCGACTCGCGGCAGGCTGCGCGCTCGATCACCACACCCTGCAGGTGATGTGCCAGCAGGCCGTCAAGGCCGGACAGGTCATGCCGCGGGTCCGTGGCTCACTGACGGGGAGGGCGGGTTGACGGCGGGCCATGGGCGCGGGTTGCGGCGTTCGTCGAGATGGGGTGATGGCATGCGGCTACGCCGCCATGCCATTCAGTTCCCGCGAAAGAATCGCTGAGGGGCGGGCTCAGCCCGCGCCCAGCTCACCCGCTACCCGCCCCCCAAACCGGCGGCTGATGACCCACTCCACGTGCATGCTGGCCCGCGTGAACCCGACGAACAGCAATTTTCGGGTCATGGGATCGAGCGACTCGAAGTCGCATTCGGTCAGGACGACTGCGGGTGCCGCCTGTCCCTTGAAGCGTCGTACCGATTCGACGAGCAGTTCGCCTTCGGTCCAGATCGGAGTGCTGCTTTCGTCCCAGGCGCCGGAGAAGCGTCGCAGCGTCCATGGGCCGAGACGATCGGCGTTGAGCAGCGCGGATCGCTCGCGTCCGCGCAGGCTGATCACGGCGATGTCGTCGAGGGCGAAGCCACGCTGCAGGCAGCGCTCGATGGCCGATCTCGTGGCGCGCGGGCAGCCGCCGTCGTCTTCGTGTTCGATCGGATCGGGCACGTCACCCTCGTGGGGAGAGCAGGCTTCGACGGGTTGACCGGTCAGGCGCAGCAGATTGATGAGCCGGACGACGGCGCGCGGCGTGCGGAAGTTTTCGAGCGAGGCGACCGTCGTCGCTTCGGGCAGTTCGTAGCCCGGCCGATCGGGGTAGAGCTGCTGGTCCGGATCTTCCATCAGCACCGCGCGGCCGTCGTGACGCAGGCGTGACAGCACCGCCTCCACCCATTGGGGCTGCAGGTCCTGCCCCTCGTCGAGCACCAGCAGATCCAGATCGGGTTCGGCGCGTTCCAGTGCTTCGGCGCAGCCGGCGGCGACGCGGTCGAACACGCCCGGCGAGGTGAAGTCGATCGTCATGCCGGCCTGACGGCAAACGCGCACGGCATACTCGTGGAAAGTCTCCGCCGGTGTGCGCACCGGCGCAATGCGCGCCATGTGATCGGCCAGCGCGCGGTTGAAACAGAGATAGCCCGCCCGCAAACCCTGCCGGTCGGCGTCGCGCAACAGGCGCAGCGCCAGTTGCGTCTTGCCTGAGCCGGCCGTGCCGACCACCCGGATCAGCCCCGAGGGCACCGTCAGGCGCGGCACCCAGGTCGCCAGCCCGGCCGACAGTCGGCGCGACGCCTCGATCACCCGGCCGGTCAGCGCCGACACGTCGGGGATCACATGAAAGCGGTCTTCCAGAAACGCGATCACCCGGTCGTGTACCGTGCGCGCCGGCATGCCGGGCCCGAGTTGCTCCAGCACCACGCCGGGCAGATGATCGAGCGCGTCGCTGTCGACGATGCGCTCGCGCGGCCACTGCACCGTTCCGGACTGCACGCGCACGTCCGGCAGCACCAGCAGGTGATGTACCCGCACCTCGGGCAGCCCGGCCTGCTGCAGGCGGCTACGCAGAGCTGCGTACTGCTGACGCACCTGGGCGCCGACATTGCGGCGTTGCTGCTGGCCGTAGTGCTTGAAGATGCCGTCGGGCCGGAACTCGACACCGCCCGCCTTCACCTCGATGAGCATGAGGTCGCCCGCCTGGTTGACGACCACGACATCGATCTCGCCATGACGTTCGTCCGCGGCCGACCCGGAACTCCAGTCGACGCTGTGAAAGACCGAAAACGCGTCCGGCAGGTCAGCTCCGAGGCGCCGGACGACGTCGAGTTCGGCGGCCAGGCCGAGGGTGCGTGGCTCGCTGACGGGAAGGGCGGGGTGGAGACGGCCCATGGGAGGGGGTTACGGCGTTGTCGCGCTACGTTGCATGCAACTCTTCGCGGAGCACTTCCCGCAACACCGCGACGGTGAGAGGGCGATCATCGCCGGACTTGTGTGCCGGGATCAACCTGACGCCCCTCATCCCGCCGCCCACTGCCCCGACAGCAGCGCGGCCTGCTCGAGTACCGTCTGCGTTGCCTTTTCCTGTTTGTCGGGCGGATAGCCATGTTTGCGCAGGATGCGTTTGACGAGCACGCGCAGCTGGGCGCGCACGTTCTCGCGCAGGGTCCAGTCGATGGTGACGTTGTTGCGTACCGTCGTGACCAGTTCGCGGGCAATGTCGCGCAGGGTTTCGTCACCGAGCACTTTCACCGCGCTGTCGTTCGTCTCCAGTGCATCGTAGAAGGCGAGTTCGTCTTCGCTCAGGCCGAGCTGCTCGCCGCGCGCGTGGGCGGCACGCATCTCGTGGGCGAGCTGGATCAGTTCCTCGATGACCTGCGCCGCTTCGATCGCGCGGTTCTGGTAGCGGCGCAGCGTCTGCTCGAGCATTTCGGCGAATGATCGTGCCTGCACGATGTTCCTGCGGCGGCGTTCCTTCAGCTCGCCCTTGAGCAGCTTTTGCAGCAGTTCGACGGCCAGGTTGCGCTGCGGCATGCCGCGCACTTCGGCGAGAAATTCGTCGGAGAGGATCGACAGATCGGGTTTTTCGAGGCCGGCCGCGGCGAAAATATCGAGCACACCGTCGGGCGCCACCGCGCGCGAGATGATGCTGCGCACGGCCTGATCGAGTTCTTCCTCGGGGCGTGCATCGCTTGCCGTGCGCTTGGCGAGTACGGCCTGCACCGCCTGGAAGAAAGCGACCTCATCCCGGATGGCGATCGCCTGCTCGTGCGGCACGGCCAGTGCGAAGGCCTGGGAGAGTTCGCGCACGGCGCGGATGCACCGATCCTTGCCGTTTTCCTGGGCGAGGATGTGCTCCTGCGCTGCCGGCAACAGGCCGAGCCGCTCCTGCGCCGTGCCGCTGATCCACTTGCCGTAATCGAAGCCTGCCGCCATGCCGGAAGGCGTCGCGTACGGACCGAAGAGCCCGCGGCAGACTTCGTATTTCTCCAGCATCACGGCAACGGCCTCGTCCTGGTCCAGCGCCGTGCGGCCGGTGCCGCCGCTTTCGGTGTAGGTTGCCAGCGCCTGCCTCAGTTCATGCGCCAGTCCGAGGTAGTCGACGACAAGCCCGCCCGGCTTGTCGCGGAACACGCGGTTCACCCGTGCGATCGCCTGCATCAGGCCGTGTCCGTGCATCGGCTTGTCGATGTACATCGTGTGCAGGCTCGGCGCATCGAACCCGGTGAGCCACATGTCGCGCACGAGCACCATGCGCAGCGGGTCGGCCGGATCGCGAAAACGCGTGGCCAGCGCTTCGCGCCGGGGCTTGTTGCGGATGTGCTGCTGCCAGTCGGCCGGATCGGATGCCGAGCCGGTCATCACGATCTTGATCGCGCCGCGGTCGTCGTCGTCGCTTGCCCAGTCGGGGCGCAGCCGCACGATCTCGTCATGCAGTTCGACGCAGATCCGGCGGCTCATGCACACCACCATTGCCTTGCCATCGATCGCCTCGAGCCGCTGCTCGAAGTGGCCGACGATGTCGCGCGCAATGATCTCCAGCCGTTTTTTCGAGCCGACGACGGCCTCGAGTTGCGCCCACTTCGTCTTGAGCTTCTCCTTGCGGTCGACTTCTTCGCCTTCGGTCGCCTCCTCGAAGTCCGGGTCGATGTGCGGGCGCTCGGCCTCATCGAGAACAAGTCTTGCCAGCCGGCTTTCGTAGTAGATCGGCACCGTGGCGCCGTCCTCGACCGCGCGCTGGATGTCGTAGACGCTGATGTAGTCGCCGAACACGGCGCGCGTGTTGGCGTCCTGCAGTTCGATCGGCGTGCCGGTGAAACCGATGAAGGACGCATGTGGCAATGCATCGCGCATGTGCCGGGCGTAGCCGTCGACGAAATCGTACTGGCTGCGATGCGCCTCGTCGGCGATGACGACGATGTTTCCCCGCGTCGACAGCGTCGGGTGGCGGTCGCCCTTTTCATCGGGAAAGAACTTGTGGATGGTGGTGAAGACCACGCCGCCGGCCTGCACCGCCAGCAGTTCGCGCAGGTGTGCCCGGCTGTCGGCCTGCACCGGAGGCTGGCGCAGCAGCCCGACGCAGTGCGAAAAGGTGCCGAAGAGCTGATCGTCGAGATCGTTGCGGTCGGTGAGCACGACCAGCGTCGAATTGCCCATCGCCGGCTCGCGGATGATGCGTCCGGCGTAGAAGGCCATCGTCAGGCTCTTGCCCGAGCCCTGCGTGTGCCAGACCACGCCCACGCGCCGGTCGCCCGGCTTGCCGCCGGGCTGGCGTCCGGCCTCGTAGCGGCCCATGAACTCGGTGGCCTCGTTGGCCCGCGCCAGTTCGGCCGCGCGCAGCGTCTCGCCGACTGCCACCTGCACGGCGTGGAACTGGTGATAGCCGGCCATCTTCTTGATGATGCGCCCGCTGCCGTCGTCCTCGAACACGATGAAGTCGCGCACCAGCGCGAGGAAGCGCCCCGGCGCCAGCATCCCGTCGATCATCACCTGCAACTCGGGCAGCTTTGCATCGGCCAGCGTCTCGCCCGAAACCGTACGCCAGGGCTTGAACCACTCGCGCCCGGCCGTGAGCGTGCCCGTGCGTGCCTGCACGCCGTCGGAGGCGATCAGCACGGCGTTGGTGGCAAACAGCGCCGGCACCTCGGCCTTGTAGGTCTGCAACTGCTGGAAGGCGGTCCAGACCGTCGCGTCTTCGCTGGCGGCGTTCTTCAGTTCCAGCACCGCCAGAGGCAGCCCGTTGACGAAGAGCACCACGTCCGGCCGGCGCTGGTGCCTGTTCTCGATGACCGCGAACTGGTTGACGGCCAGCCAGTCGTTTTTCGACGGATCATCAAAGTCGATGACCCGCGTCTGCGCGCCGCGGATCGCGCCTTCGGTGTTGCGGTACTCCACCGTCACGCCATCGACCAGCAGGCGATGCAGCGCGCGGTTGCACTGCACGGGTTCCGCGCCTTCAGGTCGCGTCAGCCGGCGAAAGGCATCCTCCAGCGCTTCCGCGGGCAGCCCGGGGTTCAGGCGCGCAAGCGCCGCGCGCAGGCGCTGCGCCAGCACCACCTCGCCATAGTCCGACCGTTCGGCCGCGGGCGTGTCCGGCGCAATGTCGGGGCCGTGCGCAATCTGCCAGCCGATGGCTTCGAGCCAGGCCAGCGCGGCTTCTTCAACGACGGATTCGGTGAAGCTGCTCATGCGATCCAGTGCAAAACCGGTCGGTCGAGAAAGTCTGCGAGGGCGATGCCGTCGCCGCCCACCAGCAAGGTGCGCTTCGTCGGGAAGGTCTGTGCGAATGCTGCGCTGCCGCCATGCTGGCGGGGCGCCGCGCCGCTCTTGACCTCGATCGCCGTCAGCGTCCGGCCGCGCTCCACGACGAAATCCACTTCCTGGCTGCGTTCGCGCCAATAGTAGAGCCGGCACTCGCCGGCTGCGGCGGCGTTGGCAAGGTGCGCGCCAACCGCCGACTCCACCAGGCGACCCCAGCCGGCGGCGTCGGCCCGCGCCTCCTGCGGAGTCAGCCCCGAGAGCGCGCCGAGCAACCCCGTGTTCATCACCTGAAGCTTGGGGCTCGAACCGCGCTGGCGCGCCACGTCCCCGGCGTATTTCGGCAATCCACGCACCATGCCGGCCCCTGCCAGCAGGTCCAGATAATGCGCGAGTGTGGTCGTATTTCCCGCATCCTGCAATTGACCGAGCATTTTTGTGTAGGAGAGGATCTGCCCCGAGTAGCGGCACGCAAGTTCGAACAGACGCCGCAGGAGCGCGGGCTTGTCGACGCGCGTGAGCAGCAGCACGTCGCGCGCAAGGGAGGTCTCGACCAGCGAATCCAGGATGTAGCGCGCCCAGCGTGCGGGCTCGCCGATCAGCGGTGCTGCGCCTGGGTAGCCGCCGTGGAAGAGGAACTGCTCCAGCGACCAGCCGAAGGCCTCGCGCATTTCCCCGAACGACCAGTGGGGCAAATGGAGAATTTCGAATCGGCCAGCGAGGCTGTCACCGAGGCCGCGGGCGACCAGCAGCGGCGCCGAACCCAGCACCAGCACTTTCAGGCGCGCCCCGGCGGCGCTGTCCTCGTCCCACAGGCGCTTGACCGTTTCGGACCAGCCCGGAATTTTCTGGATCTCGTCCAGTACCAGTACGGCACCGTGCTCGCCGGCATCGGTGGCGACGAGCCGCGCGGCTTCCCACTTCTGTGCGATCCAGGCATCCCCGCGCAGCGTCGGCTCATCGGC
>JRYH01012052.1_pt1 | contig 14709 bp, 15 predicted proteins | sample 235351 | NCBI WGS metagenome assembly JRYH01 (sample SAMN03074221, study PRJNA261480) | activated sludge metagenome | biome: Wastewater Treatment Plant; feature: Wastewater; material: Activated sludge; isolation source: activated biomass of a wastewater treatment plant treating wastewater... ... | reverse complement strand
AGCCGACGTTGCTCCAGGTGCCGTCCGGATTGCGGCAGGCCGTGCCGCGCATCGAGGTCGGCCGCCCGTCGATGAAGACCTTATGCGTATAGTCGCGGCAATCGACGGTGCCGCGCTTATACGGACGACTCGGCACGACCTCGCCGTAGCGCCCGTTCTCGGGGTTGCGCCACTGACGGGAGACACCCGACTGCCCGCGCTCCAAAGCCTCGAACTCGGCGTCCTGGGCAAGGCGGCGGTCCTGCGCGTCCATGGAGCGGCCAATCTCGCTGCCGACGATTCCGCCCACGACAGCGCCGAGGGCGGTCGCCGCGATGTTGCCCGTCCCCTTGCCGACCTGATTGCCGAGGATGCCGCCAGCTACGGCGCCGACGACCATGCCGGTGTCCGCCTTGTTCGGCCCTTCCCCGCTGCAGCCCGCAAGGCCCATGGAAATCATCAAAAATGCGGTGGCGCAGATCGAACGCATGGAGATCCCCGTGGTTGTCCGAGAGCACTTCCCGGATCGCGCATGACGGGCGCCCCCTCGTGCCCTGATCATGCCAGAATGTGACTCGTCATCAAGCACATCCCGCCCCCCGTTTCCATGGGGATTCCGGCGAAAATTCGGCACTTATCACCGTAATACTCGTGTCTTCACGCCGAAGGGAGCGCGATTTCCACACGCAGGCCGCCGAGGGGCGATTGCGCCAGCTCGAGCCTGCCGCGGTAGGACTGGACGAGATCCGTCACGATCGAGAGGCCGAGGCCGGAGCCGGGCTTGCTTTCGTCGAGCTTGACGCCGCGCTTGCCGATCCGGGCGCGCTCCTCGGCCGAGAGGCCCGGTCCGTCGTCGTCGATCAGGATGGCGAAGCGGGCGCGCCCGGTTTTGGGCGGCCCCGGCTGCACACTGACGCTGACACGCGATTTCGCCCATTTGCAGGCATTGTCGGACACATTGCCGAGAATTTCCTCGAGGTCCTGACGCTCGCCGGCGAATCGGATCTCGGGCGGACACGCGACCGCCACCCGCACGTTGCGCTCGCGGTGAATGCGCTCGAGCGCCCGCGACAGCGGCTCCAGCACCTCGAGCACTGGCGTCGAGCGGCCGATGACGTCCACCCGGGCCGCGACACGGGCGCGGTCGAGGTAATGCGTGACCTGATCGCGCATGATCTCGGCCTGCTCGGTGATCTTGCGGCCGTAGGGCCCGTCGTCCTCGCGGGCCTCGTTCAGGATCACGGCGAGCGGCGTCTTCAGGGCATGGGCGAGGTTGCCGACCTGCGTGCGCGCGCGCTCGATGATCTCCTGGTTGGATTCGATGAGGGCGTTGAGCTCCTGCTGCAGGGGCTCGATCTCGGCCGGCAGCTCGCCTTCGAGCTTTTCGGCACGCCCGGAGCGGACCTCCGCCAGTCCCTGCTCGATGCGGCGCAGCGGGAGGAGGCCGAAGCGGACCTGGAACAGGGTCACGGTGACGAGGCCGACGCCCGTCAGGAAGAGCGCGATGGAGAGGCGCGCGACGAAATTCTGCAGCCGGCTTTCGAGCCAGTCGATCGGCCCGGCCACGATCACCGAATAGCGCGGCCCCTTGCCGAGCGGGTCAGGCCCGTCGATCACCTCGACCATGCGAATACCTTCGTGGTCGGGTCCGGCCGCGTTCATCCAGCGGGCGCCGTCGTCGTCCGGCTTGACGTTCTTCTCGATCGGCAGATCGATGGAAAAATCGCCGAGCGAGACCGAGCGCATGATCGGTCCGCTCTCGGCGACCAGCGGTTTGATCTGCCAATACCAGCCCGAGCGGGGGTCCTCGAACAGCGGCTCGTAGCGGTTCTTGGGCGCGATCGGCTGGCCTCCGGCGCCGCCCATGCTGTCGATGGCGATGGAGTTGACGAGCTTCTCGAGACGCGCGTCGAACGAGGTCTGCAAATCGTCGCGATAGAGCTGATAGATGATCAGCCCCGCGATCGGCAACACCAGCAGCACCCACGCCGCCGAGGTCGCCATCAGGCGGAAGGCGAGCGACTTAAGCTTCATTGGGGCCGCGGCTCATGCGGTATCCGAGACCACGCACGGTCTCGATGGCATCGTCCGGGAGCTTCTTGCGCAGGCGGCCGATGAACACCTCGATCGTGTTGCTGTCGCGATCGAAGTCCTGGTCGTAGAGGTGCTCGACCAGCTCGGTGCGTGACACCACGCGCCCGCCGTGATGCATCAGATAGGAGAGCAGCCGGTACTCATGCGAGGTGAGCTTGATCTGCTGGCCGTCGCAGGTGACGCGCGAGGTCTTTGTGTCGAGGCGGATCGCGCCGCACTCGATCTCGCTCTTGGCATGTCCGGAGGCGCGGCGCACCTGGGCGCGCACGCGCGCCAGCAATTCCTCCATATGGAAAGGCTTGGCGAGATAGTCGTCGGCGCCGGCGTCCATGCCAGCAACCTTGTCGCTCCAGCGGTCGCGGGCCGTGAGGATGATCACCGGCATGTTGCGGCTTGCGCGGCGCCACTGCTCGAGGACCGAGATCCCGTCCATCTTCGGCAGGCCGAGATCGAGGATCACGACGTCGTAGGGCTCGGTGTCGCCGAGGAAGAAGCCCTCCTCGCCGTCGCTCGCCGCATCGACGGCGTAGCCCGCGCCGGAGAGCGCGGTGGTCAGTTGCCGGTTCAGGTCTTTGTCGTCTTCGACGACGAGGATGCGCACGGGCGGTATCCCTCGGAGGCTTCAAGCGGTTACGAGCCTCCGAGTATAGTGGGGGTTCGAAGCGGAGCCTAGACCATGATCCGGCCCTCGCTTCCAATCCATCCGGCCTCAGCGTTTCGGCCGGATGATGGCCCGCTGAATGGGCTGATCGGCGCGCATGCGTCCGTAGATCGTGAGCAGCGTGCCGACCAGGGCGCCGATCGCCTGCACCGCCTCGGCCACATCGCGGCCGGCCGTCTGCACGAGCTCGCCCGAGATGTCCACGCCTGTCACGGGCGAGAGCGCGGGGAGCACGGACGAGAGGACGGTCACGATCGTGCCCCAGATCGTGAGCGAATGGCCCCAAAATTTGCCGTTGCCGGTGTCGGTCGTGCTGGTCGTCATGTCGGTGTCTCCTTGCGAGTTGAGAGGGGAAGATCCGCGGGCGTCGATAAGGGCGATCGCCCGCGCGCGGGTCGTCGTGACGCGGCGCAACCAGCCGCGCCCGAAGCGCCAGAAATGGGGGAGCGCGCGGTAGCGGCGCTCGCGGATGGCGGCGTAGGCGTCGAGCGCGACCGTCAGCGGCGTACGGGCCACGGCCGCGCGCGTCTCGGGACCGATCTCGCCGTCGACGCCGGCACCGACGGCCTCCTGCAGAGAGCGGATCGCCGTCCCGACGCCATGGTTGACGGCGGCGTCGAAGTGCATGAAGGCGAGCGGCTCGGGGAGATCGGCGCACCGGGCCTCGTCCCAGTAGCGCGCGCGATAGATGGCGGTGACGGTCTCCCGGTCGATCGCTTTCAGCGCGCGGACGAGGCGTGCGCGGCTTGCGGCTGTCACCGTCGTCCTGCGCCAGGCCGCGAAGACCGCGAGCGTGATGCCGAGATTGGTCGGGCCGCCCGGATCGTGCGGGTCGTCGGTGTAGCCGCCTTCCATCTCGAGGACGTGGGCGAGCGCGTGTGCGAAGCCATCGTCCTTGGCCTGCGGCGCCGGCGCGTTGGCCTCCTTGCTCTCCTCGCCCTCTTCTCCCTGCTCTCCCTGCGGCCAGCGCAGGCCGATCAGCCGACTCTTCGGATAACACGTGACCGAGACCGCATTGCTCTGGTTGCCGCCCAGCAGAACGACCGAGCTGCCGGCCTCGCTGAGCCAGAACCCGACATGGCCGAGCGCCGGATCCGTTCCCCGCGAGAAGACGGCGATGGCACCCATGCGCGGCTCGGCCAGCGGCTCCCCCCACGCGAGGTAGGAGCGCGCCATCAGCGATCGGGTGGACCGGAGGCCCGCGCGCTCGAGGCAGGCTCCGCAAAACGCGGCGCACCAGGCCACCTCGTCGCGCACGATGCGCGCATGGCCGGCATCGCGGAACAGCGCCAGAATGCGTGGATTGGACTTCGTACCCACGCGCTCGGCCTGGCCGAACTCGCGCCAGGCCTCGCTCAGCCAGCGTTCGCTCTGCATGAGATCTCACAGAAAGAAAGGACGGGATCAGACGACGGCGGCTCGTGGCGTGCCGCGTCCATAGGTTGCGCTCATCTGTGCGATGGCGACGGAAAGCGTTCCTTGCGGTGCGCCGAAGTCGGCCGTCTGCTGGGCGGCCGTGTACGTGCACGTGGGAGACGTCACAGCCAGCGTGCGTACGACGGTGGCGCCGTCGAGGATGTCGACCTCATAGCGCTCGCTCTCCTCGGCGAGCGGAACCTCCGCCGCCTCCCAACTGTCGCCGCCGATGCGCGTTCGGCGCACCCAGGTGAGCGTCACGTCGCCGCCGGCGCGCGTCGCGCGGATGTGCACGGGCGAGAGCGGCCGCAACCCGCAGCCCATGAACGCATGGGTTTCGGTCGTGTAGGACAAATCGGAGATGTCGCGGCTGGCCGGACCGTAGCGCCAGAACAGCGGCGCGCCGATCTCGCCAGCCGAAAGCGGCACGGGCACGATCTCCCCGCCGATCGCCACGAAGGTTGCGCCGGCGGGCAGCGGCGCGCGCATCTCGGCTTCGGTTCCCGCCTGTCCGCGCAGCAGACGCGAGATCTCGTAGGTGCCCTCGCCGACGAGGGTCGCGGTCTCGAACTGGATCACCTCCCAGCCACCTGCCTCATTGCGGATGGCGGCGGCGTTGCGGCCGGCGAGCATCTGCAGGCGCGTTGCAGATGTGAGCATGCCGCTCGCGAGACGCACGCGAATGCGTGTCGTCCGGTCGATCACGCCGATCGGGCCTTTCGGCAGCGGATCGAGCGTCTCGCCGAGGGTGGCCGGGGCCGGCGCGCGCACGCGGAGCGCATATCCAGCCTCCTCGGGCGAGGCATAAACCGCAATGCCGCCGGGCCATGGTACCTGCAGGGCGGCGATGTAGCCCGCTTCGGGCGGCTCGTCGCCGCGCAACAGCGGCAGGTCGAGGAACGCGACATGAGCGGGGCCCGGGATGAGCGGAGACCTCTCCGTCGTCTCGCGCGGGCGCGGCGCCGCTCCCGCATAGACCTCGGGATCGATGCTGCGGCCTTCGATCTCGCGCACGCCGCGCTCGCCGATCTCCGTCACCCGCACCAGGATCTCGGTGCCGTCCCTCTCGACGGACAGCAGGTCGCCCGGCTCGACCGCCAGCGCACTCGGCGGCAGCTTGAGCGCGGCGCGCTCGCGCGAGGCCCAGGCCTCGAACAGCCAGGAGTCGGCCATCTGCGCGGCGGCCTCGTGCTCGAGCACCATCGGCAGCTCGGCGCGCGCCACGCGCCCACTCGCGCCGGCAAGCCGGCGCCCCTCGGCCACGGCCTGGCGATAGTCTCCGCTCGCGGCAATGTGCGTGACCTTGGCGGAGGCCGGAAGGTCCGTCTCCTGCGCGCGCGTCAGCGTCACCAGCGCGTCGCCCGCGCGCTCCTCCACCAGATCGCCCTCGTCGAGGGTCATTACGGGCGCCTCGACACCGCGATGGCGGAGCACGATGCGACCCTCGCTCTCCAAGCTGTCGAAGAAGTAGGCGAGCTCCAGCGGCTGAAGCGCATCGCGCGGCGACATCAGGCGGTCGACCACGTAGCCCGGCACGACGCCGCGCAGCGCCGCCGTCTCGGCCCCCGCGACGCCGTAGTCCGCGAGCAGCCGATCGACCAGCTCAGCGAGCGGCGCCACCGAGAAGCGTCCGTTGAGCCAGTGGCCAAGCCGCCAGTTCTCGCCGTCGCTCCAGGCTTCCAAGTTGTAGGGGAATGCCGGATACGGGCGCGCGTCCCAGCAATAGACGTGAATGCGGGACAGATCGACCATGCGCGCGCCGTACACGGCCGACACGGGGTTGAGGCCCGGAACGTAGCCTGCGCTCGCCGGATCGAACGACGCGATCAGCGCCCTCAAATAACGGCGCTGCATGAGGTCGTCACGGACGCCGCGCGAGAAATAGGGAAACGCCGATTCCGCGCTCTTCGGATCGACGAAGACGTTCGGCTGGCTCGCCCCGTTGTCGAGCGCGGGGCAGCCGATCTCCATGAGCCAGAACGGCTTCGACTGCGGGACCCAGGCCGTGGGCGCTCCGCTCGGCACGCCGCCGGGGCGGTTGTAGTGCGGATTGAGCCACCAGGACCGGATGTCCTTGTAACGGAACATCCACGCCTTGCCGTGCCCATCGGTGATCGGCGTGCGGATCTGCTGCTCGCGGTCGGAGCTGCTCGCGTAATACCAATCGTAGCCCTCGCCGCCGGCCACGTTGGCGCGGAGATAATCGTCGTCGTAGATCGAGCGGGCGCCCGCGAGCGCATCGAGATGGCTCGCGCCGTCCCGCCAGTCCGCGAGCGGCCAGTAGAGATCGATGCCGATGGCGTCGATGGCGGGCGCGGCCCAGAGCGGATCGAGATGGAAATAGACGTCACCCGATCCGTCGGGCGGCTGGTGGCCGAAGTACTCGGACCAGTCGGCCGCATAGACGACCTTCGTCCCGCTTCCGAGCACGCTCTTGACGTCGGCGGCGAGCGTTGCGAGCGCCGTGACGAACGGATAGGTCGACGCGGCGCTGCGCACCCAGGTCAGGCCACGCAGCTCCGTCCCGATCAGGAATGCATCGACGCCGCCTGCGGCTTTAGCGAGATGCGCATAGTGCAGCACCATGCGGCGGAACGACCACTCATCCGGACCGGAATAGACGACCTTCGTTCCCGAGACTGCGAAGTCGCCCACGGCCGCCGTTCCGACGAAAGCCGCGATCTGGCTTGCGGCCGTGGCTGTCTTGTCCGGGCTTCCCGGCCGGCCGGGTGCGGGATGGCACGTGATGCGGCCGCGCCAGGGATGGACGGGTTGAGACGAGGCCGCGCTGTACGGATCCGGCAGCGTATTGCCCGCGGGCACGTCCATCAGAATGAACGGCGTCAGCACGACGCTCATGCCCCGCGCCTTGAGATCGGCGATCGCCTCGACGACGGAGGCATCCGAGGGCGTGCCGCCATAAGCCGGGCGGCCATCCTCGCCACTCACGAGATGGGCCGTCGCGCGGCTGGTGCCGGCGACGCTCCACGCCTCAGGGGTCGTCGTCTTCACCGCCGCATCGACGCCCGGCTTCACGCGGCACTGCTCCGCGCGCAGATCCGTCCCGAACCAGCTCACGACGAGCGAGACGGATGTCGCGTTCGGCAGCGTCTCCTGAAGCTGATCGAGCGCAACGGCCCAGTCCGTTCCCCCCTGACGGGTGTGCACGTTCTCAGCCGCGGAGGCGCCGCGTCCCAACGCTTTCGTGACGGGAGTCGTCGCGTAGGCGAACTCGCCCGATCCGGGGATCAGCACGACGCCCTTGATCTCGCTGCCGAACGGCTCGACGGCGCGATGCACCTCGAACGACAACTGCGGAATGCGGTTGCCGAAGTCCGCCAGCGCCATGTTCTCGAAGAGAACGTAAGCGAGCCCGCGGTAGGCCGGCGCGCGGGCGGCACCTTCGACGGCCACGATGGCGCTGTCGGGGAGCTGCGTCTCCGTCCCCGTATAGAGCCGATACGTCACGTGCGAGAGATCGAGCTCGGCGCCGTCCGCCCAGATCCGCCCGATGCCGTTGATCTCTCCCTCGGCCAGCGCCACGGCGAAGGTCGCAGAATAGCTGTACTCGGTCGTCTCCGTAACAGGGGTGGAAGGAGCCGCGCCCTTGCCGCTGCCGCCCGTGCGCGTGGTCGTGATCGTTTCGCGGATCTCGTCGGCCCAAATTACTTGCCCGCCGAGGCGCGCCCGGCCGTAGAGGCGTGGAATGGGCGCACCTTCCGTCGAGGAGGTGATGTGGAGATCGGTGAGGCGCGGGCCTTCCACCGACCGCTTCTGACCCGAGGCGCCGAACAGCGCGTTGTCGATATAGGAGCCGGCGAACGCGCCGATCTGGCTGCCGATGGTCGCGCCGGTCAACGTCATGCCGAGCACGGAGAGCCCGGACGGCAGCAGCGAGCCGCCGACAGCGGCCCCGACGGCGGCGAGAGCGAGCGTGGCCATCAGCGAACGATTCCCGGAAAGGCGTAAACGGCGGCGATGCGGCGGCGCCACCAGGAGGTCAGGGCGATCTCGGCGGCGAGACGATCCTCCATGGCGTGGACGATCGTCTGCGGGGTGGCGAGCACGGCCGCGTGTTTGGCGACAGCGCCTGCGCGCATGCGGAAAATCAGCACATCGCCGGGCAAGGCTTGGCCCACCGGCTTCGCAACGAGGTGCCGCGCAGCCGCGGCGAGCAGCGTCTCTTCGCCGGAGGCCTCTCCCCAATCCCGCGAATACCCGGGCGGATGCTCGGCCTCTCCGCCGTAGAGATCGCGCCACACGCCGCGGATCAGCCCCAGGCAATCCGCTCCCACACCCTTGACGCTGGCCTGATGGTGATACGGCGTGCCGATCCATGCGCGCGCCGCAGCAACCACGGCGTCGGGCGCGTGGCGGCGAAAGCGGGTCGTCTCGGCCATTGTCGTTCTCCGTCGAGCCGAAGGCTCGCAAAAAGGGCGGTGAGCCGAAGGCTCGCAAAGTGCGGTGAGCCGAAGGCTCGCAAAGTGCGGTGAGGCGAAGGCCCGCAAAAGTGCGGCGCGCCGAAGACTCGCAAACGTCGTCGAGGCATCGCTCAGCGCGAGCGGCCTCCGGGGCGGCTGACGACCGTAAGGAAATCGTTGCCCGGCATGTCCGGAAACCCGCGGAAGTTCACGACATTGGCGAACTTGCTCTGGCAGGTCGCCACGCGCTTGTCGCATCCGGCCGTCACCGTGAACGTCTGTCCCGGCGTCAGCGGCAGGCGCGCACGGCCCCACAGCTCGAGCGTCACCACGCCCGCCACCTTGCCGTGCGTCTTCACCTCGATCGCCTGCCCGCTGGCGGCACCGGACGTGAACGTCAGCAGACCATGCGTGAACCAGGCACTGGCAAAAGTATCGAGGCCGCTTACCGCGAACCGCCGCGGGCTCAGCACCGTGACGAGCGCTCCGGCACTCCGGAATGCGGGATCCGAAAGATCGACGCCGCAGCGGGCATCGCCGAGATCTGCGTCGCATCCGTACTGGAACAGCCGCCCCTTCGTCTCGCCGAGGCGATGGGCGAGCCCGCGCACCTCCGCCGCGAAGAGGATGCCGCTGCGCTTCACCTCGCCCAGGTTGCCGCTGCGCATCAGCACGCGTTGAGACGGCGCGGCCCAGTTGACGCGGAAGATCTCGACGGCCGCATCGTCATAGAGCCCGGCGGCGAGATCGTCCTCGGCGAGGCTGTCGGAAGTCACCGCGCTCGTCACCTCGAGGTTATCCACGCTAAGCCCCACGGAGTCGCGCATCTCGCTCGCCGTCATGCCGCTCGCCGCCTCGAACGTGGTGCCGTCGAACGTCACGTCGTGGTCGTGATCGGTGAAGCCCTGGACGAGGCCGTCGCGGCGCACGAGGCGCCAGCACCAGCAAAGCGTCGTGGCCCCGGAGGCGAGATGCGCCGCGAGCCCGCTGTCGAGCGTCTTCATAAGCGAATCTCCACGATGGGGATGCTCGGAATGGCGCCACTGCGGAAACCGGACAGATTGATGTCGAGCTTATCCGTATCGAACCGCACCGGCACGTCGAACTCGAAGCCCGCCGTGACACTCGCCCCGCTCCCCGGCGCCTGCCCCGGCACGAAGGTCACGAGGCCCGTCGTCGCGTCGACGGAGAAGTGCGTTCCGGCGCTCTTGGTTACGCCGCCCACGGCGATCTTCACGGTTCCGGCCACGGGCTTTCTCACCTCGCGGACGAACGGCGCATGGAGCGCCCCATACGTCTTCCTGAGCTGGAAGGAGAGCGTGCTGCCGTTCCCCGTTCCGATGTCCTGATCGAGGGGCGTCGTCGGCGCGCCGGGCGGCCCCGACTTCCAGTCCGCATGGTCGCGCCAGCGGAAGCCATGGAAGCGGCCGCGGCGTTCCTCGAAGAAGGCGATCACCTCGTACAGCGCATCGAGCGACGTCACGCCGTAGCCCGCGTTGTAGCTCCGGCGCGAGGCGGCCCAGCGGCTATTGCGCTCCTCGAAGCCCGAGCCGAGCACGACGACATCCGTGCGCCGCTCCGGCCCCCCTTGCGCGCCGCGCGAGATGGCGGTGGGAAAGCGGATCTCGTGGAAGCTCATGGGATCATCCGCATCATGACGTCCGTTTCGGCCGCCCTACAAATTCCGTTGGCCCAGGGAGACGGCGCGGGCCAGCATCGCGGCGACTTGCGTCTCGGATTTGAGGAAGCTCTGTGCATCCTGGGTCTCGACGTTCACCGTCACCGAGACGCCCCCTCCCCCGCGCGCGGCGACGCCGAGGCGTCCGTCCGGGCCGCGCGAGAGCGGCATGATCGCCTCGGCTCCGCGCTCGCCTGCCAGTCCGAAGCGGCCACCGGCAAGCGGGAAGGCAATCGGAGACTGGATCACGCCGCCGGAGGCGAACGGCACCGGCATGCCGCCCTTCAGCGCTCCCCCTTTTGCAAACCCCAACCCGCCGGACACAAGGCCGGTCACGAACTGACCGAATCCCTGCTCCAGCGGTTTCAGTGCGGCCTTCAGAACGATCTCCGAAAGCCTGAGGGCGAGCGTGCGCAGCACGTCGCTCACGTTCTTGCCCTTGAGGGCGATGCCTTCGAACGCGCCGATGAGCGCGCTCGAGAACTGACGCCCGAGGCTCGCCGCCTGGCGCAGCTCCGCTTGCAGCGCCGACGTATCGGCGTCGATCGCCACCGTCCACGTCTCGATAGGCGTGTGGCCGTCCATGGTGTTGTCTCCTCAACAATCCGGAAAGCGGTCTTCGAGCCGTGCCAGCTCGCCGCGCGAGAGCGGGCGCTCGTACGCCGCGGCTCCGAAGCGGCCGCGCAACGCCGCGTCCAACTCGGCGAGGGTGAAGCTCCAGAAGGCGCGCGGCTCGAGGCCCAGGAGCCCGAGCCCGATCGCCATTACGTCGTCCCAGGGAAAGGGCCGAGCACCTCGCCGCTCTGCTTGTCGGTGCCCGCTCCTTCCTCCGGCTTGCCGGAGAACGTCGCCGCGAGCAGGCGGGCGACGATATCCACGTATCCCGCCGCGCCGCCCTCGGCGCGCATCGCTGCGACGGCCTGGTCCGAAATGTCGAAGCCCGCCCCGCGCAGCCCGGCCCCGATGATGCGCTGGCAGTCGCGCGCGGAGATGCGCCCCGTCTCGAAGCGCGTCGCGAGTGCCAGCATGTCCTCGTCGCCGAAGACCGCCTCGAGGTTCGCGAGCGCGCCGAGCGTGAGGCAGAGCTGGTAGGTCCGTCCGTCGAGAAGCGCGTCGATCTCGCCGCGATGCTTGTTCGCCATCTCGCTCTCCCTCAGGCGGCTGCAAAGGTCAGCTCGCCGGCCGATTCCAGCGACAGCTCGAAGGCCACCTCGCCGTCGTGGCGGCCGGTCAGCTCGAACGAGGCGATCTGAAACGGTCCCTCGACGGTTCCGAAATCCGGTACGATCACCTGCCAGTCGCGGATCGTGCCGTCGAACACGTAGCTCCGGATCAGCGCATCGGAGGCGGCATCCTTGAAGATGCCGGAGCCCGAGACCCGCGCCGACCTCACGCCCGCGCCGGCGAGCAGCTCGCGCCATTGTCCCGCACTCTCCTGATGCGTGACGTCGACCGTCTCGGCGTTGAACGCCACCGCCCGCGAGCGAAGCCCCGCGACGGTCGTGAAGCTTCCCGAGCCGGTCCCGTCGACCTTCAGGAGAAGGTCCTTGCCTTTCTGCGCTGCCATCTGTTGCTCCTTGCAAATCCACGCCCTCTCGGCGGCCTTCTGAGCAGCCAGAGGGAATTACGGCGCCGGCTCGGTCACCGCGCGGAAACGGGCGACGCCGGCATAGGTTTCGCCGTCAGCAGCGCGGCCGGTGTCGCTCACCTCGTGGCGGAGGCTCACGAGGCGGTGGCCCATGAGCGCGAGAGCGGCCTCGTGCAACGCGAGGCGGATCGCCTCCAACACGAGATGCACCTCCCTCTCTCCTCCGCCCTTCGACCAGACGCGCAAGGCGATGTGGTGCTCTGTCCCGGCTTCCGTGCCCGTGCTCCAGTCGCGCGCCGTGGCCGTGCCGAAGGTGACGTATGGGAATGGCGCACCGCGCGGCACGTCGTCGTAAACGCGCGCGCCGCCCAAAGCCGCGAGCAGGTCCGCGTCCGCCGCGAGCTTGCCGTAGATCGCTTTCTGAAGCTCCCAGGCCGCGCCGCTCATCGCTCGTCTCCGCGACGGCGCGCGATCTCGCGGGCGATCTCCGCCGCATCCGCTTGTGCTGCACGGCGCGCGCGGCGGGCTTCCAGCTCTGCCAGGGCCCGCCGTTTGATCTCGTCGGCCAGCGCGCGAGCCCGCACGAAGCCTTGCCCCCTCACCGCAACGGAAATCTTCATGCCACGCGCTCCTCGGCCAGGCAGCGCAGGAAGCGATGGCGCTCGCCGACATCCAGGACGGCGCGAATTTCGAACACGCGGGCTCCGAGCGCGAAGCGCATCTCCGGTGCAACGCCCGTGTGATAGCGGAGCCAGATCTCGTGGCTCACGCGTCCTTTGAGGCCATCCGCCTCGACCGTCTCGCTTCCAGAGACCGGCCGCACGGCGCCCCACAGCTCGGCCACGAGCCCCCAATTGCGCGTGACGCCGCCGCCACCGTCCGCCGTTTCGAGCGGCGCCTGCAGGGTGAGGCGATGACGCAAATCTCCGATCGACAGGCTCATAGCCTCACCTCGCGATAGGGCCTCAATAGATCAGATACGGCTGGCGGAATGGCCGCTGCCGCCTGCCCGATCTCGAGCGGGTCGCGGTGCTCGTACCAATGGGCGACGAGCAACAGGATGGCATGGCGGAGCGGCGCGGGGACATCTGCGGCCGCGGCGCCGATGCCTGCTTCGAACGCGATCTCAATGCCGTTCGCCCGCCGTCCCGGACGCGGCCATCCTCCCTCTTGCGGGATGAGGCGCGGCGAGAGCGCATGCCCGTCGAGCAGGTAGCTTTCGCTCGGGAGGATGGCCGGCGTGCCGTCCTCGGCATAGACCGTCACCGAGGTGACGGACGCGATCGGGCGGAGCGGAAAGCGTACTGGCTCACGCAAGCCCGGCCAGCGGTCGAGGCTCAGCCGCCAGCCCTGATGGATCAGCGCCAGGCCGAGCGCGGCCTCGACGTGGAGCCGCGAGGTCACGATCAGGCTGCCGACCAGAACATCCTCCACGTCACCATCGAGACGCAGATGCGCCTTTGCTTCGGAAACCGATACCGGCTCGACGGCCGGCCCGCTTGTGAGCACGAGGGCCATGTTTTTCGTTTTCTCTCGCTGCGTTTCAAACGAGCGAAGCCGCCGGTGGGGAGGCCGGCGGCTTCGCTCTCAAACCGGCGGGAGGGAGGAGGCCCGCCGGAACCGATGTCGCTTGTCCCTGCGCTTCCCGGGCAGGGCGCTCCGCCCTCACTCCTCGAACTTCAGAAGCTTGATGGCGTTGAAGTCCTGCACACCGCCGCCGACGCGCTTGGTCGTGTAGAAGAGCACGTACGGCTTCGAGGAGTAGGGATCGCGCAGGACGCGGATGCCGACGCGATCGACGATCAGATAGCCGCGGCGGAAATCGCCGAACGCAACCGAGAAGCTGTCGACCGCGATCGGCGGCATGTCCTCCAACTCGACGACGGGATAGCCCATCAGAAGGGAGGGCTCGCCCGCGGCCGCCGCCGGCTGCCAGACGTACTGGCCATCGCCGTCCTTCATCTTGCGGATCGCCGCCTGCGTGGCCCGGTTGAACACGAACGTGCCGTTGGGGCGGTAGCCGGCCTTGAGCGTGTAGATGAGGTCGATGAGCTTGTCGGCCGGATCGCTCGCCGGAAACCCGCCATCGACGCCGGTCTTGATGAAGCCCATGTTGCCCCAGGTCCACGCGCCCTCGGCGGCCTTCGTATAGTCGAGGAAGCCCTTCGGCTTGTTCGCGCCGTCGCCCGTGACGAACGCGGTGCCCTCCTGCTGGGCGAAGGTATCGCGCACCTCCTCGGCGATCCATTCGTCGATGTTGACGGCCGCATCGTCGAGCAGCGTCGCCGTCGCCGCCGGCATGGCGTAGAGCTCCATGGTGGGGAACGACAGCTCGGCCAGCGTCGGCGTGTTGGTCTGCGTGCGCGCCGCCGTCTCCGCCACCCACCCCGTGGCGAAGCCCGAGGTGGCGAACGGCTTCTTGTAGACCGAGCCCGACACCTGCCGCACCGACGCGATCGAGCGGATCGGCGAGATGTCCTTCAAGGCCGAGATCACCGCCCGCTCCGTCTCGGGCGGCACGAGATAGCCGCCGTCGGCGCCGCTATTGGTGGTGACGGCGAGCGCCTTCGCTTCGAGCTGCGAGAGGTTCGCGGCCTCGCCCTTTCTCACGTACGCGTCGAAGGCACGGCGATGCTCACGCACGGCCGCGGTCTCGAGCGCACCGGCCGAGGTCAAATGCGGCCGCTGCGCCTTGATCGCCAGGCGGTCGGCGACGCGCTTCGTCTCGTCGAGCGTCCGGTCGAGACGGGCGAGCTTGTCGTCGATCAGCGGATCGGCGGCCGAGCGGCGCTCGAGCTCGGCAAGCCGCTCGTCGTTGCTATCCTTGTACGCCTCGAAGGCGCGCATGAACTCCTCGAAGGCCGCGCCGACG
>JRYH01002036.1_pt1 | contig 14712 bp, 14 predicted proteins | sample 235351 | NCBI WGS metagenome assembly JRYH01 (sample SAMN03074221, study PRJNA261480) | activated sludge metagenome | biome: Wastewater Treatment Plant; feature: Wastewater; material: Activated sludge; isolation source: activated biomass of a wastewater treatment plant treating wastewater... ... | reverse complement strand
TCGTGCGCCGGCACGACGGCCGCATCTGGGTCGAGGCCGCCCCCGGCCAGGGGGCGACCTTCTACTTCACCATGGGCGGAGGGGAGCACGCATGAGAGACCGAACCATCATGCTGGTCGAGGACAATCCCGACGACGAGCTGCTGACCGTCCGGGCGCTGCAGAAGAACAACATCCGGAACGACGTTTTCGTCGCGCGGGACGGCGTCGAGGCGCTCGACTACCTGTTCGGCACGGGTCCCCATGCAGGGCGCGACGTCGCCGACCTGCCGCAGGTCGTGCTCCTCGATCTGAAGCTTCCGCGCATCGACGGGCTGGAGGTGCTGCGGCGGATTCGCGCGGACGAGCGGACCAGCACGCTTCCCGTGGTCATCCTGACCTCGTCCAGGGAGGAGCAGGACATCGTGGCCAGTTATCGGCTCGGCTGTAACAGCTACGTCCGCAAGCCGGTGAATTTCGACGAGTTCATCGAGGCGGCGCGTCAGCTGGGTCTCTACTGGCTGCTGCTGAACGAGCCGCCGGCGCGCCTCGGCTAGTCGGCGCCGCTCGAGGTGATCACCATGGGTACCCAGTTGCGCGTTCTGATCGTGGAGGATTCCGTGGACGACACGGACCTCCTCCTCCGCGAGATCCGCAGGGCGGGCTACGAGCCGATCTATGACAGGGTGGATACGCCGGACGGGCTGCGGGCCGCGCTCGACGGCCGGGAATGGGACGTCATCCTGAGCGACTACACCATGCCGTCCTTCAGCGGGACGCAGGCGCTGGCCATGGTGCGCGACCGGGGGCTCGACATTCCGTTCATCTTCATCTCCGGGACGATCGGCGAGGATCTGGCGGTCGCCGCGATGCGGGCCGGCGCGCATGACTATGTCACCAAGGGCAGCCTGAAGCGGCTCATCCCGGCCATCGAGCGCGAGCTCAGGGAGGCCGAGCTCCGGCGCGCCCGCGCGCGGGCCGAGGCGGAGCGCAGAGCGGCCGAGGCGCGGTACGGGCAGGTCCTGAACATGGCGGCCGACGCGATCGTCGCCCTCGACGAGGACCGCCGCATCGTCGTGTTCAACAAGGCCGCCGAGGCGATCTTCGGCTATACGGCGGAGGAGGCGACGGGCCGGCCCGTGAACCTCCTGCTGCCGTCGCGCTACGCCGCGGAAGGCGACGGCGAGCTCGCCGACGGCCCGTCCTGGACGGAGACCGCCGACGGGCCGCGGGAGATCTATGGTTGCCGCAAGAACGGGGAGGAATTCCCGGCCGAAGCGTCGATCTCGACGCTCGCCGAGAACGGCCGCAGGACGGTGACCGCGGTGATCCGCGACATCGGCGAGCGGCGGCGCTCCGAGGCGAAGCTGCGCCAGCTGCTCCAGGCCGTGGAGCAGAGCATAAATCTCGTCATCATCACCAATGCCGACGGGCGGATCGAGTACGTGAACCCGGCCTTCCTGGAGGCGACCGAGTACGACGTCGACGAGATCGTCGGCCGCGAACCGTCGCCCTGGAAGTTCGGGCCGGAGGATGAGGCGGCTTTCACCGCCCTCTGGCAGACGCTGCTCGCGGGCGACGACTGGCGGGGCGAGTTCAGCACGCGCCGGAAGAGCGGCGGCATGCTCGCGGTTGCGGCGACCATCTCGCCGATCCGGGACGAGAAGGACCGGCTCACGCATTTCATCGGCATTCTCGAGGACGTCACCCGCCGCAAGGAGATCGAGGAGCAGCTGCGCCGGGCGCAGCGGATGGAGGCCATCGGCCAGCTGACGGGCGGCCTCGCCCACGACTTCAACAACCTGCTCACGGTGATCATCGGCAACATCGACCTTCTGACGGAGCAGCTGCCGCCGTACAGCTCCGGACACGGGCTCGCGACGCTCGCGCTCAACGCGAGCCTGCGGGGCGCCGACCTCACGCGCCAGCTTCTCGCATTCGCGCGGCGGCAGTCGCTCGAGCCGCAGGTCTGCCAGCTCAACGAGATGATCCCGGAGATGATGGACCTGCTGCGGCGGACGCTCGGCGAGCAGGTCGAGGTGGTGATCGAACCCGCCGCCGATCTGTGGCTCGCCTTCGTCGATCCGACGCAGGTGGAATCGGCCGTGCTCAACCTCGCGATCAACGCGCGGGACGCCATGCCGCAAGGCGGCTGTCTCACGATCTCCACCGCCAACCGGCGGCTCGACGAGGACGTCCCGGAGACGGAGATCGACGTGACGCCGGGAGACTACGTCATGGTGGCGGTCTCCGACACCGGCAGCGGCATGACGGCGGAGACGCTGAGCCGGGTCTTCGAGCCGTTCTTCACCACCAAGCCGCAGGGCAAGGGGACGGGCCTCGGGCTCAGCATGGTGTACGGCTTCGTGAAGCAGTCGCGCGGCCATGTCCGGATCGAGAGCGAGGTCGGGCGCGGCACGACGGTCCGGCTGTATTTGCCCCGCGCCGGGGCGGCGCATCGGCAGGAGGAGCAGGCGCCCGGCCCGTCCGGCTCGCCTCGCGCCTCCGGAGAGACGACGATCCTGGTGGTCGAGGACAACGAGGGCGTCCGCGACTTGGTGGTTCAGCAGCTGACGGAGCTTGGATACCGGGCCATTGCTGTCGGCAATGGCGCGGCGGCCCTCGAGCTGCTCGAGGACGAGAGCAGGCAGATCGATCTCCTCTTCAGCGACATCGTGATGCCGGGCGGCACCAGCGGGATCGACCTGCTCCGCCACGCCCGGGAGAGGCGGCCGCAGATCAAGGTCCTGTTGACCTCCGGCTTTGCCGAGGTCTCCATTCCGAAGGACGAAGAGACCGGAGAGCCGATCGGCTTTCTGAGCAAGCCCTACCGAAAACACGAGCTTGCCCGGCGGATTCAGGAGACCTTGGCGCGATAGGTCGGGTGGAGCCGAGGTATGGTGGATGGAGGACGGCAACCCAGCCGGTGAGGCCAATCGCGTTCTGGTGATCGACGACGATCCGGGCGTGGCGGCGGTCATCGGACGCATCGCCCGCCGCTCGGGCTTCGACGTGATCGTGACCGCCGATCCGGCGGATTTCCGGCAGCGCGTGCGCGCCTGGCGCCCGGGCATCATCATCCTCGATCTCGCCATGCCGGAAACGGACGGCGTCGAGCTGCTCCGCTATCTGGCCGACGAGCGGGTCACCGCGCGCATCCTGATCGTCAGCGGCTTCGACCGGAAGGTGCTGGAGGCTGCGCAGCATCTCGGAGCGGTGCGCGGCCTCAACATGGCCGGCGTACTGCCCAAGCCGGTGCGCGTCGGCCCGCTGACCGAGGCGCTGAAGAGCATCGGTCAGGACGTGAACGCCATAACCGCATCCCGGCTGCTGGAGGCGGTTGAAAGCAACGAGCTCCGGCTCGAGTACCAGCCCAAGGTGGACCTGAAGACGATGCGGCCCATCGGAGTGGAGGCGCTGGTGCGCTGGACCCATCCCGATGTCGGGCCCGTTCCGCCGCTCGAGTTCATCCCGCTCGCCGAGGAGAGCGATCTCATCCATCGCGTGACGGAATGGGTGCTGGAGACGGCGCTGCGCCAGCACAAGGCGTGGTCCGCACTCGGCCTGTCCCTGACCGTGGCGGTCAACCTGTCCGCCCGCAGCATCGGCGACTACGATATCGGGCGGCTCATCACGGCGGCCTGCGCGCAAGCCGGGGTCTCGCCGAACTGCCTGATCCTGGAGGTCACGGAATCGGCCGCGATGGGCGACGTCGACAGGTCCATGGACATTCTGACCCGGCTGCGCCTCAGGGGAATCGGGCTCGCCATCGACGATTTCGGGACCGGATACTCGTCGCTCGTGCAGCTGCAGCGGCTGCCCTTTTCCGAGGTCAAGATCGACAAGTCCTTCGTGATCGACTGCGCGACGTCGAAGGACAAGGCGGTGATCGTCGGGGCGATCATCGATCTCGCGCATCGGCTGGGATTGCGGGTGGTGGCGGAGGGAGTCGAGACCAGCGAGGCGCTGAGGCTCCTCGTCGACGCCGGCTGCGACGCCGGACAGGGCTATCTGTTCGCCCGGCCGCTTCCGGCGGACGAGATTCCAGGCTGGTTCCGGGCGTATCCGGGCGCGCGCGGCTAACCGGGCGCGACCGCGCCCAGCCCTGCATGGGTGCTCGCGCAGAGCTTCCTGGCCAGGTCCTGCCCGAGCGCGCGGAGCATGGCTGCGGCGATCCCCTCGTCGTGGCGTATGAGACGGCGAAGTCGCGCCGGGTCGAAGACGAAGACGCGCGCCGGCTCCTCGATACGGACCGTGGCGCTGGCCGGATCGCCCGACAGAAAGGCGATCTCGCCGACGAAGCTGCCGGCCTGCAGCCGGGCCACCGTCGCGTGCGCGACCTCCACCGTCGCCCGGCCCGAGGCGAGCAGATAGAGCTCGGTGACCGGGACGCCCTCCTGCGTCAGGCGGGCGCCGGGCGGGACGTCGCGCCAGCTGCCGGTGCGGAGCAGGCATCCGATCTGGGACGCGTCGAGCCCCGCCAGGAGACTCTGGCGGAGCGCGGCGAGCTCCGATGCGTGGCGCGCCTCGCGAGCCTGCGCGACCAGCCGCCAGAGCTGATAGGCGTTGATCGCGATGAACACCACGTTCCAGGCGATGCCGGTGCTCAGATCGCCGCCGGAGAAGTGGAAGTAGACGATCTCGCAGGCGAGGCCGAGAACCGCCAGCACTCGCAGCCAGAACATGCGGGTCAGGTAGTACGAGGTGGCGATCAGGACGTAGGAGAGATGTCCGAAGGCGTCGTTGAGGGTGGTGCTGCCGAAAAGCCAGTCCATGACGGCCTCCCTGGCGGAGCGGCGCGCCTGGGGATCACGTCCGTTTTCGGGCCATGCGCGGCTTCCGGCCTGGTGGAAGCCCGCCCGGTCGGGCGGAGGCCGGACTTCTGCTGGTCGCGCAATGCTCGCGCGCGCCGTGACGTCAGGATGGGCCGCGGCGGAGCCGGCGGCAAGCGGGGAAGGGAGGCGCGGTGACGGCCGTCACCGGGTGGCGGCCGTCACGAAGCGCCGGGCAGGGGGCGAACTATCTCGCCGCGACCACCATGATCTCGACCAGGTACTCCGGGCCGGCGAGCCGCGCCTCGACGGTGGCGCGGGCGGGCGTGTTGCCCTTGGCCACCCAGGCGTCCCAGACCTTGTTCATCTCGTCGAAGCTGCGGATGTCCGACAGCCAGATATTGGCCTTGAGGATCTTGGCCTTGCTGGTGCCGCACTGCTTCAGCACCTTGTCGATGTTCCTCAGGACCTGCTTGGTCTGCTTCTCCACCGAAGGCACCGGGTTGTCGGCGACCTGGCCGGCCAGGTAGACGGTGTCGCCATGGATGACGGCCTCGCTCATGCGCGGGCCGACGCCGATCCGGGTAATGGTCATGGATCCCCTCTGTTCGAGCGATGATGGGTAGGACCGCGGCGGACGGACTTCCCCCCGGAAGTCCCCGGAAACGCTCGATTGTTCCGGTCGCCGCGGCGCGGGATTATGGCCGAACGGGCGGCCGCCTCCTACCGAAAACCGGACCGCGGCGCGGCATATGTTGATTTTCCCTGCCGGCGCGGGTAATGACGGGCCCCACCGGCCCACATGTCCCCGTCGTCTAGAGGCCTAGGACACCGCCCTTTCACGGCGGCGACACGGGTTCGAATCCCGTCGGGGACGCCAGGGCCGGCAGGGGCTGGTCGCCGGGCAGCGGGGGGCGCGCATGGAGATCACGGGGGGATGCCTGTGCGGCGCCGTGCGGTATCGCGTCGCCGCGCAGCCGATCACCACACGGACCTGCTGGTGCCGCCTGTGCCAGTATATCGGCGCCGGCACTGCGACGGTGAACGTCTGCTTTCCGAGCGACGCGGTCGCCGTGACCGGGGAGATCAAGGACTATTGCAGCGTCGCCGATAGCGGCAACGTGATGCACCGCCGGTTCTGCCCGGCCTGCGGCACGCACCTCTTCAGCGCGGCCGAGGCGCGGCCGCATCTCGTCTATGTCCGCGCCGGGACGCTCGACGATCCCGAGATCGCGCGGCCGGAAGTGACCATCTGGACTTCGCGCGCGCCGAGCTGGGCATGCATCGACGACGGGATCCCGCGGCTCGAGGGGCAGGCGCCGCCGGCAGGCTAGCGGGCCGGGAGGCGCTGCTCGACCCGCCTCGCGCGCGGGGCCGGACACCGACAGACCGCCGCCGCGGACGTGCCGCGAGGAGAGAACGCGCCCATGCATCATGAAGTGTCGCTGATCACCACGGTGGCCTTGGGGCTGGTGCTCGCCTTCGGGCTCGGCTTCCTCGCCGCCCGGCTGCGCCTGCCGCCGCTCGTCGGCTATCTCCTGGCCGGCATCGCGCTCGGCCCCTTCACGCCCGGCCTGACCGCCGATGCCGCGCTCGCCGGACAGCTCGCGGAGATCGGCATCATCCTCCTGATGTTCGGCGTCGGGCTGCACTTCTCCGCGGCCGACCTGATGGCGGTGCGATGGGTGGCCGTTCCCGGCGCCGTGGCACAGATCGCCGTCGCCACCGCCATCGGCACGGCGATGGCCATGACCTGGGGCTGGAGCCTGGGCGCCGGCCTGGTGCTCGGGCTGTCGCTGTCGGTCGCCAGCACGGTCGTGCTGCTGCGCGCGCTGGACGAGCGCAACGCCGTCGACAGCGTCAACGGCCGGATCGCGGTCGGGTGGCTGATCGTGGAGGACCTGGCGATGGTGCTCGCGCTGGTCCTGCTGCCCGCCTTCGCCGAGGTGCTGGGCGGCCATGCCGAGCACGGTCCCAGCGAGAACCTGCTGGTCACCTTGCTGCTGACGCTCGGCAAGGTCGTGCTGTTCGTGGCGATCGTCCTGGCGATCGGTCCGCGGGTCGTCCCCTGGCTGCTCGCCCAGGTCGCCCGGCTCGGATCGCGCGAGCTGTTCACCCTGTCGGTCCTCGCGATCGCCCTCGGCATCGCCTATGGCTCGGCCAAGCTGTTCGGCGTGTCCTTCGCGCTCGGCGCCTTCTTCGCCGGCGTCGTGCTGAGCGAGTCGCGTTTCAGCCACAAGGCCGCCGCGGAGTCGCTGCCGCTGCAGGACGCCTTCGCGGTGCTCTTCTTCGTCTCGGTCGGCATGCTGTTCGATCCGTCGGTCCTGCTGCGCGAGCCGCTGGAGGTCGTCGCGGTCCTGCTGCTCGTCCTGATCGGAAAGTCGCTGGCGGCGCTGCTGATCGTGCTGGCGATCGGATACCCGTTGACGACCGCGGTCACCGTCTCGGCGAGCCTCGCCCAGATCGGCGAGTTCTCCTTCATCCTGGCTGCGCTCGGGGTCACGCTGGGGCTGCTGCCGGTGGAGGGTCGCGACCTCATTCTGGCCGCGGCGCTCCTGTCCATCACCTGCAACCCGCTGGTCTTCGCGGCGGTCAACCCGATCCTCGCCTGGATGGGCATCGGATCGCGGCGGGCGGGCGAGGCGGCGGAGGCGCGCAATCCGCGCTTCGTGGCGCTGCAGGCGGAGCTCGCCGAGGTGCGCCGCCGGATCGAGGCCCGGGCGGCGAAGCTGCGGCTGCAGGCCCAGGAGCTCGTCGCCAAGTTCCCGGTCTTCGCCAGCCTGGACGCGAGCGCGCGGGAGGAGCTGCTGAGCTATTTCCGGGCGCGCTCCGCGGCGCCCGGCGAGCGCCTGATCCGCGCCGGCGACAAGGCGGATGCGGTGTTCTTCATCTCCTCGGGCGCGGTCGAGGTCTCGGTCGCAGGCCGCAAGATCCCGCTCGGCCCCGGCGATTTCTTCGGCGAGATGGCGCTGCTGAGCGGCGATCGCCGCTCCGCGGACGTGACGGCGGTCGACTACTGCGAGCTGCTGGCGCTCGACCTGCGCGACTTCCGCCAGTTCATGAGCCGCTACCCGCAGCTGCGCAGCGAGCTGGACGAGATGGCCGCGCGCCGCACCGAGATGAACCGGCGGCCGGTGGAAGCGGCAGAAGCCGGCGCCTGATCCGGCACCGGGTCGGGCGTCGTCCGTCCCGGGAGAGGGGGCGTCAGCCGGCCTCGAGGACGTGGAGCGCGACCCCGCCGCCGAAGAACTCGCGCGTCTCCGCGACCCGCAGCCCGGCCGACGGGAAGTGCAGCTCGAGATGCCCGTCATAGCGGGCCGAGAACATGAACTTCAGCAAGGGCGTCATCAGGCGGACATAGGCGCGCTGCGCCGGACCGGACGGCATGGTGTAGTCGAGGATGTAGAGCTTGCCGCCCGGCGCGAGCAGGCGCCGCAGCTCGCGCAGCGCGACCGGCTTGCGGGGCTCGGGGATGCAGCAGAAGACGAAGGCCGCCATGATCGCGTCGAAGCACGCGTCCGGCAGGCCGGTTTCGGCGAGGTCGCGCTGCAGCAGGGCCACCTGGATCCCGTGGCGCTCCGCCCGCTGCCGCGCCCGCTCCAGCATGCCGGCGCTGATGTCGAGCCCGACGACCTCCGCCCCCGGCGGATAGAACGGCATGTTCTTTCCCGTCCCGGTGGCGGCATCCAGGATCCGGCCGCGCGCTCCCTCGAACATCTGGGCGCGCAGCTTGCGCTTCCAGAGATACTCGTAGGGCCCGTCCAGGTAGTCGTAGAAGGGGGCGACGCGTTCATAGGCGCGTACGCACCGCGAGGTAGCGAAATCCGGCCAGACGCTATCGCGCAAGCTAGGGTCCTCTCCAACCGTCGTCAGGCTAACGATTGCCGCTTCGCACCGTTCCCGGCGGGGCCGACGGCGGGGGCGGAAACGCCTCCCCACACGTTACGGCGGCGATTGACAGGCGTCGAGAACTTCACGAGCTTGTTCCGCCCCTTCGAGACAGCCGCCCCGGGAACGTCGAGATGACCGTGCACGACCTCGCCTGCCTGGCCGAGGACTTCAAGGAACAACCTTACTGGTGGGATGCCGCGCCGCTTCCCGTCCTCGCCGCGCCGGACTGGCCGACGCGGACCGACGTCGCGGTGATCGGCAGCGGCTTCACCGGACTCTCGGCCGCCCTGCATCTTCTGCGCGGCGGCCGCAGCGTGGCGGTGTTCGATGCCGAGGACGCGGGCTTCGGCGCCTCCCGGCGCAATGCCGGCTATATCGGTCGCACCCTGAAGCGCGACGTCACCTGGCTCGCCGAGCGGCACGGGCTGGACCATGCGATCGCCGTCTATCGCGAGCTCGACGAGGCGCTCCAGTTCGTCAAGCATCTGGTCGCGGCCGAGGCGATCGACTGCCATCTGAACATCTGCGGCCGCTTCATCGGCGCGACGTCGCCGGCGCATTACGAGCTTCTGGCGCGGGATCTCGCCGCGATGAAGCGGCATCTGGGCTTCGAGCACCACATGCTGACCCGCGCCGAGCAGCGGCGGGAGATGGCGACCGACGCCTATTTCGGAGGCGCGGTCATCCCCGATCTCGGCTCCATCCATCCGGGGCTATATCACAAGGGCCTGCTCGAGCGCGTGATCTCGGCCGGCGGCGCGATCCATGCCCGCACGCCGGTCCTCGCGGTCGAGGCCCTGTCGGGAGGCTCGGGCTTCCGGCTGCGCACCGGCCGGGGCGAGACCGTCGCCCGCAACGTTGTGGTCGCGACGAACGGCTACACCCCGCCCCAGTTCGGCTGGCATGCGCGGCGCGTGATTCCGTTCTCCGGCTACATGGCGGCGACCGAGCCGATCGCGCCGGCGAAGATGGCGCAGCTCATTCCGCACGGCCGGACCTGCATCGAGACGCAGATGAACATCAACTACATCCGGCCGGCGCCGGACGGCAGCCGCCTGCTGTTCGGCGGCCGCACCGGGGAGACTGCGCCGTCGGCAAAGGCCATGGCGCCGCGGCTGCGTGACATCCTGGTGCGCATCCTGCCGGATCTCGACGGGGTGCGTCTCAGCCGCGCCTGGACCGGGAAATGCGCCGGGACCTTCGACTTCATGCCTCATGTCGGCGTCGTCGACGGCATCCACTACGCGCTCGGCTACAACTTCGCCGGCGTGCCGATGGGCACCCATCTCGGCCGCAAGGTGGCGCTGAAGATCCTGGGCGACCGCGATGGCGCCTCGGCGTTCGAGCGCACGCCGCTGCCGACTCTGCCGTTCTATCGCGGCCGACCCTGGTTCGTGCCGCTGGCCATGCGCTACTTCGAGTGGCACGACCGCCGCATCGCGGCGCGCGGCCCGGCAGAGGCTTCCGGGCGGTAGGACGGCCCGCCGCTCAGGCGGCGCGACGGCGCCGGACGATCCGGTCCGAGGGGAAGGCGAGGGTGACGGTCGTGCCGACGCCCGGCTCGCTGTCCAGGGCGAGCGTGCCGCCATGCAGCTCGACGAGCTTCTGGCAGAGCGGCAGGCCGAGACCGGTCCCTTCGTACTTGCGCGCCAGGCTTCCATCCACCTGACCGAACCGCTCCAGCGCCTTGGGAATGTCCGCCGCGGCGATGCCGATGCCGGTATCGGCGACGGAGACGGCGATGCCGCTCTCCGAGGCGGCGGCGCGGATCTCCACCCGCCCGCCCTCGGGCGTGAACTTGATTGCGTTCGACAGCAGGTTGATCAGCATCTGCCGCAACCGGCGCGGATCGGCGGTCAGCCGCGGCAGGTCGGACTGAACGTTCGCCTCCACCGTGAGCTTCGCCCCCTTCGCGTCGGGCGCGAGGAGCTCGACGACTGCCGTGATCGTCTCGCCGACATCGATCTCCACCTCGTCGAGATCGAACCGCCCGGCATCCATCTTCGACAGGTCGAGCACGTCGTTGACGAGCTCGAGGAGATGCTTGCCGGCGAAGCGGATGTGGCCGACATACTCCGTCTGGCGCTCGTTGAGCGGACCGCCGAGCCCGGCGCCGAGCGCCTCCGAGAAGCCGATGATGGCGTTGAGCGGCGTCCTGAGCTCGTGGCTCATCGCAGCCAGGAACTGAGACTTCGCCTGGCTGCCGGCGGCGGCTGCATCGAGCGCCGTCACCAGATCCGCGGTGGTCCGCTCCAGCCGCGCCTTGGTCTCTTCGAGCTCCGCCACCGTGACCCGCAACCGCGCCGCCTCGCGCTCCGCGAGGGCCCCGAAGCGCTGGTCGACGACCGACCCGGCGAGCGCGGCGGCGAGCACGACGAGGGTGGTCATGGCCACCCCGAAGGCCAGCCATTCGGCGGACATCGTCGCCTCGAGGGTCGGGACCGTCGGGTCGGGATGAAGCTCGACCGCCGCCATGGCGACGAAATGCAGCCCGGTGATGGCGGTGGTGAGCATGGCGGCCGCCTTGAGCCGGGCGGCGAAGCTCGATCCGGCCAGCGACCCGCGCAGCGCCAGCATGCTGAACAGAATCCCGATGATCAGGGCGGCCGTGGCGTAGAGGGGGTCGTAGCGCGTCGTGGCGGGGACCACCAGCGCGGCCATGCCGACGAAATGCATGCCGTATACGCCGAGCCCGATCACCGTCCCGCCGAGCGTGACCGCGAGCCGCGGGTGCTCGCGCAGCTGGATCCCGACGGCGAAGCCGAACCCCGTGACCACCATCGCGATGCAGGCCGACAGGGCCGTCTGCCATGGCTCGAAGCCGGTCGGCAGATCGGGGCGGAATGCCAGCATGGCGACGAAATGCGTCGCCCAGATGCCGCTGCCCGTCGCGGCGCCGACGCCGATCAGCCAGCCGAAGCGCAGGCCGCGGGCCGACTTCGCCCGCATCTCCAGGCTGACCGCCGTGAAGCTGGCGAAGAAGCAGATGACGGCGGCGAGGACGACGAGCCGGAGGTCGTGGTCCTGGGTGATGCAGTCGTACACGCGAAGCATGCGACATTATCACGCATACATATGAATGCCCCCTTAACAATTGAAATCATTCCAGGCTATCGCCGCGTCCGGCGCCCCGGGGCGGCGGCCCCGCCTGTCCGCCGATCGGAGGGCCGGCGACGGACGCATTCGGCTTTCCGGTCCGTCCTCCTGTGCTAGCTTTGCTCCGTGGAGAAAACTGCGAGAGGCGGATGCCGCATTCGTCGGGCCGAAAGCGGCAGGCGCCTGTGCATCGGCAAGGAACCGTGAAACTTTCCAGCCGTATCGAGTTCATCGCGGGGCTGACCATGCTGACCCTGCTGGCGGTCGGCTGCCTGGTGGTCCTCCGGCCGTTCCTGTCGGCCATTCTCTGGGCCCTGATCCTGTGCTTCTCCACCTGGCCGATCTACACCTGGGTGCTGTCGAAGCTCGACGGCAGGCCGACGGCGGCGGCCATGGTCATGACCATCCTGGTCGCCCTGGTGCTGGTGGTCCCGCTCGCGGTCCTCGGCGCCACCCTGGCGGAGCATGTCGCCGGCGTCGTCCAGGTCGTCCGCGAGCTGCTGGAGGAGGGCCTGCCCGAGCCGCCGGACTGGGTGCTCGACGTTCCGCTCTTCGGCGAAGACCTTCACGGCCAATGGTTGCGGCTCGCCCATAACGACGCCGCCTTCGCGATGACCGTCGAGCCTTATGTCGGGCGGGCGCGCGACTGGATGCTGCGCAGCGGCGCCAATCTGGGGCAGGGCGCCATCGAGCTGACGCTCAGCGTGCTGATCTGCTTCTTCTTCTACCGCGACGGCCGCGAGGCCGCGGCGAAGCTCCACTCGGGCGTGCGCCGCCTGGCCGGCGACCGCGCCCAGCATCTGCTCGACGTGACGGGGTCCACGATCAAGGGCGTGGTCTACGGGATCATGGGCACCGCCTTCGCCCAAGGATCTCTCGCCGGGATCGGGCTGTGGATCGCCGGCGTGCCGGGTGCGCTGCTGCTCGGCTTCCTGACCTTCATTCTCTCGCTCATCCCCGGCGGTCCGCCCTTCGTCTGGCTGCCGGCGACGGCGTGGCTGTTCTACTCGGGCTCGCCGGGCTGGGGCATCTTCATGGGCTTCTGGGGCCTCGTGGTCGTGAGCGGCGTCGACAACGTCATCAAGCCGTGGCTGATCAGCCGCGAGAGCCGGCTGCCCATCCTTCTCGTCTTCCTCGGCGTGCTGGGCGGGGTGATCGCCTTCGGCTTCATCGGGATCTTCCTGGGGCCGACTCTGCTCGCCGTCGGTTTCACCCTGCTTCAGCAGTGGGTGTCGTCGACCCGCCCCGCGCAGCTCAGGGCCGACGACTTCGAAGGTGCCGGCACCGCGCGCGATCGCCGGCGCGGCACTGGCGGATCGGAGTGAGCACCCGCCGCGCCGGAGCGCTCCAGCTCCGGCGCGGTCGAGCGATCCGGTGTTACAGGTGATGCAGCGTGTCTGTGTCGTTCGCCGGCCTGGGCAGCCCGCCGTTCCGAATGCCGGCATCGTGACCGTTGAGGCGATTGCGGACGTCGGTGATCAGATGACACAGCTCTTCGCGGCTGACGCCGTCCCGTCGCATCACCGCGACGACCACGTCGTCGTGCAGCATGTCGTGCAGGTCGGGCTCTCCTGCGATCCAGCGATACTTGTTGAGGTGCATCATGTTCTCCGGTCTCTTGTGGATGCCCGTACTGTTAGCTGCGCAATGTGACGAGACCTTGACCGCGCGAGTGACATCCGAATGTCAAAGCCGCGCGATCGCATGACCACGCGGCTTTACGCGCGCCGTTCGGCAACCCATCTTGGGCGTGCAAGCACTGCGACAGAGGAGCCGGGAGACGGATCATGGCAATAGCTACGTTCGGCGGCGGATGCTTCTGGGGTGTGGAGGCGGCATTCCGTCAGATCGACGGCGTCACTGCGACCGCTGTTGGATATATGGGTGGCCACACGGAGCACGCAACGTACCGCCAGGTCTGCGGCGGCGACACCGGCCACGCCGAGGTGGTGCAGGTCGAGTTCGACCCGGCGCGGTTGTCGTACGAGGCTCTGGTCGCGACGTTCTGGAAGCTCCACGACCCGACCCAGGTCGATCGGCAGGGGCCGGATGTCGGCTCGCAGTACCGATCGGTGATCTTCGTGCACGATGCGGAGCAGGAGAGGATCGCGCGCGCATCGAAGAGGGCGGAGGAGTCGTCCGGCCGGCACCGCCGCCCGATCGCGACGCAGATTGTCGCCGCCGGCCCGTTCTGGCGGGCCGAGGAGTATCACCAGCAGTACCTGGAGAAGCGGGGGCTGGCGTCCTGCCACCTGACTCCGGCGTGACGGCAGGTCAGTCCAGCGAGACCGACCCGCCGGCCACGGTGGCCTGCAGCGAGGACGAGGAGACCGCGCCGGGCGCGATGCCGCTCTGGGCGGAGCTCAGGGACGGCTGGTCGAAGCTCGGTGATGCCGCGGCGGGAGGAAGCTCCGCCGTGTTGCCGACCGCGGCGCTGCCGGGCTCGCCCATGGCCTGCGCCTCGAGCGTGCCGCTGTCGACCGCCTGGGCCTCGATATCGAGGCTCTCGGACGCCTTATGATCGCCCGCCGAGGCGGCGCCGGCGAGCCCCAGCGCCAGTCCCGCGCCCAGAGCCGTCCTCAAACCTGCCGACCAACGCGTCATGGTCTTTTCCTCCGCGCCGATTGGGCCCGCCGGGCGCGGACTCCCCAAAGGCTTGCTCCCTGTGATATACTTCAACTTTGCTATGGAGAAATATTAACTTTTCTCAATGCCATAGCCGGGGGATTTCATGTCCAGGTCCATTCTTGCGGCGGCAGCTGCGCTGGCATTGGCGGCGATGACGCCACTGGCTCCGGCCATCGCCGACGGGCCGGAGGCGGGGCTGGACAGGATCGAGCTGAGCGCGGACTCCGCCACGATGGGCACCGACGAGCTGGGCGAGGTGAGCGGCGGCACGCTGATGGGTTCGCCGGTCGAGGGCGAGGCGTGGCGAGGCAGCGGAGGCTACCCGATGGAGATTCCCGCCAGCGTCT
>JRYH01007890.1_pt1 | contig 14726 bp, 11 predicted proteins | sample 235351 | NCBI WGS metagenome assembly JRYH01 (sample SAMN03074221, study PRJNA261480) | activated sludge metagenome | biome: Wastewater Treatment Plant; feature: Wastewater; material: Activated sludge; isolation source: activated biomass of a wastewater treatment plant treating wastewater... ... | reverse complement strand
CCGCGTCGGCCGCGATGTCGCCGTCGAACTCGAAATCGGCGCCCCGTTCGGCGAGGATGTAGGCGGCTTCGCGCACCTGGTCGCCGCGCTCGCTCGGCGGCTGGCCGAAGGTCGAATACGTGAGCAGCGCCACGCGTGGGTCCATGCCGAACTTGCGCGCGGCACTCGCCGCCTCCGTCGCGATGTCGGCAAGCTCCTCCGCCGTCGGCATCTCGTGCACGTTGGTGTCGGCCACGAGCACGCCGCGGCCGCGGCAGAGGGCCAGGCTGACGCCGATCACGTGCCGGCCCGGCTCGGGATCGATCACGCGGCGCACGTCCTCGAAGACGCTCGCCCAGTTGCGCGTCACGCCCGCCACCATGGCGTCGGCCAGCCCGTGGGCGACGAGGAGGGCCGCGAACACGTTGCGCTCGTTCGTCACGAGGCGCACGCAGTCGCGCTTGAGGAACCCGCGCCGCTGCAGGCGGGCATAGAGGAACTCGGTGAACTCTTCGACGAGCGGCGATTTGCGCATGTCGACGATCTCGAACGTATCGTGCAGGCGGATGCCGGTTTCGCGGAAGCGCTCGCGGACGACGTCCTCCGCTCCGACGAGAACCGGCGTCCCGAGCCCCTGGGCGGCATAGCTGTTGGCGGCGCGGATCACGGCCGGATCCTCGCCTTCGGCGAACACGACGCGCTTCGGCTCCGTGCGCACCTGCTCGAAGATCGAATGCAGCCAGTCGGACACCGGGTCGAGGCGGGCGTTGAGCCGGGAGGCGTAGGCGTCCATGTCGACGATGGGCCGGCGGGCGACGCCCGAGTCCATCGCGGCCCGTGCCACCGCGAGCGGCACGCGGCCGATCAGACGCGGGTCGAACGGCGCCGGGATGATGTAGTCCGCCCCGAAGGTGGGCCTCCGGCCGAGGAACGCGGCCATCACCACATCCGGAACGTCCTCGCGCGCCAGCGCCGCGAGCGCCCGGGCGGCCGCGATCTTCATCTCGTCGTTGATCGTGCGCGCCTGCACGTCGAGCGCACCGCGGAAGATGAACGGGAATCCGAGCACGTTGTTGATCTGGTTGGGGTAGTCCGATCGCCCCGTGGCCACGATCGCGTCGTCGCGCACCGCCTGCACCTCCTCGGGCGTGATCTCGGGGTCCGGGTTGGCCATGGCGAAGATGATCGGCTTGGCGGCCATGGAGGCGACCATCTCGCGCGTCAGCGCACCCTTGACCGAAAGGCCGAAGAAGACGTCGGCACCCTCGATCGCCTCGGCGAGCGTGCGCGCCTCGGTCTTCGCGGCATGCGCGGTCTTCCACTGGTTCATGCCGTCCCTGCGGCCCTGGTAGATGACGCCCTTGGTGTCGCAGAGCGTGACGTTCCGGGCCGGCAGGCCGAGCGCGATGGCGAGCCCGATGCAGGCGATTCCGGCCGCGCCCGCCCCGTTGACGACGAGGCGGCAATCGGCAATGTCGCGCCCCGTGAGCTCGAGCGCATTGATGAGCCCCGCCGCCGCGATGATCGCCGTGCCGTGCTGGTCATCGTGAAAGACCGGGATATCGAGTAGCTCCTTGAGGCGCTGCTCGATGATGAAGCAGTCCGGCGCCTTGATGTCCTCGAGGTTGATGCCGCCGAAGGAGGGACCGAGGTAGCGGACGCAGTTGATGAACGCGTCCACGTCCTCGGTATCGACCAGCAGATCGATGGCGTCGATGTCGGCGAAGCGCTTGAAGAGCGCGCCTTTGCCTTCCATCACGGGCTTCGAGGCGAGCGCGCCGAGGTTGCCGAGGCCGAGGATGGCGGTGCCGTTCGAGACGACGGCGACGAGGTTGCCCTTGTTCGTGTAGTCGTAGGCGAGCGCCGGGTTCTCCGCGATCGCCTCGACGGGGGCCGCGACGCCCGGCGAATAGGCGAGCGACAGGTCGCGCTGCGTCACGAGAGGCTTCGTCGGCGTGATCTCGAGCTTGCCGGGCTTGCCCTGGACGTGGAACTGCAACGCCTCCTGGGCGGTGATGCGGGTGCGCTGGGATTTCGTGGCCATGCGGCGGATCGCGATCGGGGCTGGGCGCGGCGGGGCGTGGAGCGAAGGCCCCGCGGCGAGAAGGGAGCTGCGGCCAGCCTACGTGCCGAGCGTGCGGTGCACAATGGCTCGTTCGTCCGACTTTTGGGCTACGACGCCCGTTCAGTCGACGATCTCTACGGAAAACGTCCGCTGCGTCGTCGAGCCGCCGAGCTCGGCCTCGACCGTAAAGGTGTCGGGGCCCGTCTCTCCCGGCCGCGCCGTATAGTAGATGCCGGTGCCGAGCACGCTCCGGCCGATGCAGGTGCCCGACGCGCTGGTTTTGATCGTCGTCTCCTGTCCCGACTCAAACGAGACGCTGCCCTTGGCCGGCGGTTGGACTACGGTGATCGTCGGCGCAGGCAGGCTCTCGCAGGTCTCGCCGAACCCGGCCATGACGAACACCCGGGCCCGGCGTCCCGCGACGACGGGATCGCGGCGGATGCCGTCGCCCGCTCCGTCGCCGGGCGCCGGGGACGACGCGGGGTCGGGCGTGGAGCCGGGAGAGGAGCACGCGCCGAGCGCGCCGAGCACGCATGCGAGCGCGGCGGCGCGACGGATGGCATTGGAGTTCAAGAGACCGGCCCTCTCCATGCGCGGCATCTGGGCTGTGACCTCATGATTGGATGAGCATCGACGCAAGGACGTTGGTGCGGCCGACAGGGGCGGACGCGCGGAAACCCCCCGTGGTTTGCAGGCTCCATCGGATTTTGCAAGCTCCATCGGAGAACGAGGCCCAGTGAACAACGAGACCATGGGCCCGGTCATGACCTGGGAGCACGGCCCCGTTCAAAGGGACGCAACCGCGCTCGGACGCGCGTTCTGGAACATCGATAGGGCGCGATCGCGGCTGAACCTGCCGTCTGGGGTATCGCCGCAGCGAGAGCGCGCGCCGGATCGGGGGATCCGGCGCGTCGGAAGGGGCCCCGGGGCTGCCTCAATGGGTCAGGTAGAGCTCGTTGATCTTGAGCGCGATATCGAGAAACGCCTGCTCCAGCGCGTTGGCATCCTCCGGCGTATACGCCTTGGACGGGTCGGTCGCGCACTGGCTCATCGTTTCGATCGCGGTTTGGTTGTTCCCCAGAGCAAAGCCGACCGTGTAGACCGTGATTCCCGCGGCCTTCATTCCCGTGCAGAGCGAGCGCGCCTGAGTGGTGGTGCTGGCGTTGACCGCCGAGCCCGCGCCGGTGCTGCCGGTGCCGATGCCATCCTTGTCGTACTGAAGATTGTATTCGCCGTCCGTCATCAGGATCGCGATCTTGCGTGTGTTGGTGCCATACGCGGCCGCGGCCGAATCGGAGCCCCAGAGCGCGTTCCAGTTGGGAGACAGCGTGTACCACGCCCAGGCCGTTCCGATCTGGCCGGCGGTGCTGCCCGCGAGTTCGAGCCCATTGATCTTCGTCTTGAGCACTTCCTTGTCGTTGCTCAGCGGCACCAACTCGTCGGCGCTCGAGAGCGGGCACGAGGCGAAGCTGTTGGCAGCCGTCTTCAGCTTGGTCTTCTGGCTCTGGGAGAGGCTGCCGTTGGACGCCCATTGGAAATCCGCCGCCGCGCCCTCCGTGTTGGACGACTTGTTGTCGATGAGAACCGTTCCGTCGCTGGCGGCGACGGTCGCCACGTCGTCGCGGAACGGCAGCACGTAGTTGTTCGAGCCCGGCGCGACGTCTGTGTAGCGGTTGCTGCCGGCGCGCTCGACGACGCAATGCTCCGAGCGGTTGTAGAGGATGGTCTTCTGATTTTTGCCGCTGCCCGATGTTTTCTTGACGATCTTTTTGGGACTGCCCACCGCGGCGCTGACGGCACTCGACGGCAGGCGCACGCCTTCCGCGAACGGCACGATCGCCACGCGCACGAAGTTGGCCTGCGTGCTGTCCATGATGACGGTGTTGACGAGCGTGGTCGCCGCGGATTTGAGCGCGGTGATCTTCTCCGTCGTCTTCGTGTCCTTCATCGAGCCCGTCACGTCGAGCATCATCGAGATCTCGACGTCGCTGTTCGAGTTTCCGCCGGCCTTGAACTGAGCCTTCGAGAATTGGGCTTCGGTGGTGGCGAACAGCGGAAGGCGCTGAATGTGCGCGAGGCTCAAAAAGGTCGTTTGAAGATAGGCGTTGCCGGACGCCTGAAAGCCGATGTTGTCGTCGGTCACGTCGAACGAAATCGTGTCCTCGACGACCGGCGTGCGATCCTTGGTGTTCTCAGCATAATACCGCGCTGCCGCCGCGCGCGCCCCCTCGACGTCGTGCTCGTTGAGCTGGAGCACGCGGCCGCCGGCGAGCACGGCTGCATCCATAGCCGAGATGGTCTGGCTGCGCGTCTGGCTCCAGCGGCCGAGGTCGACGGCGGCGCCGACGAAGATCGCCAGCATAACGAACATCAGCGCGAACATGACTGCGATGCCGCCGCTCGTATCCTCAGAGAAGGACCGGGCGCGGGCGACGAGCGGCCCCGGCAAGAGCATGGAGACGGCGGAGGCGATACGCGTGAACATGGAACTGGCTCCGAAAATGAGCGTCCACAATCATCCGCGAGAGGCTTACGACCGGTAAATTCCGCCGTCCTACGATGGATCGACCTTTGAAATATATGTTTTGAGGTAAACGGAGGCGTAAGCGCTTCCGGAAAATTCGATCCATCGGGCAAGATCGCAGAAAAGCAGCAGAAATTTCTGGTTCGGGGTGCGCCGGCGCTGGCCGTCGTCTATAGTGAGCTGAAATCGGACTCTGGAGGCGCCCGGGGCGGTGCCCGGCACCATGATCGAAAAGCTCGAATTGCTCCTTGCACTGGCCCGTGAACGCCATTTTGGCCGGGCCGCGGAAGCATGCGGTGTCACCCAGCCGACCTTGTCATCGGCGCTCAAAAGTCTGGAGGATCAGCTCGGTGTGCTGATCGTCGAGCGGGGGTCCCGTTTCCGGCGCTTTACGCCGGAAGGCGAGCGCATCCTGGACTGGGCACGGCGCATCGTGGGCGACTCGCGCGCCCTGCGCCAGGAGATCGCCGCCCTGAAAAAGGGCCTGTCGGGCCATCTGAAGCTGGCCGTCATCCCGACCGCCTTGCCGTTCCTCACGCAGTTGACGGTGCCCATCCGCCGCCGCTACCCGGACGTGCGCCTGACCGTCCTCTCCATGACCTCGGACTCGATCCTCGCCAAGCTCGAGAACCTCGAGGTCGACATCGGCCTGTCCTACGTCGACAACGAGCCGCCACCCCGCTTCGAGACGATCCGCATCTACGACGAGCGTTATGTGCTGCTGGTGGCGCCGGAAAGCCCGCTCGCCAAGCGGGACAAAGTGAGCTGGCGCGAGGCCGGTGCGCTCCCTTTGTGCCTGTTGACGCCCGATATGCAGAACCGGCGCCTGATCGACCGCCATCTGGCGGACGCCGGCGCCCTTCAGACGCCGACGCTGGAAAGCAATTCCATGCTCGTGCTCTACGCGCACGTCCGCACCGGCGAGTGGGCCAGCATCCTGCCCTCGCGCCTGGCGGAGACGCTGGACCGGCCAAGTACGTTGCGGCCGATACAACTCGTTGATCCGATCGTTACGCACAAGATCGGGCTGGTCGTCACCAAGCGCGAGCCCCATTCGCCGCTCGTCGCAGCCTTCATCGCCCATGCGAAGCGCGTCGGCGCCCCTCCGGAGGCTGCCATGGCCTGATCTCGCCCGGTGCCGGTCGCTCCGGCCCGTGAAATCGATAGACGACATCTATCGTCGCACGAAATCAAAGTATTGATCTTTGGGGCCTGAGGGGTGATCTACACTGTAATAACTATAAACAATGTCGGAGGACGCCATGAGCCGCTTCGAGCCTTGGAGCGAGGAGCGCACAGTCGAGATCGTCACTGGACACTCGGCATTGGAAGGGCCACTGATGCCCATCCTGCACGCAGTTCAGCATGCATTCGGCTTTGTGCCTGAGGAAGCGATCCCCGTGATCGCCCGGGAGCTCAATCTTTCCCGGGCCGAGGTGCATGGCGTCGTCAGCTTCTATCATGATTTCCGCCACGAGCTGCCCGGCAAGCACGTCCTTAAGTTGTGCCGCGCCGAGGCCTGCCAGTCGATGGGCTGCGAGCGCCTCGTCGAGCGCGCCGAGGACCGGCTCGGTGTCGCATGCGGGGATACCACCGCCGACGGCCAGGTGACGCTGGAAGCCGTCTACTGCCTCGGCCTGTGCGCATCGGGGCCGTCCGCCATGCTGGACGGGCGCGTCGTCGGACGTCTGGATTCGAACCGCCTGGATCAGTTGCTGAAAGAGACCCGGACATGATGTTGCGGATTTTCGTGCCGCGCGATGCCGCGGCGGTCGCAGTGGGAGCCGACGAGGTTGCTGCCGCCCTTGCCGCGGCGGCGAAGAGCGCCGGCGCCCAGGTGCAGATCGTGCGCAACGGCTCGCGCGGCATGCTGTGGCTCGAGCCGCTCGTCGAGATCGAGCGCGAGGGCACGCGGTTCGGCTTCGGCCCCGTGACGACGGATGATGTGCCGAGCCTCGTCGAGGCCGGCATTTTCGAGGGCCGCCCCGTCGCCGACATCCGCCATCCGCTGTCGATCGGCGTCGTCGACGAACACCCCTACATGACGCGTCAGACGCGGCTCACGTTCGCGCGCTGCGGCATCACCGATCCCGTCTCCCTCGACGACTATCGCGCCCACGACGGCTACAAGGGCCTCGAGCGTGCGCTGGCCATGAAGCCCATCGAGATCGTCGACGAGGTGTCCAAGTCCGGCCTGCGCGGACGCGGCGGCGCCGGCTTCCCGACCGGCATCAAGTGGAAGACGGTCCACGACACGCCGATGGGCCAGCAGAAATACATCGTTTGCAATGCCGATGAGGGCGACAGCGGCACCTTCGCCGACCGCATGATCATGGAAGGCGATCCGTTCCTGCTCGTCGAGGGCATGACCATCGCCGGCATCGCCGTCGGGGCCACGCGGGGCTACATCTATCTGCGCTCCGAGTATCCCCACGCCGGGAAGGCGCTGAACGCGGCGATCGCGGCCGCCCGCAAGGCTGGCTTCCTCGGCCCGAAGGTCGCGGGCTCCGATCACGCCTTCGAGCTCGAGGTGCGCATGGGCGCCGGCGCCTACGTCTGCGGCGAGGAGACCTCGCTGCTCGATAGCCTGGAAGGCAAGCGCGGCCTCGTGCGCGCCAAGCCGCCGCTCCCCGCCCACAAGGGCCTGTTCGGCCAGCCGACCGTCATCAACAACGTGCTGTCGCTCTGTGCAGTGCCCTACATTCTGGCCCAAGGCGCGAAGGCGTATGCCGACTACGGCATGGGACGCTCGCGCGGGACGATGCCGATCCAGCTTGCCGGCAACCTGAAGTTCGGCGGCCTCTTCGAGACCGCCTTCGGCATCACGCTGGGCGATCTCGTCGACGGCATCGGCGGCGGCACGCTCTCGGGCCGGCCGGTCAAGGCCGTTCAGATCGGCGGCCCGCTCGGCGCCTACTTCCCGCGCGCCCTGTTCGATACGCCGTTCGACTACGAGGCGTTTGCCGCCCGCGACGGGCTCATCGGCCACGCCGGCATCGTCGTCTTCGACGATACGGCCAACATGGCCAGGCAGGCACGCTTCGCGTTCGACTTCTGCGCGATCGAGAGCTGCGGAAAGTGCACGCCATGCCGCATCGGCTCGATCCGCGGCCGCGAGATGATGGACAAGGTGATGGCGGGCGAGGATACGGCCGGCAGTCTCGCAATCATCGAGGATCTCTGCAACACGATGAAGTTCGGCTCGCTTTGCGCTTTGGGCGGCTTCACCCCATATCCCGTCATGAGCGCATTGACGCATTTCCCGGAAGATTTTGGCCGGCCGGCTGGGAAGCTGGCCGAGGCAGCGGAGTAGGATCATGTCCCTGATCAAAGAGATCGACTACGGCACGCCGAAATCGAAGTCCGAGAAGATGGTGACCCTCACCATCGACGGCGTCGAGGTGACGGTGCCGGACGGCACCTCCATCATGCGCGCGGCGATGGAGATGGGCACGACGATCCCCAAGCTCTGCGCCACCGACATGCTGGAGAGCTTCGGCTCCTGCCGGCTCTGTCTGGTCGAGATCGAGGGCCGCAACGGCACGCCTGCCTCCTGCACCACGCCCGTCGCGCCGGGCATCACGGTCCATACGCAGACCCCGCGCCTCGCCGCCCTCCGCAAGGGCGTGATGGAGCTCTACATCTCCGACCACCCGCTCGACTGCCTGACCTGCGCCGCCAACGGCGACTGCGAGCTGCAGGACATGGCGGGCGCCGTCGGCCTGCGCGACGTACGCTATGGTTATGATGGCGCGAACCACGTGTTCGCCAAGAGCCGCATCGACAACGCCGCCAACGACCTCTGGCTCTCGAAGGATGGGAGCAACCCGTACTTTACCTACGATCCCTCGAAATGCATCGTCTGCAACCGCTGCGTCCGCGCGTGCGAGGAGGTTCAGGGCACCTTCGCGCTGACCATCTCCGGCCGCGGCTTCGACAGCCGCGTCGCCGCCGGCATGGATGAAGCCTTCTTCGACAGCGAGTGCGTCTCCTGCGGCGCCTGCGTCCAGGCGTGCCCGACCGCGACGTTGATCGAGAATTCCATCATCGACAACGGCCAGCCCGAGCATTCCACCGTCACCACCTGCGCCTACTGCGGCGTCGGCTGCAGCTTCAAGGCCGAGATGCGCGGCGGGGAGGTGATACGCATGATGCCGTACAAGGACGGCCGCGCCAACGAGGGTCATTCCTGCGTCAAGGGTCGCTTCGCGTACGGCTATGCCACGCACAAGGACCGCGTGCTCACGCCCATGATCCGCGAAAAGATCTCCGATCCGTGGCAGGTGGTCTCCTGGGACGAGGCGATTAATTACGCGGCCAAGCGCCTCAAGGAGACGCAGGAGAAGTACGGCAAGGATTCGATCGGCGGCATCACCTCCTCGCGCACGACGAACGAGGAAGTTTATGCCGTTCAGCGCATGGTCCGCGCCGCGTTCAATACCAACAACATCGACACCTGCGCCCGCGTCTGCCACTCGCCGACTGGTTACGGCCTGAAGCAGACGTTCGGTGAATCGGCCGGCACGCAGGATTTCAAGAGCGTCGAGAAAAGCGACGTCATCATGGTGGTCGGCGCCAATCCGCCCGACGCCCATCCCGTGTTCGCGAGCCGCATGAAGAAGCGCATCCGCGAGGGCGCCAAGCTGATCGTCATCGATCCGCGCCGCACCGACCTCGTGTGCTCGCCGCATGTCAAGGCGGAGTATCACCTTCAGCTTCGCCCGTCGACGAACGTTGCGATCATGAACGCAATCGGCCACGTCATCGCGGCCGAGAACCTGATCAACCGCGATTTCGTCGCGCGGCGCTGCGAGCCGGCCGACTTCGCCCGCTGGGAGGAGTTCATCAAGCGGCCCGAGAACTCTCCGGAAGCGCTTGAGCCGATCACCGGCGTTCCGGCGCAGCAGGTGCGGGAGGCTGCCCGCCTTTATGCGACAGGCGGCAACGCGGCGATCTACTACGGCCTCGGCGTCACCGAGCATAGCCAGGGCTCGACGATGGTCATGGCGATCGCCAACCTCGCGATGGCGACCGGCAACATCGGGCGCGAGGGCGTCGGCGTGAACCCGCTGCGCGGCCAGAACAATGTGCAGGGCTCGTGCGACATGGGCTCGTTCCCGCACGAGTTTCCGGGCTACCGCCACGTCTCCAACGCGGAGACGCGCGGGCTCTTTGAGAACGAGTGGAAGGTCCGGCTCTCGGGCGAGCCGGGTCTCAGGATCCCGAATATGTTCGATGCCGCCTCCGACGGCTCGTTCAGGGGCCTGTTCATTCAGGGTGAGGACATCGCCCAGTCCGATCCGAACACCCACCACGTCGAGCACGCGCTGTCGTCCATGGACATCGTCGTCGTGCAGGACCTGTTCCTCAACGAGACGGCAGCGTTCGCGCACGTCTTCCTACCCGGCACGTCGTTCCTCGAGAAGGACGGCACGTTCACCAATGCCGAGCGGCGGATCAACCGCGTGCGGAAGGTTGTACCCGAGCAGCAGGGCATGGCGGAATGGGAAGTCGTCTGCCGCGTAGCGACCGCGATGGGCTATCCGATGGCGTACAATTCCGCGTCCGAGATCATGGACGAGATCGCGCGGCTGACGCCGACGTTCAAGGGCGTGTCGTTTGCGCGCCTCGATGAGCTCGGCTCGATCCAGTGGCCGTGCGACGACGAGACTCCGGAAGGCATGCCGGTCATGCACGTGGAGGAGTTCACGCGCGGCAAGGGCCGTTTCATGCTGACGGGATTCGTGCCGACGGACGAGCGGACCAACCGGACCTTCCCGCTGGTGCTGACGACCGGGCGCATCCTCGCGCACTACAACGTCGGTGCGCAAACGCGGCGCACCGACAACGTCGCCTGGCACCCCGAGGACATCCTGGAGATCCACCCGCACGACGCCGATGTGCGCGGCATCAGCACCGGCACGAGAGTGTCGCTTCAGAGTCGCGTCGGCGCGACCACGCTCACGGCGATGGTGTCCGACCGCATGCCGCAGGGCGTCGTCTACACGACGTTCCACCATCCGGTAACGGGCGCGAACGTGATCACGACCGACAGCTCGGACTGGGCCACCAATTGTCCCGAGTACAAAGTTACGGCGGTTCAGGTCATGCTCTCGAACGCTCCGTCCGAGTGGCAGGAGGTGCAGCGCGCGCGCACGACAGTAAACAAGCGTATCTCCAGGGAAGCGGAACTCGAGCCGGCGGAGTAGTCCGCGACCTCGTCTGAGCCGTTGAGGTCCATGAACGTCAGAGCGAACGTAATCAATCGACCGGAGAGCGATCCGCGGCTTTGCTCGCGGGCCGCGACTGGCGAGCTGCGTTCGGCCGACGGCACCGTCAAGATGGTGACGTGGCAGCTTCCGGACGAAGTGCCGGTGGCCTTGCAGATCAACACCCAGCCGTTCACTGTTATGATGGCGACCCCGGCGAACCTGCGGGATTTTGCGGCCGGCTTCCTGCTGAGCGAAGGACTTATCCGCAGCGTTGGCGACATCACGGCCGTGATGGCGTTGCCGGTCGAGGGTGGCCTCGTCGTCGACGTCGCCCTGCCGGCCGACAAGATCGAACCCTCACGCATCGCACAACGCTCGATCGAAGGTCGCACGGGGTGCGGTCTTTGCGGGGTCGAGGATATCGGGTCGGTGATCAGGCCGTTGCCGGTGCTCACGCGCGATTGGGCGCCGGAGGCGGCCGTCATCGAGCGCGCGGCGCGCGATCTGCAGCGGCACCAGCCGATGAACCTTCTTAACCGGTCGGTGCATGGCGCGGCCTACGTTTCGCGGGCCGGTGACATCCTGCTCCTGCGTGAGGACGTCGGTCGCCACAACGCGCTCGACAAGCTGATCGGTGCCATCGCTCTGCAGGATCTGGACCGCAAAGCGGGTTTCATTCTCATGACCAGCCGGTGCAGCTTCGAGCTTGTGCAGAAGTCGGTCGTCGCCGGCATCGGCGGTCTGGTCACGGTATCGGCGCCGACGGCGCTGGCGCTCGATCTCGCAATCAAATCCAATCTGTTTCTCGCGGCACTAGGGCCTGGCGGTCCTGTTGTGTTCAACGGCTGACCAGTCAGTCTCATCAACGGAATTCAAGCATGCACGTCAAAGACCTCGTCCGCATGGCCAACCAGATCACCGACTTTTTCGCCCTCTATCCGAAGAACGAGGCGCTGGATGGGATCGCCAAGCACATCCATGCGTCGTGGGAGGCGCGGATGCGCAATGCGCTGAAGGCCCATATCGACAACGGCGGAGCTGGCTTGAAGCCGCTCTTTCTCGAGGCGATGACCGAGTACTACAAGGGGCCTTCGAGCCCGAACGCCCGGCGCGTCCACCCGACGCGGTCGTCTGCGCCGAAAGGCGCTGAGCCGAGCTTCGCCGACGGCGGCGGCGACGGCTGAGCCGTCCGACTCTCGTTGACACATGACTGCAGATCAGGTGCGGTATGGCTTTCGAGCAGCCATGACGGAGCCTCTGTCCATGATATCGTTGTCGTTCTTGCCACGCGCTGCCCTTGCCGTGACCGTTGGATTGGGCATGTTCGCAACGCCGGTGACGGCGGAGGCCGCCGAGCGCCACATCGTCGTCACCGCCGTCGAGCCAAAGGGCGGTGTGACGGTCGACAAGGAGCCGTTTCCCGAGACGCCGCTCCCCGAAGGGGCGGGCTATGTGCTGAAGAAGCCCGACGACAAGGGTCGCTGGGAGATCGCGGTCTACGTCTTCGAGCCGCGCCAGATCTTCGTCGATGAAGGTGACGAGGTGACGCTCGAGTTCGTCGGCATCAACGGCGCGAGCCACCCGATCACCATCGATGCCTATGGCCAGTCGTTCGAGCTGAAGCGCGGCCAGGTGAAGAAGGTGACCTTCACGGCCGACAAGCCCGGCCGCCATAGCATCGTCTGCTCGGCCCACCAGCCGACCATGACTTCGGAGCTGATCGTGGCGCCGAAGAAGTAGCGCATGCTACGAGCGAGAGGGGCTCCTCATCCGCGGGGCACGGAATTGCCCGCCCATGCGGTCATTTGTATGCAGGCCGGTTGCGCAAACCCAACGTCACTCCGGTGAAGCCTGCCCCGGCGAAGGCCGGGGGCCGGAGTCCAGACGCACTTGCGCATGTCGAAACGCTGTTTCCATCTGAAACGGAAACTCGCTATGCCGCCGCCGGCCGCTCGACGCCGGTCGGCGGCGGGCCGAGCTTCTCGAGCGCCTCGGACTCGCCATCCGTGTAAACGCGCGAGCGGGTGAGGAACCGCACGCCCTCGGGTGCCTCGAGCGAGAAGCCCGAGCCGCGCCCGGGCACCACGTCGATGATGAGGTGCGTGTGCTGCCAGTAGTCGAACTGCGCAGCCCCCATGTAGAACGGCTGCCCGCCGATCTCCCCCAGATACACGTCCTGCGCGCCGACGCGAAACTCGCCCCGTGGGTAGCACATGGGCGCGCTGCCGTCGCAGCAGCCGCCCGACTGATGGAACAGCAGAGGTCCATGCATGTCGTTGAGCTTGGCGATCATCGCCAGAGCCTCCGGCGTCGCCGATACACGTTCGACCATGGTGACCTCCATGAGGGGCTTCAGGGGAGATGGCGCCAATGATGCCGTCAGGTCGGGACCTTGTCTCCCGACGGCACCACGATCGCGAACAGGTCGGCCAGCGCCGTGAGCGCACCATCGTGCACCATGGAGGCCGGCAGATCGCCACCCAGCGGGTTGGGCAGCGTACGCGTCGCCGTGGCATTGCCGACCACGGTGGGACGATAGCCATGGTTGAACGCGGCCCGCGCCGTCGAGTTGACGCACACATGGGTCATGAAGCCCGCGAGCACAAGATCGGTGACGCCGAGCCGCTTGAGCTCCGCGTCGAGGTCCGTTCCCTCGAATGAGGAAGGATAGGCTTTCGTGATGACCTTCTCGCCCGGTGCGGGCGCAACGACGTCGGCGATGGCGCCGATCGGCGCCTTGGTGTCGTAGGGCGTTCCGGGGCCCGCATCGTGCTGGATGTGGATCACGGGTGTCCCCGCATCGCGCGCGCGCTTCAGGAGCGCTGCGCATTCCTTAAGCGCGGGCTCCACGCCTTCGAGCTGCATCACCCCCTCGCGGTAGGTCTGCTGGCAGTCGATCAGCACGAGCGCCGATTTGGAAAGCGGGGCCGGCGTGCCGGGCATTGCGAGCAGCGAGCGGAGCGTGGGGCGGGCATCGGTCATTGACGGAAGATCCTTGTCGGGGGAGTGAAAGGGCATGCCTTGAACGGAAACAGCGCGGCCTCGCGGCCGCGCTGCATCGAGGGAACCGGATCGGACGGCCTGGCCGGGCCGTAGCGATCCCGTCTTAGAAGAAGCCCAGAGCTTTCGGGCTGTAGGAGACCAGCATGTTCTTGGTCTGCTGGTAGTGATCGAGCATCATCTTGTGCGTCTCGCGACCGATGCCCGACTGCTTGTAGCCACCGAACGCGGCGTGTGCCGGGTAGAGGTGGTAGCAATTGGTCCACACGCGGCCCGCCTGGATGGCGCGGCCGAAGCGGTAGGCGCGCGTGCCGTTGCGGGTCCACACGCCCGAGCCGAGGCCGTAGAGCGTGTCGTTGGCGATGGCGAGCGCTTCCTCGTCATCCTTGAACTTCGTGACCGAGACGACCGGCCCGAAGATCTCTTCCTGGAACACGCGCATCTTGTTGTTGCCGGCGAGGATCGTCGGCTTCACGTAGTAGCCTTCAGCCGCTTCGCCATCGAGGATGTTACGCTCGCCGCCCGTCAGCAACTGCGCGCCTTCCTCCTGGCCGATTTTGACGTAGGAGAGGATCTTCTCGAGCTGGTCGTTCGAGGCCTGTGCGCCGATCATGGTCGAGAAATCGAGCGGATGGCCCTGCTTGATGGCCTGGACGCGCTTCACCGCGCGCTCCATGAAGCGATCGTAGATGCTCTCGTGCACGAGCGCGCGCGAGGGGCAGGTGCAGACCTCGCCCTGGTTCAGCGCGAACATCGCGAAGCCTTCGAGCGCCTTGTCGAAGAAGTCGTCGTCGTGATCGGCGACGTCGGCGAAGAAGATGTTCGGGCTCTTGCCGCCGAGCTCGACCGTGCTCGGGATGATGTTCTCCGACGCGTACTGCATGATGAGGCGGCCGGTCGTCGTCTCGCCCGTGAAGGCGATCTTGGCGATGCGCTTGTTCTGGGC
>JRYH01000124.1_pt1 | contig 14773 bp, 14 predicted proteins | sample 235351 | NCBI WGS metagenome assembly JRYH01 (sample SAMN03074221, study PRJNA261480) | activated sludge metagenome | biome: Wastewater Treatment Plant; feature: Wastewater; material: Activated sludge; isolation source: activated biomass of a wastewater treatment plant treating wastewater... ... | reverse complement strand
CATCGGCAAGCAGCGCCATGGCCCCGTGGGCACGGTGCAGCTCGCATTCGAAAGCCAGTTCACGCGCTTCGGCAATCTTGCGCGCGAATACCAGTTGCCCGAGCGCTTCGAGTGAGCGGACGGCCCGCACGTCTGCGCCGGAGTGCCGCTGCGGAGCGCGGGCCGTGACCGGCGCGCTCCCTCCCGGCAAGACGGGCGTGATCACGGTCGATCTCGGCGCGCTGGCCGCCAACTGGCGTGCGCTCGCAGCGCTCGTGGATCCGGCGGAATGTGCCGCCGTCGTCAAGGCCAACGCTTACGGGCTCGGCGCCGCGCGCGTCATCCCGGCCCTCGCCGCGGCGGGATGCGGGACGTTCTTCGTGGCGACGGCGGACGAGGCCGGCGAAGCGCGCGGGCTCGCGCCCGGCGCGCGCCTCTTCGTCCTCGACGGTCTCCTGCCCGGCGGCGCATGCCCGCTCGCCGAAGCCGGCGCCACGCCCGTACTCTCGAGCCTCGAAGAGATCGACGAATGGCGCGCGTTCGCCAAGGCGCAAGGCATGCGGCTTCCCTGCGCGCTGCAGGTCGATTCCGGGCTGAACCGGCTGGGGCTGACGGCGGCCTGCTCCGGCGTGCTCGCGGCCGAGCCTCATCGCCTCGACGGGCTCGATCTGCGGCTCGTCATGAGCCATCTCGCCTGCGCCGACGACCCCACGCATCCGCTGAATGCGCGCCAGCGCGTGGCGTTCGATCGGCAGCGCGCGTTCTTTCCCGGCGTCCCAGCCAGCCTCGCGGCCTCCGACGGGCTGATGCTCGGGGCGGACTTCCACTACGACCTCGTGCGCCCCGGCTATGCGCTCTACGGCGGGCAAGCCTTCGGGGGCGGCCCCACGCCCGTCTCGCCCGTCGTGACGGTCGAGGCGCGCGTGCTTCAGATCCGCACGCTCACATCTGGGGAAAGCGTGGGCTACTCGGCCACCTGGGAGGCGGCGCGCCCGACCCGTCTCGCGGTGGTCGCGGCCGGCTACGCGGACGGCATCGCGCGCGCGCTCAGCGCCGCCTCAGGTGGCGCGGGCTGGGCCGTTCACGTCGCCGGAGAGGCCGCACCCGTCGTCGGGCGCGTCTCGATGGATCTGATCACGGTCGACATCACCGACCTCGCGGGCGACGTGCGACGCGGCGATCTCGTCACGCTGATCGGCCCGGGCGCCACCCTCGAGGCGATGGGACATGCGGCCGGCACCATCGGCTATGAGGTTCTGACCCGGCTCGGGACGCGCTTCGCGCGCCGCTACGTCGGAGCGCCCGCCTGATGGCCAAAGCGTCCAAATCGAGCTTCGTCTGCCAGACGTGCGGCGCCCTCTCGGCGCGCTGGGCGGGCAAGTGCGCAGCCTGCGGCGATTGGAATTCCATCATCGAGGAAGCGGGCGCCGCGACGCCGCCGGGATCGGGACTTCAGGGCGCGAGCAAGGGCAAGGCGCTCAAGCTCGAAACGCTCGCGGGGGCGCCCGAGGAGGCCCCTCGCCTCTCGACCGGCATGCCGGAGCTGGATCGCGTCACGGGGGGCGGCATCGTGCCGGGCTCGGTGCTGCTGATCTCGGGCGAGCCGGGGATCGGCAAATCGACGCTCCTTCTTCAGCTCGCCGCCTCTCTGGGGCAGCGCGGTCGGCGTGCCATCTATTTCTCGGGCGAGGAGGCGTCTGCCCAGGTGCGCCTGCGCGCGGCACGGCTCGGGCTCGCGGACGCCCCCGTCGCGCTCGCGGCGGAGACGAGCCTCACGAACATCCTCGCCACCCTCGCCTCGGAAAAGCGGGTCGATCTCGTCGTCGTCGACTCGATCCAGACGCTCTGGTCGGATGCCCTCGATGCGGCCCCCGGCTCGGTCAGCCAGGTGCGGGCGGCGACGCAATCGCTCGTGCGCTACGCTAAAGCGGCCGGCTCCGCGCTGCTGCTCGTCGGCCATGTCACGAAGGACGGGCAGATCGCCGGGCCCAAGACCATCGAGCATGTCGTCGACACCGTTCTCTCGTTCGAGGGCGACCGGGGGCACAGCTACCGGATCCTGCGCGCCACCAAGAACCGCTTCGGCGCCACCGACGAGATCGGCGTGTTCGAGATGGCAGGATCCGGCCTCAACGAGGTGGCGAACCCGTCCGAGCTGTTCCTCGGCGAGCGCGACGCCCACGCGCCGGGCACCGCCGTGTTCGCCGGCATGGAGGGCACGCGGCCGATCCTGGTCGAGATCCAGGCGCTGGTGGCGCCTTCCGGGCTCGGCGTGCCGCGCCGCGCCGTCGTCGGCTGGGAGCAGAGCCGCCTCGCCATGCTCATCGCCGTTCTGGAGGCGCGCTGCGGCGTCTCCTTTGCCAACCACGACGTCTATCTCAATGTGGCCGGCGGGCTGCGCATCGTCGAGCCGGCGGCCGATCTCGCCGCGGCCGCGGCCCTCGTCGCCTCGCTCGCCAACCGGGCGCTCGACCCCAAGCAGATCCATTTCGGGGAAATCTCGCTCTCGGGCGCCGTCCGGGCGGCGCCGCACACCGGCCTGCGCCTCAAGGAAGCCGCCAAGCTCGGCTTTACCGAGGCCGTCATGCCGGCGAGCGGGGAGGCTTCGAGCGAGGCCAGCAAGCTCACGCTCCGCCGCATTTCCCATTTGAAGGAGCTTGCGGAGGCGCTCGGCCCATGCGACTGAAACCCCAGGGATCTTTCCGCATGCCACGCCGCCGGGGCCTTTCCGCCAGAGGGGACGCGGACGGCCGTGGCCCCTCGCTCTCTCGCGCCTCAAGCCGGAGATCCGGCTCATGCCAGCCTAGAGGAACCAGGCCATGATCGGGCCGCTCACATATCTCGATGCCGCCGTTCTGGCGATCTGCTTCATCTCGGCGCTGCTGGCGATGTACCGCGGCCTGACGCGGGAGCTGCTGTCGATCCTCTCGTGGCTCGTGGCCGCCGGCGCCACGCTCTATTTCGTGCTGAGCTACAAGAAGGTGGCCGAGGACATGGCCGCCCAGATGGGCACCCAGGTGGCCGTGGCGCAGATCGCCATCGGCGCCGTCATCTTCCTGATCGTGCTCATTATTGTGCACCTGATCACGGCCCGGATCTCGGACACCATCCTGGACAGCAGCGTCGGCATGGTCGACCGCATCCTGGGCTTCCTGTTCGGGATCGCGCGCGGGTTCCTGCTCGTTGTCATTCCCTATATGTTCTACACGTCCTTCATCCCCGAGGAGAAAGATCAGTTCCCCTGGGTGCGCGACGGTCTGTCGACGCCCTATGTGCGGGCGACGGGGAACGCGATCCGCGGCACGCTCGAGACCTACATGCCGACGACGCTGTCGCAGCCTCAGGAGGCCGCACCGCAGGAGCCGGCCGAGCCGCCCGCGCAATAGTTGCTGCAGCAGTATGCGTTGCCGCGACAGATGTGTGATCCCGCATGAAAGACCTTTAACGGCCCGCTGATTATCATATATTCCGCGCAGGCAACGGAGGGGTGTGGCGACCCCGGCGCGCGGCGCGCATGTTGCCACGAATTGCGTAGCGGAGTTGCGGCGGATGCTTGAGCGGGAGGCAGCCATGACGCACGACAGGTCGCTCGAAGAGCGCGACCCCTTTCCGGATTTCGGCCTTTCCAGGATGGGCGACGACAGACTCCGCGAGGAATGCGGGGTCTTTGGTGTTTTTGGGCACGCGGATGCGGCGGCCCTCACCGCACTCGGCCTGCACGCCCTGCAGCACCGCGGTCAGGAAGCGGCCGGCATCGTCACCTACGACGGCCACCAGTTCCACTCCGAGCGCCACCTCGGCCTCGTCGGCGACAACTTCAACGATGCGGGCGTCATCCATCGCCTCAAGGGCAACATGGCCGTCGGCCACAACCGCTACTCGACGACCGGCGAGCCCGCCCTCAAGAACGTCCAGCCGCTTTACGCCGACATTGACACCGGCGGCTTCGCCGTCGCCCACAACGGCAACCTCACCAACGCTCTCACGCTCCGCGAGGAGCTGATCAAGACGGGTGCCATCTTCCCCTCGACCTCCGACACGGAAGTCATCCTGCACCTGCTCTCGCGCTCGAAGAAGCGGCGCATGGTGGAGCGCTTCGTGGAGGCGACGCGGCAGATCGAAGGTGCCTGGTCGCTCGTCGCCCTCACCAACGACATGATGATCGCGGCGCGCGATCCCGTCGGCATCCGTCCGCTCGTGCTCGGCCGCCTGGGCGAGGCGTACGTGGTCGCCTCCGAGACCTGCGCGCTCGACATCGTCGGCGCCGAGTTCATGCGGGAGGTGGAGAACGGCGAGGTCATCGTCATCACCAGCGCGGGGCTCGAGAGCCACAAGCCGTTCCCGCGCCGCCCGGCCCGGCCCTGCATCTTCGAGTACATCTACTTCGCCCGCCCCGACAGCGTCATCGGCGGGCGTTCCGTCTACGATGTGCGCCAGCAGATGGGCGCGCAACTCGCCCGCGAGGCGCCGGCCGATGTCGATGTGATCGTGCCGATCCCCGGACTCGGGCGTGCCGGCCGCCATCGGCTATGCGCGCGAGGCGGGGCTGCCGTTCGAGCTCGGCATCATCCGCAACCACTATGTCGGCCGCACCTTCATCGAGCCCGAGCAGCGCATTCGCCAGCTCGGCGTGAAGCTCAAGCACTCGGCCAATGCCGGCGTGATCCGCGGCAAGCGCATCGTGCTCATCGACGACAGCGTGGTGCGCGGCACGACGTCGAAGAAGATCGTTCAGCTCATGTACGAAGCCGGCGCGCGCGAGGTGCACATGCGCATCTCCTCGCCGCCGATCACGCATTCGGACTATTACGGCATCGACACGCCGAGCAAGGCGTCGCTGCTCGCCGCGAACTACGACCTCGAAGGCATGCGCGCGTTCATGGGGGCGGATAGCCTGGCGTTCCTGTCGGTCGACGGCATCTACCGGGCCGTGGGCTACGAGGGACGAGACCCGCGGGCGCCACAGTTCACCGACCATTGCTTCACCGGCGAGTATCCGACCGAGCTCACCGACCGCAACGGCCACGCCAATACCCGCCAGCTCTCGCTCTTGGCTGAGGTGGGGTAGGCGGATGAGAGGCTTTGGCGCGCACGACGCTAGCGGCGGCGCCAGAGCGAAGTCCCTCACCGGCCCGTCTTTTGGCGCGAGCCTCCGGCTCGACGGCCACCTTGTAAGTTCCCCGTTCGCAGCTCTGCTAAGGTCAGTGCTGCGGTAACGGGCGGGCGGCCGCAACTTCCTGGGTCCTCCAAGACCGTGGGAGAGCTCTCCCGTCCCGGGAGAGGTAAGTGCAGCGTGACGCAAGCAGCAAACTGCCACTTCCTTCTCCCATAGGGAGAAGGTGCCCCCGAAGGGGGCGGATGAGGGGCTTTGGCGCGCACGACGCTAACGGCGGAGCCAGAACAAAGTCCCTCACCTGCCTGTCTTTCAGGGCGCGCCTCCGGCTCGACGGCCACCCTTCCCTCCCGGGAGCGGAACAGAGAGTGTGCCCCCTGGAAACCAAGCGGCAAGTGTTCAGTTCTCTCGGCGACGCTTCCGCGCTATCCTTGCTCGTTCGAAAGCCCGAAAGGCCGGCATGGCACGCTCTCCCCGCTTCACCGACCGGATCGCCCTCGTCACCGGCGCCTCACGCGGGCTCGGGCGCGCCTTTGCTCTCGCCCTCGCACGAGAAGGGGCGCACGTCGTCATCTCGGCGCGCACGGCCGGCGCGCTCGAGGAGGTGGACGACGAGATCCGCGCGGTCGGCGGCGCGGCGACGATCCTGCGCCTCGACCTGCGCAAAGGCGAGCACATCGACCAGCTCGGCCCCCTCCTCTATCAGCGCTGGCGCAAGCTCGACATTCTCGTCGCGGCAGGCGGCATCCTCGGGCCGCTCTCGCCCTTGCCGCACGTCAGCGCCGACGCATGGGAGAGCACACTCGACGTCAACGTCACGGCCAACTGGCGCCTGATCCGCACGCTCGATCCGCTGTTCAAGCTTTCGGATGCGGCGCGCGCGCTCTTCGTGACGTCGCAGGCCGCCGATGCCGCGACCGCCTATTGGGGACCCTATGCGGTGTCCAAGGCCGCGCTCGAGGCGCTGGCCAAAACCTATGCGCACGAGGTCGCGAACACGCCCGTGCGCGTCAACCTGCTCGATCCGAGCCCGATGCGCACCGCCCTCCGCGCCAAGGCGTTCCCCGGCGAGGACAAGGACAAGCTCGCCGACCCCGAGGCCGTCGCCGCGTTCGCGCTGCCGCTGCTGCTGCCGTCGGCGCGCGCCAATGGAACGATCGTGCGCTTCGCGGACCATGCCACCATAACGAACGGCGCGCGGGCGGACGGCCCGAGCGCCTGATCCCGTTCCCGCTGTACAGGCTCTCTTTCGCCCGTAGCAGACTCCGCGGCGGACCTCAGATCTCGATCACCATGTTGTCGTAGGCGGGCGTGACGTGCTCCGGCAGCCTGCGCTTCAGGGCCTCGTAATCGAGGTCGCCGGTCATGTGCGTGAGAATGGCCTGCCGCGCCCGCAGGCGCGCGATATGCTCGAGCGCCTGCTTGACCGAGAAATGGCTCGGGTGCGGCTCGTTGCGCAACGCATCGACGATCCAGAGATCCAGATTCTCCAGAAGCGGAACGGATTCGGCCGGCAGCTCCGACACATCCGGCGAATAGGCGACGTTGCCGAAGCGAAACGCGAGGCTCTCGATGTCGCCGTGAATCTGGCGGACGGGAAGCGCCGTGATGGGGCCGCCCGGCCCATCGACGGTTACGGGCTCGCCGGGCGTGAGCTGGCGCGGCACGAGGATGGGCGGATAGGTGGAGCCCGGCGGCTGCACGAAACAATAGGCGAAGCGGCCGAGGAGACTGGCTTGCGTCGCGGCGTCGAAATGGCACGGCACGCGCTTCTTCATGGCGTAGGCGACCATGCGCAGATCGTCGATGCCATGCGTGTGGTCGGCATGGTCGTGCGTGAACAGCACGGCGTCGATGGCCTCGGCCCGCACCGAGAGGAGCTGCTCGCGCAGGTCCGGCGGCGTGTCGATGAGGACGGCCGTGGTGCCGGCGGGCCCGCGCTGCTCCACGAGCAGCGCGCAGCGGCGGCGGCGGTTTTTCGGGTTTGTGGGATCGCACTTGCCCCACATGGTGCCGCTGCGCGGAACGCCGCCGGAGGAGCCGCAGCCGAGGATGGTGAAGCGCATCGTCATGGGGCCCGTCCCGCGCCGGCCGGCGGTGCACCGGGCGGACGCTTCGCCTTGCTGTAGAGGCGGAAGAAGTTGTCGGTCGTCGTTTGCGCGATCTCGGCCTCCGAAACCCCGCGCAGGCGCGCGAGTGCGGCCGCCGTGTGCACGACGTAGGCGGGCTCGTTGGGCTTGCCGCGGTAGGGCACGGGCGCCAGAAACGGCGCGTCCGTCTCGACGAGGAGGCGCTCGGCGGGGATCTCGCGCGCGATCTCCTGCAGGGTCTCCGTCCGCTTGAACGTGATCACCCCCGTGAACGAGACATAGAGTCCGAGATCGACGGCCCGCAGGGCAAGCTCGCGGCCGCCGGTATAGCAGTGGAGCACAGCGGGAAACGGGCCGTTCGTGGTGTGCTCGTCCGTGATCAGCGCCAGCGTGTCGGCATCCGCGTCGCGCGTGTGGATCTCGAGCGGCAGGCCCGTCTCGCGTGCCGCCGCGATGTGCGCACGGAACCCCTCGGCCTGCGCGGCAGGGGAGCCGAGCTTGTAGTGGTAGTCGAGACCCGCCTCGCCGATGGCAACGACCTTCGGATGGCGCGAGAGGCGCACGATCTCCTCGGCCAGGATGCCGCGCTCCTCGTCCGCGTTGTGGGGATGGGTGCCGACCGAGCACCAGACATCGTCGTAACGCTCGGCCACGGCGCGGATCTCATCGAACTTGCGAATGCGGGTCGAGATCGTGACGAGGCTCGCGACGCCGGCGGCCTTCGCGCGCGCGACCACGCCGTCGAGATCGGCCGCGAAGTCCGGATAATCCAGGTGACAATGATGATCGACCAGCATCGCTCGCTCCGCCGTGCTTCACCTCTCCCTTGGCAGAGAGGCCGGAAGCCATCGCAAGATCGCTTCCTGCGAGGCGGCCCGGCTCGCGCCGCCTCCCGTGTTGTATCTCCGGATCGTCTGTGACCGGCCTAGCTCCCCTCCGGCTCCACATAGCGGGGGAACACGCCTTTCGGTTCCGGGATCGCGGTGCCGGGCACGAGGCGCCCGGCCGCGCCGAGCTTGTCGAAGGCGCGATCCTCCGCGCCGAGCGCGAGGAGATCGAGAAGCTTGCCCGCCAGCTCCGGCATCACGGGCTGGGCGAGAATGGCGAACTGGCGCACGATCTCGGCCGTCACGTAGAGAATGGTCTCCATGCGGGCGGGATCCGTCTTCTTCTTCGCCCACGGCTCCTCGGCCGCGAAATAGCGGTTCGCTTCCCCGATCACGCTCCACACGGCATCGAGATAGCGCGTGACGGCCTGCTTATCCATTGCAGCACGCGCCTCTCCGTAGAGCGCGTCGGTGGCGGCGAGAATGGCCTGATCCTCGGCGGTGAAATCGCCGGGCGTCGGAATCTGGCCGCCGCAGTTCTTGAAGATCATCGACAGCGAGCGCTGCGCGAGATTGCCGAGGTTGTTGGCGAGATCCGCGTTGATGCGGTTGGCGATCGCCTCGGGCGAATAGTTGCCGTCATGGCCGAACATCACCTCGCGCAGGAAGAAATAGCGCACCTGATCGCGGCCGTAGGCGCGGACGAGATCGAACGGATCGACGACGTTGCCGACCGACTTCGACATCTTCTCGCCCTTGTTGAGCACGAAGCCGTGCGAAAAAATGCGCTTCGGCAGCGCCAGCCCCGCCGACATCAGGAACGCGGGCCAGTAGACGGCGTGGAAGCGCACGATGTCCTTGCCGATGACGTGCACGTCTGCGGGCCAATAGCCGGCGCGGGCGCCTTCGGGCGTGCTCAGAAGGCCGGTCGCCGTCACGTAGTTGGTGAGCGCATCGACCCACACGTACATGACATGGCCCGGCGCATCCGGCACGGGGATGCCCCAGTCGAGCGTCGAGCGCGAGATCGAAAGATCCTCGAGCCCGCTCTTCACGAAGCTCACGACCTCGTTCCGGCGCTCGATCGGCAGGATGAAATCCGGGTTCGCCTCGTAGTGGGCGAGCAGGCGGTCCTCGTAGGCCGAGAGGCGGAAGAAATAGGTCTCCTCCTCCGTCCACTCGACCGGCGTTCCGGTCGGGGTGGCGAAACGCACGCCGTCGCGCAGCTCCGTCTCGCTCTCCTTGTAGTAGGTCTCGTCGCGCACCGAGTACCAGCCGCCATACGGCTTCTTGAAGATGTCGCCTGCCGCCTCCATGCGCCGCCAGATCTCGCTGCACGCCTCGTAGTGGCGCGGCTCGGTGGTGCGGATGAAGTCGTCGTTGGAGAGGCCGAGAGTCGCCGCCATCTCGATGAAGCGCGCCGCGTTCCGGTCCGCCAGCGCGCGCGGGCTCAAGTCCTCCTTGACGGCCGTCTGCTTCATCTTGAGGCCGTGCTCGTCGGTGCCGGTGAGGAAGAACACGTCCTTCCCGTCCAGGCGCTCGAAGCGGGCGATGGCGTCCGTCGCGATCGCCTCATAGGCGTGCCCGATGTGCGGCACGCCGTTGGGGTAGGAGATCGCCGTCGTGATGTAGAACTTCTGTCGGCCGCTCATGAATCCTCGTCGCCACGCCGGTCAGTCAGGACTTCGGACGGCGGCGCGCACCCAGCCAACGCGTCGCCACAGGCCGGCGAAGAGGAGAGCCCCTAGCCGCGCGACGCCGCATCGAGCCGGGAAAACACATTCAGGATCAGAGCCTTCCGATCGAGATTGAGCGCGTCCGCGTCGGCCTTGTCGATCGCCACTCTTTCCCACACGGCGGCCCAGGTGGCAAGACGGGCGGGCCCGATCAGGCGCCGGGCGAGCGCCAGATCCTCCGCCGTGCCCTGGCCGCGGGCCTCCGCCGCGATCAGGCGGCTGAGGGCGCCGAGCAGAAGCTCGAAGAAGAGGCCGTAGCGGGCGTCCGCCGCCTGGCCCGAAAGCTCGTCGCCGAGCGCGTGCACCGCGCCCCAGTCGAGCTTGCCCGGCAGGCTCGCGAGGAGCCCCGCGATCTTCTCCTCCAGCACGAGCCCCTTGGCCGCATGCAGCGCGAGCACCCGGCGCACGCTGCCGCCCGCAAGGCGCGCCAGGCGCTCCCACTCGCCGGGCGTCGGGGTCGCTGCCGACACCTCCTCGCCGCTTCCCGCGAATGCCTGGGCGACGGCGCGGCGCAGCGGATCCTCCTCGAGCGGCGCGAGGTCGAGCGTGCGCACACGCGAGCGGATCGTGACCAAAAGGCGTCCCGGCGCGGACGAGACGAGCAGAAAGAGCGTGCGCGGCGGCGGCTCCTCGAGCGATTTCAGAAGCGCGTTGGCGGCCGAGACGTTGAGCTCGTCGGCACGGTCGACGATGACGACGCGCCAGGCGTCCGCTTCGGCCGTGCGGCCGAGGAAGGCCTTGAGGCGGCGCACCTCATCGACCGGGATCGACGCCGGAAAGCGCTTCGTCTTCGGATCGTACGCACGCCGGATCGTGAGCAAGCCTGGATGGGAGCCTGCGAGGATCTGGCGCGCAGTGCGGCTCTCGAAGGGCACGTCGAGCGTCTGCGGCTGGCGGTCGGCCGGATCGGCCAGCGCATGGCGGGCGAAGCGGTAGGCGAGCGTCGCCTTGCCGATGCCCTCGGGGCCGGAGATCAGCCAGCCGTGATGCATGCGGCCGGAGGCGAAGGCGGCCTGCAGCATCGCTTCCGCACGCTCGTGGCCATAGAGGCGCTGGGTCGCGCGCGGATGCGGGAAGCCGTCGAGGCGGTCGGCCTCGGGAAACTCCTCGATCTCGTGGACGGCGGGCGCGCGGGCCATCGTCAGCGGGCCCCTTGACGGCGTTGGGCCTCGACGGCCGCCCAGATGTCGGTGGCGACCGCGTCCGGCGTGCGGCCCGCATCGATCAGCCGGCAGCGCTCGGGCTCGGCCGCGGCGGCCTGCCGGAACGCCACTCGTAGGCTCTCGTGGAAGCGCGCGTCCTCGGCGTCGAAGCGGGTCAGCGCGCCGCGCGCCTCGGTCCGCCGCACGCTCTCCTCCGTGGGGAGGTCGAGGACGAACGTCAGGTCCGGATAGGTCGGCGCCACGGTGCGGATCTCGATCGCGCCGATGAGATCGCCGGGAACGCCGCCGAGCAGGCCTTGGTAGACGCGGGAGGAGTCGATGAAGCGGTCGCAGACGACCCAGGCGCCGCGGGCGAGCGCGGGGCGGATGACCTTGGCGACATGCTCGGCGCGCGCGGCCGCGAACAGCAACAGCTCCGTCACGGGCTCGGGCGCGCTGCCGAGCACGACATCGCGGATGCGCTCGCCGAGCGGCGTGCCGCCCGGCTCGCGCGTGACGAGGGTCTCGATGCCGTCCGCGCGCAAGCGCTCGGCGAGACGGCCCACCTGGGTCGTCTTTCCGCTGCCCTCGCCGCCTTCGAAGGTGATGAACGTTCCGCGTGCCGTCATGGCGGGGGACACTAGAGCATTTTCGGACAATAGGGAGGCCGGTTCGTCGCTGGAAAATGCGACCGAACACGAATCCGGGACTGCCGGAAAGCGGAAGACTAATTTTCGCTAAAAAACGCGCCGAAGCAACGAGTTAGAGAATTGGTTGGGCGAGCGCCGTATGCCAGCCCGGGTACACTTTCATGGGTCTTGGGTGGCGAAGCGTGCCTCAGCGGCTTAGAAGGCTGCGCACGTCGGGTGTCACCCTGAGGCCGAGGTGCAGGAGCGAATCGACGCCGCGCCAGTAGAAGCTCGCCTCGTCCACGTCGCGGTCGGCGTAAAGCGGCGTCTCGCTCACCGCGATCGGCTCCGAGCTGCCGGGCGCGGTGCTCGTGACGCGGAACATCGCCACCTGATCGCCCTTGCGCACGGGTGGCTTCAGCGGCCCCTCGTAGACGATCTCGCCACGGATCTTCTGATTCAAGGGATACTTCGGCAGAATGACCTCGAGATCGCCCTCGCCGGCGAGCGGCACGTAGAAGTCCGTCCCGCCCCAGACGCGCGCATAGCCGACCGCCTCGCCCGCCTTGAACAGCTTGGCGCGCTGCACGCTTTTGGCGCCCCACTCGATCATGCGCTTCGTCTCGGAGCGGCGCTCCTTCTCCGAGGAGAGCCCCGCGATCACGCCGATCAGGCGGCGCCCTTCCGTCACCGACGAGACGACCATGCTGTAGCCCGCCTGGCTCGTGTGGCCGGTCTTGAGGCCATCGACGCCGATGTCCTCGCGCAGGAGCGGATTGCGGTTGTAGAACTTGTGCTTGCGGTAGGCGAACTCGCGCTGGGCGAACAGCTTATAGAATTCAGGGTACTCCTTGATGATGTAGCGGGCGAGCAGCGTCAGCTCGCGGGCCGTCATCAGATGCTCCGGATGCGACAGCCCGGTCGGGTTACGGAAGGTTGATTTCTTGAGGCCGATGCGCCGCGCCTCGCGTTCCATCATCGCGGCGAAGGCGTCCACCGAGCCCGCCATGCCCTCGGCCACCGTGATGGCCGCATCGTTGCCGGACTGGACGATGATGCCCTGGATCAGCTCCGAGATCGGCGTCTTGCTGTTGATCGGAATGAACATGGCCGACGTGCCCGAGGGCGCGCCGCCCGTCCGCCAGGCGTGCTCGCTGGTCTTGAACTCGTCCTCGAGCTTCAGCGTGCCGTCCTTGAGAGCGCGGAACAGGACCGCGAGCGTCATGAGCTTGCTCATGCTCGCGGGTGCGATCAGCTCGTCGGCGGCCTTCTGGTAGATGATCGAGCCCGACGCGAAGTCCATGAGGATGGCGTTGGGCGCCGTGGTCGTGAAGCCGCCCGCCGGCTGCGCGCGCACACCCCCAGCCCACGCCAGCATCAGGCTGGCGACGAGGAGAGCGATCGAGGGCGTTCGTAGCATGCGTGTGTTCATTCGCCCCAATGGGCGCCTCGCGGCCCCGACGGCCGGCCCGGCCAGTATGACCCTCCGCCGAGGGGGCAAGTCAATGCGGCGGGGCCCGTAGTCCCGCCTCCTCAATCGGAGGCGCTCTGCGTGCTCTGCCAGTCCTTCGACGGCATGTGGATGGTGCCGGTATCGAAGGCACGCGCATCGTAGAAGGGCAGCACGCGCTCGAACGTCACGGAGACCGGCTTCGGGGCGCCCTTGGCTCCCAGCAGGTCGCGGCTTTCCGCCTGCGTCAGCGTCAGCGTGAACGTGTAGGGGCCGACCGCGCGAATGATCTGCTCCGGCTTCTCGTCGTCGCCACGCGTGTAGAAGAGCACCGACTCGGTGCGGCTCGAGCGGCCTTCGAGCGGCAGCGGCGCGAAGCCGGTATAGCTGCGCGTCCGCGTGCGCTCCATGGACCAGACGCCGAACTCGGCGGCGTAGAAGTGCTTCGTCGCGTTGGTGCGCGGATCGGTGACGGCGAGGTCCATCTGCAGCACGGTGCCGGTGCGCGCGCCCTCGTTCGAGATCGTGACGGGAATCGCGATCATCTCGAAATTGGTGTTGGTGTAAGGAGCCGCATAGGAGATCACGCGCGGGACGTAGACATGCAGGTCGGCGTTCTTGAGCGAAGTGTCCCACAGGCTGTAGGCGGAGAACGCCACCGCGACGGCCGACAGCAGCGTCGCCCCGAGGCCGCCACCGCCGCCGGAGACGTGCCTGGCGTTGTCGGTGGTAATGTCCGTGGCCCGATCGACCTCGCCGCCACGCTGCCCCATCCCCCGCATCGATGCCCCCTGCCCCTGTCGCTCTCAGCCCGCGCAAAGGCAGGTAGCAATTCGGCGAAGGTGTGGCCAGCGGATGTTGCGGTGCAGCGGACGCATGGGTAGGGCGCCGATCACCCTTCCGAGTAGGACGATGTGCTGCGCGAAAGGGCCGTTGTCGGGTCTGCACGCGGTCAGTATACCCAATACCTATTGCTTCGAGCACTTCACCATCGACCGTCCGGCGATGATCTCCGGGCCGGCACAAAGAGTGAAGGCCCCAGGGGAAATCGCCATGACCATCAATAAAATCGTTTCGGCCGACGAAGCCATCGCGCGCATCCGCGACAACGACGTCATCGCCACCACCGGCTTCGTGCAGAGCTGCATTCCCGAAATGCTGCATGCGGCGCTCGAGAAGCGCTACGTCGAAACGAAGGCCCCCCGCGACCTCACGCTGATCATGTGCGCCGGCGCCGGCGACAGCAAAGGCCTCGGCACCGGGCGCCTCCATCACGAAGGTCTTCTGAAACGCGTCATCGCCGCCAATTTCGGGCGCATGCCCAAGGTCGCCCATGCTGCCCAGGAGGACAAGATCCAGGGCTACAACCTGCCCCAGGGCGTCATCTCGAAGCTCTACCGCACGTGCGCATCCGGCAGCCCCGGGCTCTTCTCCAAGGTGGGCCTGCACACCTACGTCGACCCGCGCCTCGGGGGCGGCAAGGTCAATGCCGTGACACGCGAGGACCTCGTTCGCCTCGTCGAGGTCGAAGGCCAGGAGTGGCTGTTCTACAAAGCGACGCCGATCAATGTCGCGCTCATCCGCGCCACGAGCGCGGACCCGCACGGCAACCTCAGCATGGAGCGCGAGTGCCTGACGCTCGACGTGATGGCGCAGGCCATGGCCGCCCATAACAATGGCGGCGTCGTCATCGCCCAGGTCGAGCGCATCGTCGCCGACGGCTCGATCAAGCCCAAGGACGTTCGGGTGCCCGGCATCCTCGTCGATTGCATCGTGGTGGCGGATCCGCCCGAGATGCACCGCATGA
>JRYH01009156.1_pt1 | contig 14793 bp, 12 predicted proteins | sample 235351 | NCBI WGS metagenome assembly JRYH01 (sample SAMN03074221, study PRJNA261480) | activated sludge metagenome | biome: Wastewater Treatment Plant; feature: Wastewater; material: Activated sludge; isolation source: activated biomass of a wastewater treatment plant treating wastewater... ... | reverse complement strand
TCGCCGGACTTGCCGCCGGCAACCGGCACGTGGTCGGACCCGGACGGCCCGCTGGACACGCAGGCGCCGAGCGCCAGCACGGCCGGGACGACGGCAAGGACGCGAAGCGACGGCTTGTTCTTCATGGTGGAGTTCTCCCGTTCCGGTAGGCATCTTAGCGAACGCCGCGCGTATCGCGCGACGGCGTGCCGGCCTCGGGTACAATCGAGGCTTCGCGCCCGTAGCTCAGCTGGATAGAGTACTGCCCTCCGAAGGCAGGGGTCGTGCGTTCGAATCGCGCCGGGCGCGCCAGTGATTCGGCAGAAGGCCCCGTCAGCAATGGCGGGGCTTTCGTGTTTCTGCGATGCCGCCGCCTGTCGGGTATTGCGGTTCTGCATGCATGGATCCGCTCCCTGACGCTAGAATCAGGATTCCCACCGCTACCCGAGCGGGCGCCCCGTCCCGTTGCTGCCGTGAAACTCGAGCGGCGAATCCGTCCCAGCGTCCTCGCGGCCCTCGTCTACATCGTGCTCGGCTGCCTGTGGATCGCGTTCAGCGACGACGCGGTCCGCAAGCTGGGCACCGACCCCGACACCCTGACCTTCCTGCAGAACCTGAAGGGTTGGGTCTACGTCCTGCTGACGGCCATCCTGATCTACGGGCTGGTCGAGGCGCTGGACTGGCGCAACCGCAGGCTGCGCGCGCTGGACCGGCAGTTCCGGGTGAGCTTCCGGGAGAGTCCGATCGGCATTGCGCTCCTCGACCCCCAGGACCGCGTCGAGATCGCCAATCCGGCCCTGGCCGCACTCCTCGGCCGGCCGGAGAGCGCCTTGCAGGGCCGCACGGTGCCCGAGCTGCTGGGCGATCGCGCCGTCTTGCCGGCCGACGGCGTCCGCGTGGAGATTCCGATGCCGGCCGCCCCGGGGCGCGAGCCGCGCACCCTCGAGCTGCGACGCGTCGCCCTCGAAGCCCCGGCAGCCGGGCCGGCCGGCGCCGAAGGCGACATCCGCGGCAGCATGCTGCTGGTCGAGGACGCGAGCGTCGCGCGCCGCGCCGCCACCGAGCAGCGCCTGGCCGCCGTGGCCTTCGAGACCCGCGGGCCCATCCTGGTCACGGACCCGCAAGGCGTCATCCTGCGCGTCAATCGCGCCTTCTGCGAGCTGACCGGCTATCGCGCCGAGGAGCTGATCGGCAGGAACCCGCGCATCCTGAAGTCGGGCCGGCAGGATGCGGCGTTCTATCGCCGCATGTGGGAGAGGCTGATCGACAGCGGCCACTGGGAAGGCGAGCTCTGGAACCTCGACCGCGCCGGCAAGCCGTATCCCCAGTGGCAGTCGATCAGCGCGGTGCGCGACGACCGCGGCGCCATCGCCTATTTCGTCGCGCACGTCACCGACCTGACCGAGCGCCGCGAGATCGAGGCGCGCATCGACGAGCTGGAGCACCTCGACCTGCTGACCGGGCTGCCCAATCGCCGCTCGCTGCTGGAGCGCCTGGCGCCGGCCTTCCCGGGCACGTCCTCGGCTGCGTCCTCGGTTGGGTCATCGGTTGGGTCCCCGGGCGCGCTGATGCTGATCGACGTCGACGACTTCCACGTGGTCAACGAGGGCCTGGGCGTGGAGACCGGCGACCAGGTCCTTCGCGCGATCGCCCGCGTGCTCGGGCATCTCGCCGCCAACGAAGGCCAGCAGCTCGCGCGCATCAGCTCGGACATCTTCGCCGTGGCCTTCATGCCGCCGGGCGGGGGATCCGGCGAGAGCCTGCTGCAGGCGGTCGGCGCCTTTGCCGAGCGCGTGCGCGCCCGGATCCGGCAACTCGACGAGGTGCCCGCGGCAAGCGGCGCGCTCACCGTGTCGATCGGCGTGCATCTGTTCGATGCCGACGACCGCGGGCCGGCCGATGCGCTGAACCACGCCGAGCAGGCCCTGTCGCGCGCCAAGCAGGGCGGGCCAGGCGGCTTCGCGCTCTTCGCGCGCGGCATGCAGGCCGAGGCCGAGGCGCGGCTGCGGCTGGCGGCCGACCTGCGGCTCGGCCTCGCCGCCGGCGAGATCCACGCGCACTTCCAGTGCAAGTGCAGCGCCGACGGGCGCATCGTGGGCGCCGAGGCGCTCGCTCGCTGGCGGCGCGCCGACGGCGGCAACGTGTCGCCGGCGGTCTTCGTGCCGATGGCCGAAGCGCTGGGTCTCGAAGCCGAGCTCGGCGAGCGCATGCGCCGCCAGGCGCTCGAGCTCGCTGCCCGGCTCGCGCACGCCGGCTGCGCGATCCCGATTGCGGTGAACCTCGCCGCGCGCGAGCTTCGGCAGCCCGACCTGCCGGACCGGATCGTCGCCTTGCTCGCCGAGTACCGGCTGCCGCCGCGGTCGCTGATCCTCGAAGTCACCGAGAGCCAGCTGATCGACGACTTCGACGCGATCAGCGCCGTGCTGGCCAGGCTGCGCGCCGCCGGGATGCGCGTGGCGATCGACGACTTCGGCACCGGCTTCTCCTCGCTCAGCTATCTGAAGCGCCTGCCGGTGGACGAGCTGAAGATCGACGGCAGCTTCGTGGCCGACGCGGCGCACGACCCGCGCGACCAGGCGCTGTTGCGCGCCATCGTCAGTCTCGGCCACACCCTGGACCTGGCGGTCGTCGCCGAAGGCGTGGAGACCGAAGAGCAGCTCGCGCTGCTGCGCTCGCTCGGTTGCGAGGTCTTCCAGGGCTGGCGCTTCGGCCGGCCGGTGGACGCGGACGGCTTCATGGCCCAGGCGGTCGGCCGATGCTGACGCTTGCCGCCGCGGCAGTCGCCGGGCTCGAGGCGGTCACCGTGACCGCCACCCGCATCGAGCAGCCGAGCTTCGACACGCCGGCCTCGGTCGACGTCATCGGCATCGATCCGGCCGCCGCGCAGGCGCCCGGCGTGAACCTGTCCGAGTCGCTTGGCCGCGCCCCGGGCATCGTGGTGCGCAACCGCCAGAACTACGCGCAGGACCTGCAGGTTTCCTCGCGCGGCTTCGGCGCCCGGGCCGCCTTCGGCGTGCGGGGCGTGCGGCTGATGCAGGACGGCATCCCGTTCACCATGCCCGATGGCCAGGGTCAGACCGGGCTCTTCGACCTCGACGCCGCCGCGCGCATCGAGGTGCTGCGCGGGCCCTTCGCCGCGCTGTACGGCAATTCGGCGGGCGGGGTGGTGTCGCTGTTCACCGAGGATCCGCCCGCGGCGCCCACGTTGCGGCTCCATGGCGGCGCGGGGAGCTTCGGCAGCTGGAAGGGAGGCATCGGCTTCGGCGCGCGGTTCGGGGCCGATGTCGCGGGCGCGGATCGGGACCGCTCGCCCGGCTTCACCGGCAACCTGTCGCGCTTCGCCACCGACGGCTGGCGCGAGCACAGCCGCACCCGGCGCGACCTGTTCGGCGCGAAGCTCGCCTGGGGCGAACCGGATGCGTCGCGCTTCACGCTGACCGCCACGGCGCTCGGCCAGCCCGACACCCAGGATCCGCTCGGGCTGACCCGCGAGCAGCTCGATCAGGACCCCCGCCAGGCCGGCACCGGCGCGCTGGCCTTCGACACGCGCAAGAGCGTCGCGCACCGGCAGGCCGGGCTCGAGTGGGCGCACCGACTGGGCCCGCGGGACACGCTGACGCTGCGCGGCTACGCCGGCGATCGCCGGGTCACGCAGTTCCTGGCCTTCAGCGGCGCCGCGCCGACTTCGTCGGGGGGCGTGGTCGACCTGGACCGCGGCTTCGGCGGACTGGGCCTGCAGTGGACCCGCGCCGGCCGCACCGCCTGGGGCCCGTTCTCTTTCACGCTGGGCATCGACTACGACCGGATGGACGAGCGCCGCCGCGGCTTCGTCAACGACTTCGGCGTGGCCGGCGAGCTGCGCCGCAACGAGATGGACAGCGTCTGGAACTTCGACCAGTATGCGATCGCCGAGTGGTGGTTCGCCGAGCGCTGGCGCGTGTCCGGGGGCGTGCGGCACTCGAGTGTGAGCTTCCGGGTGCGCGACGATTTCGTCGCTGCCTTCAATCCCGACGACTCGGGCCGGCGAGACTACTCGGCCACGCGGCCGGTCGTCGGCCTGCTGTACGCGGCGAGCGACACGGTCAACCTGTACGCGTCGGCGGGCCGCGGCTTCGAGACGCCCACCTTCGCCGAGCTGGCCTATCGCCCCGATGGCCAGCCCGGGCTGAACTTCGCGCTCGACGCCAGCACCAGCACCAATCTCGAACTGGGCCTCAAGGCGCAGCTTGCGCAAGATCACCGACTGAACCTCGCGCTGTTCCGCACCGGCACCCGCAACGACATCGTGCCCGACGCGAACGTGGCGGGCCGGGCCACCTTCCGCAACGCGGCCCGCACCCGGCGGCAAGGCGTGGAGCTGGCGCTGGAATCGCGGCTCGCGCACGGTTTCGAGGCCTGGCTGGCCTGGAACTGGATAGCCGCCGAGTTCCGCGACTACGCGAGCCTGGCAGGCGTCGACCTTTCGGGCCGAGCGTTGCCCGGCGTGCCCAGGCACTCGCTGTATGCCGAGCTTGCATGGCGCCACGCGCCCACCGGCTTCACGACCGCGATCGAGGCCCGGTGGAACGGCGCGGTCTGGGTCGACGACGCGAACACCGCTCGCGCCGACGCGTACGCGGTGGCCAACTGGCGGCTGGGCTACGACCTGCGCTACGCGGGCTGGCGGATCCTGCCCTACCTGCGCATCGACAACCTGTTCGGCGAGCGCCACGTGGGCTCGGTGATCGTGAATGCGGCCAACGGCCGCTACTACGAGCCGGCGCCGGGCCGGTCGTGGTTCGGCGGCGTGAAGGCGTCGCTCGCCTTCTGACTCACCAGCCCCCGCCGCCGCCCCCTCCGCCTCCGCCGCCCGAGCCCCCGCCACCGGAAAAGCCCGATGACGACGACTTGGGCGCCGGCATCGCGCTGGCAAAGGAGCCCTGCGCCGCGGCCACCGCGCCGGTCAACCCGCTGGCGAAGCTTCGGCCGGACCATGCCCTGCCACCGTGCCATCCGGGGCGATAGGAAGCGCTCACGTCACTGCCCGGATGCGCGCGCGCGAAGGCTGCCTCGAAGGCCTCCGACCAGGGCTTCTCCGCCTCGAGTGCGATCGCGTAGGGCAGCAGCGCCTCGAAGCGCTCGGTGGTGATCTCAGGCGCGCCCTGCAGGTTCAGCCGCGCGGTCTCGGCGGTGCGCAGGTACATCTCCAGGCCTTCGATCTGGTCCATCACCGGGCGCCCGGCGGCGGTCGGCGCGCGCAGCAGGTAGTAGAACAAGCCGTTCAGCGCGGCGAAGCCGGCCACCAACACCAGCGGAAAGGCGTTGTCGACGAAGGTGTCGAGGAAGAAGTCGCGAAAGTCCGGCGACAGCGGCCCGCGGTCTCCCAGCTGGGTCAGGAAGGTGGTCGCCATGAAGCCGAGCACCGCCAGGTTCATGATCGCGGTGACGATCGTGCGCAGCTTCCGGCCCGGCATCAGCGCCCGGACGATCTGCGCGATGAACACGCCCGCGAAGCCGCCGACCACCACCGACGCGATCAGCAGGCCGATTTCTTCCTCGCGCAGTTGCCCGAAGACCAGCACCGCGCCGATCGCGATGCCCGTCAGGAACAGCCCCGCGGCGAACCAGCCCAGGTTGCGCTTGAAGAATCGGTGCCGGTTCTCCTTCTCTATCGCCGAACGGAAGCTCTTCAGCGCCCTGGCCAGGCTCTCGCCGTTGGCGCGGTCCACGAAGGCCACGCCGCCGCTGCCGTCGATCCAGGAGAGCAGGGCGCGCTCGCCGGCGGGGAGCGCGTGATACTCGGGGAAGGGCGCCGCCGCGCCGACCTTGCCCTTGTCCGCGCCCGAGCGCTTGCGCTTGAGGATCAGCCCGCCGCCGCTGTCGTCGAAGATCACCAGGCCCTTGACCGCCAGCGAGATCGCCGCCGCGGTGAACTCGCGCCAGTCGCCGCTCCAGCCCCAGTTGCGGACGTAGCCGGCCAGCGCAGGCGAGATGCCCTCGGGCGGGTTGAAGAGGGGAATGATGGTGCCCTTGGGCGGGTCGCGGCCCACCGCCCGCCAGACGATCAGGTAGAAGGCTGCCACCGCCAGCAGCCCCAGGCCGCTCAGGATCCAGCGGCGGTTGTCCAGGAAGGCGTACTGCAACTGCTGGGCCTGCGACGGCGCCGCCACTGCGCCCGCCGGCAGCTCGGCGACCAGCGTGAGCCCCTCGCCCGGCGCCAGCGCGCGGGTGGCCTCGAACTCGAGCTGTCCGTCGTCGCGCAGCCGGGCGCGGAAGTCCTCGCCCCGTTCCCCGAAGCGGCCGGTGTAGGCCGTCCAGCGCACTGGCGCCGCCCTGCCCGGCAGCCGCACCAGCGCCCGGGCCGACAGGATCGGAAAGGCCCACTCGTTGCCGGTCACGTTCCAGTACAACTCGGCCCGGCCGTCGTGGTGGCGGATCTGCCGGCCGGTCCGGTAGCGGATCTCGTAGCGGTACACGCTGGGTGCGAGCAGCACGCTCTCGTCGCCGGCGTAGATCCGCACGCCGCGCGCGCTGGTGCGGGTGAAGCTCGGCTCGGTGCGTCCGTCGCGGGTGACCGCGATCAGCTCGAAGGACACCGAGCGCAGCCGGCCCTCGGCGTCCTCGAACTGCAGCGGAAAGTCGCGGTAGATGCCGCGGCGGATCTGCCGCCCCTCGGCGCGCACCGTGATGGACTCGCTGACCAGCAGGTCGCCGTCGGCCTGAACCTCGATGGTGGCCAGGTAGCGCTCGATGGTCTCGTCGGCGCGCGCGGCGCCGGGCAGCGCCAGGGCGAGCAGGCAGGCGGCTGCGAGGACGCCTGCGATCGAGTACGCGAAGAAGCGCCCCAAGCCGCGCGCCCAGGCGATCGATGCCACCAGCAGAAGGCGATTGGCCGCCACGCCGCCTCGCGCCGAGCTACTGCGGAAACGACACCTTGGGCGCCTCGCGCGCGGCCGCGTCCTCGATCTCGAAGAAGGGCTTCTTGCCGAAGCCGAACCAGCCGGCCACCAGGTTGCTCGGGAAGGACTCCACCATCACGTTCAGGTCGCGGGTGGCCCCGTTGTAGTAGCGGCGTGCCATCTGGATGTCGTGCTCCACCCCCTGCAGCGACTCCTGCAGCGCCAGGAAGTTCTGGTTGGCCTTGAGATCCGGGTAGTTCTCCACGATGGCCAGCAGGCGGCCCAGCGCGCCGGAGAGCATGCCCTCGATCTGGCTGCGCGCGGCCACGTCGCCGGCGGGCGCGGCCCGGGCCTGGTTGCGCAGCTCGGTCACGTTCTCGAGCAGCTCGCGCTCGTGCGTGGCGTAGCCCTTCACCGTCTCGACCAGGTTGGGCACCAGGTCGGCGCGGCGCTTCAGTTGCACGTCGATGCCGCTCCAGCCCTCCTCGGCCAGGTTGCGGCGCTTCACCAGCCCGTTGTAGATGCTCACGCCCCAGGCGGCGAGCGCGGCGGCGATTGCTGCAAGGACGATCCAGGTCATCGTGCGGGTCCTTTCGGGGTGTTCATGCGCAGTACACGCCGCGTAACCATATGCGCAGCGGCAAGCATTCGTCTACATGTGGCCCAGGGCGGGTCGCAAACCCAGGTGCTCGACGAAGGGATCGAAATCGCGGGCTCACCCCCTGAGCCTCTCCCCCGGGATACTCGCCCGTCCCCCTTCCCGAGGAGCAGCCGCATGAACCAGCCCGCCCAGCATCCGGACCTTCCCCAGCTTCCGATCCGCCGTGTTGCCTTCTACAAGCACGGGGTCGCCATGGTCGAGCGCGAGGGCCGCGTTCAAGGCGAAATCCTGCCGCTGGTCTTTCGCGCCGGCGACATGGACGACGCGCTGAAGAGCCTCACCGTGATCGACCGGGCCGGCGGCCAGGTGGTCTGCGCCGACTACGCGCTGCCGGCCTCCGCGATCCGCGAGCCCGACTCGCTGGCGCTCGAGCCCGGCACGGGCATGCTCGACCTGATCGAGCGGCTGGTCGGTTGGCGGGTGCGCGTGGAGCTGGCCGGGCGCAGCGCACCCCTCGAGGGCCGCGTCACCGGGCTGCAGTACGCGAAGGAGCGCCGCCGCCTGAAAGGCGCCACGCTGATGCTGCTCGACGAGACCACCGGCGCGGTGCAGGCCGCGCCGGCCGCCGAGGCCGCGCGAATCGTGCCGCTCGAGGGGCGGATCGGCGACGACCTCGCGCGCTTCCTCGATGCCGGCAAGCGCGCCGGCGACACGCAGACGGTGTCGCTGCGCCTCACCCCGGGCGAGCACGACCTGTCGGTCTCCTGCCTGTTGCCCGCGCCGAGCTGGCGGGTCAGCTATCGCGTGATCGCCGAGTCCGACGAGGGCGCCGACACCGGCCGCCTGCTGCTGCAGGGCTGGGGCCTGGTGGACAACCGCTTCGACGAAGACCTCGAGGATGTGCAGCTGACGCTGGTCGCCGGTCAGCCGATCTCCTTCGTCTACGACCTGACCACCTCGCGGGCGCCGATGCGCAGGCGCGTCGGGGACGACTCGCGCGCGGCCGCCGGCCCGGTCGGGTACGCCTCGGGCCTCGTCGCGCACGCCGCCGCGCATTCCGCCGCAATGGCCAGCGCCGCCTCGCTCGACATGGCCGGCTCGGACTCCGACGACGAGAGCGACCCGCTGATCTGCGCCGACATCGCCGTGGACGTCGACCACGCGCGCTTCGGGCCGGGGATGGCGCGCGCCGGTCGGGCACTGAGCGCCGCCCGCATCGCCGACCTGGAAGCCGCCGAGCCGGCCAGCACGAGCGCCGACCAGCGCGAGACCTTCGCCTACGAGGTGCTGCGGCCGGTGTCCATTCCGCGCGGCGCCAGCGCGCTGGTGCCGGTGCTGCAGGCAAAGCTCGCCTACCGGCGAGAGCTGCTGTTCAACGAGGCCAAGCACCCCGGTCATCCGGTGGCGGCGCTGCGCTGCGAGAACCGCTCCGGCCTGGTGCTCGAACGCGGGCCGGCCACGCTGGTCGAGGACGGCCGCTATCGCGGCGAGGCCATCGTGCCCTTCACCGGCCGCGACGGCAGCCTCTACCTGCCCTACGCGGTCGAGCTGGGGATCTCGGTGCGCATCGAGTCCGATCGCAGCATCGAGGACCACCGGCTGCGACTCGCCGGCGGCCTGCTGCACCGGGAGATCGCCTGGGGGCGCAGTCATCGCTACGAGATCGTGAATCGAACGGCCGACGCGCACACGCTCACCATCGAGCGGGCGATCGACACGCTGCCGGGCGAGCTGTTCGAGACTCCGCCGCCAACCGCTCGCGGCGACGGCGTCTATCGGTGGCAAGTCGACTGCCCCGCCGGCGCCACGGTCAGCTTCACGGTGCGCTCGCGCCGGCTGGCGGTGCGCGAGCAGCAACTCGTCGACCTCGGCCTGGACGAGCTCGCCCGCTTCCTGGCCGACGCCGGCCTCACGCCCGACACGCGGCGCGCCCTCGAGGCCCTGCGCGCCGAGCTCGCGCTCATCGAGGATAACCGCCGGCGTATCGACCGGCTCGCCGAGCAGCGCAAGCAGCTGCTGGCGCGCCAGGAGCACGTCCGCCGCAATATCGGGGCGCTCGCCGCCGGCGGCGACGAAGGCGAGGTCCGTCTGAAGATGGTCCGCGAGCTGCAGGCCGCCGAGGGCACGCTCTCGGGCATCGACCGGCTGGTCGCCGAGCTCGAGGCCGAGAACGAGCGCCGGCGCGGCGATCTGGGCACCCGGTTGCCGGGCGGGCAGGCGCAGCGAGCCGCCTGAGCGGCGCCGGCCGACGCATCCAGGCAGGCGCTATTCCCAGCGAAAGCCCATCAGCGCCTTCAGGAACAGCGACGCCGCCGGCGGCCGCGGCCGCCCCCGCACCTCGATCGCGTGCACCTCCCGGCTGACCGCCGGCTCGATCAGCGGGCGCGACACGAGCCCGCTGGCAGTGATCGAGTACTCGGGCATGAACGCGAAGCCCAGGCCCGACAGCACCATCGCCTGCACCCAGTCCTCGCGGTCGCTGCGGAACTTCGCGTAGAGCTCGATCTCGCGCGCGCCGAGCACCTGCATCACCGTCTCGCGCATCTCGCAGGCGAGCCGGTCCACGTAGTGCGCCTGGTGCACGTCGGCAAGCCTGATCGCGTCCTTGCGGCTGAACGGGTGGCCGGGCGCGAAGACCACCACGTAGCGCTCCGGGTAGAGCGGCTCGCTGCGAAACCCGTCGCCGAAACCGGCCGCCGGGTTGGCGATCGCGAGGTCCAGTTCGGCGGCTTCGAGGCGGCGGGACAGCGACTCGGCCGAGCCTTCCGAGATCGCGGTCTCCACGCCCGGGTTCGCATCGCGGAACTCGCGCAGGAATCCGCCGATGCGCGCCGGCCCGATCGTCGGCAGGATGCCGACCCGAAGCGGCGTCTGGCGCAGCAGCCGGAAGTTCTTCGCGACGGTCAGCGCCGCCTCCTGCTCGCCGGCCAGCCGCTCGAGGTGCGGCCGCATCATGCGCCCGAGCTCGGTCAGCACCAGGCGCCGGCCTTCGCGGTGAAAGACCGCGCCGCCGACTTCCTCCTCGAGCCCCTTGATCGCCTTGGTCAGCGCCGGCTGGGTCAGGTCGCAGGCTTCGGCCGCGCGCGAGAAGCTGCCGTGCTCGCAGATGGCAAGGAAGTATCGGATCTGGCGAAGCTCCATCGCGTGTCCCCCCGGCTCGTCATTCTCGAGAGCAGTCTAGGCGGCATGCCGCCGCAGCGGAAGGCCTGGCGCCCTTACCGGCGATCATCGATCCATAACCCCGGCGCGCTTCCTTCGCCGCAGGGGCCGGCCTAGTCTGGCAAGGGGGCAGAGCGCCCCTCGAGCGACCGGAAGGATCCGGCCGCGGCGCCGACGAGGCGCGCCCACAGATGGGAGACAGACATGAGCGTCTACATGGTCGAGCGTTCGCTCGCGGGCATTGCGATGCCCGACCTGGCCGCCGCGCAGAAGCGCGCGATCGACACCTCGCAACAGTTCACCGCCGGCGGCACCCCGGTGCGCTACATCCGCACCACCTTCGTGCCGGGCACCGGCGCCTGCATGTGCCTGTTCGACGCGAGCGATCCCGAAACGGTGCGTCGCGTCAACGAGCAGGCCGGCATCCCCTTCGACCGGATCAGCGAAGCGCTGGATCTCACGCCGTAGGGCAGAGCCGGGGTGACGCGGGGCCCCGGCGTCCGGGTCTAAACTGGGCGGACTCCTCGCCCCTCTGGATGCCCGATGCCCGAAGCCCCGCTCCCCCCGCTGTCCCTGCTCGAAGCGCGCGTGCTCGGCGTGCTGGTCGAGAAGGAGCGCACGGTGCCCGACACCTATCCGCTCTCGCTCAACGCGCTCACCGCCGGCTGCAACCAGAAGACCAGCCGCAATCCGGTGATCGACGCCGCGGAGTCCGAGGTGCAGGCCGCGCTGGACACCCTGCGCCGGCACTCGCTGGTCATCGAGTCGAGCGGCAGCCGCACCATGCGCTATTCGCACAACGTCAAGCGTGTGTTCGGGCTGCCCTCGCAATCGGTGGCGCTGCTGGCCATGCTGGCGCTGCGCGGCCCGCAGACCGCGGCCGAGCTGCGCGCCAACTGCGATCGGCTCGAGCGCTTCGCCGACACCTCGTCGGTCGAGGGCTTCCTCGACGAGATGGCCGTGCGGCCGCAGGGAGCCCTCGTGATGTTGCTGCCGCGTCAGCCGGGGGCGCGCGAGGCGCGGTGGATGCATCTGCTGGGCGGCGCGCCGGCGCCGGAGATGCTCGCTACCGGGTCGCCGGTGGCCGAGCCGGGGCGTAACGCGATTGCCGACGGGCAGTCCCTCGAAGCGCGGCTCTCGCAGCTGGAGCGCGAAGTCGCGGAGCTCAGGGAAGCGCTGGCCGCGCTGGCGAACGATCGCTGAGTCGGGTGCCGGGCGGCGCGATCGGGGAAGCTTACGCCCGGCAAGTCCCGCCAACGGCGAGCCAGTGCCTCACAGTGAGTCGCGGCCCTGAAGAGGAAGCGCTGCGCGGCGGTCTTCCTCGAGCAGCGCGACGAATTCGTCGTCGAAGGCCTCGAGTGCCGCGATCAATGCGGCACCCCTCGTCGCGGAAGCGGCGTCGGTGATAACGTCGTTCTTGTCGTTGGGATTCATTGTTGGCGACTCCTGCGAGAGAGCATTGCAGCCTCGCTCATCGTACTGCGCTTCGCAGTGCCGTCAGCGCTTTTCGTCCCGCGCGCCCGTCGGACTCGATCCCGCGTTTCGCCAGCTCCGCCTTCAGCGCCTCACGGGTGCGCGCCCCGATCGCGCCGTCGATCTCGCCGATGTCGTGGCCGAGCTTCACCAGCAGCGACTGCAGCTCGCGCCGCTCGGCCCGCGACAGGCCCGGATCGTCGGTGGGCCAGGCCGCAGCGAAGGGGCCGCCGCCGCGCAGCCGATCCGAAAGGTGCGCGATCGCCAGCGCATAGCTCTCGGCCGCGTTGTACGAGTACAGCGCGTCGAAGTTGCGGGTGACCAGGAAGGCCGGGCCCTGCGGCCCGGCCGGGAGCAGGATCGCGGACGGCGTGTCGGCGCCCAGGGCGGCGTTGCCTCGACCGGCGCTCGTTTCGCGCGGCTCGGCATTCGCTTCGCGCGGTTGGACCAGCGGGCTGCCGTCCACCCGCTTGACCCCGCGCGCGGCCCACACCGAAGCCGGCTGCTTGCTGCGTCGCCCCGCCGCCGACGCGTCGAAGCCCGCCGGCAGCTTCACCTCGAAGCCCCAGGGCAGGGCGCTGCGCCAGCCGGCGCGCTTGAGGAAATTCGCGGTCGAGGCCAGCGCGTCGGGCACGCTGTCGACCAGGTCGCGCCGGCCGTCGCCGTCGAAGTCCACCGCGAGCCGCATGAAGGTCGAGGGCATGAACTGCGTGTGCCCGAAGGCGCCGGCCCAGGAGCCTGCGAGCTTCTCGGGCGCCACGTGGCCTTCCTGCAGGATCCTCAGCGTGGTGAAGAACTCGCCGCGAAAGAAAGACTGCCGGCGGCCGTAGCAGGACAGCGTCGACAGGGATTCGAGCAGCGGCCGCTTGCCGAAGCGCCGGCCGAAGTCGCTCTCCACGCCCCACACCGCCACCACGGTGGCGGGGTCCACCTCGTACTCGGCCTGCACCTTCGCCAGCACCTCGGCCCACTGCGCGAGCATCGCGCGGCCGTCGGCCACCCGCTCGTCGTCGACCAGCGCGGCCAGGTAATCCCAGATCGGCGTCACGAACTCGGGCTGCGCGTCGAGGAAGCCGAGCACCGCCATGTCGGGCGCCAGCGCGGCGGTGTGCCGGTCGAAGGTCTCGCCGCTCACGCCCTTGGCCAGCGCGTCGGGGCGCAGGCGGGCCAGGCAGGCGGCGAAGTCGGCAGGGCGCGACTCGGCGGCTGCCGCGGGAGGCGTCAGGCCGGCCGGCGCGCCGCTCGTTGCCGTGCCCTGGGCCAGCGCGCCCGCGGAAGCGGTGGCCAGGAGAGCGATCACGACGCGCAGGCGGCGGCGAACTCGGAGGTGAAACTGGAGGTCGATTGGCATAGTCCGCATGTTAGTTGACATACTGATGCACAAGATCCATGCTTTGATGTATGAGAACCACGATCCGGATGGACGAGCACCTTCTTGCCCAGGCGCGGCAATACGCCGCCGCCAGCGGCAAGACCCTGACCGCCGTGCTCGAGGAGGCGCTTCGAGAGTCCTTGGCGCGCCGAGCATCGCTCCCACGACGCAAACCGGTCCGCCTTCGCACCGTGAAAGGTACGGGAACCCTGCCGGGGATCGACCTCGACGATTCCGCTGCCCTTATGCAGGCAATGGAGTCCTGAGCGATGTTCCTCTGCGATGTGAATGTATACGTGCACGCGCACCGCGAGGACTCTTCCGAGCACGTTCCGTGCAGGCAGTGGCTCGAAGGCGTGATCAACGGGGAGGCTTCGTACGGGTTTTCGGATCTCGCGCTGAGCGGGTTCTTGCGGGTGGTTACGCATCCAAAGGTGTTCGCAAGACCCAGTCCAATGTCGGATGCGCTTGCCTTCGCGCAGCAGGTTCGCGATCAGCCCAATGCAGTTCGCGTGGCGCCCGGTGCCAGGCATTGGGAGGTTTTCAGTCGTTTGTGCGAAGCGCATGGGGTCCGAGGGAATCTCGTTCCGGATGCCTGGTTCGCCGCGCTTGCGATCGAATCAGGCTCCGAGTGGGTGACCATGGACCGCGACTACGCTCGATTCGCCGGCCTGAAGCTGCAACACCTGACAAACTGAACCGGCTTCGCCGGGCCAGGTGCCCCGTTTACACAAACTTGCATCTGCCTCAACGTTCTTTGCAGCCCTGAAAGGCAGAATCCATCGGGCCATGAGCCCCGATCCTCTTCCCGTTCCCTTGCCTTTCGCGGTCCGCCGCTTGGCCCGACCGATCCGCGTCGGCGCTCGCGCCCACGGCGCGTCCGCCGGCCTCGCCGCGCTCGCGCTGGCGGCGCTCGCCGGCTGCGCCACCATGGCCGCGCCCGACCGCACGTTGCCCGAGACCCCGGTGCCGGCCGCCTGGTCCGAAGCCAGGACCGCCGACACGGCCGAACCGTCGAGCACGAGCCCGGCCGCCCGCGCCGTCGAGCTCGCCCAGTGGTGGCGCAACTTCGACGACCCCGAGCTCGCGTCGCTGGTCGCGCGCGCGCTCGAGGTCAACACCAGCGTGCGCAGCGCCCAGGCCGCGCTGGCCCAGGCGCGCGCGCTGCGCGACGTGCAGGCCGCCGGCCTGCTGCCCTCGGTCGACGGCTCGGCCTCGGCGCAGCGGGCCCGGCCGGCCGGCGGTGATGCGTCCAACCGCTTCCAGGCCGGCCTCGACGCCAGTTGGGAGGTGGACGTGTTCGGCCGCAACCGCGCCGCGCTCGAGGCCGC
>JRYH01003600.1_pt1 | contig 14801 bp, 14 predicted proteins | sample 235351 | NCBI WGS metagenome assembly JRYH01 (sample SAMN03074221, study PRJNA261480) | activated sludge metagenome | biome: Wastewater Treatment Plant; feature: Wastewater; material: Activated sludge; isolation source: activated biomass of a wastewater treatment plant treating wastewater... ... | reverse complement strand
CGTGCCCCCGAGCCGCCTCGATCAGCGAGCGCGGCCCGATCACGATGCCTCCGCCGCACCCAAGCCCCTTCGCGAGCGTTGTCGTGAGAACGGCCCGTTCGTCCTTGATCCCCGCCTCGTCGAGGCTTCCCCGCCCTGCTTCGCCCAGGACGCAGAAACCGTGGCAGTCGTCGACGAGAAGCAGGTCTTCGTCCCGCAGGCAGGAGAGCAACTCCCGGAGCGGCGCGAGCGACCCGTCGGCCGTGAACACCCCATCCGTCATCACCACCGCGGGCGACGGCAGCCGATTCAGCGCCTCCCCGAGTGAGTCCGCGTCCCGGTGGGCGTACCGGGTCGGCGTCATGCCGGCCGCCGCCGCCGAGTCCACGAGGCTCATGTGGGCCCGCGCGTCGATCACGGCGTGCCGATGCGTCCGGGCCAGCGTCTGGGCCGCGGCGAGGTTCGCGGTGTACCCATCCGGGAGCAGCAGACCCGTGCGCCCGGGGTCGCGCCTCGTCACGAAGTCGCAGACCTCGGCCTCGAGCGACGCGTGCTCGACCGTGTTGCCCGAGGTCTCCCGCGAGGCCGATGAACTGACCCCCACCCGCCCGACCGCGTCCCTCGCCGCCGCGAGCACGCGGGGGTCGAATGCCAGCCCCAGGTAGTTGCACCCCGCGAAGCAGAGCACGCGGCGCCCGTTCAGGGTCGCGTGCGTCGCCTCGTCCTGTACCAGCGCGTGCCCCGGCATTGTTCAAGCCTCCGCCGGAGAGTATCGACCGACGCATCGCGTCCGCCGCAACGCGGGGCGGGGGGGATTGGATGGCCTGAGTGGGGGGGCCGCGGCGAACCTGAAAGGGCTCAGCCGGCGCAGAAAAAAACTCGACTACGCGTGTTTCCGCCCGCAGTCGAGTCATAGGAGGAGAGAGACAAGACAGCATGAAGGTGCCACAGGGTCTGGAAACGACCACCCAAGCGGGCGGATTTTTGCAGAATTCTGGGGTTGACCCGGATGGGATGGATGCAAGTGCTGAAAAACCAAGAACTTGACCGTTCCGAACGGCCGCGCGGAAATCCGTCCATCTGAGTTGGCTTCCGAATGAGAACCGACCCAGAACCCTTACGGATTGCGATCGCCAGGCGGGTGATTGCTCCAGTCAGGCCGCGCTCCACCCGGTCGAATACCCTCCGGACCCATGCCCACGCTCGTCTGTGTTCCCATCTTCGTTGAATCGCCCGGCCCCGCTGGGGACGACCCAATCGACGCGGCCCTCGCCGACGCCGCCCTTGCCAAGCAGAAGGGGGCCGATCTCGTCGAGTTCCGCATCGACCGCTACTTCTCGGGGAGCGCTGATCTCGGCGTCGAGGGGCTCCCGGGCGCCTCCGCGGCCGGCAGCGACTCATACACCATCGCCCAACTCCGCCGCCTCGTCGCCGATTCTCCGCTCCCCGTCATCCTCACCTGCCGCCCGACCTGGGAAGGCGGCGAGTACGACGGCGACGACGCCGACCGCGTGGCCCTTTTCGAGAGGCTCTGCTGCGACACCGACACACCCCCAGCCTACCTGGATGTCGAACTCGCGGCCTACACCCGCTCGGCCAATCTCCGCCAGAAGATCAACCTGTGCGTCACGCACCCGAAGCAGCAGCGGGGGGTGACCACCCGCCTGATCCTGAGCATCCACGATTTTCAGACCCGCCCGCCCGATCTGGATCGCAAGATCCTCGCCGCCATCAACGAGCCCGCGTGCAGCGTCGCCAAGGTGGCCTATCGCGCGCGCTCGCTCCGCGACAACCTCGACCTGTTCGAGATCCTGCGGACAACCCCGAAGCCGACGATCGCGCTCGGCATGGGCGAGTTCGGCCTGATGAGCCGCGTGCTGGCGCCGAAGTTCGGGGGCTTTCTGACATTCGCGAGCCTGCGCGACGAGAGCGCGACCGCCCCGGGGCAGCCGACGATCCATGAGTTGCTGGGGAGGTACCGCTTCCGGTCGATCGGGAGGGGCACCCGCCTCTACGGTGTGATCGGATGGCCGGTGGGCCACTCCCTCAGCCCCCTGATCCACAACGCGGGCTTCGAGACCATCGGCTGGGACGGGGTCTACCTGCCCCTGCCGATCGCGGTGGCCGACCGTGACGCGGATGTCAACTTCACAAGTTTCTCCGCAACGCTCGAACAGTTGATCGAATTCCCCGGCCTGACGCTTTCGGGCGCCAGCATCACGATCCCGCACAAGGAGAACGCCGTCAGATGGTTCCCGGCGGAGACAGACTCGTGCGTGCGAACGGGCCTCGTCGCTCGATGTGGCGCGGCGAACACGCTCGCCGCCCGGGACGCGGTGGCCGACGGCCCGCGGCGATGGGAACTGGCGAACACCGACATCTCCGCGGTCGACCTCCTGCCGCCCGAGTTGGTGGGGTCGAGCGGCGCACGGGTCGGCGTCGTCGGCTCGGGCGGCGTTGCCCGAGCGCTCGCGTTCGCCCTCGCGGAAGCCGGCGCCACTGTTGTGCTGTACAACCGGACCGAGCCGAGGGCCGCGGCGTTGGCCCGGGAGATCAACGAGGCCGTCGCGTCGTCTCCCGACGGCGGCCGAGCGGTCGCCGCCACGCTTGATTTGCTCCCCCGAGCCTGCTGCCAAGCTTTCATCAACTGCACCCCCGTCGGCATGACCGGCGGCCCCGACCCCGACGGCCTCTCCATCCCCATCCCCGAGATGACCAACATCGACGCAAGCACCGTCTTCTTCGACACCGTCTACAACCCCGTCGAGACCCCCATGCTCAAGGCCGCCCGTGCCCGGGGCTGCCGCACCATCGACGGCGTGCAGATGTTCGTCCGCCAGGCCGCGGCCCAGTTCGAGCTGTGGACCGGCCGGCAGGCCCCGGTGGAGCTGTTCGACCGGCTCTGCCGGGAGAAGCTCCGGTAAGGAGCCCGAAGCGTCAGCGCCGGGCGGAAGTGCGCGGGCGCCCGTCATCAGCGCTCGCGCGCACCCTGCCCCTCGCTCACGCTCAGGGCTCTTCAGGAACCCGAAGCGTCAGCGCCGGGCCGAGGTGCGCCCACGCCCGTCCGGCCCAACGCCGCTCAGGGTTCCCCACCGGTGCCCTCCACAACCCCGCTCGTCCGCAACAGCGTCTTGAACCCCTCGCCGAACACGAAGTTGTGTTCGGGGTACGCCACCCCCGCCATGTTCCGGTCGAGGTGGCTGAACAGCAACTCGACGGAACCGATCACGGCGAACACGCCCGGCTCGCTCGGCTCGGCGAGCTCCACGACGCCCGAAACCGAGGCCCCGGCCGAGCTCAGGCTCTTCACCGTCGCGGTGTACCGCAGCGAACAGCCCGGCGTCGCCTCGCGATCCAGGTTCGCCTTGCTCACCTTGGCGAGGATCACTTTCTCCCGGAAGCCCTCGGCGTGCCCGACGAGGATTCCCCCGGTCTGCGCCATCCCCTCGATGATCAGCGACGCGGGCATCACCGGCATCGCCGGGCGGACCACCCCGCCCCCCGCGTCCCGGACCGCCTCGAAGTGATCGTGCAGGTGCTCCTCCGCGAGGCTCACATGCTTGACCGCCACCAGCCGCTCCCGCGGGACCAACTCCACCACGCGATCGATCCACATCCAGCGCATGTGTGTGCGGCCCCAGCGGCCGGCCCCATGGCCGTTACCCCGCGTTCAGTTTGTTCTGCACGAAGGTGACCAGGGCGTCCACCGTGAAGATCTCGCGGACCTTCTCGATCCGGGGGTCGGCCTCGAGCACCGCGACATCGATGTGGGGCGCCCGCTGGCGGAGCATCTCCAGGCCCCGCGCGGTCACCTTCCCGTCCTGCACGAACTCCGGATCCGTCGTCACGCCTTCGGGGAACATCTCCCCTTGCCCGATCTTGAACCCGAACGCCTGCTCCAACTGGAAGCCGATGTCCAGCATGTCGATCGATTCCGCCCCGAGGTCGCTGAAGATCGTCGCGCCCGGCACGACCTCGTCCTCGTCCACGGCCAGCGCCTCGACGATGACCCCCTTGACCTTCTCGAAGATTTCGTCACGCTGCATGCGTTGTGCCCCTGCGCCCATCCGAACCCCTCGCCGCCCACCGGGCGGGCCCTGCAAGCCGCATGGTAGCCGGACCCCGCGCCCGCATCGCCCGTGGTGATCAGCCCACCCGCGCCGGGCGCAGCAGAACCCGCCCGGAAGCCGCGTTCTGCGGGCTCATCGAGCCGTCGGCCTCCCGCACGCCGCAGGTCCCCTGGATCTCGACCACGCCCCCCTCCGATCGCCTGAGCACCTGCGCGGTCACGACCAGCGAGCACCCGGGCGGAACGAACCGGCCGTACTTCAACCCCCGGACCTCACCCAGCACCAGCGGCCCGTCGCTCGCCGCGGCCCCCCGCTCCGCCAGCCGACGGCCCGCCTGCACGATCGACTCGAGCATCATGACCCCCGGCAGCACCGGGAACCCCGCGAAATGATCCTGCAAATACTCCTCCGCGCCGCTGACATGCTTCACGGTCACGATCCGATCGTCCGACTCTTCCAGCACCGCGTCCACCAGATTGAACTTCATCCCCGACGGTAGCCGCGGGGAGGGTCCGCCGGCTCCGGCTATCCTCGACCTGTGACCATCGCCCACGACGAGGCCGTCTGCCTGCGACACAGAGAGTGGTCGGAGACCAGCCAGACCGTTCTCCTCTTCACCCGGGCCCACGGCCTGCTGCGCGGCATCGCCAAGGGCTCGCGTCGCGAGCGGGCCCCGTTCTCCGGCGGGTTCGAGCTCCTCCAGGCCGGGCAGGTCGGGTTCATCGCCAAGGCCGAGCGCGACCTCGCCACGCTGACCGAGTGGGACCTCGCCAACCCGTTCTCCGGGCTCAGATCCCGCTACGAGGCCGCGGTCTCGTGCATGTTCGCCGGCGAACTCACCGCCGGCCTGCTCGCCCCGGGCGACCCACACCCCGCCGCGTACGACGCCTTCATCCACCTCCTCGGCGAGGTCGCCGACCCCGCCGCCGACCGGGGGGCCCTCCCCCGGGCTCTGACACGCTACCTCTTCATGCTGATCCGCGACACCGGGCACGCGCCCGATCTGCCCGTGGGCGAGAATCCCGGCCGGCCCGGCGGGGTGCTCCACTTTGACCCGGAGCACGCCACCTTCGCTCAAGCCAGCCCGACCGCCTCCATCGATACCGACCCGTTCTCCCAGTCGGGCCCACGGCACGCCGTGTGGCCGATCCGGGCCGAGACCGTGCGTCTGCTCGGCCTGCTCGCGACCGACGCTCCGGCCCAGCCCATGCCCTCCCCGGGCGACCCGGCATGGACGAGGGCCGTCCGATTTCTCTCGGCCTGGGCGGTTTATCGGTCTGGCCGCCGGCCCGCATCCCTCGGCGCCTACCTCCGGGCCACCCGTTCCGAGGGCCCGCCGGCCTCCCCGGGTCAAGCGGGGCCGGATTCCCGCCGATCTCACCCGGGTTGACAGACAGGCCCCGAAGACCCGACCACAGACCGGCCAATCATGAACACCGAACTCCTCGAAGAAGTCCTCGCCTGTCCGAATCTCCCGTCGCTCCCGGCGATCGCGGTCCGCGTGATCGAACTCACGAGCGACCCGGATGTCTCCCTCGATGAACTCGCCGCGCTGATCCAGACCGACCAGGCGATGGCGGCGCGGATCCTCCGCACGGTCAACTCCTCGTTCTATGGCCTCCGCGAGCGCTGCACCACGATCCGGAAGGCGCTCGTCATGCTGGGCCTGAGCCCCGTCAAGAGCCTCGTGCTCGGGTTCAGCCTGGTCAACTGCATCGGGGCGGAGAAGGAGCCCAGGTTCGACTATGTCGCCTACTGGCGCCGCGGGCTGTACACCGCCGCCGCCGCCAAGTCCGTCGCCGACACGGCGCGCCTCCGCAGCGCCGATGAGTGCTTCCTCTCCGGGCTGCTCCAGGACATCGGCATGATCGCCCTCTACCGCACGCTCGGTGACCGCTACCTCGAGATCCTCGCCGCCGCGCAGGGCGACCACCGCAAACTCGTCAAGCAAGAACTCGCGGCCCTCGAAGCCCAGCACCCGGACATCGGCGCCGTCCTCGCCGGGCGCTGGAGGCTCCCCGAGGAGCTCACGATCCCCATCAAATACCACGAGCGGCCCACCGCCGCCCCGAACGAGCATCACGAGATCGTTCGCGCCGTCGCGGTCGGCAACCTGGCCCACGATGCCCTCACCGATGAGGACCCGCTCCCCGCGATGCGGCGCTACTACGAGCGATGCGAGCAGTGGTTCGGGCTCTCAGAGTCTCAGGCGGACGAGGCGTTTAAACGCTTCGCCGAGGGCACCAAGGAACTCTCGGATCTGTTCAACCTCGACACCGGACCGGCCAAGGACCCCGACGAACTCCTCAAGCTCGCCGACACCAACCTCATCAAACTCGCCGAGTCCGAGCCCAGGCCCTCCGCGAGCGTCGACAGCCTCGACACGCTGCTCGTCGGCGAAGACCTCAACGACCCCCTCACCGGTCTTCTCAGCGCGAAGGGCTTCGAGGGCGCCCTCGCAACCACATTCTCCGCCGTCCGGGCCGCGGGACATTCGCTCACCATCGCTCAGATCGTCATCGACGGCCTCAAGCCCGTCCAGGAGCACGCCGGCGTTCTCGCCAGCGACGCCGTCCTGATCCGCGCCGTCGCCTTTCTCCAGAAGCACTTCGAGCCCATCGGCGGCATCGTCTGCCGCGTCGGATCGAGCATCCTCAGCGTGATCCTCCCCCGCGTGGCCGAGCCACACGCCCTCGGCGTGGCCGACCAATTCCGCGTCCAGTTTGACGCCAGCACGCGGGACTTCCTCGGCAAGATCGATGCCGGCCAACTCGCCGTCAAACTCTCGATCGGCGTGGCGACCGCGGCCCCCGGGGGCGACTGCCCGCTCTCCACGCCGGACAAGCTCGTCGGCGCCGCGACCCGGGCCGTCCAGGCCGCCCGCACCGCCGGCGGGGGCTGCATCAAGGCTTTCGCCGCCAAGCACGCGGCCTGACCGGTCACGCCGGGCCCAGCGTCCCCACCAGACGCGGCATCGGGTCGAACGAGGCGCACAGCGAGCGCAGCCCGTCGATGGTTACCGCGTTGATCCGCTCGAGTTCTTCCTCGAGGCTGCGGTACGCACCCAGCGACGACCACAGCCTGCCGATCCGCTGCATGCGGTCCCCGGGCCGTTCCGCCCCGAGCGTCGCCGAGGTCGCCACGCGGTTGCGGATCCGTTCCAGATCCGTCTCCGTGATCGAGGACGCCAGGCCCCGGATCTCCTTCTCGATGACCCCGCGGATGGCCCCCAGGCGTTCGGGCTCCCCGCTCGCGTAGAGCATGAAGGTGCCGCACCCGTCGTGCGGGTCATAGCCCGCCTGCGCCTCCTCCGCGATCCCGGTCTCGATCAGCGACCAATGCAGCCGGCTGTTCCCATCGCCCCCCAGGAGCTGCCCCAGCACCATCGCCTCGTACCGCCGCTCGTCGTCAACCGCCGGCGCCGGGGCGAGCCCCACGAGGTAGCCCCGGACCACACCCTCGTCCGTGAGCGCAAAGTCCGCCCGGTTCGCCGAGGGTTCGCCGGGCGACCGCCGGACCCCCGACCGGGCCCACGCCCCGCACAACCGCTCGACCGCGTCGCAGGTCCTCTCGAAATCGACCCGCCCCGCCACGCTGAGCACCATGTTGTCCGGCGCGTACCACCGGTTGAAGTACCCCGCCATCTGGTCGCGCGTCATCGCCCCGATCGTCTCGTTCGTCCCGAGCACCCGGTGAGACAGCCCGTGCGGCGAGAAGTACCGGTCCACCGCTTCCTCGTACAAGACCCAGAACGGGTTGTCCCGGTACATCGCGATCTCTTCCAGGATCACCTGCTTTTCCGTCGCGAAGTCGTCCTCACGCAACGCAGGACGCATCATCCTCGCAAGCAGGTCGAGCGCGTCGCTGAACATCTCCGGGAGCACCTGCGCATAGAAACAGGTCACCTCGTTCGAGGTGTACGCGTTGTGCTTGGCCCCCATGTCGTCGAAGCGCTCGTTCAACGCGTCCGCCGAGATCTCCTCCGTCCCCTTGAACATCATGTGTTCAAGGAAGTGACTCACCCCCATCAGCTCGGTCGGCTCGTCCCGCGCCCCCGTCCGAACGAAGAACCCCGCCGCCGACGAGTGCGCCGACCCGTCGACCTCCGCGATCACCGTCAGCCCGTTCGAGAGCGTCCGCTGCTTGAATTCAATCGCCATGCGGCGAGTGTACGGCCCCGCCGTCCGCCGGGAAGAGGCCCCGCAGCGCCCGGCACACCCCCCCGGGGTCCTCCGAGCCGCACACCGCCGAGCTCACCGCCAGACCCCTCGCGCCCGCCTCCACCAACGCCCCCGCGTTCTCTGGCGTGATCCCACCGATGCAGAGGTGGGGGACCGCGGACAGCGACTCATCCGCCATGACGGCCCTGAGATACGCCGGGCCCGCGATCCGGTCCTTCGGCTTCGTCGAGCTCGGGAACATCGGCCCAAGGCCGATCGAACTCGCGCCCATCCCCATCGCCGCCCGGGCCGACTCGATCGAGTCGGTCGACACCCCGACAAGCATCCCCGCCCCGCACACCGCGCGCACCTGCGAAGGCGTCAGGTCCCCCTGCCCGACATGCACCGCGTCCGCCCCGCTCAGGAGCGCGAGATCCGGGCGGTCGTTGATCACCACCCACACCCTCCGCGACGCCCCCCGCGCGATCGAGACCAGCCGCCTCGCCCGGCGCAGCACCTCGCGGTCCGGGAGCGCCTTCTCCCGGAGTTGCAGGCAGTCCGCCCCGCCCTCGATCGCCGATTCCGCGACCGACTCCCACGCCCCGCCGCGGCACATCGACCCCGTCAGCAGCACGCACAGCCGCCACTGCGGGCCCGCCGGCGAGAGGCCCGACGCCACCGCCCGCCCGAGGTCGTAGATCCGATAGCGGACGCGTTCGAACTCGTCCCCGCCCGACCCCAGGACCTTCGCCACCTCCTCGATCGACCGCGTCGCCTCCGCGGCCCGCCCACACGCGGCCCGGGCGACCGAGCCGAGGTCCGCCCTCGCCCGTTCACCCGCCGCCGTGAGCCCGGTGCCGACATCGCCGGGTGTATCCCGCGCCGATTCGAGCAACCCCGGGGGCAGGCCGAGCCCGCGCACGGCCGATGCCAGTTCGTGCCGAGCCGCCTTGCAGCGCTCGGTCGTCCCGGCGTCCCCCAGCGCGAACCGCGCAATGTCCTCGAGAACGCGGAGCCCCTCGAGCGCCCGGTTCAGATTCGCATCAACAATCCGGGCCTCGCTCCGCACCGCGTGCGTCCTTGTCCGCCGCCCATCGCCCGAGCCCGCCGGTGGTCCGCGCCGCCGGCGGGTGCCAGAATAGGGGCATGTCCGAACCCTACGCCCTTGAGCACGACCCCACCGGGCCCGATCTCCCCGGAGAGGTCGTCGTGCGGGAGAGCCCCGACCAGGTCTACGACGCCCTCTGCGCCGAGATCTACCTGCACGCGCTCGAGTGCGTCCGCCGTTTCGGCGATTTCCATCTTGCGATCGGCGCCGGGCCGTTCCAGGAACGCCTCTGCCAGAGGCTGATGACCGACCCCGCCGTCCGCCTCCTCCCCTGGCAGCGGGCCCATGTCTGGGCCACATGCGACCAGCCCGGGCCGCGCGGGGTCTCCTCGTTCATGGAGATCGTCGACCTCCTCGCCGACCACGCCGGCATCCCCGACTCGAGGCTCCACCTCCCCGAGGGCTGGGGGGACGAGGCCGTGGACGAGTACGAGTCCCGCCTCCAGCACGCCCTCGCCTGGCGGGAGAAGGGCCACGACCGCCTCGACCTCGCCGTGCTCTCGCTCAGCCCGCGAGGCGCGTTCAGCGGGATCGCCCACCCCCTCCCCCCAGAGTCCCAGGCCCGCCTCGTCGCCCCCCTTCCGGGTGAGAACACGATCACCATGACGCCGAGGCTCCTCCGCGGCACCCGCTTCATCGCCTGCGGCGTCGTCGGGCGAGACTTCCGCCACGCCGTCGGCGCCATGATCGGAAACGAAGCCGCCTCGACCATCCGACCCGTCGGCGGCGTCCTCCGCTGGTATCTTGACCGCGAGGCATGCCCCGCCTGACCAAATCGATGAACCACTCGATCCAACCCAACCCCAGGGTCACCTTCGCGATCCAGCACCAGGACGACCACATCCTCGTTGTCCGCAAGGCCCCGGGCGTCGTCACCCAGCCCGGCGTCGGGCACGAGCACGACACGCTCCTCAACGGCCTCTTCGCCACCCACGGCGACCGTCTCCAGCAACTCGGCCACGCCCGCGACTTCGGCCTGGTCCACCGCCTCGACCGCGAGACCAGCGGCCTCGTCATCGTCGCGCTCACCGCCCCCGCCTGCGACGCCCTCCGCGAGGCCTTCGCCACCCGCGCCATCAAGAAGTTCTACTGGGCCATCTGCCAGAAGCCCCCGCGAGAGAGCAAGGGGGTCATCCGGAGGCCGATCCTCGAGGTCGAACGACGCCGGTCACGCTACACCGCCGAGAAGCTCGCCCAGCTCAGCACCGACGGCAAGCCCGCGATCACCGCCTACCGCGTGCTCGAGGCCTCGCCCCTCGGGGCCCTCATCGAGGCCCGGCCCGTGACCGGGAGGCTCCACCAGGTCCGTGTCCACCTCGACTCGATCGGGGCCGGGATCCTGGGTGATCGCCTCTACGGCCCCGCCCGCACCACGGACGCCGCCCACAGACTCGCCCTTCACGCCCATCGGCTCGTCTTCGCCCACCCGGTCACCGCCGAGCCGATCGATATCCGCACGCCGTTCCCCAAGGACCTCCGCGGGCTGCTCCGGCGCCTCGAACTCCAACGACCCGATCTTGAGCACGCGCCCGACGACCCGGAATGACAGGCCGACCCCGATTCAGGGATCCACCACCGCCATGAAGGCCGAGGCGATCCCGTCCGCCCGCAGCACCGCCTCCTCGGTCAGCGCCCAACGCTCGGGCCGCGCCGCCCGCGATCCGCGGAGCAAACCCGAGGCCCGCAGACCCTCCGCGTGCGCGCGCACCGCCCGCGCTGTATCCCCGGAGATCCGCCCCGCCTCGGCCAAGATCGACGCCGCGTCGAGCCCCTCGGCCAGACGAAGCCCCGTCATGATCCGCTCGGCCAGCGCCCTCCTCGGGTCGGGCGTTTCGTGCTCGACCACGGGGGGTTGCCCGTCGAAGGAAGTCTCGAGGTAGGTGCCAAGCCGCGGGGCGTTCTTCCATCGGTGCCCCGCCAGGTGGGCGGACGCCGACGGCCCCGCCGCCATCCAGGGACGCTGCCGCCAGTACGCCAGGTTGTGCCGGCACTCCGCCCCGGGCAGCGCGAAGTTGCTCACCTCATACGCCCGGTACCCGGCCCCGCGGAGCCTCGCCCGGACCGCGCTGAACATCGCCGCGTCCGTCTCCTCGTCCGCGGGCGTGAACTCGCCGCGGGAGAGCCGCGCCGTCATCGCCGTCCCGGGCTCGTAGGTCAGGCTGTACGCCGAGACATGCTCGACCCCCAGCTCCAGGGCCCGGTCGATGTCGGCCAGCGCCTCCCCGACCGTCTGCCCCGGGATCGCGTAGATCAGGTCCACGCTCAAACGGGAAATCCCGGCGGCACGCGCCAGCGCGACGGCCCGTGCCACATTCAGCGGGTCGTGCCAGCGCTCCAGCGTCTTGAGGTGCCCCGGGTCGAACGACTGCGCCCCCAGGCTCAGCCGCGTCACGCCGCCGCCCGCGAGCAGTGCCATCAATTCGGGCGTCGCCGTCTCCGGGTTGCACTCTACGGTGAACTCGCCGCACCCACGGCCGCCCATCCGTGACAGGTCGAACACGCCCCGCAGCGTCGCGAGCAGACGCTCCCACAGCGGCACGGGCAGGAGCGTCGGCGTCCCGCCCCCGATGAACACCGTGTCCAGTGGGCGTCCCCCCGACCACGGCGCGATCGCCCGCAGTTCCTCAACCAACCGATTGACAAACGCCCCCATCCGATCCTGCCCGTCGACCAGGCTGTAGAAATCGCAGTAGTGGCACTTGTGAAAGCAGAACGGGACATGGATGTACAGCGAGCCCGCCGGCCGCTCGGCCCGGAGCGTCCCCGGGCTCGGCCCCCGGACCGCGGGGGCCCCCTCGCGTTGCCACGGCGCGATCGGCAAGATACGCTCTGACATCGGTCGTTCGCTCTCCGGGGTCGTGCCGCGCTCCGGGGCGCCGGCCTCCGGCGGGTCGAGCCGGACGGTGGGCTCTGGGGCCCCATGCGTGGGAAGGATACGCCGCCGTGGAGTTGGTCCTTATCCGAGTGCAGTCGAACGGCGCCGCAACCCCGGCGAAGGTCACACGCTCCCGGACCGTCATCGGCCGTCAGACCGGCTGTCAGCTCCGCATCCGATCCGGGGAGGTCTCGCGCGAGCACTGCGAGGTCGTCCTCCAGGAAGGGTCGGCCGTCGTCCGAGACAAGGGCTCACGCAACGGCACCTTCGTCAACGGCGTCAAAGTGGTCGAGAAGCGGCTCGAAGCCGGCGACCTGCTCGCCGTCGGGCCCGTCGTTTTCCTCGTTCAAATCGCCGGCCAGCCCGCGCAGTATGACGCCGCCGACCTTTACGAAGAGGGCCAGCCGGGAGGCCATCCCGCCCCCCCCGCACGCCGCGCCCCAGCCTCGCCCGACCACGACCCCACGACCGACGGGATCGTCTCCGCGATCGGCGGGCTCGGATCGGACCCGGACGACAGCAGCGTGGTCGATTTCGAGTTCAGTTTCGACGACGACGAGGAAGACCAGCAGCCCCCGCTTTGACACGCGGGCGGGCGATCGCCCTCACTTCTCAGTCTTCGCGGGCACCGGCTTGTCCGGCTTCGCGGCGGGGGCCTCGGGGATGCGGATGCAGGTCGAGCACCCCTTGCACCGGACTGTTTTCCCCCGCGCCGATTCGGGCACCGCCAGGATCTTCCGGCAGGTCAGGTTGGGGCACATGATGCGAATCGTCCCTGCTGGCATGCCGAGCACCTCCCCTGAGCCCCGTCACTATCGACCGCGGGCCACGCCACCTCCCGGGCTTCTCGCGTCGCGAGCCCCCGATCGGCCGACCATGCCGGATGAGCCGATCGCCCCGGTTGTTCTCGGACCGACAGCCCCCGATCCGGGCCGATATCGTTCCGCTGTTGCACGCGAGCCCACCCAGAACCCAGGACGCCACGGATGACCCCGAGAACTGAACAGTGCACCGCGGTCGTCGGTCTCCAATGGGGCGACGAGGGCAAGGGCAAGATCGTCGACCTGCTCACCCCCGACCACGACCTCGTGATCCGCTACAACGGCGGCGCCAACGCCGGGCATTCCGTGGTCATCGCGGGGGAACGATTCGCCCTCCACCTTGTGCCCTCCGGCATCCTCGTGCCCGGCAAGAAGACCGTCATCGGCAACGGCGTCGTCGTCGACCCGGCACGCCTCCTTCAGGAGATCGACGCCCTCGAGGCCCGCGGCGTCGACACCGCCGGTCTGCTTGTCTCGGACCGCGCCCATGTTGTCCTCGACTACCACAAGGCCGAGGACGGGCTCCGAGAGGAACTCCTCAAGGCCGGGCAGGCCGGGCAGCGCGTCGGCGTCGGCACAAGCCAGGAGATCGGCACCACCCGCCGCGGCATCGGGCCCTGCTACGCCGACAAGGTCACCCGCGCCACGGGCGTCCGCGTCGGCGACCTTCTCCGGCCCGAGACCCTCCGCCGCAAGATCGAGATCGCCTGCCGCATGAAGCAGGCCCTCTTCGACGGGCTCGCCTCCGCCGCGGGCGTGACCCTCGAGCCCTTCGATGCCGACGCCATCACCCGCGACGCCCTCGCCCTCGGCGAGAGGCTCCGCCCCCGCGTCACCGACACGACCTACCTCCTCCACGACGCGCTCCGGCAACACCAGAGGCTCCTCTTCGAGGGCGCCAACGCCACGCTCCTCGATGTCGACCACGGCACCTACCCCTTCGTCACCAGCTCCAACGCGAGTGTTCTCGGCATCGGCCCCGGCACCGGCGTCCCAGGGCACCGCCTCGGACGCGTCCTCGGCGTCATGAAGGCCTACTCCACCCGCGTCGGCGGCGGGCCCATGCCCACCGAGCTCCTCGACGAGACCGGCAACCGCATCCGCGAACGCGGCCGCGAGTACGGCACCACCACCGGCAGGCCGCGACGCGTCGGGTGGCTCGACCTCGTCGCCGTCCGCTACGCCTGCATGGTCAACGGCGTCTCCGAGGTGGCGATCATGCTCCTCGATGTCCTCGCCGGATTCGACGAACTCCGCGTCTGCACCCGGTACAGGATCGACGGACAGGACACCGACCGGTTCTGCCCCGACGCCTTCGACCTCGAACGCGCCAAGCCCGTCTACGAGTCCATCCCGGGGTTCGGCGACGAGATCGCCCAGATCCGCGACTTCGCCCACCTTCCCCCCAACGCCGCCCGCTATGTGCGCACGATCGAAGACGCCATCGGCGTCCCGGTCTCTCTCGTCAGCGTCGGGCCCGACCGGGCCCAGACCATCCGTACGCCGCGCCCGGGGGCGGCCTCATGAGCCCGCACGCCCCGGATCCCGGCGCCGCCCGCGACCACGCGACCGATCAGCCCGTGCCCCGGCACATCGCGATCGTGATGGACGGCAACGGGCGATGGGCCCGCCAGCGCGGACTCCCCCGCACCGCGGGCCATCGCGCCGGCGCCAAGGCGGTCCGCGAGGTGCTCGAGGGCTGCCGCGAACTCGGCGTCGAGGTCCTCACCCTCTACTCGTTCAGCAGCGAGAACTGGAAGCGACCCGCCGAGGAGATCGACGCCCTCA
>JRYH01006301.1_pt1 | contig 14807 bp, 12 predicted proteins | sample 235351 | NCBI WGS metagenome assembly JRYH01 (sample SAMN03074221, study PRJNA261480) | activated sludge metagenome | biome: Wastewater Treatment Plant; feature: Wastewater; material: Activated sludge; isolation source: activated biomass of a wastewater treatment plant treating wastewater... ... | reverse complement strand
GCAAGAAGGCGGCCGACCACACCCTGCCGCAGCACGAGATCAACGCCCTGCTGGTGCGCCTGGCGCAGGCCGGCAAGCGCGTGGTGCGGCTGAAGGGCGGCGATCCCTTCATCTTCGGCCGCGGCGGCGAGGAGATGGAGGTCCTGCTCGAGGCCGGCATCCCCGTCGAGGTGGTGCCGGGCGTCACCGCCGCCGCCGGCGTCGCCGCCTACGCCGGCATTCCGCTGACCCACCGCGACCACGCCCAGTCGGTGGTGCTGACCACCGGCTATCTGAAGAACGGCTCGCTCGATCTCGACTGGCCGCTGCTGGCCCATCGCGGCCAGACCCTGGTGATCTACATGGGGGTGTCGCGGCTGGCGGAGATCTGCGCCCAGCTCGTTGCCCACGGCCTGCCGGCGAGCACGCCCGCGGCCGTCATCGAGCGCGGCACGACCCATGCGCAGCGCGTCGCCAGGGCGGACCTCGCCACGCTGGCCGACGAGGTGAAGCGGCAGGGTATCCGGCCGCCGTCGCTGACGGTGGTGGGCGACGTCGTCAGCCTGTACCCGCGCCTGAGCTGGTTCCAGCCGAGCGAGCCGCCGCAGTCCGCGCCGGCGCCGCATGCGGGCTGTACCGCCGTGCATCCCGACGAGCAGGGCTGATGGCCGCTGCCGTGCGCTGTCCGGCATTGTTCGTTGCCGCGCCCGCTTCGGGCCAGGGCAAGACCACCGTCACCGCCGCGCTCGCCCGCCTGCATGCCCGGCTGGGGCGCAGGGTGCGGGTGTTCAAGTGCGGGCCGGATTTCCTCGACCCGCAGATCCACGCGGTGGCCAGCGGCGCGCCGGTGTACAACGTCGACCTCGGCATGTGCGGCGAGGCCGACATCGCCCGGCGGCTGCACGCGGCTGCTTGCGAAGCCGACCTGATCCTGGTCGAAGGCGTCATGGGCCTGTACGACGGCGCGCCGTCGGGCGCGGACATCGCGCGCCGCTTCGGCATTCCGGTGATGGCGGTGATCGACGCGCGGGCGATGGCACAGACTTTCGGCGCGGTGGCCTGGGGCCTGGCGCACTACCAGCCCGGCATCCTCTTCGCCGGTGTGCTCGCCAACCACGTCGGCAGCGCGCGCCATGCCGAGCTGCTGCGCGAGGCGCTGCCCGCGGGCATGCACTGGTTCGGCGCGGTGATGCGCGACGCCGCTGCGGCCCTGCCGGAACGCCATCTCGGCCTGCTGCAGGCGCAGGAGATCGACGACCTCGGCAGCCGCCTCGACCGCCTGGCCGAACATCTGGCGCAGACCGGTGCCGCCGAACTGCCGCCGGCGGTCGATTTTCCTGCGGCGCCGCCGCCTGCCGTTGTACCGCTGCTGGCCGGCAAGCGCATCGCCATCGCCCGCGACGCCGCCTACGGCTTCATCTACCCGGCCAACATCGACACCCTGCGGGCGCTGGGCGCCGAGCCGGTGTTCTTCTCGCCGCTGGCGGGCGACGGCCTGCCGGCCGGCTGCGATGCGCTGTGGCTGCCGGGCGGCTATCCGGAACTGCATGGTGCCGCGCTCGCCGCCAACACCGGCTTCTGGGCCGGGCTGCGCGCCCATGTGGCGGACGGCAAACCGGTGCTGGCCGAATGCGGTGGCTGGATGAGCCTGCTCGAAACCATCGTCGATACCGCCGGCACTGCCCACGCCTTCGGCGGCCTGCTGCCGGGCCGCGCGCTGATGCAGAAGCGGCTGGCGGCGCTCGGCATGCAGCAGGCGGACTTTCCGCAGGGGCGGCTGACCGGGCACACGTTCCACTACTCGAAAACCGAAACGCCGCTCGAACCCTGGCTGCGCGCGCAACGGCCGGATGGCGGCGAAGGCGAGCCGATCTACCGCCACGGCCCGATCACCGCGTCCTACGTGCATTTCTGGTTCCCGTCCTGCCCGGAAGCAGTCGCGGCGCTGCTGGGCTGAAACCGCCTTGCATTCGAAGCGGCGCGGCGCTGCTCGGCCTCGCCGTGCCGCGGCACCGTCTGCGGCCTCGGTTTCGTTCTGCAGCCCTGTTCCCGCATCGGCCGTGAATCGGTACGGAGGACGGTAGTGAGGGGTAAAAACCATGGCGGTATAATGCCGGCCCGACGACCTGAATCCTGGATCCCGCCGTGTCCGAACGCCTCTCCGTTGCCTTCCAGTACGCCCTGCCCAAGCGCGCCCTGACCCAGCTTGCCGGCAAGCTCGCCGGCCTGAAGGGCGGCAAGGCGACGACGGCGGTGATCCGCTGGTTCATCGAGCGCTACGGCGTGAACATGGATGAAGCGGCGAACCCCGACCCGGCGAGCTACGCGAGCTTCAACGCGTTCTTCACCCGTCCGCTGCGCGAAGGCGCGAGGCCGTTCGCCGAAGCCTGCTATCTGTGTCCGGTCGATGGTGCGATCAGCCAGTTCGGCCCGATCGAGCGCGACCAGATCTTCCAGGCCAAGGGCCATTTCTATACCACCACCACCCTGGTCGGCGGCGACCGCAGCCTGGCGGCGCATTTCGAGGACGGCGAGTTCGCCACGATCTATCTCAGTCCGCGCGATTACCACCGCATCCACATGCCTTGCGACGGCCGGCTGCAGCAGATGATCTACGTGCCGGGCGATCTGTTCTCGGTCAATCCGGCCACCGCGCGCGGCGTGCCCGGCCTGTTCGCGCGCAACGAGCGCGTGGTGTGCGTGTTCGAAGGCGAGGCCGGCCCCTTCGTGATGGTGCTGGTCGGCGCCACCATCGTCGGCAGCATGGCGACCACCTGGCACGGCGTGGTAAACCCGCCGCGCCGGCCCGACATCGAGAAGTACGCCTATGCGCCGGGCGAAGTGGAGCTGCGCAAGGGCGATGAAATGGGCCGCTTCCTGCTCGGCTCGACGGTGGTGATGCTGTTTCCGAAAGGCACGATGCGTTTCGAGTCCGGCTGGGCGGCGGCGCGCCCGGTACGCCTGGGCGAAGCGATGGGACAGCGCCCGCCGGCTGCCTGAGGCCGCGCCGCGCCCCATTCCTGGGCGGCGGATGGCGGGGATGCACGATGAGGGTGCGTGCGCAATGCCGGCGTGCTGCATTGCAGCATGGCGGCATTGTCGTCAAACCGTAAGAAAGTTGCGCTACAACAAGGGCTTGGACGTAGAAACGATAGCCGAAAATTTTCGTTTGCAGCGTGCGTCCAAACTGGCACGATTGGCGCTAGGCAATCATGCCTTTCCATAAAATGCATCGAGGAGACAGATCATGCCAAGCCGTCCCATCCATCAGGTACTTTCCGATCGTCCCTTCCTGTGCGTGTCCGTCGACACGCCCGTGCGCAGCGTGACGCGCATGATGCAGGAGCAGCACCGAAGCGCCGCGCTGGTGGTCGAACATGGCGTGCTCACCGGCATCTTCACCGAACGTGACGCCACTTTCCGCGTGCTGGCTGCCGGCCTCGACGCCGATGCCACATCGGTCGGCGAAGTCATGACCCACAATCCGCTGACGCTGACCGAGGACAAGCCTTTCGGCCATGCGCTTCACCTGATGTACGAGAACGGCGTGCGCCATGTGCCGGTAATCGACGCCGTCAAATGCCCGCTGGGCGTCCTCACCGCGCGCGATGCGCTGGAACTCGACGCGCTCGATTTCGGCGCCGAACTGGTGCGGCGCGAGGAAATCACCGTCATCCTCTGAGCCGCAATGGCGGCCCTGGTCCGCTAGCGGCCGACCAGGGCCTGATCCAGGCCGGCCTGGAACAGCGCGGCGACGAGATCCGATTGCGTCAGCATGCCGACCACGCGATTGTCCGCATCGACGATCGGCACGTGGTGCCGGCCGCGATCGGAGAAGGCCGGCACCAGGTCCACGATGTTCTGATCCGGGCTGGCGGTGAACACCTCGGCGCTCATCACTTCGCCCACGGTTTCCCAGGGCATTTCCTGCGCGAGCAGGAAGTCGTGCAGCGTGATGATGCCGATCAGCCGGTCTTCATCCACCACCACCGGCAAGGCCTTGACGCGGTGATGGGCCAGTTGTGCCCAGGCCGACTCCAGCGTCGCGTCGGCGGTGATCGTGACCACGTCGCGCGACATCGCGTCGGCGCAGCGCAGGTCGCCGAAACGCCGCCGCCAGGCGCGCTGTTCGGCGGCGAGCAGGATTTCCTCGAGGTCGCTGCTGCTGATGTCGATCATTTCGCCCCGCTCCTGCAGCACCGCCTGCAGGTCTTCGGGGCGGACGCCCAGGCGGTCGCTGGGTTTCGGATCTGCGGTGTGGTGCTGGGCGGCAACCGGAATCTCGGCCGGGCGATGCGGGTAGCGCCGGCGCATCGCGGTATTGAACAGCAGCGCCGTCAGCAGCAGCAGCAGCGAATTGAGCGCCACCGGCGTGAACGCGAACAGCACGCCCAGGCGCTCGACCTCGGGGCCGCCGAGCACGCTCGTCAGTGCCATCGCGCCGCCGGGCGGATGCAGGCAGCGCAGCTGGAACATGGCGATGATCGCCAGGCCGACGGCCAGCGTTGCGGCGAGCGCGGGGTCGGGAATCCAGTGGGCGCAGCCGATGCCGACCAGCGCCGAGACGAAGTTGCCGCCGACGATGGACCAGGGCTGGGCGAGCGGGCTCGCCGGCACCGCGAACAACAGCACCGAGGATGCGCCCATCGGCGCGACGAACCAGGGCACGCTGATGCCCAGCATGTAGCGGCTGACGATTTCGGTGACGAGCAGCCCGATGAACGCGCCGATGCCGCCCAGCATGCGTTCGCGCAGGCTCGCGGGGAGGGGGGCAGGCCAGAAGGCCTTCAGCCAGGAGGACAGGTAATGCACGCAGCGTTCCGGACAGGGGCGTCGGCCCGGCACGCTGCCGGGAGAGGGAAGGGGCCGCGATCTTAGCGCAGGCCCGCCGTGCGCACCAAGCCGGTGCGCACTCTTCCCTCTCCCTTCCGGCGCAGGATCAGGCGAGGTTCATCCGCCGTGCCGCCTCGCGCAGTTCGCCGCGGAAATCCGGGTGGGCGATGCCGATCAGCGCCTCGGCGCGCTGTCTGGCGGTCTTGCCGCGCAGCTCGGCGACACCGTATTCGGTGACGACGTAGTTGATGTCGTTCTTGCTGGTGGTGACGTGGGTGCCGGGCGACAGCACCGGCGCGATGCGCGACACGGTGCCGTCCTTCGCCGTCGACGGCAGCACGATGAAAGCCTTGCCGCCCTTCGAGCGGTTGGCGGCGCGGACGAAATCCACCTGGCCGCCGGTACCGGAATAGGGCACGTGGCCCAGCGATTCGGAGCCGCACTGGCCGATCAGGTCGATCTGCAAGGTGGCGTTGATGGCGCACAGCTTGTCGTTGCGCGCGGCCAGATACGGGTCGTTGGTGAAATCGACCGGATGCATCTCGATCGCCGGGTTGCGATGCAGCGCGCGGTACAGGCGCTGCGAGCCGAGTGCGAAGGTGGCGACCAGCTTGCCGGGCATGAAGGTCTTGCGGCGGTTGGTGACGGCGCCCGATTCGATCAGCGACAGGATGCCGTCGCCGATCATCTCGGTGTGGATGCCGAGGTCGCGCTTGTGCTGGAGCTGCATGACCACCGCGTCGGGGATGCCGCCGTAGCCGATCTGCAGCGTCGAGCCGTCGTCGATGAGGTCGGCGACATACTTGCCGATCGCTTCCTGCACCGGGCCGATCTGCGGCAGGCCGACTTCGAACAGCGGCTCGTCGCTTTCGACCAGGCCGGCGACCTGCGAGACGTGGATGTGGCAGTCGCCGTTGGCGAAGGGCACGTTCGGATTGACTTCCAGCAGCACGACGCGGGCGCGGCGGATCGCCGCCATGGTGTAGTCGGGCGCCAGCGACAGGCTGAAGTAGCCGTGCTCGTCCATCGGCGAAGCCATCGACACGACGACGTCGGCCGGCGTCAGGCCGCGGTCGATGAGCATCGGCAGCTCGGAGAAATAGGCCGGGACGTAGTCCACCCAGCCGGCCTGGCCGCCGGCGCGGGTGGCGCCGCCGAAGAAGTAGGCATCGTGGCGGATGTTGGCGCGCGTCTCCGGATCGAGGTAGGCGAACTTGCGCAGCGGCAGGATCTGGCTGACGGTGACGTCATGCAGCGTGTGGCGCCGCTCGGACAGCGCGTGCAGCAAGGCAGGCGGTTCGCCGACGCCGGTCGGCACGACGATGGTGTCGCCGTCGCGGATGAGCGCGACGGCGTCGCCCGCATTCATACGCTTGCTCTCATAAAGCGCCCTTTGACTACTCATCACCACACTCCTCAACAGCACGGATATGCTTCATAAACTCAAGAAAAAAATGACGGCTCGTCGTTGCACATGGCAACCAGGCGCCGGAACGAACTTCACCAAAAAAGACGTTCTGTATCGCTGCAGACCGGATCAAGGGCATTCTGATCACCCCGAGGCGGATTCATGCGCCATGCGATGAAAAAGACCTCGAAGAATCCTGCGCCCAACTCCACGACTTGCTGGCGTTCTCGTAGCCAGGCGCCTCACTTCGCCACCGGGCACGAGCGGGCCGCATTCTCACCGACCGACTCGGCGAGGCACTGCAGGGTTCTCAGAACCTCAATACTCGCCTCCTCCATCTCTGCGACTGCAGCAACGGCCCCTTCCGGATCGCCTTCCACGATTCGAGCCAGTGCAGTTGCGCCACTCTGATGCACCTTTGCATGGGGTTGCTCCAGATGACGGTAGGCCGGCAACTGCTCGAACCGTCGCCCTTCCGCGCGATACCAACGTCCAAGACGGCAATCATTGTGGGTGGCCAGCGATTCGGCTCTCGCCTCAGGGACGCCCGCGATTGCCTGATACACGTCAAGCTTGAAAACCAAATGATCCAGTTTTGCCAACTCGACAAAGCTCTGCAATGCGGCTTGGCGCATCACGTCGGCAAGTTCGCGTGTCAGTCCACATAGTTCATCCATGTTGACACGTGCATCGGCCCCTTCGCTCGAAACGGATGCGGCCGAATGCGAAAGATCGCCGATCACGAGTGAGACATGCTTCGTTTCCTCTTGAATAACGCCCACAATCTCTGAAATATCATTCGTCGCCCCTGCGGTTCGCTCGGCGAGCTTGCGCACCTCATCCGCAACCACCGCAAAACCCCTTCCTTGGTCGCCCGCCCGCGCAGCTTCAATCGCTGCGTTTAACGCCAGGAGGTTCGTCTGATCGGCGATCTCCCGGATAAGGCGAACGATTCCGCCGATCTGGGCAGCGCGCGTTGCAAGCTTATTCACCGACTCCACTGTTCGGCCCGACTCGTTCGCCAAGCTCTGAAGACGATCCGTGACTCGGACGGTTGCCTTACTGCTCTCATCGGCTGCATGCGTCAAGCGAACTGAGACTGGCTCCTCGTCAGACAGCTTGCCGGCAAGAACGGAGAATGATTGCTGCACCGAACTCAAGGTCTCGGAGTAAACACGCAAGTTCCCGAAAAGCGCATTACCAAGATCGTTCTGCCGGCCCATCGCCGAGCACTCCGACAGACTTCGAGCAAGCTCCTGCTCCAAGTGTGAAACCTGGTCGCGCTCCACCGCAAGAGCGCGCTCCAGATTGCATTGGACGTCTGCGTACGACTCGCTCGCCCGCCTCTTCGGCCACCATGCCATATCCACCACTCCCTTCTTTCCTCAGATCCATGAAGCGCGCTGAATCCACTCGTAAGTAGCCCACCGCGCCTGCCCACGATCATGCTCTTCCAAACCTCGCCTCACCTGCGAGCTCTCGCCAGAAAACGCTACAGTTCTTCCCCCGCTCCTTGGCCGCGTACATGGCCTCATCCGCCCTGCACAGCAATTCCGTTGCCGAGTCGGCATCGTCAGGGAAAAGCGCAATCCCAATACTGCAACTCACCTGAACGACATTCCCGCCGTCCAGCGATATGGGGGCAGTGATTCTTCGGATTATTCGTTCACAGAGCCCGATATCTCCAGTGCCGCCGGCGGCGATGTCATGAGCCACGATTGCAAACTCATCGCCCCCCAAGCGCGCGACGACATCACCTTCACGAAGCATCTGCGAAAGCCGTTTCCCGACCTCACGCAGAACCGCGTCTCCCGCAGCATGCCCATACGTATCGTTGACCGGTTTGAACTCATCGAGATCGAGCAAAAGCACCATTCCTCCTGCCAGATGGGCGCTTGCCTCCTTTGACGCAAGCGATCGTGCCAACCAGTCGTAGAGATAGCGCCTGTTCGGCAGATTGGTCAGTTCGTCCCGCAACGCCTGTCGTTCGAGGAGATCCAGCGCCTTGTGATGATCAATCGCAAGAACTGCCAGCTCCACACCCATGCTCGCGATCTGGATTTCATCCGGCGACGGCATCCCCGGCGCCAACTTGTAGATCGCAAATGCACCCAATACCCAGCCATCCTCCCTGATCGCCGGTAACGACCAACAGGCTCGCAAGCCACAAGGCAACGCGAGCTCACGGAATGGCGCCCAGTTCGGATGCGTAGCAATGTCGTCGACGAAAACCGGAGATCCCATTGACATCGCAGCGCCGCACGATCCGACGTCCGGCCCTATCCTCAGCCCGATAAGAGCGGCGTTGTAATGAGCCGGAAGGCTCGGTGCAACNNGACCCCGGCGTTTGCCCCTCAACGAAGTGGCACAGATCCTCGAGCGCGGCGTCCAGTCCTTCGCGCCTGGCGACCTGGCGGAGAACTCCGATTTGCCCCGCAAGCCGCTCGTTCTCCATCTCGGCTGCCAGCCGATATCGCCTGAGCATCTCCGCGAGAACACTCAATCTGCAATGCAGAAAATCGAACTCCGATGGGCATTCAGGCTTCACGGCTGCACTCCCTTCGAGTTCGGGAAACATCTCATCGACCGTGCCCAGAAGTTTTCTGAGTTCACGCGTGAAGTACGAGCTCACAAGAAACCATATTCCCAGTGACAAGAGCACAGCCACCGCCAGCGCTCCCACCGCAATCAAGCCGAGCTGTCGAATAGGCCGATCGGCGAAAGATGACAGCGGGGGGAAAAAGGCATGCAACACCGCCGCATCGTGGCGAAAACTCTCATATTGTCCGCCAAGAATCAGCGATCGTGCAGCCGTCGTTTCCACGGTGATGCGTTCCCAATCATTCTGGATCTGCGCCGGATCAATATCCAGTTGCCCGAATGTGTCGGATTTTTCGATCACCCGGCCAACTCGATCCAGCAGAACCCAGGCGCCAACCGAACGATTGAGGACTTCCGCGACCGCTCCTCTCATTGATTGCGCGTCCAATACCGCAAATCCGGCCCGCAGCCGTTCATTCAGATCGTTTCCCATCGAGCGCACCACGATGACCATTCCCGCCCTGTCTGGAACATCACGGACAACCGTCGCCTGGTCTTGCGTGATCTCTGCGATCACCTCCGCTGCTGCAGGACTGGGCTCATCCCCGGCGATCACTCGCAGCCTGCCATCTGCTTCCATCACTCCCAAAGTCAGATAGCGGGCATCCGTGATAAGCAGGTTTTCATCAGGATCTCCAGCGGCTCGAAAATCAGCGTTTTGCGCATAGCGCTCACCCACCTTATCGAGAAACGAGATCACTCGTACGACAATCTTCTCTTCCTGTGCGGCAATCGCATCCCTTAAACGCACAAGCCGATGCTCTCTTATTTCGTTTCGCAGCATTTCCTGCTGTGCCCAGATGATGGTCGTCACAGCCCCCCCGGGGATTACGATACAGCCGACGAGCACCAGGAGTAGCTTTGCCCTCAGTGTTCTAAATCTAGATTCTATCGCCAAAGCCACAACCCAATTCCGTACAATATTGCACTTTCAAGGAAACCCCATACTCCAGCAGTTCGTTCGAACGCACCTTCGGATTATCGTTCAAGCGGCTGGATCCTGGCCAAGAAAGATACGTTGCATGTGACTTTTGACTCAACCTCCCAGCCCGGAAAAATACACCCGACCAATTTTCCTCTCGCTTTCATCGATCGTCGACACCGTTATCGTCTGGTGATCTCGCCCCCCTCGCCATACCTAAAGCCGCTTCAATACGTCCGCCGATGACACCCAATCCTTCAGAGAATCGAGATCCATCGGTTTTGCAAAGTAATAGCCTTGCCCCTGATCACATCCCATCTGATGCAGCATGTCACTGACCGCCTTCGTCTCGACCCCCTCTGCAATCGTTGAAAGTCCGAAACTGCGTGCCAGCCGGATGATTCCATCAACCAGCGTCCTGTCATTGACATCAGAATCGATGTTCGTGACGAATGATTTATCGAGCTTCAAAGCTCTTACCGGAAGCTTCTTAAGATAAGACAGGCTTGAGAAGCCTGTGCCGAAATCGTCAATCGACAAGGACACCCCCAGCTCGGCAAGATCATTCAAAGTCCTGAGGATTTCATCGGTTCCTTCAATCAGGGTCGATTCAGTCAACTCCAGTTCAAGACGATCACACGGAAATCCCGTTTCATCGAGCACTTCACGAACGAAGTCCACGAATCCAGGCATTCGAAACTGGATGGGCGAGAGATTCACGGACAGTCTTTCCAGGCCACACCCCCCTGCTCTCCACCCGACAAAATCCGAACATGCACGCCGGAGTACCCACGCCCCCAGCTCCACTATGCAGCCGGTTTCTTCGGCAATGGGGACGAACCTTGCAGGCGAGACGCTTCCAAGCGTTGGACTGTGCCAGCGCAGAAGGGCCTCCACGCCAACAAATGCACCGGACGACAGGCCGATTTTCGGCTGATAGTGAATGTTGAGCTCGCCGCGTACGATGGCGCTCCTCAGCTCTTCACTCAGGACGCACCGCTCCGAGTGCAATGCATGCAGATCAATATCGAAAAAGGCATATCTGCTCCGGCCGTGTCTTTTCGCTTCAAATAGAGCAAAATCAACCTGCATCAGAAGAAGCTCGAGCTCTTCATTATGACGAGATGAGACCGTCACACCAGCTGACATCGTCACGCGTGTCTGTCGAATCCCAAGATCAATGGGTTCGCTGACCGCCTCCAGGATTGCGCGAACGACGGCCTCTGCCGTACCACCGAGGTTTTCCTCGGTCAAGCACACGAGAAACTCATCTCCGCCAGCCCTTCCAAGCAACTGATCATCGCCGATGACCTGGCGAATTCTGCGACCGACTTCCCGGATGACTGCGTCGCCAGCGGAATGCCCCAACGCGTCATTCACTGCTTTAAAGTTGTCGACATCCAGGTACATGAGAACGTGACGCAGCGACCGGTCCTGACGTCCACTCGTGAGGCTGCAGTAATCTTTCTTGAAGCCTTCCCTATTGGGCAGGCCAGTGACCGTGTCGTTGTAGGCCAGATACTCGATACGCTGCCTTGCCACCCTCTCTCCGGTAATGTCTCTGACGAACCCGTAATAGAGACGCTCCGAAAACTCGCCAACCTCATCTTCTGTTGCCACCCCACAGATGCTCACTTCGATCTCGCGCAGATGGCCGTCTTTTCTAGAAAGGCGGCTTTCGAAACGAGCAGCGTTGCCGCCGCCCGACCTAAGCCTGTCCACAACGGGCAGGCCATCGAGCGGAACATCTATGTCTCGCACAGACTTTCTCAACAGTTCGTCGCGTGAATACCCGGTCAGATCCTGCGCGGCCTGGTTAACCTCGATGAATTGCCCACTCTCTGTAAGCAGAAAGAATGCATCCATTGATCCCCCGATTACGACCTCGAGCCTCTTCTCTGCGAGGTAGCGGCCCGTTATGTCGTGCGCAATCGCTCCCATTCCCGTGACCGTGCCGTGGATCTCCTTGATCGGAAAATAATTCACCTCATAGACATATCTGACACCGCCGACGTTCTCGACGACTTCGATCAGTTTCCGGGGTTCTTGAGCGAGGATGGTTTCAAGATTTCGNNCATGTTCTTGAAGACGTCGCTGGCGTCATGCCCGATTATCTTCTCTTCCGGAAGGCCGACCAGACGCTTGAACGCATCGTTGACGAATTTGTATCGTCCGTTTATGTCTGTGACATAGATCACGGAGAACGAGCTATCAATGACGGTTTGATACAGATGAACGCTCTGCATCAGCGCCATGTGACAACTCGATTGCCCTCCCATGTCTGATTGGCCCACTATATTTTTTTGACTACCGTCAGTCATCAATTGGAACGCTCGTGAGTAAAGGAAAGGAGGCCAACCAGCTCCGCACCTAACCAGAAGTAGAGTCTCCTGGATTCAGTCGAAAAATCTATCGATCAAGAAATTCGCTTAATCATTAAAAGCCAACTCCATTTTTACATCATTCTCAATTTTTCAATATACGCCGTGGCCCGATATGAGCCTCAAGCGCCCGTATTAGTGCAAAATGGCTCAAATTGAGCCTCGATAATCGAGAGTTGAATGGGACTTTGAGAAAAGTCAAAGGTTGCCGAAATGAATACAACGATCCTACTAATNNTCACCGGATCTCCATCTGACCTTCTCTTACTGGTGCTGCGACGCTGAGGGGTTGCACTCTCCTCGACCAATCAATCTCGATTGCATGGCCCGTAGCCGGGGGCGGTCCGTTTGCTCCTCTGGGCGTCGGCCTTCCTGGAATACGTATGTAATGTGGACATTTCCCGCGGCTACGGCCGGTGCGGAGTGGCAATCTTTTAGGCTCTGACTATGGATGAATTCGAAGCCCGGTTTCGGCGATCCTTCGGCGTGGTGGCATTCACCTGCAATCGCTACATCGTTGATCACATGCGACGGCTCAATAACAGCAGGATCGGACTCGAACTTGAGACTGCGCTTATCTGGGGCATCATTGCGCACCTCAGCATTGCTCGATCGATACGCCCGGGCTTTCCTTCCGACGACGTGATCAACGAAAAAGGGATGTTTGTTGGTGAGTTGCATCCCGTGCGTGTCGCGGACATCGTCCAGATCTCCGGAGTACCCAAGGAGACCGTTCGACGAAAACTCGAGAAGCTGAGAACGCTTGGAAAGGTGGAGAGAACCGGGCTGGGCAGGTGGGTCGTCTCACGAAACGCCGTGGACCAGGAAACCTTCGATCTGACTCGGGAAGCCGTCAAAAGTCTTCTGGCAACGGCGAGGCAAATCGAGTCATTGCTCGCGCATGTGAAGCTGCCTCCCCACGACGAATCTGGGTCGTGAGTGCGTCACAAGGTCTCTGATGAAGCGCCTCCCGCTTTCGCGGTCTGGCGCATCCACCTTCATCATGCGTTTTGATCGGGTGCTCGTGACTGCCTGAAAGGGTAGGCACTACTGGATCGGCCTTGCGATGAACGGAGATACCCCTTGACGCACAAATCCGTTCGCCCCGCGCTTGTCGAAGTTCGTTGCCTGAAAAATCAATGATTTCGACAAGCCCAGGCCGAACGGTCATGAACCATTCGGCGCTTCCTCAGCTTCGAATCTGCGCTGGAGCAGTGCTCGATCCACCGCCCAGCGCCTGGTAAAGCTGGACGATCGACTGTTGCAGCGCGCGACTGGTCTGCGACTGCGACAGTTCGCTGTCGAAGAGCTGGCGTTCTGCGTCGATGACTTCGAAATAGCTGGAGATCCCCGCAAGATAGCGTGCATTGGTGACCCGCAAGCGTTCGCGGTTGGCCTGCACGACCCTGCTCATGGCCTCGCGTTGTTCGCTCAGGCGCTCGAATGCGACAAGGGCATCGCTGACCTCGCGGAAAGCCTGGCGGATGGTGGCCTTGTACTGTTCGACCAGGATGCGCTGCTGCGCTTCCGCCGCAGCCACCCCTGAACGCAGTCGGCCGGCATCGAACAGCGGCAGGCCGAACGAGGGCTGCAGGGACCAGGCGTAGCGGTTGCCGTCGAAGAGTTCGCCGAGATCGGTACTGGCGAAGCCGAGCAGTGTGGTGAGGGTGATCCGGGGCAGGAAGGCCTTGCGTGCGGCGTCCAGATTGGCGCCGGCGGCACGTAGCGCCTCCTCCGCCGCCCGGATGTCGGGGCGACGCTGCAACAGCGCCGACGGCAGGCCTGCGTCGAGGCGTACGGGCGTGTCCAGCGCGTCGAGCCGTGCGCTGCGAAGAATCGGCCCGGGATTGCGGCCGAGCAGCAGCGCGAGCGCATTCTCGGCCTGCGCGATGCGGCGTGCCTGGTCGGCGAGCGCCTGCTCCGAGCCGGCGAGCACGGATTCCGCCTGGCGCACATCCAGGATGGAAGATATGCCTTCGTCGAACCGCGCACGCGTCAGGCGCAGCGCCTTGCGCCGGCCCTCGATCGTGCGGCGGGTGATCTCGCGCTGCGCATCGAGGTCGAGCAGCTCGAGATACAGCGAGGCGACCTGTGCGATCAGGCTCGCGCGCACGCCGTCGGCCTGGGCCGCGCTGGCGAGCACCTCGCGACGGGCAGCCTCGGAACGCGCGGCCAGGCGCCCCCACAGATCGATTTCCCAGGCGGGTATCGAGAGCGCGATCGAACCGGACTCGCCCACACGGTTCCCGCTCGGATCGATACCCGGCATGCGTTCCCGGGTCCCGGCGCCGGTGGCGTTGACGGCCGGGAACCGTGCGGCATGCTCGATGCCGTACTGGGCGCGGGCGAGTTCGATGCGCTCGATGGCGATACGCAACGTCGCGTTCGCAACCAGGGCCTCCTCGATCAGTGCCTGCAGTTCGGGGATGGGCAGCAGGACGTTCCATGGGAGGCTCGCGAGATCGGCCGTATCGTCGTGGCCGTCACGTTCTGTCGTCAGCCGCCAGTGCTCGGGCACCTCAACGCTTGGGCGGACGAAGTCCGATGGTTGGCACCCGCCCACCAGGGCAGCCACCACCAACGGACATCCCAGGCGGCCAAACCTCGCAAGCGCGATATCCAGCAGGCCGGTACGCAGGGTGCTGCGGCTCATCGTGCCTCCTCCCGTCCGGATTCCGGCCTT
>JRYH01010754.1_pt1 | contig 14876 bp, 14 predicted proteins | sample 235351 | NCBI WGS metagenome assembly JRYH01 (sample SAMN03074221, study PRJNA261480) | activated sludge metagenome | biome: Wastewater Treatment Plant; feature: Wastewater; material: Activated sludge; isolation source: activated biomass of a wastewater treatment plant treating wastewater... ... | reverse complement strand
CAAACCCAGAGGAGACATGATGCACCGCAGATCCTTCATCGGCGCAGCGTCGGCGACCGCCGCCGCGTCCGCATTCGGCACTTTCGGAATCATCGGCCGGGCCAGCGCCCAGACGCTGACGCTCAACGGCGCCTCGCAGTTCGATGACAGCCATCCCTACACGATGGCCATGCAGCGCTTCGCCGAGCTGGTCCAGAAGTACTACGGAAAGCCGATCAACTTCGTCATCCACAAGAACAGCGCGCTGGGTCTCGAGAAGCAGTACGTCGAGTACATGGCGCAGGGCAGGGCAGTCGACTTCGCGGTGGCCTCGCCGGCCCACATGTCCACCTTCTCCCGCTCGGCGCCCTTCATCGACGCCCCCTTCCTGTTCCGTGACCTGGCGCACTGGAACAAGGTGCTCGACCAGGACCTGTTCAAGCCGATCGCCGACGACATCGCGGCCAAGGCCGGCGTCATGCTGATCGGCTACGGCGGCGGCGGCGTTCGCAACATCTTCGCGACGAAGCCGGTCACGAATCTCGCCGAGATGAAGGGGCTCAAGGTGCGGGTGCAGGGCGCCCCCATCTGGAGCAAGACCTTCGCGGCGGCGGGCATGGCGCCCACGGTCATCGCCTACAACGAGGTCTACAACGCGATCCAGAACGGCGTCATCGAGGCCGGCGAGAACGAGGCGGCCGGCGTCGAGCAGATGAAGTTCTACGAGGTGGCGCCGCAGCTGAACATGACCCAGCACGCGATCACGATCCGGCCGCTGTGCTTCTCGGCCAAGACCTTCAAGGGCCTGCCCAAGGACCTTCAGGACGCCGTGGTTCGGGCCGGCAAGGAGGCCGCCACCTACGGCCGCGAGGTCGAGTCGGGCGGGGACGGCAAGCGGCTCGAGACCCTCGAGGCGGCCGGCAAGCTCAAGCGGATCACCTTCACCGACCGGGATGCCATGAAGAAGCTGGTCGACCCGGTGATGGCCGCCTACGCCAAGGAAATCGGCGCCGAGGGCATCCTCGCGAAGATCAACGCCATCTGACGGCGCCTCTCGATGTCTCCTGACCAGGCCCGCGCTCCGCGCGGCGCCTGGCGGCGCTTCACGGCCGCCTGGCACCGCTTGCTCTCGTTCCTGCTCGTGTTCTCGGTGGCGATCCTGGTCGTCCCGGTCAGCCTGCAGATCTTCTCGCGCTACACCTCGCTGATCCCGTCCTACATCTGGACGGAGGAGATGGCGCGCTTCCTGTTCGTCTGGCTGATCATGATCGGCTCGATGGTCGGGATGCGCGAGGGCACGCACTTCATCGTGGACATGTGGCCGCGGCTCTCCCCGCGCGCCGACGCGGTCCTGCAACTCGTCTCTGGTGTCGCGGTGCTGGTGTTCGCGGTGGTCTTCGTGATCGCCGGCTGGGAGTTCACCGAGTTCGCGTTCAACCGGATCTCGGAGCTGGCCGAGCTGCCGCTGTGGATGATTCACATCGCCTGGCCGCTTCTCGGACTGAGCTGGCTCGCCTTCCACGGCGAGCGGATGGTCGACCTGTGGCGTGTCGCCACCGGCCGGGAAGGGGGCGCGCGCGCATGAGCAGCCTGATCTTCTCGCCGGGAGGGGCCTCGGCCGTCCTGTTCGGCATCTTCTTCTCGTTGCTGTTCCTGCGCGTGCCGGTGGCGGTCGCGCTCGGGCTGGCCTGCCTGCCGATGCTCGTCATCGAGCCGCATCTCTCGCTGATGGTCCTCGCCCAGGAGACCTTCAACGCCTACAACTCGTTCATCCTGCTGGCGGTGCCCTTCTTCCTGCTGACCGCCAACCTGATGAACACCGGCGGGATCACCGACCGGCTGGTCCGCCTGTCGCGCGCGCTGGTCGGGCAGCTGCCGGGCAGCCTCGCGCAGATCAACATCGTCCTGTCGATCTTCTTCGCCGGCATCTCCGGTTCGGCGACGGCCGACGCGGCCAGCCAGGGCAAGCTGTTCATCGAGGCCCAGATCAAGGAGGGCTACGACACCAGCTTCTCGGTGGCGATCACCGCGGTGTCGGCGGTCATGGCGGTCATCATCCCGCCGTCGATCCTGATGATCGTCTGGGGCGGGGTGCTCACGACATCGATCGGGGCGCTCTTCCTGGCGGGCATCGTGCCGGGCCTGCTGATGGGCCTGGTCCAGATGGCCACGGTTCACGTCTATGCGAAGCGGCGCGGCTACCCGACCTACGAGGCCTCGTCCGCCGGCGAGGTCGTGCGGGCCCTGTACGTGGCGGTGCCCGCGCTGATGACGCCGGTGATCATCATCGGCGGCAAGATCTTCGGCTGGTTCACCGCCACCGAGTCCGCCTGCATCGCGGTGCTCTATGCCGCGGTCCTGTCCCTCGTCGTGTATCGCGAGATGAGCTTCAAGGGGCTCTACGAAGCGCTGCTCGACACCGGCCGCCTGTCCGGCGCCACCTTGTTCTGCGTGGGCACCGCCAGCGCCTTCGGCTGGCTGATGGCCTTCTACCAGATCCCGCAGGCGATCCTGGGCGGTGTCAACGCCTGGGAGATGGGCCCGATCGCCACCGGCTTCTTCGTGGCGGCGGTGTTCCTGGTGGTGGGCTGCTTCCTCGACGCGATTCCCGCGATCATCATCGTCGGCACCATCCTGCAGCCGGTCGCCAAGGCGGCGGGCCTGGACCCGGTGCACTTCGCGATGATCGGGATCGTGTCGCTCGCCTTCGGCCTGGTGACGCCGCCCTACGGCCTGTGCCTGATGATCTCCTGCTCGATCGCCGGGGTGCGCCTCGGCGACGTGCTCAAGGACACCCTGATCATGCTGATGCCGATGTTCGGCGTGCTGATCCTGGTCATCCTCTGGCCGCAGGTCACGCTCTTCGTGCCCGGCTTGATCTCCCCGGAGTTCCTCCGATGACGCTCGATCTTCGTCCGCTCGGAAGCTTCGGCGCCGAGCTGCGCGGCGTGGACCTCTCGCAGCCCCTGCCGGACACGCTGTTCGGCGAGATCGAGCGGGCCTTCTACGACGCCCACCTTCTGGTCGTGCGCGGCCAGCGGCTCGACGCGCCCGCCTTCCACCGCTGGGCCTCGCGCTTCGGCCGCCCGGAGCCGCACGTGATCGACCAGTTCCATCACCCCGAATTCGCCGACATCCTGAAGCTGTCGAACGTCGTGAAGGACGGGGTGCCGCAGGGACTGGCCGACGCCGGCACCTACTTCCACACCGACTATTCCTACCTGGCCGAACCCGCCAGGGCCACCACGCTGTACTCGATCGAGGTGCCGGCGGTGGGCGGAGACACGCTGTTCGCCGACCAGACGGCTGCCTGGGAAGACCTGCCCGCTGCCGCGAAGTCGAGGCTCGAGGGGCTCACGGTGCTGCACCACTACGGCAACCGGGACGATCTCGACGAGGCCTCGCGCACGGTGGCCTCGGTGCTGAACGAGGCGCAGAAGGCGCGGATGCAGTGGGTCCGCCACCCGCTGGTGGTCACGCACTGGTACACCGGCCGCAAGGCGCTGTACGCGGTGTCGGGCAGCTCCTTCGGCATCGAAGGCATGGGCGAGGCCGAGGGCAGGGAACTGCTCGACGAGCTGAAGGCGCATTCGACGCAGCCCCGCTACCAGCACCGCCTGTCCTACGGCGTCGGCGACGTCGTCATCTGGGACAACGCGGCGCTGCTGCATGCCGCGACGCTGACCGACCCGCAGTACGCGCGCACGCTCTGGCGGATCACCGTCAAGCCGGCCTGAACCCCCGGGGTCGAAGGGCGGGGCGCACGGAGGCGGCGCCCGCCTCCGAGACAGCCCGCGCGCCTCCCGGTCAGTTCGGCGTGATCTTCGCGCCGGTGAGCTGCTCCTGCGCCAGCACCAGCGCGGGCACGAACTTCTTGCCCTGGCCCATCGCGCTGGCCATGGCCAGGCTCTGGTGCACCGCCTCGCCGACGATCGAGGGCACGGTCAGCCCTTCGGCCAGGTGGGTGTAGTAGCGCACGTCCTTGCGGGCGTTGTCGAGCTCGAACTTCAGCCCCTCCAGGTCGCCCGACAGGGTCTTGGCCATGGCCTGGAAGATGCCCGAGTTCACCGCGCCGGCAGACACCACCTCGACGAGCTTCCGGGGGTCGACGCCCGCCCGCACGCCGACCGCGAAGGCTTCGGCGGTGGCGGTGCAGATCGCCTGGGCCACGAAGTTGTTCAGCAGCTTGATCACGTGCCCGGCGCCCGGGCCGCCCACGTGGAAGATGTTCTCGCAATAGCCCTCGAGCACGGGCCGGATCGCGGCGAAGGTGGCATCGTCGGCGCCGACCATCGTGTTCAGCCGGCCCTGCTCGGCCTCGACGGGGGTGCGGGCGAGCGGCGCGTCGACCAGGGTGACCCCCTTCGCCGCGCAGGCCTCGCGCAGGCGGGCGGTGGAGTCGGGCTCGCTGGTCGAGGTCTCGATCACGACCAGCCCCTTGCGCGGGGCACTCAGCACGCCGTCCGGACCGGCGAGCACCTGCTCGACCTGGGGCGAGCCGGTCACGCAGACCACGACGACGTCGCAGGTCTTGCCGAGCTCGGCCGGCGTGGCGACCTGGGTCGCGCCGGCTTCGAGCAGGTCGGCCACGCGCTCGCGATTGCGGTGCACGGTCAGGCTGACCTGGAAGCCCTTGGCGAGCAGGCTGCGCGCCATGCCGTGGCCCATGAGGCCCGACGCGCCGATGAATCCGATCTTTTTCACTTCTGGCTCCTTGGAAAGGTTGGGGGAGAAGGGAGAAGGGGGAAGGGGGGAAGGGAGACGGCGATTGCCGTGAGGGGCGGCGGATCATCGCGGGTAGCGGTAGACGGTGATGCCGTCGGTCGCGCTGCGGCCATCGGCGTCGATCGCGCCGACCAGGATCGGGTTGGCGCCGGCGGCGAGCGGGATCGACTCGGTGCGCCAGCGTACTTCGACCGGCACCGCGCAATCCAGCCAGGCCTGCGCGATGCCGGCCTGGCCGGTGGCCGTGTTCGACCAGCTCACCCGGTAGCCCGGCGCCAGCGTGCCGATCGTGCCGCTGCAGGACGAGCCGGGCGGCACGAAGGCCGAACCGCCCAGCACCACCGCACTGTCGGCGGTCTCCCAGTAATCGGCCAGCGAAGGGCTCTCGATCTCCAGCCAGCCGTCGTCGTAGGGATCCGTACCGGCAACGATGGAGATCGAGGCATAGCCGCAGCCGCCCAGCAGCGCGGCGAGCAAGGTCGCTGCGACGCCTCGAAGCCTGCGCGCCGGCCCGCGTGCCACCGGGTCAGTCTCCGCGCGCCAGCCCTGCCAGCCGGCCGCCGTCGATCACGAAGGTCTGGCCGGTCGTGTAGCGGCCGGCGGGCGATGCGAGGAAGACCGCGGCGCCGGCGATCTCGTCGGGCTCGCCGATCCGGCGCAGCGCGGTGTTGGACACGCTCTGCTCGAGGATCTTCGGGTCTTCCCACAGCGCGCGCGCGAAATCGGTCTTGATCAGGCCCGGCGCGATGCAGTTGGCTCGGACGTTCTGCTTGCCCCATTCCACCGCCACGTTGCGGGCCAGCTGCATGTCGGCGGCCTTGGAGATGCAGTACACGCCGATCACGTCGGAGCCCTGGAAGCCGCCGATCGAGGACACGATGATGATCGAGCCGTCACCGCGCTCGGCCATCTGCGGGGCCACCATGTTGCACAACCAGAAATTGCTGCGCACGTTGCTGTTCATGATCCGGTCGTAGGCCTCGTCGGGCATGTCCACCGACGGACCGAAATAGGGGTTGACCGCGGCGTTGCACACCAGGATGTCGATCCGGCCCCACCTGGCGTTGGTGGCGTCGACCAGGGCCTGCAGTTCTTCCTTGCGGCCGATGTTGCAGGCGACCGCGATGGCGTCGCCGCCGCGCGCCCGGATGCCCTCGACCACGGTCTCGCAGGCCGCGAGCTTGCGGCTCGACACGACCACCTTCGCCCCCTGTTCGGCCATCCGCTCGGCGATCGCCCGCCCGATTCCCCGGCTGGCGCCGGTGATGACTGCGACCTTGCCGGTCAGATCGAAAAGCGACATCTGTTCCTCCTTGTTGCTGGACGGGTTTGCACACGCGGAAGGATGACAGCAAACCCGCGCGGCTGCTGGCCGGCGGGGGCGGTCCCGGACCCCGGCGGTTCGCCCCCGGACCCCGGCGGGCCGCCTCCGATCGTCGGCTGGCCGGACCCGGGACCCGACGGGCCGGCCATCGCCCGATGTGGGCGCTTCGTCGGGCGGGACGAGCGCCGGCGGGGCCGCTCGGCGACAGTGCTCCCAGTGCGGCGATAGCGCCATGGAGAGTCCACGATGTCAGCCTACGTAGGCGATACCCTTCTTTACCGGGACCGGGTGTTCCGGCTGGGATCGCGTCCGCTCGAGGCGTGGTTTCGGCTGATCGGCCAGCGGCCCGGGCTGAGGCGCGCGAGCGACCTGCCCGCCGACGCCCCGGACTACGCGGCCACCTGGGAGATCGGCGACGACGGCCTGCTGCGCCTGGTCGGGCTCACCGGCAGCTGGCCGGACACCAATCCGCTGGCGCTGGGTCACCTGTTCCCGCTCGCCGAGGAATCGATCGTCGCCAGCTGGTACACCGGCATCCTGCGCGGCGTTCGCGCCGGACCGGTCGGGACGGCCCTGGCCGCGGTCCAGGAACCCTGCCATCTGGCTTCGTTCCCGCGCCATGGCGTGCCGGGACTGATGCTCGCCGACCTGGCGCTCGAGATCCGCTGCGGCCGCCTGCTCGATGCGAGCGGCGAGACGCTGGGCCCGGACCGCCCCGGCGACGAATCGCCGCGCTGGGCCGCCACCCTGGTCTAGCATCTCGCCCTAGGATTGCCGCGGCGCCATCCGCATCACGCGCCAGGCGCAGAAGGTCGCCAGCACCGAGCCGGCCGCGCACAGGGCCATGGCCCAGCCGTAGTGGCCGTGAGCGTCGAACAGCGCGCCGGCCGCCACCGGCCCGAGCAGCGCGCCGAAGGCCGCGCCGGTGTAGAGCAGGCCGATGATCCCCGAAACCGCCTTCAGGCCGTAGAGATCGCTGCAGATCGGCGGCAACAGCGAGACGATGCCTCCGTAGGAGAGGCCGAAGACCAGCGCGAAGACGGCAAAGGCCGCATAGCCTTCGGCGCTCGCCCAGATCAGGAAGGACGCGCCGAGCGTGGCTTCGACGATGATGCGGGTCCGCAATCTCCCGAGCCGGTCGGCCAGGCCGCCGATGCCGAATCGGCCCAGCAGGCTGCCGATGCCGATCAGCCCGACCAGCGCGACCGCCTCGGTGTCGGCGATGCCCGCGTCGCGCGCCGACGCGGACAGGTGCGCGAAGGGCACGAACATCGGAATGCCGGCGGCCAGCGTGCTCGCGTAAAGCCATCGGAAGCTGGGGGCGCGCAGGGCCTCGCGCAGCGTCAGGCCCGCCGGCGCCCCGCGGCTCGTGGTAGCCCCGGCGGCGAGACCGTCCGTTGCCGGCAAGGGCAGGCCGTCGGGCGCCAGTCCGTGACGCGCGGGATCCCGGTCCAGGAACCAGGCAGCGGCGAAGCCCGCCAGCACGACCCCCAAGGCCAGCCAGCGCATCGCCTCGCGCCAGTCGAGATTGGCGATCAGCCAGCTGGCCACGACCGGAACGACCAGCGTGCCGGCGCCGATGCCCGAGCTGGCGATGCCCGAGGCCAGGCCGCGCCGCCTTGCGAACCAGGGCTGGACCGCGCCCATCGAGGGGGTATAGACCAGCGCAACGCCGAGGCCGATGCCCAGCCCGTAGGCCAGGTAGATGCTGGCCAGGTCCGTCGCGAAACTGGAAACCAGCAGGCCGGCCGCCAGGCAGCTCATGCCGGCCAGCCCGGTGGCACGCGGGCCGAAGCGGTCGGCCAGCGCGCCGCCCACCGCGCCCAGCGAGAAGTAGAGCAGCGAGGACAGGCCGAACACCCAGGACACGTCGGCGCGCTGGGCGTCGAACTCGACCGACCAGGGCTGGAAGAAGGCCGCGAACGAATAGGCGACCCCGAAGATCACCGTCATCGCGGCGAAGGCCGCCCAGACGACGTACCAGCCGCGGAAGAGGGGCGCCCGGCCGTCCACGCCCGGACTCAAGGCAGCCGTGCTTCGATCAGGAAGGGGCCTCTTCTCCGAAGCGCCGCGGCCAGCAGGTCGTTGAAGCCTTCGGCGGTGTCCGCCGCCGCGGCCTCGACGCCCATCCCCCTGGCTAGCGCGACCCAATCGAGATCGGGATCCTCGACCGCGAGCATCCGCTTCGCACGCTCGCCGGCGTTCTCCACGCCCACGCCCTTGAGCTCGCCTTGCAGGATCCGGTAGCCGCGATTGGCCAGGATCACGGTGACCACGTCGAGCCGCTCGCGCGCCTGGGTCCACAGGGCCTGCAGCGTGTACATGCCGCTGCCGTCGCCTTCGAGGCTGACCACCTTGCGGTCGGGGCAGGCGATCGCGGCGCCAGTGGCCATGGGCAGGCCCTCGCCGATCGCGCCGCCGGTGAGCTGCAGGTAGTCGTGCGGCGCCGAGCCGTCGGTGTAGCGGAACAGCGCGCGCCCCGAGGACACCGACTCGTCGCACAGGATGGCCTGCTCGGGGAGCATGGCGGCCACCGACTGCATCACCGCTTCGGCAGTCAGCCGGCCCGGCTGGGCGGGCGTCATGCAGATCGCGTCGTTGGCCAGCGGGGCCGCCGCGGTCGCGCCGAGCTCGTCGGCGAGCCAGCGCAGGGCGTGCTCGAGGTCGTCGTCGAGGCCGGCCACCCGGATGGTTTCGCAACCGGGCGGCGTCATCATCGACGGCTTGCCCGGGTAGGCGAAGAAGGAGGCCGGCGGATTGGCCCCGAGAAGCAGCAGCACGTCGATGTCGGCCAGCGCGGCGAGCGCCTGGTCGACCGGGTAGGGCACTCGCGGCACGACCACGCGGCCCGCGCCCCGCTCGACCCGGGCATTGGATTGCTGCGACAGCAATCGCACGCCGGTCGCGGCGGCGATCCGCGCGGCCAGGCCCAGGCAGGGTTCGCGCAGCGCGCGGCCGGACATCATCAGCGTGACCCGCTTGCCGGAGCGGATCGCGGCCACGGCCTGCGCGATCGCGGCCGGATCCGCCTTGCCTCGCGGCGGCGGCTCCAGCGGCGCGGCAGGCCCGTCGGCCTCGTTCCAGGCGGTGTCGGCGGGCAGCGCCAGCGTGGCGATCTTGCCGGCGCCGCTGCGCGCCTGCCGCACTGCCTCGGCCGCATCGCCCGCCACCGAGCGGGCATCGGCCGACATCCGGAACCAGTGCGAAACCGGGCGTGCGATGCCTTCGAGATCGCTGGCCAGCGGCGTTTCGTAGCCGCGATGGTGGATCGCGTGCTCGCCGACGATGTTGACCACCGGGCTGCGCGCCTTGCGGGCGTTGTGCAGGTTGGCCAGCCCGTTGGCCAGGCCGGGGCCGAGGTGCAGCAGCGTGGCGGCAGGCCGGTCGGCCATCCGCGCGTAGCCGTCGGCGGCGCCGGTGACCACGCCCTCGAAGAGCCCGAGCACGCAGCGCATGCCGGGCACCGTGTCGAGCGCGGCCACGAAGTGCATCTCGGACGTGCCGGGGTTGGTGAAGCAGACCTCGACCTTCGAGGCAAGCAGCGTGCGGACCAGCGATTCGGCGCCGTTCATTCGGGGAGTCTCCGTCACAGGCCCAGGATGCGGCCGATCTGGGCGATGTAGCGGCTGCCCTCGAAAGCGTCGGAGATCAGTTCGTCGCCGAGCTTGTGCATCGCATCGCGCAGGCCCGAAAGCCCACGGTGGACGTCGCCGTCCTCGGGCGATTCGGCGCCGAGCGCGGCGCGCAGCTGCTCGACCTCGGCGCGCAGGGCGTCGATCCGCGAGGAGTCGCTGCGGGCCCTGGCGAGGTCGTCTTCGAGCGCGTCGACGAGGCGACCGACCTCGTCGAGATCGATGTTCTGCGGGGCGGAATCGGGGCGGGGTGTCTCGTTCACGGCGGTAGCCCGGCGCGAGCCGGGTGTCGGGTGGGTCTGCGGCCGATTCTAGACCGCGGGGACCAGCCGGGCGAGCCGGCGCCGTGCCGGAATGCGCGAAGGCGTCGGTCGTAGTCCCAGAGCAGGTGCACGTCGAGCAGCAGCCGCGCCCGGCGCTGGAGCGCCTCGATGCGCGCCTCGAGGCTCGTCAGCGCTGCCTGCTTCGCCTGCCTGCGGGCGATCAGGACCTCGCCCAGGCTCGCCTCGCCGAGGCGGTGCGCGGTCTCCAGCCGCTCGGTCACCCCCGCCTGCAGGGCGGCTGCCGCCTCGCTGGCCTGCCAGTTCGCACGGCTCGACTCGACCGCGTGGATCAGCGCGCCGACCTCGGCCTCGAGTCGCCGTTGCGTGGCGGCGGCCCGGCGCGCGAGCGCATCGGCCGTGGCCACGCTGGCATCCGCCGCGGCCCGCCGGGCTTCGCCGCCGAACGGGATCGACAGGTAGACGCCGACCATGCTGTCGGCGCCGCTGCGCTCGCGCGCCATCCGCAGGCCGACGCTGGGATCCGGCCGGCGGTCCGCCAGGGCGCGCTGGCTTTCGGCCAGACCGCGCGCCGCCGCGGCGCGCGCCAGCAGCAGGCCATGGTCCTTCTCGATCGCCTCGCGACCCAAGGCTGAGAGGTCGGACGACAGCGTTTCAGGGCTCGGTGCCGGCCCTGGCATCGATCCGAGGCCGGCGAGCCGCGGAAAGCGGCGCTCGAGCATGATTCGCGCCTGTTCGGCCCGCGCGAGCCCCTGGCTCGCCGCTGCCTGCGCCTCGGCGGTGGCCGCCCGGGCCCGGGTCAGGTCGAGCGCCGATGCATCGCCCAGACTGTTTCGCCGTTCGACGATCGATGCCTCGCGCGCCGCCAGCTCGGACTGGTCGCGCAGCATCGTCGCCACCGCCCGGGCGCGCAGCCAGTCGTACCAGAGCGCGAGCAGCTCCCGAGCGGTTTCGTGCCGCGCATCGGCCAGCGCCACGTCGGCTTCCTCGACGCGAATGTCGCCGAGTTGCCGGTCCAGGTTCGCCTTGGTCGGCGAGCGCAGGGGGCGCTCCAGCGCAAGCTCCCAGTCGCTCGTGCGCTCGGAGTCCCCGCCCTGGGCCGCGCGCCGCCGCAGGTAATCCACCCGCGCCACCCATTCCTGGGGCCCGGCGACGAGCTGCCTGCGGGTGGCGAGCCCCGCGTCGCGCATCGCGGCGGCGGCCTGCACGTCGGGCGCCTCGATGATCGCCTCGCGAACGAGTTCCGCGGGCGGAAGCTCCGAAGGATAAGGGGGCGCGCCCGCGGCATGGGCGAGCAGCGGCAGGGCGAGCGCAAGCGCGCTGATCAGGCAGGGGAGTTTCATTGCAGGCTTCCGAATTCGAGGATCGGCACCGTCCAGAAATGGATCGGGGCAGCGGGCATCGCTTGCCGGATCGCATCGAGCAGCGTGGACAGGGCGGCGGACGCGAGCGCGATCTCGATGCGGACCCGCTTCCCTCGGCCGCGGACGTTCTCGTCGGCGCCGACCAGCGGGACGCGAGCGCCGTGGCCGTCGGCCGGGCTGCTGGTGAAACCGCCCGCGAGTTCCGGCATGGCCAGCAGGAGATCGACCAACGGCTCCTCGAGCGCGGCCGGAGCGACGAGCGTGAGCATGATGTCGGTGCGGCTTCGCGTCATCGCGGCGCTCCGTCGAGGGCGGCCGGGGTCCGATCGAGCCCGAACCGACGAAAGAGAATCGGCAGCAGCAAGAGCGTCAGCAGGGTCGAGCTGACCAGCCCGCCGATCACGACGACCGCAAGCGGTCGCTGGATCTCGGAGCCGGGCCCGCTGGCGAACAGCAGCGGCACAAGGCCGAAGGCCGCGATCGACGCGGTCATCATCACCGGACGAAGCCTGCGGCGCGCGCCTTCGACGACCGCCTCGGCGGCTGTCATGCCCTTGTCGATCAGCTGATTGAAGTGCGTGACGAGCACGACACCGTTGAGCACCGCGATGCCGAGCAGGGCGATGAATCCGACCGAGGCCGGCACCGACAGGTACTCGCCCGACAGCAGCAGTGCGAAGAGGCCTCCGACCAGCGCGAAGGGCACGTTCGCCAGGACCAGCGCTGCCTGCCGGACCGAGCCGAAGGTCGAGAACAGCAGCAGGAAGATCAGGAGCAGGGCGACCGGCACGACGATGGCCAGCCGGGCGGCGGCGCGCTGCTGGTTCTCGAACTGCCCGCTCCACTCCAGGCGGTAGCCTGCCGGCAGCGGGGCGTCCGCGGCCACCCGGGCCCGCGCCTCCTCGACGAAGCCGACCAGGTCGCGTCCGCGCACGTTCGCCTGGACCGTGGCGTAGCGCGCGCCATTCTCGCGGTCGATCTTCACCGGCCCGTCGACGCGCTCCAGATGCGCCACGGCCGACAGCGGCACGGCGCCGCCCCCGTCGAGGCCGAGCCGCAGATCGGCGAAGCGCGCGGCGCTGGCGCGGAAGCCCTCGTCGGCGCGGATCAGGATCGGCACTCGGCGGCCCGCCTCGACCAGCGAGCCCGCGTCCTGGCCCTGCACCACGGTGCGCAGCGACGACTCGATCTCGTCCACCGAGAGACCCAGACGCCCGGCAGCGAGGCGGTCTATCCGCACCCGCAGGTACTGCATGCCCTCGTTCTTTGCGGTGAACACGTCCTCGGCCCCCGGGATCTCGCCGAGCAGCTTCTCGATCCGGGCGGCAACGCCGGCAAGCTCGCGCAGGTCGTTGCCGAAGACCTTGATGGCCACGTCGCCGCGCACGCCGGTCAGCATCTCCGACACCCGCATCTCGATCGGCTGGGTGAAGGTCGCCTGCACGCCGGGGAAGTCCGCCGCCACGGCGCGCAGCTGGTCGGTGAGCCAGGCCTTGTCCGGCCGGCGCCATTCGGCGATCGGGGCGAGCACCAGGAAGCTGTCAGTCTGGTTCAGGCCCATGGGATCGAGGCCGAGCTCGTCGGAGCCCGAGCGGGCCACGATGCTGCGGACTTCGGGCACGCGCTCGAGGATGGCCCGCTGGATCCGCGTGTCGATCTCGACCGTCTGCTCCAGGCCGATCGAGGGCAGCTTCTCCAGCTGCATGATGATGTCGCCCTCGTCCATGGTCGGCATGAAGCTCTTGCCGACCAGGACGTAGGCGCCGCCGGCCAGCAGCAGCAGGGCCAGCGCCGCCGCGAAGACTGCGCGGGAGTGGGCCATCGCCCAGGCCAGGGCCGGACGATAGATCGCGTCGAGCTTGCGCACCAGCCAGGGCTCGTGGGCCGGGCCGCGCCTGAGCAGCAGCGAAGCGAGCACCGGGATCGCGGTCAGGGCGAGCACCAGCGACACCGACAGCGCATAGACGATCGACAGCGCGACCGGGATGAACAGCTTGCCCTCGAGCCCCTGCAGCGTGAGGAGCGGCAGGAACACGATCACGATGATGCACACGCCCGAAGTGACCGGCACCGCGACCTCGCGCACCGCGCGATAGACGAGGTGCAGGGTCGACAGCGGCGCGAGCGCGCCGCCCTCGGCCAGCCGGGTCTCGACGTTCTCGACGACCACGACCGAAGCATCCACCAGCAGGCCGATCGCGATTGCCAGACCGCCCAGGCTCATCAGGTTCGCCGAGAGACCGGTGTAGCGCATCAGCACGAAGGTGCCGAGCGCCGCCAGCGGCAAGGTGAGCGCCACCACCAGGGCCGCCCGCAGATTGCCGAGGAAGGCCACCAGCAGCACCAGCACGAGGACGATCGCCTCGAGCAGCGCGCGCGACACCGTGCCGATCGCGCGCTCGACCAGCGTGGACCGGTCGTAGAAGGGCTCGATGCTCGTGCCGGCCGGCAGGCTCGCCGAGAGCTCCGCCAGCCGCGCCTTCACGCCATCGATCACCGCCTGGGCGTTGGCGCCGCGCAAGGCCAGCACGAGGCCTTGCACCGCCTCGCCGCCCCCGTCGCGGGTCACCGCGCCGTTTCGCGTGAGGCTGCCGATGCGCACCTGGGCGACGTCGCCCACCCGCACCGGAACGCCGTCGCGCCGATCGATGACGATCTCGGCCAGGTCTTCCACGCCGACGACCGCTCCCTCGGCGCGGACGATGAGCGCCTCCTCGCCATCCGCGAGCCGGCCGGCGCCATCGTTGCGGTTGTTGCGCTCCACCGCGCTTCGGAGCTGATCGAGGCCGATGCCGCGCGCTGCGAGAAGCTGCGGATTGGGCACGATCTCGAAGGCCCGGGAGTGCCCGCCGAGGCTGTTGACGTCGGCCACGCCGGGAATCGTGCGCAACTGCGGGCGGATCACCCACTCGAGCAGCGTGCGCTTCTCCTCGAGGGACAGCGGACCCTCGATCGTGAACATGAACATCTCGCTGAGCGGCGTGGTGATCGGGGCCAGGCCGCCGCTGGCCTGGGGCGGAAGCGCGTCCATCGCGGCCGCCAGGCGTTCGGCCACCTGCTGCCGGGCCCAGTAGATGTCGGTGCCGTCCTCGAAGTCGAGGGTGAGGTCCGTGAGGCCGTACTTCGAGACCGCGCGCAGGATGCGCTGTCTCGGGATGCCGAGCAGCTCCTGCTCGATCGGCAGGGTGATCCGGCTCTCGACCTCCTCGGGCGTCATGCCGGGCGCCTTCACGATGATCTTGACCTGGGTCGTCGAGACATCCGGAAAGGCGTCGATCGGCAGCGCCCGCATCGATACGACGCCCGCGCCCACGAGCAGGGCGGTCAGGACCAGCATCAGCAGCCGCTGGGTCAGCGCGAATTCGATGATCCGGGACAGCATCGCGCTCAGTCTCCCGAGCCGGAACCGAGCGCGGCCTTCAGCTGGCTCGTGCCCCGAGAGACGACCCGGTCGCTGGCGTCGAGGCCGCCCCTGACCACGCTTTCCTGGTCAGAGCCGGAGACCAGTTCGACCGGAATCACCACGTAGCGCCCGTTGCGCTCGGCGAAGACCACCGGCTGCGAGTCGCTG
>JRYH01003286.1_pt1 | contig 14939 bp, 13 predicted proteins | sample 235351 | NCBI WGS metagenome assembly JRYH01 (sample SAMN03074221, study PRJNA261480) | activated sludge metagenome | biome: Wastewater Treatment Plant; feature: Wastewater; material: Activated sludge; isolation source: activated biomass of a wastewater treatment plant treating wastewater... ... | reverse complement strand
TCGTCTTTCTCGGGCTCTTCGGCCTTCTCTTCCTGTTTTTCAGGCGCGGACTCTTTTTTCTCTTCTTCCGCTGCCGGCTCCTCTTCAGGCTCCTCCGCTTTTTCTTCCTTGGCGGGTTCTTTCTCTTCCTCTTCCTTTGCTTCGGCTTTTTCGGGCTCGACCTCTTTCTCTTCGGGCGCTTCCGTCTCTTCGGCCCCGCCCGCGCCGTCGTCTATCGTGACGAGGAGCTGCCCCACCTTGATCGTCTCGCCGGACTTCACGTGGACCTCTTTTATCACGCCGTCCGCGGGCGAAGGTATTTCGAGCGCGGCCTTGTCCGTTTCGAGCTCCATCAAGGCCTGGTCCTTCGTTACCTTGTCTCCGGCCGAAACGTATACGGTCGTAACGTCGCCTTTTTCTACATCTTCGCCGAGGTCCGGGAGTTTGAATTCTATAGCCATTCGGTGTCGCCTCTCTTGCCTGTCTTTATAACTGTTCTAACACAAAGCGCGCCGCCGCGTAAGGAGCTTTTCCCTCCGCGCCGCCCTTACGAGACGAGCGGGCTCGCCTTGCCGGGGTTGATGCCGAGGTCTTTTATCGCCTTCTCGACGACGCCAGCGCCGATCTTCTTTTCCCACGTGAGGGACGCGAGGACCGCGAGGGTGATGTATCTCCAGTCCACTTCGAAGAAGTCTCTCAGCGCCTGACGGCTCGCGCTCCTTCCGAAGCCGTCCGTCCCGAGGGACACGAGCGGGCTTTGCAGCCACTGGGATATGGAATCCGGGAGTGCCGTTACGTAATCGGACGCCGCGACCAGGACGCCGGGGGCGTCCTTGAGGCACTCGGCCACGTAGGGCGTCCGCTTTATTTCGGACGGGTGCATCATGTTCCAGCGGTCGGATTCGTACCCGTCCCTGTAGAGCTCCTTGTAGCTCGTGACGCTCCACACGTCCGCTGCGACGCCGTACTTCTCTTCGAGCTCCTTTTGCGCCTTGAGCACTTCGTTCAGTATCGTCCCGCTCCCGAGGAGCTGCGCCCTGAGGTCGCCGTTCTTGAGCCCGGACGGCCTGAATTTGTACATGCCCTTCAGTATCCCCTCGCGGGCGCCCTCGGGCATAGGCGGCTGCTCGTAGGTTTCGTTCATAACGGTTATGTAGTACATCAAGTCTTCCTGCTCGCCGAACATGCGCCTTATGCCTTCCTCGACGATGACGGCTATCTCGTACGCGAACGCCGGGTCGTAGGCCTTCAGGTTTGGAAGGGGGTACGCGAGAAGATGGCTGTGCCCGTCCTGGTGCTGGAGCCCCTCGCCCGCGAGCGTCGTCCGCCCTGCCGTGCCGCCGACGAGGAAGCCCCTCGCCCGCGAATCCCCGGCGGCCCAGATGAGATCGCCGATGCGCTGGAACCCGAACATCGAGTAGAAGATAAAGAACGGGATCATGTTGATGCCGTGGTTGGCGTAGGACGTCCCTGCGGCGATGAAGGACGACATTGAGCCCGCTTCGGTGATGCCCTCTTCGAGTATCTGGCCGTCCCTGGCCTCTTTATAAAAGAGGAGCGTCTCGGCATCGACCGGGTCGTAGAGCTGGCCCACGTGCGAGTATATTCCGACCTGCCTGAAGAGGGATTCCATGCCGAACGTGCGGGCCTCGTCGGGTACGATCGGGACCATGTATTTGCCGACGTTCTTGTCCTTAAGGAGCTTGGCCAGGAGCCTCACTATCGCCATTGTAGTAGCGGCTGCCCTTCCGCCGGAGCCCTTGTGGAATTCCTCGAATAGCTCGGGAGAAGGAAGCTCCATCGGGCCCGCGAGCACTTTCCTTTGCGGGAGGAACCCGCCGAGCTCACGCCGCCTTTCCTTTAGGTACTTTATCTCGGGGCTGTCGTCGGGCGGCCTGTAGAACGGGGCCTTGGCGATGTCTTCGTCAGAAATCGGGATGTTGAACCGCCGCCTGAATTCACGCAGCTCGTCTTCGTTGAGCTTTTTCTGCTGGTGGGTGACGTTCCTGCCCTCGCCTGCCTCTCCGAGCCCGTATCCCTTTATCGTCTTTGCGAGTATGACGGTCGGCGAGCCTTCGTTCTCGACGGCTGCCTTGAAGGCGGGATAGATCTTTTCGGGGTCGTGACCGCCGCGGCGGAGTTTCTGGAGCTGCTCGTCGGAGAGGTCTTTGACCATCTCAAGGAGCTCGGGGTACTTTCCGAAGAAGTGCTTACGTATGTATTCGCCGTCGGCGACGCTGTATTTCTGGTAGTCGCCGTCTACAGCCTCGCCCATGCGTTTTACGAGGAGGCCGTCCTTGTCCTTTGCGAGGAGAGGGTCCCAGTTGCTGCCCCAGATGACTTTTATAACGTTCCACCCCGCGCCGCGGAATATGGCTTCCAGCTCCTGGATTATCTTGCCGTTTCCTCTCACGGGGCCGTCGAGCCTCTGGAGATTACAGTTGATGACGAATATGAGGTTGTCGAGCTTCTCCCTCGAAGCGAGCGTTATGGCGCCGAGGGTTTCGGGCTCGTCGCACTCGCCGTCGCCTAGGAAGGCCCACACGCGGGTGTCGGACGGCTCTTTTAGGCCCCTGTCTTCGAGGTAGCGGTTAAACCGCGCCTGGTATATCGCCATTATGGGGCTGAGGCCCATCGACACCGTAGGGAACTGCCAGAAGCGGGGCATGAGCCACGGGTGGGGGTAGGACGGGAGGCCGCCATTGGGCAAGAGCTCGCGCCGGAAGTTCTGGAGATTCTCAATAGAGAGCCTGCCCTCGAGGAATGCCCTCGCATATATGCCGGGTGCCGCGTGGCCCTGGAAGTAGACCATGTCGCCCTCGCTCCTGCCGTCGGGCCCGCGGAAGAAATGATTGAACGCGACCTCGTAGAGCGCCGCCGCCGAGGCGTAGGTCGAAATGTGCCCGCCTATGCCCTCTTCTATCCTGTTGGCGCGGACGACCATAGCCATGGCGTTCCAGCGGATGATGCTGCGTATGTTCCATTCGATGTCCTGCCTGCCGGGATATGGCGGCTGCTTCGAGACCGGGAACGTGTTAATGTAGGGCGTGTTGGCCGTGAACGGGAGCCTGACGCCCTTTTTCTGTGCATGTATTTGAAGGATCTTTATGAGCGTTGCCGCCCGATCCTCGCCCGCCGTTTCGAGGACGTAATCGAGAGAATCCAGCCATTCTTTGTTCTCTATTTCCTCGAGTTTCGCTTTTTTGTCGTCGGATTTTTCAGGCATCGGCGGGACCTCTGGTCGAATGAATTTGGGCGTCTCGGGTACACTAAATATTAAAGCACCCCTCATCTTCAAGTCAACCGATTTAACCGGCGCGGTGCTTAAGGCGGTTCGCGGGACGGCGTTATTTGCACGGACTTACGAATTCGGCTCATGGGGCGTTAAAATCGATTATTTTAGGGCGAAAACGATTGACGCTATAACAATAAAATATATACTAGTTCCACTATGGAAAAATTCGATCTGACAGTCATCGGAACGGGCCCCGGCGGGTATGTCGCCGCGATCCGCGCGGCGCAGCTCGGCCTGAAGACCGCGGTCGTCGAGCGCGAGCATCTGGGCGGCATCTGCCTCAACTGGGGCTGCATCCCGACCAAGGCGCTGCTGCGCTCGGCCGAGGTGAAGCATCTGATGGAGCATGCGGACGCCTTCGGCCTCTCCGCCAAGGATGTGGGCTTCGATCTGGCCAAGGTGGTGAAGCGCAGCCGCAGCGTGGCCGGCCAGCTGTCGAACGGCGTCAGGCATCTCCTGAAGAAGAACAAGGTCGCGGTGTTCGACGGGCAGGGGAAGCTCGCCGGCAAGGGCAAGCTCTCCGTGGCCAAGGACGGCAAGCCCGTCGCGGAGCTGTCCGCACGGCACATCATCCTGGCGACCGGCGCCAGGGCGCGCTCGCTGCCGGGGCTCGAACCGGACGGCAGGCTGGTCTGGACCTACAAGGAAGCGATGGTGCCGGAGACCATGCCGAAATCGCTGCTGGTCGTCGGCAGCGGCGCCATCGGCATGGAGTTCGCGAGCTTCTACCGCGATCTCGGCGCCGAGGTCACGGTGGTGGAGGTTCTCGACCGCGTGCTGCCGGTGGAGGATGCCGAGATCTCCGCCTTCGCCAAGAAGGCGTTCGAGAAGCAGGGCATGAAGATCATGACCGGCGCCACGGTGAAGGCGTTGAGGAAGGGCGCCGACAATGTGACCGCGACCGTCGACGCGGGCGGGAAGTCCTCGGACATCACGGTGGACCGGGTGATCCTCGCCATCGGCATCGTGGGCAATGTCGAGAACATCGGCCTCGAGGGGACCAAGGTGAAGGTCGAGAAGGCCCATGTGGTGATCGACGAGTGGTGCCGAGACGGGGGAGCCCGGCATCTACGCCATCGGCGATCTGGTCGGCCCGCCCTGGCTCGCCCACAAGGCGAGCCACGAGGGCGTGATCTGCGTCGAGAAGATCGCCGGCGTCGACGGCGTGCATCCGCTCGACACCTCGAACGTGCCGGGCTGCACCTATTGCCGGCCGCAGGTGGCGAGCGTCGGCCTGACCGAGGCGGCGGCGAAGGAGAAGGGCCACGAGGTCAAGGTCGGCCGCTTCCCCTTCATCGGCAACGGCAAGGCGATCGCCATGGGCGAGCCGGAAGGCCTGGTGAAGACGGTGTTCGATGCGAAGACCGGCGCCCTCCTGGGCGCGCACATGGTGGGCTCCGAGGTCACCGAGATGATCCAGGGCTATGCCGTCGCCCGCACGCTCGAGACGACGGAAGCCGAGCTGATGCACACGATCTACCCGCACCCGACGATCTCCGAGGCCATGCACGAGGCCGTGCTTGCGGCCTACGGCCGGGCGATCCATATCTAGCGCAGTCGCAGCTGCTCGGGCCTCATCCTTCGACAGGCTCAGGATGAGGCCCTCATGGTGAGCCTGTCGAACCATGAGGGCCGGCAAAGCCGGATGGAGTCGACTTCATGAGCATCGCTGAAACCGAAACGCGGCTCCGCCATCCCGAGAAGGCCCACCGGCCGGACAATCCGGTCCGGCAGCGCAAGCCCGACTGGATCCGCGTCAAGGCGCCGATCAGCCGGGAATATGCCGAGACCCGCGAGCTGATGCGGCGGCTCAAGCTCAACACCGTCTGCGAGGAGGCGGCCTGCCCGAATATCGGCGAATGCTGGGCCAAGAAGCATGCGACGGTGATGATCCTCGGCAGCGTCTGCACCCGCGCCTGCGCCTTCTGCAACGTGGCGACCGGACGCCCGGACCAGCTCGACCCGCACGAGCCGCAGCACGTGGCCGAGGCCGTGGGCGCGCTCGGCCTGTCTCACCTTGTGGTGACCTCGGTCGACCGCGACGACCTGGAGGATGGCGGCGCCGGGCATTTCGCCCAGGTGATCCGCGCCGTGCGCGAGGCGGCGCCGCAGACGACGATCGAGGTGCTGACCCCCGATTTCCTGAGGAAGCCCGGCGCGGTCGAGATCGTGGTCGAGGCCCGGCCCGACGTGTTCAACCACAATCTGGAGACCGTGCCGCGCCTCTACCCCTCGGTCCGTCCGGGCGCGCGCTATTTCCAGTCGCTGCGGGTGCTGGCGAAGGTGAAGGAGCTCGACCCTGCCATGTTCACCAAGTCCGGCCTGATGGTCGGGCTGGGCGAAGGGGAGGGCGAGGTGCACCAGGTGATGGACGACCTGCGCGCGGCCGAGGTCGATTTCCTCACGATCGGCCAGTACCTGCAGCCGACGCCCAAGCACGCGCCGATCGACCGCTTCGTGACGCCGCAGGAGTTCGACGACTATCGCCGGATGGCCTACGGCAAGGGCTTCCTCATGGTCTCGGCCTCGCCGCTCACCCGCTCGTCGCACCATGCCGGCGACGATTTCGCCAAGCTGCGGGCGGCGCGGGAGGCTCGCCTCTCGGGGTCGACGTCGCGCTGAGCCGCGGTTAGTCTGCGCCCCCATGCCGACACACGCCGAGCAGCGGGTCCTGCCCTATCGGCCGGACCAGCTTTTCGATCTCGTCGCCGATATCGAGCGCTATCCGGAGTTTCTGCCGTGGTGCGTCGCGGCGCGGATCCGCAGCCGGCAGGGGCAGGAGATCCTCGCCGACCTGGTGATCGGCTTCAAGATGATCCGCGAGCGCTTCACCAGCCGGGTCAAGCTCGACCGGCCGGGCCGGCGGATCGACGTCTCCTACAGCGAAGGTCCTTTCAGGTACCTCAACAATCACTGGCTCTTCGAGGAGATGCCGGACGGAACGACGCGGATCGACTTCTTCGTCGATTTCGAGTTCCGTTCGGCAATGCTGCAGAAGATCATCGGCATGCTGTTCAACGAGGCGGTCCGCCGCATGGTCGCCGCTTTCGAGGCCCGCGCGAAGGCGCTCTACGGCTGAACGCCGGTCCGGGCGACGGCCGGTCGCCTCCGTTCGCGAAGACGGGAACGCCCGTTTTCCGGTATTGAATCCGACGGAGCGCAACCTTAAGTTCCAGAGAGCCCGGATTCGGAGCCATGCGCCAAAGTTCTCGGTGCATGTTCTGCGCCGCTGACGCAAGATCATCGCCATGGCGTGACCCCTTCCTCGTCCCTCCCGCGAGCACCCGGCGGAAGAGCCGGCCATCGGGCCGAGGCGGCGGCGCGCGTTTGGTACAATCGCCTTCACTTACACCTGCGAGGTTCTCATGCCCAAGAATGCCGATCTGCAACAGCGCCGCGTGGCTGCCGTTCCGCGCGGCGTCGGCAATGCCTATGCGATCTACCCCGAGCGCGCGTCGAATGCCGAGGTCGTGGACGTCGAAGGGCGGCGGCTGATCGATTTCGCCGGCGGCATCGCGGTGCTGAATACCGGCCATTGCCATCCGAAGGTGGTGGCGGCGGTGAAGGATCAGCTGGAGAAGTTCACCCACACCTGTTTCCAGGTGATGCCGTACGAGTCGTACATCCGCCTGGCGGAGCGCCTGAACGACCTCGTCCCGGGCGACTACCCGAAGAAGACCATCTTTCTCACCACCGGGGCCGAGGCGGTGGAGAATGCGGTCAAGATCGCGCGCGCCCATACCCGACGCTCGGCGGTCATCGCCTTCTCCGGCGCGTTCCACGGCCGCACCCTGATGGGCATGGCGCTCACGGGCAAGTACCGGCCGTACAAGGTCGGATTCGGTCCGTTCCCCACGGACGTGTACCACGTGCCCTTCCCCGAGACGAACGAGAAGGACGGCTGGCAGAAGTCGATGAAGGCGCTCGACACCTTGTTCAAGGCCGATGTCGGCCCGGACAACGTCGCGGCCATCATCATCGAGCCGGTGCAGGGCGAGGGCGGCTTCAACATCGTTCCGTTCGAAATGCTGCGGGCCCTGCGCGAGATCTGCGACAAGCACGGCATCGTGCTGATCGCCGACGAGATCCAGACCGGATTCGCCCGCACCGGCAAGATGTTCGCCATCGAGCATTCGGGCATCGCGCCGGACCTCGTGACCATGGCGAAAAGCCTGGCAGGGGGATTTCCGCTCTCCGCGGTGACCGGCAAGGCGGAGATCATGGATGCGCCCGCAGCCGGCGGCCTGGGCGGCACCTATGGCGGCTCGCCCATCGGCTGCGCCGCGGCCAACGCGGTGCTCGACGTCATGGAGGAGGAAAACCTGGTCGAGCGCGCCAACGTCATCGGCAAGCGCATGATCGAGCGGCTGAACGAGATGAAGAAGCGCAACTCGTTCGGCAACCGCATCGGCGACATCCGCGGGCTGGGCGCGATGGTGGCCTGCGAGCTCGTCGCCAAGGACGGCGCACCCGATGCGGAGCTGACCAAGGAGGTGGTGAACAAGGCCGGCGAGAACGGCCTGGTGCTGCTCTCCTGCGGCGTCAACGCCAACGTGCTGCGCTTCCTGATGCCGCTCACGGCGCCGGATGCGCTCATCGAGGAGGGCTTCGATATCCTCGAGCGCACGATCGGCCAGGTGCTCGACGCCCAGGCCAAGGCCGCCTGAACGCGGCGGCCCCGACGGCGGCGCAAGGGCGTCGAACGGAGTCCTCCGCAAAGGGGGATTCCGTTCGGCCCTCCGCGAGCCCGCTAGAAGTAAACCCGTCCCTCCAGCGCCTCGGCCGGGCTGCGCGGCGGCTCGGCGAAGTCGCCGTCGCGCCAGTTGCGCCAGGTGACGACCGCCGCGACCGCCGAGTCGAGCGCATCGCCGCCCGGATCGTCGAGCAGAGCCCGCTCGACGGCCGGCGCGGGCGGCGCGAGCAGCCTGTCGCCGACGAGCCGGCGCAGGATCGTCGCGCGCATCTCGCGATGCATTGCGGCGCAGCCTTTATAGGGCGCGTACTGCCGAATCCGCTTCAGAAAGGAAGCCGGGCAGACCTCGGCCAGCCAGAGGCGCTCGGGCAGCGGCTTCTCCATCGGCAGGACGACGGCGCCGGTTTCGAGGACCAGCGGGTGCAGGATCCCGGCGATGCCGTGCCAGGTCTGGCGGTAGAGGCGCAGATTCCAGGCGCAGAACGGCACCTTGGCCTCGGTATCGCAGAGCCGCCGGAGCTCGCGCCCGCCGCTCGTCGCACGGCAGGCATCCCGGAATGCCTCCGCATTGGGAAACTGCTTGGGGAAGGCCGCCAGGAAGGCGCGCCAGTCCGCGCGGTCGGCAAAGGCGCCGGGCAGGCCCACCGGCAGGCTGAACGGAAAATCGCAGCCGACGATCGCCGGCCCCAGTCCGCGCAGGTGGTAAACCACGGCGGGGAGGGCCAGCACCCGCGTCGCGCCGCCGCCCGGCAGATCGCGCGCGGGACGGCAGGTCCCGATCGCCAGCCTGCCGCGGCGCTCGCGCCCCTCGGCGATCCAGATCGCGCGCCCGGCGGCGGTTGCGCCACTGAAGTCGAGGCCGACGACGGCGCGGTCAGACGTCAAGCTGCTGGCGCAGGAGCGTGAACCCCGCTTCGACGGAAGCGAGCCGCACCGCGTGGCGGTCGCCGTGGAACTGGTGCCGCTCGACCAGGGGCTCGCAGCCCTTGCGCACGGCGCAGAGATAGACGAGCCCGACCGGCTTGCCGGGCGTCTCGCCGCCCGGCCCGGCCACGCCGGTCACGGCAAGCGCCGCATCGGCGCGGGAATGGGCAAGCGCGCCCTCGGCCATGGCGCGCACCACCTGGGCGCTCACCGCGCCGTGGCGGTCGACGAGCTCGGCGGGCACGCCGATGAGCTCGATCTTCGCCTCGTTGGAATAGGTGACGAAGCCGCGCTCCACCACGTCGGAGGAGCCGGGGACGGCGGTCAGGCAGCCGGCCACCAGGCCGCCCGTGCAGGATTCGGCGGTGACGAGCCGCATGCGTGCCGCGCGATACGCCGCGAGCAGCGATTCCGCTTCCGCGATCAGGCTGTCCGGCAACTCCATCCTCGTACCCAGAATCACAATTTGCTCATACGGAGATCCAAGGGAGTTCTTGAATCGACCTACAACAAGAATTGTCATGCGCGGGCTTGACCCGCGCATCCATGTCGACGCTCACGCGAGCGGAGGGATGGATCGCCGGGTCTCCCTCGACAAGCTCGGGATGAGGGCCCGGCGATGACAATTCAACTCACTCTAGCACCCGGACTCGCACCTCGCTGATACAAAAACTCAAGAGAACCTCGAATCAGCCTTGAACGAAGTGAATATTAGAACACCCATATCTTCAGCACCGTCAGGGCGAGCGCCGCATAGGCGGCGGCGATCACGTCGTCGACCATGATGCCGAGCCCGCCCGGAAGCTCCCGCTCGATCCAGCGCGCGGGCCAGGGCTTCAGGATATCGGCGACGCGGAACAGGATGAAGCCCGCCGCGAAATGCAGCGGATCGAGCGCCGCCGGCACCAGGGTCAGCCACTGGCCCGCGATCTCGTCGATCACGACCGGCCCCGGATCGACGGCCGCCGTGCGCTCGGCATAGACGCCGGCCGCCCAGATCCCGATGCCGAGTACGGCGAGCGCGGCGGCGAGCAGGCCATAGGGACCCGCCTGCCACGCGATCAGCCAGGCGAAGGGCAGGGCAGCCGCCGAGCCCCAGGTGCCGGGCGCGATCGGGAGGAGCCCCGCCCCGAACCAGGTCGCCAGCATGACCGCCGGCTGGCGCAGGCTGAGGCCCTGCGGAAGGCGTGTGATCATGGAGATGGGCTCTCTGCTGGCAGGGCGATGGTCGCCACGGCCTGGGCGGCGATGCCCTCGCCGCGGCCGGTGAAGCCGAGGCCTTCGGTGGTCGTGGCCTTGACGCTCACCCGATCGGCGGCAAGGCCGAGGATGCCGGCGATGCGCTCGGTCATGGCGGCGCGGTGCGGGCCGATCTTCGGCCGCTCGCAGATCAGGGTCACGTCCAGATGGACGATGCGGCCGCCGCGCGCCGCGACGAGAGCCGCCGCATGGGCGAGGAAGCGGGCCGACTCGGCGCCGCGCCAGCGCGGGTCGCCCGGCGGAAAATGCTGGCCGATATCGCCCGCGCCGATCGCGCCGAGGATCGCGTCAGTGAGCGCATGAAGCCCGACATCCGCGTCGGAATGTCCGACCAGCCCCTGGTCATGCGGAATGCGGACGCCGCAGAGCATGACGCCGTCGCCGGGACCGAAGCGGTGCACGTCGAACCCGGTGCCGCTGCGCCACTCGGCGGCGGTGCCGGACAGCAGCCGCTCCGCCCGCCTGAGATCGTCTTCGGTGGTGATCTTGAAGTTCTCCTCCATGCCGGGCACCAGCATGACGGCGAGGCCGGCCGCCTCGGCCACCGCCGCGTCGTCGGTGAGGGCGCAGCCCTCCGCCGCGCGGTGGGCCGCCAGGATTTCGGCGAAGCGGAAGCCCTGCGGCGTCTGTGCGCGCCAGAGGCGGTTGCGGTCGACCGTATCGCCGATGCGGTTGCCGGCATCGGCGCGTTTCACCGTGTCGGCGAGCGGGAGAGCCGCGATCGCCCCGACGCTGCCGTCCAGGGTGTCGAGGACCCGGTCGATCACGGCGGCATCGATGAGCGGCCGCGCGGCATCGTGGATGAGGACGCGCGCCGGACGCCGCCCCGCAAGGCTCTCGAGGCCAAGCCGCACGGACTCCTGGCGGCTGGCTCCGCCGTCGACCGGCGGCAGGAGATCGAGCCCCACGACCGCGGCGCCATAGACGCCGCCATGCTCGGGCCGGCGGACGACACAGATGCCGTCGATCCGCGGATGCGCGGCGAAGCGCTCCACCGAGTGCCGGAGCACCGGCCGGCCGGCGAGGCTCCGATACTGCTTGGGCAGCCCGCCGCCGAAGCGCTCGCCCGTGCCGGCCGCGACGACGAGGGCGATGGTTTCGTTCATGCTGCCTGTTCCGCTGGACGCCGGGGCCCAAGCTATGCGGCGGGCCGTCCCTTGCCAAGTCCGAGCCGCCCCAGGGCCTCTGTGGTGCGGTCGGGGCGCCGCCTATATAGTCCTGCGCCATGACGCCGCTCGCCCCGTTCAATCTCTTGTTCGGCCTGTCCGCCCTGGCTGCGATGGTGCCGGCCGCGGTGCTGGGGCTGCGGCACGGGCCGGTGCGGGGCGTGCTGTTCTGGGCCCTGGCGGCGGTCGCAGTCGCCGGGCCGTCGGCCTTCGCCCTGGCGCAGCTCGGCCAGGGATCGCTGCCCAGCCTGTCCACGGCGCTGTGGCTCAGCGTCTCGGCGAGCCTGATCCTCTTTCTCGCGATCGCCGTGATCTCGCCGCCCGCACGGCGGCTCACCCCGATCCTGATGCCCTATCTGCTGCTCATGGGCGCCGGGGCCCTGATCGCGAGCGGCGCGCGGTCCCACGAGCTGGTCGCCGCCGTTCCCGCCGCCTGGCTCGACGCCCATGTCGTGGTCTCGCTCGCCACCTACGGGCTGCTCACCCTGGCCGCCGTCGCCGGCTTCGCCGTGCTGATGCAGGAAGGCGCGCTGAAGCGGAAGCAGCCGACGGCGCTCACCCGGGCGCTGCCGTCGGTCGCGGACGGGGAGGATCTGCAGGTCCGTCTGCTGGTCGCGGCGGAGGCGGTGCTCGGCATAGGCGTGCTCACCGGCATTGCGGCCGAGTACCTCGCCACCGGCCGGCTCCTGTCCTTCGACCACAAGACCCTGCTGTCCTTCCTGGCCTTCGGCCTGATCGCGGTGCTGCTCCTCGTGCATCACCGGAGCGGCCTGCGCGGCCGCCGCGCCGCCCGGGTCGTGCTGGTCGCCTATCTGCTGCTGACCCTCGCCTATCCGGGGGTGAAGTTCGTGACCGACGTGCTGCTCGCCTGACCGGCCTGAGCAGACTGTTGCATTGCAGCATGATCCGGGTAAACTTGGCCAAGTTTTGGGCAAACTGTGCGAGTGCCTAGTTTATGGGCATTGAGATCGGACCTGTCAGGCTGAGCGACCCCGTGATCCTGGCGCCCATGTCGGGCGTCACGGACCTGCCGTTCCGCCGCTTGGTGAAGCGCAGCGGCGCCGGGCTGGTCGTCTCCGAGATGATCGCCAGCGAGGCGATGATCCGGCAGAACCGCCAGACCCTGCGCATGGCGGAGAACGTGCCCGAGGAGCAGCCGATGGCGGTCCAGCTCGCCGGCTGCGAGCCGCAGGTGATGGCCGAGGCGGCGAAGCTCAACGAGGACCGCGGCGCGGCGCTGATCGACATCAATTTCGGCTGCCCGGTGAAGAAGGTGGTGAACGGCCACGCCGGCTCGGCGCTGATGCGCGACGAGGTCCATGCCGCGCGCATCCTGGACGCGACGGTGAAGGCGGTCTCGCTTCCGGTCACGCTCAAGATGCGCACCGGCTGGGATCACGCCAACCGCAATGCGCCGCGCCTGGCCCGGATCGCCGAGGACTGCGGGATCCGCATGATCACCGTGCACGGCCGCACGCGCTGCCAGTTCTACGAGGGGCGTGCAGATTGGGGCTTCGTGCGCGAGGTCAAGGCGGCGGTCCGGCTTCCGGTGATCGTCAATGGCGACATCACCAGCCTCGAGGAGGTCGACCGCGCCCTCGCCGAATCCGGCGCCGACGGGGTGATGATCGGCCGCGGCTGCTATGGCCGTCCGTGGTTCCTGCGGCAGGTCATGCACTATCTGCGCACCGGCGAACGGCTGCCGGACCCGCCGCTGGCCGAGCAGCTCGCGATCCTGCTGGGGCACTACGAAGACATGCTGCGGCATTACGGGACCGAGCCGGGCATGCGGGTCGCGCGCAAGCATATCGGCTGGTACAGCAAGGGGCTGCCCGGCTCGGCCGAGTTCCGGTCGGCGGTGAACCGGATGCACGACATCGCGGCGGCCAAGGACATGATCCGGGCCTTCTACCTGCCGCTTGCCGAACGGGCGGCCGCCTGATGGCCGGCCAGTCGGCGCGACGCGTCCCGCCGACGGCGGCGCTGGACAGGGCGGCCGATCCGGAGATGACCGCCGGCGCGGTTCTCGCGGCTCTGCCGGAGCCGGTCTTCGTCCTCGACGCCTCGAACAGTCTCCGGTTCCTGAACGGCGCCGCCGAGCAGTTCTTCGCCGGCGGACAGGCCGCCCTCATCGGGCGCGGCCTCAATGAGCTGATCCCGGCCGACAGCCCCCTCGTCGCGCTCGTCGATCAGGCGAGAACGGCGGAGATCAGCATCTCGGAATACGGCGTCACGCTGGAATCGCCGCGCATCGGCTCGCATTTCGTGACCATCGAGGTGGCGCCCATGGCCGAGGCGCCGGGCTGCGTCGTGGTCTCGCTCCAGGAGCGCTCGATCGCCCGCAAGATCGACCAGCAGCTCACCCATCGCGGCGCCGCGCGGTCGGTGACCGCCATGGCGGCGATGCTCGCCCACGAGGTGAAGAACCCGCTCTCCGGCATAAGGGGCGCGGCCCAGCTGCTCGAGCGCGACGTCGCTCCGGGCGGCGTCGAGCTCACGCGCCTCATCATCGACGAGGCGGACCGGATCGTCGCGCTGGTGGACCGGATGGACCTGTTCGCCGATCAGCAGCCGATCGAGCGCAGGCCGGTCAACATCCACCGCGTGCTCGAGCACGTGCGGCGGCTGGCGGGCTCGGGATTCGCGCGCAGCTGCCGGATCGTGGAAAGCTACGACCCCTCTCTGCCGGCGGTGCACGGCAACCGGAACCTCCTGGTTCAGGTCTTCCTGAACCTGATGAAGAACGCCGCCGAGGCCGTGCCGCCGGGCGACGGCGTCATCACGCTTTCCACCCGCTACCAGCAGGGCGTGCGGCTCGCGGTCAGCGGCTCGGAGTCGCGCGTCCACCTGCCGCTCCTGGTGGCCGTGGAGGACAACGGTCCCGGCATTCCGGAGGACGTGCGGGCGCATCTCTTCGATCCCTTCGTGACCACGAAATCGGGCGGCAAGGGGCTGGGCCTCGCCCTGGTCGCGAAGATCGTGGGAGACCACGGCGGCGTCATCGAGTTCGACAGCGAACCGGGCCGGACCGTGTTCCGGGTGATGCTGCCCATGGCGCCCCCGGGGGAGATGGCGGGCGAGCCGGGGGACGAGGCATGACGATGCCCCGCACCATCCTGGTGGCCGACGACGATCGCGCGATCCGCACCGTCCTCAACCAGGCGCTCGGCCGGCTCGGCTACGAGGTGCGGGGCACCGGCAACGCGGCCACGCTCTGGAGCTGGGTCGAGCGGGGCGAGGGCGATCTCGTCATCACCGACGTGGTGATGCCGGACGAGAACGGCTTCGACATGCTGCCGCGCATCCGCAAGGCGCGGCCGGACCTGCCGGTGGTGGTCATGAGCGCGCAGAACACCTTCATGACCGCGATCCGCGCCTCGGAAGCCGGCGCCTATGAATATCTGCCGAAACCCTTCGACCTGACCGAACTGCTCGGCATCGTGCAGCGCGCGCTGGCCGAGCCGCGCCGGCCAAAGGCCGAGCCGCGGCTGGAGGACCAGCCCGATACGATGCCGCTGGTCGGCCGCTCCGCCGCCATGCAGGACATATACCGCATGCTGGCGCGCATGATGCAGACGGACCTCACGGTGATGATCACCGGCGAATCCGGCACCGGAAAGGA
>JRYH01001617.1_pt2 | contig 14947 bp, 13 predicted proteins | sample 235351 | NCBI WGS metagenome assembly JRYH01 (sample SAMN03074221, study PRJNA261480) | activated sludge metagenome | biome: Wastewater Treatment Plant; feature: Wastewater; material: Activated sludge; isolation source: activated biomass of a wastewater treatment plant treating wastewater... ... | reverse complement strand
GCCGGTTTCAAGAACAGCCGGCAGTTCTCGTTTTATGCCGCCGGCCCGCTGATCGGCGACCGGCTCGGCCTGCAGCTCTGGGCGCGCAAGTTCGACCGCTCCGCCTCGCCCATCCCCAGCGGGCTGAACGGGTCGGACGATTACGATTTCGGCGGACGGCTGACCTGGGCGCTCAATGAGAACAACCAGCTCATGCTCGAGGCCGGAAAGACCCTGCTCACCAGCGAGGATTATGGGGTTCGAGACTACCGTGAAAACGATCGTCGTCACTGGTCGCTGACCCACAAGGGCCAGTTCGGTGATCTCGATACCGAATTGAGCCTGTCGCAGGAAATCGGCGAGCGCACATCCTATGGAACTGACAGGGAGACGGGCATCTTTGGCGAAAATCTGCGCTCTCCCGAGGTCCGCAACACCGTGGTGGATGCGAAAGCGTCGCGGTCAATCGAATGGTTCGGCACGCATAACCTGACCTTCGGCGGCCAGTTCATCCACACCACGGTGAAGGACCAGAACCCCGGTGCACAGGCACATCTGGACCCCGAGGACCGCTTTGACGAGAAATTCTCGCTCGACGAATGGGCGCTCTATGCCGAGGACGAATGGCACCTGCGTGACGATTTCACGCTGACGCTCGGCCTGCGCTACAGCGAGCACGAGCTTTACGGCGGGCATATCACGCCCCGGATCTATGGCGTCTGGGATGCCACGCCCGCACTGACCGTCAAGGGCGGCGTCTCGACCGGCTACCGCGCACCCGACATCCGTAGCATCGTGCCGGGCTATGCCTATACGACCGGCGGTGCAGGTTGTGCATATAACGAGGATGAGGACGGGAATCCCCGTACTCCGAGTTGTGGAGTAATTTTGGGCAACCCGGACCTGAAACCGGAGCAGACCACCAATTTCGAACTGGGCATGATCTACGAGGGGACGGATTTCACCCTTGGCGCCACCGCGTTCCACACCCGGTTCAAGGACAAGCTGCAGCAGATCCGCACCACCGATCAGTGGACCGATGGCCCTCAATATTCAGTGCTTGATCGAGATGGGAACGTCGTCGGCATGGCCGACTACTACATCTTCCGTAACTTCAACGTGGACCGGGCCGAGATCACCGGCGTGGAACTGACCGGCGACTGGATCCTCAGCCCGACCCTGACGGCGCGCGCGAACTATACCTACACCCGCTCGCGCCAGAAAACGGGCGATTTCGCCGGCTTCCCGCTGGCCCGCACGCCCGAGCACATGGCCAACCTGCGGCTGGACTGGCAGACGCCGGTCGAGGGGCTCGACAGCTGGCTGAGCGCGAATTACCACGGCTCGGAAATCGCCTCCGGCCTGCGGATCGGCAGCAACGGCCGGCCGGTGACGATCAACGGGGCATCGGGGCAGAAATACGCGCCCTATACCACCGTGAATATCGGCATGAATTATCGCCTGACCGAAAGCGCGACGGTGAGCGCGGCGCTTTACAACGTCTTCAACAAGGACGTGCAGGCCGATGAGTTCAACACGGTGATCGAGGGCCGCCGCCTCTGGCTCGGCCTGACCTCCACCTTCTGAACCTGTCCCGCCATGCGGCCCCTGGGCCACATGGCATCCGGCAGCCTCCCGCCGGATCGCCGGTCATGCCGCCCGGCGGTGCATCAGCTTATCGCGATCCCCGAATGCTTGGCCTTCTCCTCCGGCTCCACGTGGATCGTGATATGCGGCTGCCCGAGTTCCTCGCGGATGGAGCGCTCGACACGGTCGCAGATCGCATGCGCCGTCTCGACCGTCATGTCCCCCGGCACGACGAGGTGGAATTCCACGAAGGTCTGGGGCCCGGCCTGGCGCGTCCGCAGGTCATGCGCCTCCAGCGCGCCATCGGCGGTAAGGGCGATGATTTCGCGGATGCGATCCAGTTCTGCATCCGGCAGGGCGACATCCATGAGCCCGCCGACGGATTCGCGCAGAAGCTGCCAGCCCGACCACAGGACGGTCACCGCCACGAGCGCGGCCAGCGCCGGGTCGAGGACCGCCCATCCGGTCAATATGACAAGCACGACCCCAAGCAGCACCCCGACCGAAGAAATGATGTCGGTCAGAAGGTGGCGCCCGTCCGCCACCAGGGCGGGCGAGCGCAGTTCCCGCCCCCAGCGAAGCAGCCGCCAGCACCAGATACCGTTCACCAGCGCCGCCAGCGCGTTCATCAGCAGCCCGAGCGGGGCGGGGTTGATCGGCGCGGGGTGGCGAAAGCCGTTATAGGCCTCGCGGAAGATCAGCAGCGCGGCGACCACGATCAGGGCGCCCACGAGCACGGCCGAGAAATACTCGATCTTGCCGTGCCCATAGGGATGATCGGCATCGGCCGGTTTCGAGCTGGTCCAGACGGCAAACAGCGCGGCCGCCGCCGTGACCACGTTCACGATGCTTTCGAGCGCATCGGAATACAGCGCAATGGACCCGGTCAGCCAATAGGCCAGGAACTTCAGCCCCAGGACAAGGAGGCCGACCAGGATGCTGCCGGCGGCGATCTTGTGGATGCGTTTCATGTCTCTGCCGCACCCTCTTTTCCCCGTGTTACGTCCGTGCGCAGGCCGTAGCTATAGCCCGGCCCGCGTCAAGTCGAATCTGCGATCCGGGTGCGAAAGTCGCGTGCCCATGGGATTCAGCCCGCGTTCAGTGACGGTAGATGGCGGCAAGCCCGGTATCCGACGGCATCGATTCCGCCGGAACGATCACCACCTCGCCGCCCGTGCGCAGCACATGTTCGCCGATATCGTCAAGCAGGTCGTCCACCCCCGGAGCTTCGAGCGGTGCGAATTCGATCGCGCCGGTCGCATTGTCGAACCGGCCGGGAATCTCGCGATCCGCCTCGACCAGCAGGGTCTCGATCCGCCCGTTCACCGCTTCGCGGGCTATGTCGGCAAGGTCGACGCTGCCGGCCTGCCGGGCCTGCGCCGTGCCGAAACGTTCGACCAGACCGTCGAGCCGCGCAAGATAACGGGGCAGGATGATCCGCCAGGCGCGCGCCCGCAGCTCGTCGGCCGGAACCGCATCGACGTCCACGTCGATCGCCTCGTCCAGCAGATGGGGGTTGCGGCTTATCGAGCGGAAGCGGTGATGGTGCTCTGCCAGCGCCGCCAGCAGGAGCGGCTTGCCCGTCGGCTGCGAATGATGGGTCAGCACCGCCGCATCGACGGCCCGGAAGAAACGGTCCGCCTCGTTGTCCATTTCGGCCCGGCGCAGGTCCATTCCGTGGCTCGTCGTCACCTGCGACCCGGCAGAGCCATAGACCCGGTTGCTCCGTTCGGGGCCGGTGTCCTGGTCGCCGACCACCTCGCCGGCGGTGCGCGGAACGCCCGCCGCAGGCTCGATCTCCTCCCAGCGTGTAGCGGTCGCCCTCGAACAGGCGCATCTCGCGCCGGCCGATGCCCAGGACATGATAACGGTCGCCCGACTGCATGATGCGCATGAGCGGCTTGGTGTGGAAACTCTCGGCCACGATGGCCAGTTCCCGCACCGAGCGCTGCAGGCGATAGACCTTGAACAGGCCGGGCGCGCCAAAGACGGCCAGCCCGTCCTGCGCGTGGTTCCAGAATTCGGTGTCTTCGGCAAGGTCGTGAAACGGCGCCAGCAGCGGCGCGATTTCCCTTTTGGGATATTTCTGCTGCAGGGATGCCTCAAGCTCCCTGACCAGGTTCCGGAACCGGATCCGGTCCTGCTGCCTGTCGGGATTGGTGCGGTGGGTCGGCTGGTAAAGCGACAGGCAGGGCGGTTCACGTTCGGCAAGCAATGTCGGATAATCGCGTGCAAGCGCATCCATGATGGACTCCTTATGTTCAGGCTCGTCGCCGGCGGACTGTCCTGCCGCAGCGTTGAAAGAGCCGGACGCCTCGTCCCCCGTTTTCCGGATCCGGTTGCGGATTTCGCATTCCGTTCTCCTGCGGCGGCCCCTGCCTGCGGATGACAGATCCGGGCCACGCACCGCCGGCACCGGTGTTGCNNCAAGTCTACCTCGTGGCAGCCGGATGGCCAGCAGAATGCCGGGTTTGTTGGCCCGGACCGGGGCGGACGTGACATAATGCCCGCGGCGGGGACGGGCAGAGACCGCCCGCTGATTCCAACCGGCGGTTTCGGCGTTGGTTCCATCGCGGACCCCGGGCCAACCGGTTCCGCCCCCCCGCCCCGCCCGCGGCACTCCGGTCTTCACCTTTCACCGGGAACCGCGCAGCGTGAACGCCGGGGCTGTCCGCGCGGTGCCGAATCGCCGATGCTCCGCCCGCGCGCCCTTTTTGATCGGCACGATCAGGGCACAGGTTTCCAGGACAGGACAAGGCCAGGATCAATGAAAATCGCCACCACCATCGCCACCCCCCATGCCAGCCGGTATCTGCAGCAACTCTGCAAGCATTTCGGGCACAAGATCGAAACCCGCTATGACGCGCACAGCGGCACCTGCCGCTTCCCGCACAGCACCGTCGAACTGAACGCCCATGACGGCGGGCTCGATATTTCCGTCACCGCGGCGGATGAGGACGGGCTTTCCAGCGGGTGCCGGGTGGTCTGGTCGCATCTTGCGCGCTTTGCGTTCCGCGAGGATCTGCCCGAACCGCACTGGACCCCGCCCGCCGCCTGACCGGCCCCGCCGGCGGGAAAAGGCCGGGCCTCAGGTCCGCGGCCGGTCCTCGTCGGGGCTGGACAGGCGGCGCAGGTCGGCCCGGAGGGCGGCAGCGTCGGTGCCGGGCAGAAGCCGGTCGATCCCGTCATGGGTCGCGCGCCAGACCGGCACGGCCGCCACCAGCAGATCGCGCCCGGCATCGGTCAGGCGCAGGCGGCGGCTGCGACGGTCGCGCGCGTCCGGGATGATCTCCAGCAGGCCGCGCCGCGCCAGCGGTTTGGTGTTGGCGGTCAGCGTGGTGCGGTCCATCGCCAGAAAGGCCGCGAGGTCGCTGATTCGGGGCGGCTCGGGCCGGTTCAGCGACATCAGCAGCGAATACTGGCCGTTGTTCAGCCCGAGCGGACGCAGGGCCTCGTCGAAGCGGCGCGCGATGGCACGCGCAGCCCGTTGAAGATGCAGGCAAAGGCAGCGGTCGCGGACCTCGAGCGTCGTCTGTATCGGCAAATCATGGCGCATGGCCGCTAGTTACGTTGACATCAACCTAAAGGTCAAGCAACCTTCTGCGGGCAAGCGTATCGCGACGCGATCCGATGCGCACCGGACACGAACCGCAGGAGGAAATGATGCCCACCTCGATGAGCAAGGCGGCCGCGAAGGCGGCCGAAACCGGGATCAGCCCGTTGTCACCCTATCTGATCTGCGACGGCGCGGCGGAAGCCATCGACTTCTACAAGGCCGCCTTCGGCGCCGAAGAGATGTTCCGCCTGCCCGGACCGGACGGCCGGATCCTGCATGCCTGCCTCAGCATCAACGGCGCTTCGGTGATGCTGAACGACGAATTCCCCGAGGCCGGGGTCGCCGGTCCCAACCGGCTTGGCGGTTCGCCCGTGTCGATGAACCTGATCGTGGACGATGCCGACGCATGGGCGGCGCGGGCCGAAAAAGCCGGTGCCGTGGTCGTCATGCCGGTCGAGGAACAGTTCTGGGGCGACCGTTTCGGCATGGTGCGGGATCCCTTCGGTCATGCCTGGTCGCTGGCCACACCGGTGCGCAAGGTCGGCATGGACGAACTGAACCGGGCCGCGCAGGAGGTGGATATGACCTGCGGAGAATCCGCACAGCCGGGAGGTGCTTAAAATGGCTTACATACAGGGATTCCTGCTGGCCGTCCCGGCAGAGAACAAGGCCGCCTACAGGCAGATGGCCGAGGATTCGTGGGCGATCTTCCAGCGCCATGGCTGCCTTGCCATGCGCGAATGCTGGGGGGTGGACACGCCCGAGGGGAAGGAGACCTCCTTTCCCATGGCCGTGAAGCGCAAGGACGGCGAAGCCGTGGTGTTTGCATGGCTGGAATGGCCCGACCGCGCCACCTGCGACCGCGCCGCCGAGGCGATGCAGACCGATCCGGCCATGCAGGACATGCCCGGAATGCCCTTTGACGGAATGCGCATGATGTGGGGCGGATTCGAGGAACTGGTCCGGCGCGGCGGGGAGTGAGCGCCGAGAGCCCGGGCACATCCGGGCCGGGGCCGGTTCCCGGTCCATCAACCCGAAAGGACATCGCGATGACGCGCAACAGGATCTGCATCTGGTACGACAAGGAGGCCGAGGCGGCGGCGCGGTTCTACGCCGCGACCTTTCCCGACAGCCGCGTGACGGCCGTCATCCGCGCCCCGGCGGATTATCCCTCCGGCCGGGCCGGTGACGTTCTGGTGGTCGAATTCACCGTCGCCGGCATCCCCTGCATGGGTCTCAACGGCGGGCCGGGGGTGACGCACGGCCTTGCCTTTTCGTTCCAGATCGAGACCGGCGACCAGGCCGAAACCGATCGTTACTGGGAGGCGATCACCGGCAATGGCGGTGAGGAAAACGAATGCGGCTGGTGCCGGGACCGCTGGGGCGTCAACTGGCAGATCACCCCGCGCGTGCTGAACGAGGCCCTCTCGAACGGCGGAGACGCGGCAAGGCGCGCCTTTACCGCAATGATGACGATGCGCAAGATCGACATCAAGGCGATCGAAGCCGCCCTTCGCGACGGCACCTGACACCGGCTTGGCTTGACGCGGGCGATCCCGGCCCGCCCCGGGGAGCGAACCCGCACGTTGGACCGTTTTTTCACGAGAGTTGCCAAACGAAAGGTGCGGCCCTAGCCTGCGCCGGGCGCCCAGTCCCGGGCCCTTTCGATCCGAGCGCCATGTCCCGCCAGTCCGACCTGCACCAGTTCACCCGCACCGCCCTGGCCGATGGCCATCCGGCCGAGGACATCGCCGCGGCGCTGGCCGCCACCGGCTGGAGCGCGGGCGAGATCCGCGATGCGCTCGGCGCCTGGGACATCCGCCCCGGATTGCCGCCGGTCCCGCGGCGGGAACGCACCGCGCTGACCGCGGGACTCGCGCTGGTCGAGGGGCTGCAGCTTGTCGCGCTCGGCATGGTGGTCGGGCATCTCGTGCAACTGCTGCTGACGCTCACGGACATCTTCCTGCCCGCCGCCCAACCGCTGTCGGACTGGCAATTGTCCTCGATGCGCTGGCCGGTCGCGGCGCTGATCGTGTTCCTGCCGCTCTGGCTCTGGTCCGGGTGGCGCACGCGGCCCGCGAAGGAACAGCGCCGCCCTGCCCTGTCGGTGTGGACCGGGCACCTGACGGTGTTTTTCGCCGCGCTCACGCTTCTGGGTGATGCCCTTGCGATCATATACCGCTTTCTTGCCGGCGACATGACGGCGGCTTTCGTGGTCAAGGCGGCAGCGGTGGCGCTGGTCGCCGCGCTCGTCATCCTCGCCATGCAGGAGCGGCGCCATGACTGACCCGGCCCGGCTTGCACTTGGCGGGCGTCTCGGCCTCGCTGTCCTTTCGGCGGGCGCGGTCGCGCTCGCGCTCTGGAGCATGGGAGGGCCGCGCACCGGCCAGGCCGAGGCCCGCGACAACGCCCGCATGGAGGATCTGCAGCGCCTCGCGGGCTTCGTGGGCTGCGTGGCCAATGCCGACGAGGGCGCCCTGCCCGAAACCCTCGCACCCGACAGCCGCTGCATGAGCGCGCCGCCCCTGACGGACCGTTTCGACGGCACCCCGTATCGCTACGAGGTGACATCCCCGCGGGGATTCAGCCTTTGCGCCGGGTTCGAGCGGGTCGAGGCGCTTCGCACCTACGGCAACACGGGCCGCATGTTCGACCCCGACACCGGCTGTCTGAACGTGACGATCGAGGCCTATCAGCGCGGCGAATGACCGGCGGCGGCAGGCCCGGCGTGCCCATGTGGCGCATGGCGTGATGGCCGGGCACCGGCGCAGCGCCCGGGACCATCACGAACAGCGGCCGCGCGTCACACCACATTGCGGCAAGCCCCCCGTCCGTCGCGTGACGCCGCCCGGACCGCGGAACACGGGCCGGGCGGTTTCCGTTCCGGCGCAACCGCGCGCCGGTGCGGCAAGGTTATTCGGGCATCACCCCGGCGCGGGGGATGGAGGCGGCTTCGGGTTCCTCGGGGCCGCCCGGGTAGAATTCAGAGGCCGGATGCTCCTGCATGAAATCGCGGATGATCTGCCCCGGGTTGCGGAAGGGGCGATCCTCCGGGGGCATGTCCCAGGGGATCTCCTCGCGCAGGGCCGCATGGGCCCGGGTCGGCGCCTCGCCGAACTCGCGGGCCGGATCCTGCAGCCGGCGGATGTCCATCCAGTAGGAGGCGGTCATCAGATCCTGCGCCACCAGATGCGACAGCACGTCGATCGCCTGGCGCGCCACCTGCCCCTTGATGCGGGTCTGCGCCTCGAGATCCTCGACCGTCGCGATGATGGCCTGCCCGTTCGGCGTGACCGGCGTGCCGAGCCGGGCCAGATCCTGCCACAGATCGGTCGGCAGATAACCGCCATGGGCAACCGGGTGCCGGTCAGCCGTTTCCGGGTCGATCACGTCCTGCGGGCGAACGATGGTGAAGAACGGATTGGTGAACCGCTCGATCCGCTGCGCCACGGCCACGCCCATGTTGCTCAACGCGATGGTGAAGGATTCGATTTCATTGGCGATCGGGTAGGGATCCCAGTTCGCGTTGGAAAAGATGAAGCCGGACTTGCCGTCGCTGAGCGGCCCGCCCTCGACATAGTAGCGCTTGAAATGCGGGGTGGAGAGCTCCCATGAACTGTCGGGCGTGATCCCGGGCACGACGGCGGGGTTGTGGTCCGAGGAATTGATCGAGATATGCAGCGAATCCCGCAGCACGGCCCATGCCTGCCACGCGGCCCCCTGCCGCTGCGACGAGGCGCGCAGGCTTTCCGGATCCTGAATGATCCGCTCGGGGTCCAGCTCGAACAGGTAGCTGCCGCGCAGCATGTCGAGCACGCGCTCGGCGTCCCAGTTCAGCCAGTCATAGGGCCGCATCGCCTGCACCGGCGCCGAAATCGGCGTGAGGCTCGAGTTCATGCCGTTCAGCGCCATGGCATAGCTGAGATCCGCCCATTCGAGCACCTCGCGCGCCTCTGCAAGCGCGATCGCCACCTGCGCATAGGCATAGGCATTGGTGCTGATCAGCGCCGCCTGGTCGGCGCCCTCGGGCACGAGCGGCTCGATGCCGGCGCGTTCGAGCGCCTCGCGTGCGGGCATGCGCTCGCCCTCGAAATAGGCGTCACCGACCCCGACCATGGTGGCGGCGATGTTGCCCATAGTGGGCAGGTCGCCCTCGCCAAGCGTGCCGCGCGACATCACCACCGGCGTCACCCGGTGATTGAGCATGTCGACCAGAATCCGCACGAGGTCGGGGCTCGCCGCCTCGTAGGTGATCGTGTTGGCGCGGATCGCCATGATGGCGCGGACAAGTTTTTCCTCGTGGATCTCCGGTCCATAGCCGCCCCGCGCGCCGTTGGCGAAGCGGGCATATTGCTGCTTGCGCAGGAACTCCGCGTTTTCGGGGCTGGTCGGATCGCCCTCGAAAATCACCGTCTCGCGGTTCGACCCGGCCCCGCGGTTGAACCAGTAAATCGGCATCCCCTCGGCCGCCCCCTGCAGCAGCAGCCCATAGGCGTCCTTCGCCCGCTGCACCGCCTCGTCGGCAAGCTCGACCCGGGCGCCGTCGCGGGCGATGCGGATGACATCCCCATAGGTCATGTCGCGCCCGGTCAGCGTGATCGTCTCGTCATCCGCGGTGACGGTAATCGGCTCATAAGGCGGAACCGGGTTTACCCCGGCCTGCGCGAGGGGCGCGGCGAACAGGAATGCCGCGGCCAGGGCGGTTTTCCAGCCCATGTGAGGGTTATGAAACATCTCCGGTCTCCTGTGGTCTGCTGTGGAGCGCCCCGGAAAAAGCGCACGGTGCCCGACCGAGACGGGATCAGCATGATCAAGACACGGCTTTCGGTCAATCCTTGCGCAGATGTCCGATGTGACCGAATGGGGCCGCTCGATCATGCGCGGCCTTGTCGCGGCCATGCTGTTTTGTGATCCTGTCACTTTTGACGGCGGCTTATGTGCCAAGGCTCCCATGCGCACCCGCGTCAGCTGCGGCCGATATGACAGCTTGAGGAGACAGCACATTTACAGAGGTCATTTCGACTCCCGGAACACCTGGGGGATGGTCTTGATGACACCCGGATCCTTGAGCCGGTAGCCCGGCACGGTCGAGATCATGTCGTAAAACGCCTGCCCCTGCATGATCTGGAGGATCCGTTTCACCGCGTCGAGCTCCAGGATGTCCTTGTGGCAGACGAAGAAATAATCCTCGGTCAGCAGGCGCACGAAATCGAGGTCGAACTGATGCGCGGCCGCCTCGACCCCAAAGGCTACATCGGCCATCCCCGACGCCACATAGGCAGCAACGGCGGCATGGGTGAACTCGCCATGTTCATAGCCGTTGATGCGTGACGCATCCACGCGGTGCTGCGCCAGAAGCTGGTCGAACAGCAGCCGCGTGCCGGATTCCGTCTCGCGGTTGACGAAACGCACCTTTGGATCCAGCAGCCGTTCGACCGTGGTGATCCCGAGCGGATTGCCCCGCGCCACGATCAGCCCGAGTTCCCGCGTGACCAGCCCGATGACGCGGTGAATGTGCGGCTGCAGCCAGCCCTTGCTGATCGTGATCGCCCGCTTGCGCAATTCGCCCTGCGGCAGATGCATGCCGGCCAGGTCGCAGCCGTCATGAGCAAGCGACACCAGCGAATTCTGGTTCGATACATAGCGGAAATCGACATCGAGATCGGGCTCCCGCGCCAGAAGTTCACGCAGGCGGGGCACCGCGAAGCCGTGGCTGGCATGGACCCGCAGCATCAGGGGCCCGCTCTGCAGCATGTGGTTGATCTCGCTTTCAAGTTCCTGCGACAGGTTCTCCAGCAGCGGTCCAAGCCGGGCATCGAGCCGCTGCCCGGCCCAGACCAGCTTTTCCCCGAAGGGGGTGAGCGTGGTGCCGCTGCCGCGCCGCCGCACCACGAGGGACGTGGCGAAGAATTCCGACCATTTCCGGATGAGGTTCCAGGCGTGGCGATAGGACATGCCGGCCCGGTCAGCGGCGACAGTGATTTTCCCGGTTGCCCTGATCTCTGCCAGAAAGTCGAGCATGACCTGCATCGACTGCGCATCTTCGCCGCGCGTGAAACGCCAGATCGGCTCGATTTCTATTTTTATCATTGCGCGTCCCTACCCTGCCTGCGCCATGCGGCGCAGATGGCTCCACCCGGCCAAGGCCCGGAACTATTATGAACATATGTTCATATTCTTTCAGCCCCGTCCGGCACAAGATTTCATATTCCCATGTTCACACGGGTTATTCATAGTTTATTCGATCACCATGATTGTGGGCAATCATTAAAGATATGATTTCCTATGCATATTAAAGGAGGGTGATATGCTTGATCGAACAACGACGGACACGCATAGACTGCTGATCGACGGCCGCCGGATCACCGCCGGATCGGGGCGCAGTTTCGAGACGCTCAACCCGGCCACGGGCGAGGTTCTGGCGCATGTGGCCGAGGCCGATGCGGGCGATGTCGATGCTGCGGTGCGATCGTCGCGGGCGGCGCTCAATGGCGAATGGGGGCATATGCGGGCCGCCGACCGCGGTGCGCTCCTGCTGCGGCTTGCCGAGCTGATCCGAAGCAATTCTGACGAGCTGACCCGAATCGAAAGCCTCGATTCCGGCAAGCCGGTCTCGGCGATCCGGCGTCAGGATCTGCCGGCAGTGATCGACACGCTGACCTATTACGCCGGCATGGCCGACAAGATAAACGGCCAGGTCATCCCGGCCCGCCCCGATGCGCTGACCTACACCGTGCGCGAGCCGCTGGGCGTCGTCGGCGCCATCGTGCCGTGGAACTTTCCGCTGATGATCGGCATGTGGAAGATCGCGCCCGCACTTGCCTGCGGCTGCACCGTGGTGCTGAAGCCGGCCGAGATCACCCCGCTCAGCGCCCTGATGATCGGCGAACTGGCGCTCGAGGCCGGGATTCCCGCCGGGGTGCTCAACGTGGTTCCGGGTTTCGGCCAGGTGGCCGGGCAGGCCATCGTCGATCACCCGGATGTGGACAAGGTGACCTTTACCGGCTCGCCCCGTGTCGGGCATCAGATCCTGCAGGGTGCCGCCGGCAACTTCAAGCGCGTGACGCTGGAGCTGGGCGGAAAGTCCGCCAACATCATCTTCCCCGATGCGGATATCGACTCGGCGGTGAAGGCGGCGGGCTCGGGCATATTCTTCAACACCGGGCAGGTCTGTTCGGCGGGCTCCCGCATCCTCGTGCATGAAAGCATCCATGATGAAGTGGTCGAGCGCCTCGCCGCGCGCGCCGCTGGCATGCGCATCGGTGATCCGCTGGAAAGCGGCACCAACATGGGCCCGATCGTCTCCGAGGCGCAGATGAACCGCATTCTCGATTACATCGATATCGGCCGCAAAGAGGGCGCCCATATCGTCACCGGCGGCAACCGCATCGGTGACAGGGGCTATTATGTCGAGCCGACCGTGTTTGCCGGCGTGCGCCACGAAATGCGAATCTCGCAGGAAGAAATCTTCGGTCCCGTGGCCGCGGTGATCCCCTTTGCCGACGAAGAAGACGCAATCCGCATCGCCAACGGCACGGCCTACAGCCTCGCCGCCGGCGTCTGGACCAATGACGTGACCCGCGCGCACCGGTTCACCCGTGAACTCAGGGCGGGGACGGTCTGGGTCAATACCTATGGACCGACCGACATCCGCCTGCCCTGGGGCGGAGTGCGCGACTCGGGCTTTGGCCGTGAACATGGCGAAGCCGCCATCGACAACTTCACCGAACCGAAAGTGGTCTGGATCAACACCGGGCGCTGACGCGCGTGGCCGGTCCCGCATTCCTCCCCGCGGGACCGGCCTTCATCTTTCCGTTTCCGTTCCGAGCCTGACCGCATGAATGCGGACCCGACCCGGAAACAGCCGCAAACAAGGAGAAATCCATGCGTATCGCCATCATTGGCCAGCAGGCATTCGGCAAGGCCGTGCTGGAAGCCTTCATCGAACGCGGCGACGAGGTCGCCGGCGTCTTCTGCGCCCCGGAAAAGCCGGGCTCCCGCCCCGATCCGCTGCGTCTTGCGGCCGAGGAACGGGGCCTGAACCTGTTTCAGTTCCCGAATCTCAAGGGTGACGAGGCCGCAGCCGCGCTTGCCGCTCTCGATGCCGATATCGGCGTCATGGCCTATGTGCTGCAGTTCGCGCCGCAATCCTTTGTCAACATCCCGCGCCACGGCATGATCCAGTATCACCCTTCGCTGCTGCCGCTCTACCGCGGGCCAAGCTCGATCAACTGGCCGATCATCAAGGGCGATTCCGAAACCGGCCTGACCATCTTCCGCCCGACCGATGGCCTTGATGAGGGGCCTGTCATCCTGCAGGAAACGGTCCCCGTCGGCCCCGAGGATACGGTCGGATCGGTCTATTTCGATCACCTGTTCCCGCTCGGGGTGCAGGCGATGCTGAAGGCGGCCGACAGCGTGGTGGGCGGGCGCCACAGCGAGACCCCGCAGGACGAGGCCATGGCCTCCTACGAAGGCTGGTGCCGTGACGCGGAATCGCGCATCGACTGGGGCGCCCATATCGACCAGATTCACAATCTGATCCGGGGTTGCGATCCGGCGCCGGGGGCCTGGACCGTCGTCAACGGCATCAAGGTCCACCTGTTCTCGGCCCGCAAGCAGCTGGTTCGCCGCTTTGCCGATGTGCAGGGCAAGCCGGGCGAGATCGTCAGCATCGGGGAGCAGAGCATTCATGTCGCGGCGCAGGGCGGCGTGATCGAGATCTCCAGGGTGCGCACTGCCTCGGGGCACAAGCTCGCCGCAGCCGATTTCGCCTATGCCCACGGGCTGCGGGCAGGCGAGCGCCTCGAATCCTTCACGGCGCCCCGCATCGCCGTCGCAAGCTGACATACGGGCCCCCCGGCTGGCTGCGAAAGGGGGGCCCGTTTTCCGCCGGTCACAGACACCCGGGTAGAGCGTGCTTGCCAGCCAGAGGAACTGCAGTGCCTCTTCCGAGGTTTCCCGGGACCACCAGAACAGGCCGCGGGGATTGGCATATACCCGGCCTTCCCGCACCGCCCTGATGTTGCGCCACTGCGGGTTGTTGCGAATGTCCTCGGCGTCTTCCGAGAAGGATTTTTCCTGTATCCGCCGTATCGGCACCCGCGCGAGCCGCATGTCACGACCTTGTCTTCGTGCCTGATCGCAAAGCCGCGCAAGCGTCGGCGCGGCCGACGGATGTCAGGAGCCTGCTCCTGGATGTCCGGTCAGCAGGATGCGGGAAAGCCGGTGCAGCAGCCCCCCGAAGACGACAAGCCAGGCCGCGAGCGCCACGTGAAAGAACAGGCGCGGTACCGGCTCGAGAAAGCCGAGAGGCATCACCTCGATCATGTGCCAGGTCGCGGTGGAATACATCCCGAGCGGAAAGACAGCACCCCAGTAGAGCGGATCATAGCGCAGCGGAAAGCGGCGGTATCCATGCCGCCACACCCCGAGAAGCAGCAGCATCGGGATCCACCAGGTGCCCGTCGCCCAGTAGAGCACCGTGAACCCCTTGAGAAACGGCAGCATCGAAGTCAGGAACGGGGCATCGGGCGCGTTGCCGATCAATAGCGAACCGGCCAGCGTGGAGATGGCCATCGCGCCCATGTTGATCCAGTAGGGCGGTGCCAGATCGCCCGGCGAGAATTGGAAGAATGCATAACGATAGAAGATCAGCGACATCATCCAGATGTAGAGCATGCCGCCCCACAGCCACATCGAAAGCGCAAGGAGGTTCAGTTCGAGCCGGTGCGGCTGCGCGACCTCGGTGGCGATGAGCGCGCTCGACACGGCGACGGCCTGCGTGGCCACCACCGCAAGAAGCCAGCCGCCGCTTATGCTGCG
>JRYH01016272.1_pt1 | contig 14961 bp, 12 predicted proteins | sample 235351 | NCBI WGS metagenome assembly JRYH01 (sample SAMN03074221, study PRJNA261480) | activated sludge metagenome | biome: Wastewater Treatment Plant; feature: Wastewater; material: Activated sludge; isolation source: activated biomass of a wastewater treatment plant treating wastewater... ... | reverse complement strand
TCCCAGGCCGGCGCGAGCGGCAGCAAATAGCGGCTCTCCCCGCCCGCGGCGCCGCGCACGACGATCTCGGTCAGCAGCTGATCCTTGTCGTCGGGCGGGAATCGCATGGTCATCGACAGCGACACCTGGTCGATGGCGTCGAGCTTGCCCTGGAACCAGCGCATGGTCGCCAGATAGCCCGGCAGGACGTCCTTCTCCAGAACCGCCCGCTCCTTCGCCAGAATCTCGTCGAGGGACTCGCGCAGCACGAAGGTGTGATAGTCGGGCAGGCCCGGTGTGGCGACGCTCCAGGCCGGCGGCTCGACATCGCGACACAGGAGGAAGCAGTAGAACCCGTAAGGCTGCAGCGTCAGCAGATAGGTGAGCTTGCCGATGGTCGGAAAGATCGACCGCCCGGTGAGCTCGACGGGGACGTAGCCGGCGTACTCGGCGAGGTCGAGCTCCACGGCCTGGGCGGTGCGGGAGACCGTCGCGATGCAGAGAATCGTCTCGTCCTCGTACTCCCGCAGATAGGCGAGCACCTTCCGGTTGCCGGGGCGCAGGAAGCGCAGGCTGCCGCGGCCGAACGCCTNNNNTCGGCGCGGGAGAACCCGCCGTTGCGGTCCGGCGACCACTGCATCGGCGTGCGCACGCCGTCCCGGTCGCCGAGATGGATGTTGTCGCCCATGCCGATCTCGTCGCCGTAATAGATCACCGGCGTCCCCGGCAGGGTGAAGAGCAGGCTGTTCATCAGCTCGATGCGGCGCCGGTCCCGCTCCAGGAGAGGCGCCAGCCGGCGCCGGATGCCGAGATTGATGCGCGCGCGCCGCTCCGCCGCGTAGACCTGCCACAGGTAATCCCGCTCGCGGTCGGTCACCATCTCGAGCGTCAGCTCGTCGTGATTGCGCAGGAAGACGGCCCATTGGCAGTTCGGCGGGATGTCCGGCGTCTGCCGCATGATGTCGGTGATCGGGAAGCGATCCTCCTGGGCGATCGCCATGTACATGCGCGGCATCAGCGGAAAGTGGAAGGCCATGTGGCACTCGTCGCCATCGCCGAAATACTGCTGCGCGTCCTCGGGCCACTGGTTCGCCTCCGCGAGCAGCATGCGCCCGGGATAGGCGGCGTCCATCTCGGCGCGGATCCGCTTGAGGATCGCATGGGTCTCCGGGAGGTTCTCGTTCGACGTCCCTTCCCGCTCCACCAGATAGGGCACGGCGTCCAGCCGCAACCCGTCGACGCCCATGCCGAGCCAGAATCGCATGACGCGCAGCACCGCCTCGGTCAGCCTGGGATTGTCGAAGTTCAGATCGGGCTGGTGTGAGTAAAATCTGTGCCAGAAATAGGCCTCCGCGACCGGGTCCCAGGTCCAGTTCGATTTCTCCGTGTCGGAGAAGATGATGCGCGTGCCGGCGTATTTCTTGTCGTCGTCGGACCAGACGTAGTAGTCGCGCGCCACCGTGCCGCGGCGCGCGCGGCGCGCCCGCTGGAACCAGGGGTGCTGGTCCGAGGTGTGGTTGATGACCAGCTCGGTGATGACCCGGAGCCCGCGTTCATGCGCCACTTCGATGAATTGCCGCAGGTCGCGCATCCGGCCGTATTCCGGATGCACGTCGAGATAGTCGCTGATGTCGTAGCCGTCGTCCCGCCGCGGCGACGGATAGAACGGCAGCAGCCACACGGCGGTGGCGCCGAGGCTGACCACGTGGTCGAGCTTGGCGGTCAGGCCTGCGAAATCGCCGACGCCGTCGTTGTTGCTGTCGAAGAACGACTTCACGTGCAGCTGATAGATGACCGCGTCCTTGTACCAGAGCGGGTCGTCGGCCAGGGTCGGCTTGGGGCGGCGCGGCATCCTCACCCCCGGTGCGGCTGCACGCGCCAGATGGCGAAGGGCATCTCGTCGGGATCGAGGCGGAGATGCTGGATCTTGCCGGTCCACACGAAACGGCGATCGGCGAGCAGATCCTCGACGTCGAGCGAACCGTGGTCGGGCAGCCCCCATTCCCAGAGCGGAATCTCGAAGTCGCATTCCTGCACGGCGTGGAAGTCGAGATTGACGGCGACGAGGACGATCTCCTCCCGCGCGGGCGTGCTCTTGCCGTAGTAGAGGATCTGGTCGTTGAAGGCGTTGTAGAAGGCGAGGCCCAGATGGCTGTGCAGGGCGGGGTTGGCCTTGCGGATGCGGTTCAGCCGCGCGATGTCCTCGATGATCGATCCGGGTTGGCTCCAGTCGCGCGGCTTGATTTCGTACTTCTCGGAATTCCAGTACTCCTCCCGGCCGGGGATCGGCTCGGCCTCGAGCAGCTCGAAGCCGCTGTACATGCCCCAGAGCCCCGAGAGCGTGGCGGCCAGGGCGGCGCGGCACAGAAAGCCGCTGCGGCCGGCGGTCTGCAGCGGAATCGGGTTGATGTCCGGCGTGTTCACGAAGAAATGCGGCCGGAAGTACTCCCGAACTTCCGTCGTGGTCAGCTCGGTCAGGTACTCGGTGAGCTCGCGCTTCGTGTTGCGCCAGGTGAAATAGGTGTAGGACTGGGAGAAGCCGATCTGCGCGAGCCGGTACATCCGCTTTGGCCGGGTGAAGGCCTCCGACAGGAAGATGACGTCGGGCCGCGCCCCGCGAATGTCGGCGATCAGCCATTCCCAGAACGGCAGCGGCTTGGTGTGCGGGTTGTCGACCCGGAAGGTGCGCACCCCCTCGCCGATCCAGTAGCGCACCACGTCGCGCAGGGCGATCCAGAGATCCGGCACCGCGTCCTTCGCATAGAAGTCGACGTTGACGATGTCCTCGTATTTCTTCGGCGGGTTCTCGGCGTATTTCAGCGAGCCGTCCGGCCGCCACGCGAACCAGCCGGGATGCTGCTCGAGCCACGGATGGTCGGGCGAGCACTGAATGGCGAAGTCGAGCGCGATCTCCATGCCGTGCCGGTCGGCGGCGCGCACCAGAGCGCGGAAGTCCTCCACGGTGCCGAGCTCCGGATGAATCGCGTCGTGCCCGCCGGCCGCGCCGCCGATCGCATAGGGGCTGCCGGGATCGCCGGGCCGCGCGGTCAGGCTGTTGTTGCGGCCCTTGCGGTTGCGCTCGCCGATCGGATGGATCGGCGTCATGTAGAGCACGTCGAAGCCCATGGCGCGGATCGCGGGCAGCCGCGCGATCACGTCGGAGAAGCGGCCGTGGCGCTTGGGATCGTCGGTCTGAGAGCGCGGGAAGAGCTCGTACCAGCTGGCGAAGCCGGCCGCCGTGCGATCCGCGTCGATGCGCTGCACCTCGCTGCGCAGGGAGAACGGCCGGTCGTCGGCCTGCGCCATCGCCGCCCGGGTCGCGGGATCGAGGAGCAGCGCGACCCGCTCCTCCTGCGGGACGGCCTCGAACTCCTCCAGGATCGCCTCCAGCTCGCCGGCGAGATCGCCCCGCGCGCGGCCGCGCGCCGCCTCGATCATCAGCCGCCCTTCGACGACGTCCTGCGCCATGTCGACGCGGGCTTCGACCTTCTTCGCGAGGTCCTGGGCCAGGCTGCCGTAGCGATCGAGCCAGGCCTCGACGGCGAACTCGTGGCGGCCGAGCCGCTGCAACGGCAGGGTCGCCGCCCAGCGGTCGTTGCCGAGCGCCGTCATGCGCGCCCGGACCCAATGACTGTCGTCGACGGCCCGCCACTGCAGCTCGACGCCGAGGAGGTCGTGCCCGTCGCTGAACACGTCGGCCTCGACCGCCACCGCGTCGCCGACGATGCGCTTCACGGCATAGGCCGGACCGCCGCCGGACGGCGAAACATTCGCGATGACGAGCCGCGGCGCCTTGGCAGCCTGCCGGGCGGTGCGACGGCCCTGTCGGATGAGGACGGGTTTCGCCCGGGGCGCCTGCAGCAGGCGGATTTCGCCCGGCTGCAGCAGAGCGGTGTCTTCCGGCGATGCGTCGTGGTCGAGTCCGACGGGCTCGAACTTCTCGAAATCGGCGCCCATGCCGGGGCCGATGGACCAGTCCTGCAGGCTGCAGGCATGCTCGCGGTCCGGGTTGATCAGGATCAGCATCGCGTCCCGCGCCGTGCGCACATCGGACGAGTCGACGCGCAGCAGGGCCGTCGCGCGCGCGCCGGGCCCGCTCAGGCTGCGCAGCTCGCCGCAGCTTCGCAGCACCGGATGCTTGGCGATCAGCGCGTTCGCTGCGCGCAGGGCGGGCCCGAGGTCGAGGGTCGCATGGCGCATCGCGTGGTCGAACGCCTCCGGCGTCGCGCGGGCCGGGTCGAACCGCTCATGCAGGCCGAATTCGAAGCCCATCGGCACGAGCAGGCCGCATCCGGTGGCAACCGCCAGGCGCAGCATGCCTTCCGCCACCGCGCGCGCGAGCTTGGCGGAGTGGTAGCCGGCGGCCAGCCGCGGTCCGCCCGGCGCCTCCGGCGCGGCGATCGGCGGCGCCATCAGCCGGCAGGCCTCGTATTCCTCGACGAACCAGCTCGCCCGGCAATCCCACCAGGGCAGCGAGGACAGCACGTAGTCGAAGCCGCTGCCCTCGAGCGCCAGCACGCTCCGCCGCGCCATGCCGTAGGTCGACGCGATGAAGCAGGCGTCCGCCCTGACCTGCCGCGACGTCTCGATCAGGCGCCGCCAGACCGCCGGCCCGGCGCGGCCCGGCTCCAGACAGCGGAATCCGGCGACTCCGCCGCGCAGCAGATCGGAAAGCGTGCCTTCCCACCAGGCCGCGAGCGCATCGGCGCAGGCGGGGTCCCCCCAGCGCGCGTTGGCGAGCCCTGAGCCGACGCTCTCGCGCCGCGGATCGATCGGCGCGTCGGAGGTCAGGCGGCGCGTCCGGAAGCAGTCCGGGCGCCCGGCGGCCAGGGGGTGCTCGGCGGCGAGCCGGTCGATCGACAGGTCGAGCAGCAGGGCGAGGCCGCGGCTGCCGCATTCCTCGGCGAGCCAGCCGAGGAAGCGGCCCGTGTCCCAGGCGGTGCCGAGGACCGGATCGAGGGCGCCGTGATCCGCCACATGGCCGGCATGCTCGCCGCCGCCGGGGCGGAACGGAGCCGTCAGGAGAACGCTGTCGAATCCGAGATCGCGGGCGCGGTCCAGATGCGCCGCGAACCGCTCCACCGCGCCCACCTGGCGGTGCGGCATGTAGTAGATCCGCGGAAAGGAGGCCTGGTCGCGGCGCAACGTCCCGCCCCGCACAGTCAGCTGCGACCGGTGAGCCCGGAACGGTCTCTGGCGATGTCATGCGCAGGACGCAGGCGCCGATCGAGAAGACAGGCTTCGGGCGAATGCGTCGTGATCTCGGAGCCGCTTCGGCGAGTCGTCATGCCATCTCCCCTGCCGAGACCATCTGAACGTCCGCCCCGAACCGGCGGTTCCCTTTCGCAGTAGCGGAATCCGCCGGCGCGTTCGGGCCGGGACGAGCCGTGCTTGCCGGCTAGGGCGAGCTGCGCTTGGCGTCGAGCAGGCGGACCGAGCTCGCCTGCGGACCCATCGGTCCTTCCGAGGTGGCGCGCGTCACCTGGACGAGCGTGCCGACCTCGAGCTCCTCGAAGGGGCGGCCCACCACGGCATTGCGGGTGAAGTAGAGATTGGGCCCGTCCTTCACCTCGACGAAGCCGTAATCCTGTTCGGGAAACAGGCGGACGACGAGCGCGGTCTCGCCCGCCGCGTCGTGCTGCTTCACTTCGCCCTGCCGGATGTCGGACAGCTCGTCGAGCTGACGATGCACCGCATCGAAGGCACGCGTGATCACCGCGATCTGGTCGTTCTTCATCTCGCGGCGGTCCTGCTCTTCCTTGCCGACGATCGTGTGGCCCGGAACGTCCACCTCGACGGCGAGGCTGATCGCGTTCTTGCCGCTGCCGGCGCCTCGGTGCGGAATGCTCACCACCACGCGGCAGCCGATGATGTTGGAGTGGAAGCGCTCGAGCCTGTCGACCCGTTCGCGAATCGACCGCTCGAGGAACTCCGAGCTTTCCGTGTCCTTGAACGCGATCTGCAGCGGCTTGTCCATGCTGAGGCTCCAGGTCGGCGAAAACTGATCCTGTAACCCGCCGGTCCGAGCAAACGTTCCGGTTCCGGCCTCAGCGCAGAGACAACAGCTCCCGCAAGGCCAGCGCCAGGAGATCGGTATCGAACGGCTTTTCGATCACCGGCCTGGCGGCCCAGAACTCGGGGATTCCCTTCCGTCCGTATCCGGTAGCGAAAAGGAAGGGAATGGACTCGGCTTCGAGCCGCTCGGCGACCGGAAACGCCAGCTCGCCACCCAGGTTGACGTCGAGCAGCGCGAAGTCGGGCGGCTCGGCGGCGATCCGGTTCAACGCTTCATGTACGCTGCCCGCATGAGCGATCGCGCCATAGCCCAGATCGCGGAGCATGTCCTCGATCAGGAAGGAGATGATGGCTTCGTCCTCGACGACGAGAACCTTGAGCCGGGTACGCTCTCGGTCCAGCTTCGCGGTGGTCATCCGATTCATGCCGGCGTCTATGGACACGAGGCTGTCATCGCACTCGAGGCCGGATCGTTCGCCCCTCATGTCCGGGTGCGCTCGCGGCGTCGGGCCCGAGCCGGGCCGGCATCGCGGTATCGATCATGGCGTCTCCTGCTCCCCCGCGGCATTCGCCTGAGGCCGTGATCCGTCGCTCACGCCCTTGGCCGCCCGCCTTCCGCGAGCACCGACTACGACTTGGCTCTAAACGCAGACCGGGAAGGCTTTGATCCGTCTGTACATTGAAAAGAGTTACCACCGGCCCCCGCCGGCTGGGGAGCTCAGCGCGATTTCCGAAAGGTGAGGTTGAGACGCCGCCGGCCGGTGGCCGGATGCGCGCCGTCCTTGAGCGCCAGCACGCCGTGATAGGCGAGCCGGGACGGACCGCCCCAGACCACCACGTCCCCATGGCGCAGATGAAGCCGTGCAGGCGGATCGTTGCGGCGGATTCCACCGAACTGGAAGGTTGCCGGCAGCCCGAGCGACACCGATACGATGGGGCTGTCCCGATCCCGCTCGTCGCGATCCTGATGGAGCGAAAGACGCGTCCCGGGCTCGTACCGGTTGATCAGGCACGAATCCGGATCGAACGCGGGATAGCCAGCTTCCTCTGCCGCCCTGACGGCCAGTTGCCGGAAGATACCCGGCATCGGCGGCCAAGGGGCGCCGCTCTCCGGGTCGCACGGGACGTAGCGATAGCCGCGCCGGTCGGTGACCCACCCGGCCCTGCCGCAATTGGTCATGGCCACGGACATGCGAAAGCCGCCCGGGGTGACCATGTGCCGGAACGGCGCCGCTTCGGCGATCTCGTCGATCAGCCGGAGCAGCGTCTCGGCCACCGGCAGGGCCCGGCCGCGCAGCAGCACGGCCCCGGGCGCGAAATGCTGCCGCGCCGCGGTCTCCCCTTCCAGCTTCTCCAGCAGGTCCGACGCCCCGGTCATCGCGGCTTCCCGTCGAGGCGCTCGATCAGCGCCATGGCCGCGGCCGGGGCCTTCGGCTTGAAGCCGTTGATCATGTAGACGAAGACGTCGCGGGATTTGGGGGGCCGCTTCTGCGGCCCCGCGACGCGATCGAGGTCCTCGGGCTCGCCGCCTTCGGCCCAGATTCGCGCCCGCTCCGCCCAGCGCTCGAGCGCCGCAGCGGAATAGCCGGTCGGCACGTCCTCGGCCGAGCGCTGCAGCCGGGCGTAGACGAAGGGGGCGGTCACGTCGGCGATCTGGGGAAACTCCTCCTTGTCGGTGAGGACCACGGCGACGCCATGGGCGCGCAGCAGCTCCGCGAATTCCGGGACGCGGAAGCTTTCGTGACGGACTTCCACCACGTGCCGGATGGCGCGGCCCTCGACGCTCGCCGGCAGAAGCTTCAGGAAGGCCTCGAAGTCGTCCGCGTCGAACCGCTTGGTCGGCAGGAACTGCCAGTTGACCGGGCCGAGCTTGTCGCCAAGCTCCAGGACCCCGCTGGCGAAGAAGCGCTCGATCGAGCCGCCCGCCTCCGCCAGGGAGCGCCGGTTCGTGGCGAAACGCGGCCCCTTCACCGAGAACACGAAGCCGTCCGGGGTCTCCTCGCGCCAGCGGGCGAAGCTCTCCGGCTTCTGGCTGCCGTAATACGTGCCGTTGATCTCGATCGAGGTCAGCCGGCGGCTCGCATATTCGAGCTCGCGCTTCTGCGGCAGGTCGTCCGGATAGAAGCTGCCGCGCCAGGGCTCGAACACCCAGCCGCCGATGCCGACCCGGATCTTCGCTGCTGACTTTGCCGGCATGGAAGCGCTCCGCTGAGGACGGCGTGGCGCCGCCCGGGTCTGAGCTATCGGCAGATCGGCCTCCTTTGCAAGCCCGTCCTCGCCGCTTTCAATAGATCGGATGGCGCCGGCAGAGCGCCAAGACCTCGTCCCGGACCGCGGCGATCGTCCCGCGGTCGGACGGGTCCCGCAGCACCCGGTCGATCCAGCTTCCGATGCTCCGGAACTCCGCCGTGCCGAAGCCGCGCGCCGTGCCCGCATTGGCCGAAAGGCGCAGGCCGGACGGCGCTTCGGGCGGGCGCGGATCGAAGGGAATCTGGTTCTTGTTGACGGCGAGCCCGGCCTGCTCGAGGGCCTTGGCCGCCACATCGCCGCCGACGCCCCGGCTGGCCAGGTCGACGAGCATCAGCCCGGTGTCGGTGCCGCCGGAGACGATGCGCAGCCCCGCCTCCGCGAGTTGGGCGGCGAGGGCGCGGGCATTGTCGAGGACCGCCTGGTTGTAGAGCTTGAACTCCGGCCCGAGCGCCTCGCCGAGACAGGCGGCCTTGCCGGCCACGATATGCAGCATCACCGAGCCCTGCACGCCGGGGAAGATGCCGTAATTGATCTTGCTGCTCAGCGCCTCGTCGTTCCAGAGCACCAGCCCGCCGCGCGCGCCGCGCAACGATTTGTAGGTCGTGGTGGTGACCACATGGGCGTGCGGGAACGGGTTCGCATAGCGCCCGGCGGCGACCAGCCCCGCGAAATGCGCCATGTCGACCATGAGCCGGGCGCCGACCTCGTCGGCGATCTGCCGGAGCGCCTCGAACTCGATGGCGCGCGGATAGGCCGATCCGCCGGCGACGATCAGCCTGGGCCCGCTCGCCTTCGCCTTGTCCCGGACCTCGTCGAGGTCGATCCGCTCGGTCGTCCGGCTGACGCCATAGGACACGATGCGATAGTCGCGACCGGTGAGCGTCGCCGGATGGCCGTGGCTGATATGGCCGCCGGCCGCGATGTCCATCGACAGGATGGTGTCGCCCAGCCGCAGCAGGCCCAGGAATACGCCGGCGTTCGCGTTCGATCCGGAATGCGGCTGCGCGTTCGCGAAACGGCAGCCGAACAGCCGGCAGGCGCGCTGGATGGCCAGGGATTCGATCTCGTCCGCGAACTCCGCCCCGCCGTAGTAGCGCTTGTACGGCAGGCCCTCGACGGTCTTGTTGGTGAGAACCGAACCCTGCGCTTCCAGCACCAGGCGGGAGACGATGTTCTCGGACGCGATGAGCTCGATGCCGTCCCGCTGCCGCGCGAGCTCTCCACGGATGGCGCGCGCGAGCTCCGGATCCGCATCGAGACCGGAGGTGAAATAGCCTTCCCGGAGATGGGACATGGGGAACCTCCCTCCTGACGTCCCTGCTTGTCGCCGATCCGGACGAGTCGGCGCAATGGGCGGGGAGCGACCCTCGGACCGTTCCCCACGCCGTCATCCCGCCGTCGTCCGTTCGATCACTTCCGTCTCCACGACGTCGGCGGGCTCGTACATCCAGCGCGCCAGGGCCCCGGCGACGACGGCGCCGATCAGCGGCGCTGCCCAGAACAGCCAGAGCTGGGCAATGTACTCGCCCCCGGCGAACAGGGCGGGTCCCGTGCTGCGGGCCGGGTTGACCGACGTGTTGGTGACCGGGATCGAGATCAGGTGGATCAATGTCAGGGCGAAACCGATCGGGATCCCGGCGAAGCCGACGGCGGCGCCCTTCGAGGTGGTGCCGATGATGATGAACACGAAGAAGAAGGTGAGCAGGACCTCGGCCGTGAGGCAGGCGAACAGACTGTACTTTCCAGGGCTGAGGTCGCCATAGCCGTTCGCCGCGAAGCCGCCGGGGGTCCAGCCGGCCTGACCGGAGGCGATCACCCAGAGCGCCGCGGCCGCCGCGATGGCGCCGATCACCTGGGCGGCGATATAGGGCAGGACGTGGTGGTCGGCGCAGCGTCCGGCCGACCAGAGCCCCACGGTGACCGCGGGATTGAAATGGCCGCCGGAGATATGTCCGACGGCGTAGGCCATCGTGAGAACCGTCAGGCCGAAGGCGAGCGCCACACCGGCGAAACCGATGCCGAGGCCCGGGAAAGCGGCGGCCAGCACGGCAGCCCCGCATCCGCCGAAGGTCAGCCAGAACGTGCCGAAGAGCTCTGCAGCTACCCGCCGAAGCGTGTCCCTGGACATGGTATCGGCTCCTTGCGAAGTTGCACCAGGAAACCCTACGCCCGCTGCGGAAGATCGGACAATCCGGTGATGGTCCGAGCCTTTCGGAACTTCCCCTCTCACGGCCTGTTTCCGTCTATGCGTCACGACCAGGAGGCAGCCATGGGCAAGAAGCCGGACGACACCACGCCGATCGGCGAAGGCGATTACGAATCGGCGCGCAAGTACCAGAAGCAGCAGCACCAGTTCGCCAAGCAGGGACCGGTGAAGGAGAAGGCGCGCGAAGCCGCCGATGCGCTCGACTCGCCGGAGGGAAAGGACCTCGAACGCGCGCGGCGGGACTCGGCGAAGGGGAAGAGCTGACATCACCTTCCTGCGGCGGCCCGCGTCCGCTTGGCCCGGGCATCTCGCGGGCCGAGCGGGGGCGGCATCGCATGCGCACGGACCGACGCCAAGCCAGTGGCCTTCCCCCGAGAGGAATCCGGCGGCGGATGAGCCGTCGCGGTAGGGGGCCGGGAACATGGCGGCGGCTCAGCCCCGGGTCCGGGGGCCGCCGCTGCGACAGGACGGCCGGTTGACAGGCACTGCCGTACACCGTATTTCGTACACCAGACGCAACCCTGCAGTTGCGGTGTGCGCGCCCTCCGGATCCGGAGGAGGAAGGCTGCGGCCGAGGCCGCGGAACCGGCTCGCCCGTGCAGCGACGCACGCACCCTCCTGTACATCTGCACCGAGCTGGAGGCCCGGGGGTATCTGTCCCCCGCCCTCACCTGGATACGAACGCTCATGGCGATTGGTGGAAAGATTCGTGTTGATCCCGGCACCGGCCCGCGCCGCGCCGCCGAAGGCTCGGGCGGCGGCGAGACTCATGCGCGGCTCAACATCGCGCCGATCCAGGCCAACACCAGCCTGCGCGATCTCGCCTATGACGCGATCAAGAAGGCGATCACCGAGATGGACATCTACGCCCATACCGGCGAGGTCCGTCTCGACGAGCGTCAGCTCTCCGAGGATCNNGCCGCGCCGCGGCATCTTCGTGATCCGCAAGTCGAAGGCGGAGATCATCGAGATGATCACCGCCTGGGCGGCGCTGGAGAGCATGGCGGCCCGGCTCGCGGCGGAGCGCGCCACCAGCAGGGAGCTGCGCGCGCTGCGCAAGATCTTCGAGCAGTTCGAGAACGAATCGCCTTCGGAGCACATGAGCGAGTATTCCGAGGCGAACATCTCGTTCCACCAGACCATCATCAAGCTGAGCGGCTCGCAGCTGATCGCCGAGATGACCGGAAACCTGTTCATCCACATGCGCGCGATCCGCAACGTGTCGCTGCGGCAGGACGAGCGCGCCAAGCGCTCCATCAACGAGCACCAGCAGATCATCGACGCGCTCGAGGCGCGCGACGCCGATCTCGCCGAGCGGCTCTCCCGCGAGCACACGCTGGGCCTCGCCGCCCACGTGGAAAAGCACGGCGTCTTTCCAACCTGACCTCGCGTCGCGGCGCACCCTCCTCCGCCCCATTGCGCCGCGACTGAACGGCCGGAGGCCGTTCGCCACGGCTGTGCAAGCGCTCCGTGCTGGCTCAACGCATCCGGTTCCTGCGCACCAGCTGACGGACTGTCGGCAATGGCTGACGGGTATTCGTGACCCGAGGCCGCCATTCACGGCACGCGTGCCGAGTCTCGAATGCCCATCCGGTTCATTCGGCCCGACAGGAGNNGTGCCGAGTCTCGAAATGGCCGCCCGGTACACTCGAATAAACGGGCGTTCAGTGGAACAAGTGGTCCAGCCTCTTGTTGACTCGACGTCATTGACCGTGACGATGCGGGGACAACTCGATGAATCGCCTGCATTCCTCAGCCCCTGCCGCAATCGCCAGGCATCCGATCCACGCGACGCTCGCTCCGTTTCCGATCGTCTGCTTCACGCTCACGCTCCTGCCCGACATCGCCTATTGGCGGACGTCGAAGCTCGCCGCGCGCGCCGGCGCGGTGGGTTTCCCGTTCCGCCCGGAGGTTCGCGCGCCGAGGCCGGCCTGGCCCCCATGGCCGCAGGTTGCGGGGCAGTGTTAGAGAATTGCGCTGCGAGGCACGCCCGTTGAGACATTCCTTGGAGATGCGCCATGGCAATCTCGAATGCTGCCGAGATCCTGGTCGAAAGCCTTATCGACTGGGACGTGGACACCGTTTTCGGCATGCCGGGCGACGGCATCAACGGCATCGTCGAGGCTCTGCGGACGCGCCAGGACGAGATCCGGTTCATCCAGGTGCGGCACGAGGAGGCGGCGGCTTTCGCTGCGTGCGCCTACGCAAAATGGACAGGAAGACTCGGTGTCTGCATCGCCACCTCGGGCCCCGGCGGCATTCATCTTCTGAACGGCCTCTACGACGCGAAGCTGGACCGCCAGCCGGTTCTCGCCATCACCGGCCTGCAATTCCACGACCTGCTGCACACCTTCACCCAGCAGGACGTCGAGCTCGACAAGCTCTTCCAGGACGTCGCGGTCTACAACAACCGAGTCATGGGACCGCACCACGTGGAGAACGCTGTGGAGCTCGCCTGCCGCACGGCGCTCGCCTACCGGGGAGTGGCACACGTCACCGTACCGGTCGACGTGCAGTCGCAGCCGGTCGATGCCGGCCGACGTTCTAAGCGCAACGTCCCCGGCCACGTCTCCGATCTCATGGTGCGCTCGGCACAACTGCCGAGCGAGGAGCAGCTTGCGCGCGCGGCCTCTCTGCTGAACGATGGCAGGAAGACGGTCATCCTTGCGGGGCAGGGTGCACTCGGCGCGGGCGACAAGCTCACCGCCGTGGCGGAGCGCCTCGCTGCACCCGTGGTGAAACCCCTGCTCGGCAAGGGGGCGCTACCGGATGACAGTCCCTATTCGACCGGCGGTATCGGGCTGCTGGGCACCAAGCCTTCGCAGGAGGCTCTGGAAACCTGCGACACCCTGCTGATCGCCGGCAGCAGCTTTCCCTACATCGAGTACTACCCCAAGCCGGGTCAGGCCCGGGCCGTCCAGATCGATCTCGATCCGCAGCGGATCGGCCTGCGTTACCCCGTCGAGGCCGGCCTTGTCGGCGATACCGCCAAGGTGCTCGACGCTCTGCTGCCGCGGCTCGCCCACCGGCAGGATCGGACGTTCCTGGAGAAGGCTCAGGCGGCCGTCAAGGACTGGGATGAACTGATGACGGAACGCGGAACCCGGCAGGACAAGCCGATGAAGCCGCAGATCGTGGCTCACGAGCTGAACAAGCTGCTGCGCGACGACGCCATCATCGCCACGGATTCAGGCACCGTCACGACCTGGGCGGCCAGGTACCTCAGGATTCGCGATGGCATGAAGTTCTCCTGCTCGGGCAACCTCGCCACGATGGCCTGCGGGCTTCCGTACGCGATCGCTGCCGCGGCCGCCTTTCCGCACCGGCAGGTGATCTGCTTCATCGGCGACGGCGGCCTGGCGATGCTGCTGGGCGAGCTCGCCACCTGCGTAAAATACGACCTGAACGTGAAGATCGTCGTCATCAAGAACAACTCGCTCGGCCAGATCAAGTGGGAGCAGATGGTCTTCCTCGGCAATCCCGAGTATGTTTGCGATCTTCAGCCGATCGACTTCGCCACCGTGGCGAAAGGCTTCGGCATCAAAGGCTACACCGTCGACGATCCCGCCGACTGCGCCGCCGTACTGCGCGAAGCGCTCGACACGCCCGGTCCTGCTCTGGTCGAGGCCATCGTCGATCCGCACGAACCCCCTATGCCGCCGAAGGTGACCTTGAAGCAGGCGGCGCATTTGGCGGAGTCGCTGGCGCGCGGAACCCCGGCGCGCGGCAAGATCGCGCTCACCATCGCCTCCGACACCGTCCGCGAGCTGGTGTGAGCTGCGATGCCGATGATGCATCCGAGAGCGCCCGTGGAGCAGGTGGCGGCCGCGGTCTTTCGAATCCCCGCGGCACGAGATCGAACGCCTGGCGTTTGATGGTTCTCAGAGCTGCGGATTGTTTCGGGACGCTGCTCCGTTGCTGCGACAAGGGCCGCTCGATGTCGGCCCGATCGACCAGAGCGGCAGTTGGCCGGCGGCGCTATCGACGCGTAGCCGCAGCGCGTCTCGTGCGGTTGCCGCGGTGAGCGCCTTCGTCGGGATCGCAGCAGCCAGCGTCGGCGCGGCCACGCTGTTTCTGGGCTCCCCGGTGGCAGGCGCTTGGTTCGTTCTGCTCGGCGTGCTCGTCTGCTGGCTCGCCCACTCGGCCTATCGCGACGAAGGCGATGACACGCGGACCCCGCATGCAGAATGATCCCTTACGCATAGCTTCCGACTCCGCCGAACAAGAGGGCCCATGAAATGAATCCGCGAGTGATGTCCGCACCACCTGACGCGGCGCATTCCTGCAGATAGGCTCCCCGTCGCGGACAGCTTCTGTCGCATGGCGGAATATCTGATCGTCTTGGCACGTGAACTTTCTTGTCGAGAGCCGGACAGCAGAGGAAGATCCCGGAATTGTCCTCCAACCTCGCAATCCGCCAGACCGCGCGGAGGATGAAGTCCTGACACCGCTCGGTGGAAGACATTCGAGGGCTTGATTGCTGGGATTGTCATCGCTCTCGTGAGCGCAAG
>JRYH01001996.1_pt1 | contig 14975 bp, 17 predicted proteins | sample 235351 | NCBI WGS metagenome assembly JRYH01 (sample SAMN03074221, study PRJNA261480) | activated sludge metagenome | biome: Wastewater Treatment Plant; feature: Wastewater; material: Activated sludge; isolation source: activated biomass of a wastewater treatment plant treating wastewater... ... | reverse complement strand
GCTCATAGAAATTTCTAGGACCTCTCAGAATAGCTCATAGAAATTTCTAGGACCCCTGAAGATCGCTAACAGAAATTCCGAGGGGAAATTCCTCAATGATTTCAACGATCACCACCTGTATATATATATATATATATTATAATATACCTAAGATACCTTAAGGAAAGCCTAAGGCTAGCCTAAGGAAAGCCCGTATCTATCCTATAGCATAGCTTGAGGGTTAGAGTTCCTTAGGTATCTTCTTAAACCTCTTAAAGCTAGCCTAAAGGGGGTTTCTTAAGGGGGGGAGAAACTCTTGTTTCGATAGGCGAAGCTGTGGGAAACAAAAAAAAATAAAGAAAATTACAAAAATATGAAAAAAGTACTTGACAAATACCAACCAATATGGTATAATAACTTTTAGAAAGTCGAGAACTAAGAACGCTCGACTGACCTTCCTGAGGCGAAGCCGTTAGGGCCGAGCGCAGCGAGGTTAAGGAACGACAGCCCGAGAGCTATGAGCACTCGCGAATGGTATGATGGAAAACGAAGACGAAATCAAGATTAACCCCTTCCTTGCGGGGAACGAACGTGACCGTAGCAACCCCTTTGTTGCGGAGGCAAACCCTGACCTCAGCAAAAGGCGTTTCTACAACCAAAATAATCAACTCCTAACCCGAGCTCTCTTCTGGGAAATCGGCTATAGCGAGAATGCCATCTACACCCTGAAGGACTGGGATAGTACGACAACCCAAGGCAAGAGCCTCAAGAGCCTAAAACAACTCTACCTCCAGGAAAACGATCTAACCGAATACGACTTTGCACGTAAACACTTCGTCAGCTGGGACCACTGGCAATCAATCTCCAAGAGTTGGTACCTAAAAGATCACGTAGCCAAGTGGCGAGAGGAACTCGAGATCCGTATCGTCACTGACGCCCTCAAGATGATCCAAGCCGAGGCCATCTCTGAATCCAAGTTTGCCTACAATGCCAACAGGTATCTAGCCGACAAAGGTTGGAAGCCCAAGGAGGAAAAGGTTACCAAGAAAGGGGCTGGTAGACCCTCCAAGGCAAGCATCGCTGAAGAGACCGCACGACTCGTAAGCGAATCACACGATATCGAAAAAGATCTCATCAGACTCGGACTTAAGGTAAATTAACATGCTGAGCCCTAGGGGTTATACGATCGTAGACGGAACCACCTTTGTCGGCTTGTATGCAGCTGACGGAACGACCAACGTCGTAGACTCCTCCGAAGAGGAAGGTTTTGTCGGTCTCTACCATCCTTCAGGTGCATACTGGGTAACCTTCACTGACGACATCGACCATGATTGTCTAGCATCCAACGGATCACTCAATGTCTACGCCGAACCGAATGAAGAATAGTCAAAAGGTAGATCATATCAGGCAAGCTGCCTTAGACGATCTTGAGACCTTCATCCGTTTGGTACACCCCCAGAGGATGCTCGCTAAATGCCACCAAGACCTAATCAGATGGTGGACACGACCAGAGGCTAAATCTCATCAACTCTGTCTCCTCCCTCGAGACCACGGTAAGTCGGCTATGGTGGCTTACCGAGTAGCCTGGGAGATTACTCGTAACCCAGCTATCCGAGTATTATATATCTCGTCTACCTCTAACCTCGCTACGAAACAGCTCAAGTTCATCAAGGATATTCTCACCTCTCCGATCTACCGTAAGTACTGGCCAGAGATGGTCAACGCAGATGAGCAGAAACGAGAGAAATGGACAGAGAAAGAAATCTCGGTTGATCACCCCTACCGCAAAGAACGTATCGTACGCGATCCAACCATCTTTACTGCTGGCCTTACAACTGGTATTGTCGGTCTTCATTGTGACATTGCCGTACTAGACGATGTGGTCGTAGCGGACAACGCTTACACCGATGATGGTCGAGAGAAGGTTGCTACTCAAGCATCATATCTCGCAAGTATCGCAGGAACCGATGCAAGAGTCTGGGTGGTCGGAACCCGCTATCATCCGAAAGACCTTTACAACGATTACCAGAATCAGATTGTAGAAATATACGATGAACTAGGTACTGTCGTTGAATCCTACCATCTCTTCGAGACCATGGAGAGAACAGTAGAAACAGCGGGTGATGGTAGTGGAGAATATCTCTGGCCTCGACAGCAACATTCAGATGGTCATTGGTTTGGATTCAATCAAACGATCCTCGCAACCAAGAGAGCACAGTACAACGACCCCTCTCAGTTCAGAGCTCAGTACTATAACAACCCTAACGACTATGGCTCTGCTACTATCGATCAAGGAATGTTCCAGTATTACGATCGTAAACTACTCGAACAATCTGGTAACCACTGGGTGTACAAAGGCCATCGACTAAATATCTTTGCTGGTGTTGACTTCGCGTATTCGGTTAGCAAGGATGCCGACTACACTGCCATTGTTGTCGTAGGTGTGGACTCCTCCTATAACTTCTTTGTCCTTGATGTCGTTAGATTCAAGACTAACAAAATCTCAGATTACTTCGATCACATCCTTCGTCTCTATTCGAAATGGAATTTCCGTAAGCTCAGAGCTGAGACAACTGCTGCGCAGGCAGTCATCGTCAAAGACTTGAAAGAATCTTACATACGGCCCAATGGTCTTATGCTGGTTGTTGAAGATGTAAGACCTACACGAAAGAAAGAAGAGCGTATTGAAGCTGCTCTTCAACCACGCTATTCTAACCGGCAGATGTGGCACTACCGTGGAGGACACTGTGAACTCTTGGAACAAGAACTCGTTCAACAGAACCCTGCTCATGACGACATCAAGGATTGTCTTGCGTCGGTTATTGAGATTGCGATACCTCCCGCAGCAAGCATGAACTTTCGCGGTCATCAACAATCAGCGTACTCTCAGTATTACAACTCGACTTATGGTGGTATAGGATAACATGGTTCAAGGCGCTAACAAGACACTAGATATCGGCGAGATATTAGTTAAAGACGATATCGCCTGCTACATCGCCGATCGGTGGATGGAATGGGATATGCGTCGACAGAACCGTGTCAACTCCTGGGAAGAAGTTCAGCGGTATATCTTTGCTACTAATACAACGCAGACGTCTAATTCTAAACTTCCTTGGTCGAATAAAACAACTACTCCCAAGCTTACTCAAATCAGAGACAACCTACATGCCAACTATATGGCTGCACAGTTCCCTGACCGTAAGTGGTTAGTCTGGGAAGGCGATAACCTCGAAGATAATAAACTCTCGAAGCGCAGGGCAATCGAAGGCTACATGTGCAATCATGTTGCTGATCGCAATGCCCTCAAGGGTGAGATCGCTAAACTCTACCTCGACTACATCGACTATGGCAATGCTTTCGTCATGCCTGACTGGTACGATGGTCGTCAAGAGCAGGAAGACAACAAGGTAACGACAGGATACGTAGGCCCCGTCGCTAAGCGTATATCTCCTCTCGATATTGTTTTCAATCCTACTGCTCCTGATTTCCAATCTTCCCCTAAGATCATTCGTTCGATCGTAGGCTTGGGTGAAGTCAAGGAGATGCTCGAGCGTTACTCAATCGATGAGGAGACCACTGAAGCCAATCAAGCTCTTTGGGATTACATGAAGGACATCCGAGAGCAGGTTGGTCTCTACCCAGGTAATACGACCACTAAGGACGCTATCTACCAGATTGCTGGTTTCGATACTTACCAAGCATACTTGAATTCAAACTACTGTGAGATCTTGACCTTCTACGGAGACATCTTCGTTCAAGGTGAAAATAAATTCTATCGTAATCATGTCGTTCAGATTGTTGATCGACACAAAGTAATATCGATGAAGCCTAACCCTAGCTTCTTCGGCTATGCTCCGATCTTCCATGCAGGCTGGCGTATGCGTCAGGATAATCTTTGGGCTCAAGGTCCTCTCGATAATCTTGTTGGTATGCAATACCGCATTGATCATCTCGAGAACATGAAGGCAGACGTCTTCGACTTGGTCGCCTATCCTCCTGTTGTCGTCACTGGTTATGTCGAAGATTTCGACTGGGGCCCCTTCGCTCGTATCTATGCAGGAGACGATGGTAAGGTTGACTTACTGTCTCCTGATGTGCAGGCACTCAACGCCGATATGCAGATCGCTCTCCTTGAACAAAAGATGGAGGAGTTTGCGGGCAGCCCCAAAGAAGCCATGGGTTTCCGCACCCCTGGAGAGAAGACTAAATACGAAGTACAGCGTCTCGAGAATGCTGCAGCTCGTATTTTCGAAGCCAAGATTGCTCAGTTCGAACAGAACATTGTCGAGCCCCTAATGACTTCGATGCTCGAGATGGCTAAGCGTAAGATGGATCTCACTACTGTACGTGTGCTCGATGATGAGATGCAGCGCACTACTTTTATGAATCTTACTAGCGAAGATATCACTGGTTCTGGTCGTCTTAGACCTATTGCTTCTCGTCACTTTGCTGAACAAGCCGAACTCGTGCAAAACCTCACTGGCTTCTTCGCTAGCGTACCTGGCTCTGACCCGAGCGTACTGACTCACTTCTCGAGTGTCCAACTCTCAAAGCTTTGGGAGAAGGTGCTCAACATTGAAGACTACAATATCGTTCAACCCTATGTTCGTATAGCTGAGAAGGCAGAAGCTGATCAGCTGATGTCGATCTCACAAGAACAAATTGCCATGGAGACTATGACTCCCGGTGGCCTACAGGAAGGTGACTATGACGCAGACCTCGTTGGACCGACAGCAGAGGAAGCACCAGCGCCAGTCCCGATGGGTATCTAATCTTAAGGATCCCGCCGAGATTGAGGAGTTTGAGAGACTCCTAGCAGCAATGACTAATAACGCAGTGATGCGTAGACTATACGAAATCATAAAGGACGACTTAAAGATCGTTCAAGATAGTGCTCTCAAGAGTGCTAATTACGAAAGCCCATCGTGGGCATATGCTCAGGCCGACAGCATTGGGCATCAACGAGCTCTCAGAAATATCGAGAGATTACTACAGGGACTAATTAAGCAATGACCAGCTTGTTTGAAGATCTCAACTCTACGACCGATGAGCAGGAGATCGCCGCGACTATCGAAGCACTGAAGACCCGCTATGCAAAGGAAGATGGGTCGTTCGATCAGGAGGCCCTCTTGAAGAAGGTGGCCCATGCAGATCGACACATCAAGACTCTTGAGAAAGAGGCTGCAGAGCGTATTCAGAATGCTAAGGTATCGCAAACTCTAGAAGAGATTATCGCGAAGATCGAGGCTAAGAGCAATGCTCGTGTGGACAGCCCACATGAGTCCGAGACTCCGAATCCATCTAGTGAAGGACTGGACTTCGATAAGATTCTGGAACAGCGTTTCCAGAAATACGAAGCACAGAAAACTGCCGAGCGTAATAGGCAGCACGTAACCGATGAACTCAAGAGGATGTGGGGAGACGACTACGTCTCTAAGCTCAGGGCGAAGGCCCACGAGCTCGGAGAGGATGAAGCCTTCCTAGATCAACTTGCTGCTAATCGTCCCCAGACGTTCTTGGCTCTCGTTAAAGAGACTAAGACTCCGGGAGTATACGACACAATCACTCCGCCTATTGGGTCGAGGATTCAGTCGTCCACTAAGGGTAGCATTAAGACTTACAGTGACTTTGAGAAGATCCGTAAAGAGGATCCCAATCGTTACAAGTCTAAGGCTGTCCAAGACGAGCTTTTTCGGTTGACTGCTGAGTATGCCGCTCAAGGCAAATCATTCACTTCAACTTAAGGAGTATTAATTATGGGTGGCATTTCCACTGCCAGTCATGGTGAGCATCTTATCCGTTCGGAGATCTGGAGCCAGCAGCTCAAGGATACCTTCGAAGAGGATCTCATCGGCTGGAAATATATTGACATGATCACGTCGGAGTTCCCCGATGGTGATAAGCTGAACATCCCGAGCATCGGTGCTATGGAGGTTCAGGACTACGCCGAGGGCCATGCAGTTAAGTACACTGCCATGGACACGGGTAACTTTGAGTTCGTTATCACGGAGTACAAGGCTTCGGGCACGTACGTGTATGACAAGTTCAAGCAGGATTCGTTCTATGCTGATCGTGTCATCGCGCAGTTCGTTCCGAAGATGAACCGTGCACTCCAAGAGACGATGGAGATGGACGCTATGCGCGTCGGTCCGGATAATCAGACGGCGTCCGATGGCAACATCATCAACGGTGCTGCTCATCGTCTCGTCGCCTCTGGTACCGGTGAGACCATGTTGCCTAAGGACTTCGCTCGTGCACGCTTCGCGCTGCGCAAGGCCAACGTCCCTATGACGAACCTGGTTGCCATCGTTGATCCGTCGGTTGAGTTCGCTCTCTCGACGATGACGAACCTCACGAACCACATCTCGAACCCGAATTGGGAAGGTGCAATTGGTACGGGTCTCACGACCGGTATGAAGTTCATCACCCGCATCTTCGGTTTCGATGTGTACACGTCTGACTTCCTCAAGATCAACACTGCCTCTGAAACGATCGATCTCGCTTCGGTCGGCGGTCCGTCAGGCACCGTTGCGGCTGGCGTCAACAACCTGTTCTTCTCGGTTGATGCGTCTCCGTTTATCGGCGCTGTTCGTCAGCCCCCGCGCGTTGAGTCCGAGCGTAACAAGGACTTCCAGCGTGACGAGTATGTCGTTACCTGTCGCTATGGTCTTGATCTCTTCCGCCCTGAGGCCCTTGTCGTGATCCTTACGGATACCGATCAGGTCTACTCGGTCTAAGAAAGGAGAACAATACTATGGTATGGATGAATAACGACGGCTTGTACGTCAAGTTCGGCACTGAGAAGGCTCACAGCCTTGTCGATGCCGGCGATCATAAGACCTTCAACGGTGCAGGTGAGTCGGTTATCGAACTCGAGATCGACCTCGCTAAGCTCACGACTGCTGAGCAAATCCTGTCTGACAGCGTTTGGCTTCCGGCTGGTGCCCAGATCCTCTGGGTCAAGTCGGTCTGCGAAGTCGGTGCCGAGACTGGTACTTCTATCGACCTTGGCCTCGTGGAAGAGGATCGTACGGAAGAGGACTATGATGGTCTTCTTGTGGCGTTCCCTGCCTCGGGCTGCTACGACACTGTAGGCGACACGGTCGTGTTCACGGAGACTGCTACCATCCCTGCCTCGCAGACTGGTACCGGTCCTCTGATTGGCACGATCCTGTCTTCTGATCATGAGCGTTATTACTTCTCGGCGTCTTACAACACCGGGTCGGCGTTCACGGCAGGTCGTATCCGTATCACGGTTGGCTATGCGCCGAACGTGCTCGGCAATAACTAATCTCTAAAGGAGTATTCCAACATGGTTGATACTATCGATCTTGGCGGCAATACTCTCGTCGTGAACACGCTCCGTGTCGGTGCAACTGCTCCTGGGCAGGCCGGCACGGAGCTTTCCGGCTCTGAGATTGCTGTTCTTGATGGCGTAACTGCCGGTACGGTTACTGCTTCTAAAGCAGTTGTTGTCGACTCGAGTAAGAACATCGGTGACTTTGGTTCGGTGAAGGCGACGTCCTTCATCATTGAACTGGGTGCTAATGATCTCACTCTTCCGTCAGCTGCTGTTGCTGCTGCGGGTACAGGTGCAGGCTCTGCTGGGCATGCCGATGGTGCTGTTGCTACTCATGTGATCCCGATCACGATTGGTGCAACGACCTACTACATCCCGCTCTGCAATACTAACGCTTAATAGAGGTCCTCAATAGTGGCCAAACTTGTACTATCTGATCTGGTTAATCTTCAGAATGAGAGTTCTGCTGTTAATACGATCAACAATAATAGTGACCTAATTGAGGCCGCTATTGAGGATACCTTGTCTAGATCTGGTACATCTCCTAACGAGATGAATGCTAATCTAGACATGAACTCTAATCGCATTCTCAATCTCCCTCTTCCGAGCGCGGACACTGAGCCCGTTCGTAAGGGGGAGTTTGATGAATGGACTGGTCTAGCTGAAGATCTAGAAGATGCTGTAGCAGCAGCCCAGCTAGCTCAAGCTGCTGCAGAGGCCGCAGAAGCTAACGCTGAGACATCTGAAAGCAACGCGGCTACCTCAGAGTCTAATGCAGCTACTAGTGAAAGTAACGCAGCTACCTCTGAGAGCAATGCTGCTACTAGTGAAAGTAACGCAGCTACCTCAGAGAGCAATGCTGCTACATCTGAGAGCAATGCCTCTACATCAGCGGGCACTGCTACTGCTCAAGCAGGCATAGCGACTACCCAGGCTGGTATCGCCACCACTCAGGCTGGCAATGCCTCTACTTCTGCTACCAATGCTAATAACTCGGCTATCGCTGCTGCTGCCTCGGCGCAGGATGCTGCTGATGCCCTTGATGAATTCGATGATATCTACTTAGGCTCTAAGACCTCAGATCCTACTCTAGATAACGACGGTGATCCACTAGTAACCGGGCAACTCTATTGGAATAGTGTGGCCAGCAATCTACGTATCTATGATGGTGCTAGCTGGAATGTCTATTCTGCTTCTTCAGGCCTCACTGCTGTAGTAGACGATACTAACCCCGCCCTAGGTGGAGACTTAGATCTCAACGGCCATGTTATCACCGGCCTCGAGATCGGGACGAACGTCCAGGCCCAATCCGCCAACCTCGACTCCTGGTCGATGGTGGTGCCGAGTGACTATCTGACGACCACCGCAGCCGCAGCAGCGTACCAGCCGGTAAATAGCACGCTGACCTCGCTCGCCGGCGCATCGGCCAACGGCGTGTCGCTCGTGACGGCCGCCGACTATGCTGCCATGCGGGCGCTGCTGGACCTCGAGGCCGGAACGGATCTGGTAGACGACACGTCTCCTCAGCTCGGCGGAAATCTCGATCTCAACGGGTTCAAAATCATTGGTGACGGAGGGATCGACGCGCGGGGCGATAGCCTACCTTTTGGCCCTATCGTAGCAACAGGATTGGCGAATGAAGACGCGCAAGTTTCGGCTGTTGGTTATACGGTTGGACCCGTCTTCCACGGCTGGCGTGCTAATGGGACGGAGGTGTCTCCGACCTCCGCAAATAAAGGCGACCTGATATTCGGAATTGGTGGGCGTAGCTATGCTGGCTCGTCATGGAGTTCGCATTCTAACGCTGGGTTCCATTTCATTGCCAGCGAGAACCACAGCGGCGCCAATCAGGGCGGCTTTATTAAGGCCCTCGTGACGCCAGACGGCAATGACACGAATGATAGAGTAACACCACTGATCATCACCAGTTCTGGCGTCGTTTGGCTGCCAGATACGGCGTCTGGGACGGCATGGGACCCGACATCCGCTAGTCATGTGCGGCCGCTGGCTCCTGGAAGCAACGTTTCAAGCAGTATGACGATCAGTTCAGCCGATACTGATGCTGGCACCGCGGGGTATGCAGTTGTTGGCTACAACCTACAGTCAGTCGGGTACCGCGGCGCGCTATGTCAAGGGACGCCGGCATCGCCGTCAGCGACTCAATCCGGCAATTTGATGTGTTTCATGGGAGGGCACGGCCACGGGGCATCATCGTGGTCGACCGGCACAAGTTCCCTGGTCGGATTCAGGGCCTCGCAGAATTGGACTGATTCAGCGCAAGGTAGTCAGATCGACTTGGAGACGACGCCGAACGGATCTACGACGCGTGTGGGTCGCGTGCGGGTCACGAACGCCGGTCACCTGGTCCCAATAGTTGATAACTCGTATTCGTGCGGCGAATCAGGCGCTCGTTGGAATGTCGTCTACGCAGCAAGCGGTACGATCAACACATCAGACGCTCGCGATAAAGTTGACGTGGAGGATTTGTCGCTCGGTCTTGATTTTGTTAACTCGCTCCGCCCTATCACGCATAAATGGCGCGTTGGCCACAATGTACCGGTGCCGGATGTCGATTCCTCACCGGACCATGAGGGTAACCTACCGGTGAAGATCGTGGCCGTTCCGGGATCGCGACGCCACGCTGGTCTATTGGCGCAAGATGTTCGAGCGGCGCTCTGCGAACGCGGCATCGATCTCGGTATGTGGACGCTTGATGATGCGACAGATTCTGACAGTCGGCAGGGGTTGCGTTATGATCAGCTTATCCCCGTGCTGATTAAGGCGGTTCAGGAGTTGTCGGCGCGTCTGCAGGAGCTTGATCGCCGGTAAGTCATTTATGGGCTGGCATCCGCCAGTCCCTTTTCAGAAAGCGATGATGCTCCAACCTCTTCGCAACAATATTTTATATTCAACTAAGGATGGACAATGACTAAACCTAGATATTACCAAGAAGCAGAACGTCTCCTCGGTATCAAAGAGATCCCCGGTAAGGCTAAGAATAACCAGGAGATCCTCGATCTATGGGCTGATGCTGAGATTCCTGGAGGAGCTTCGGACGATGAGACCCCTTGGTGCGCTGCATTCGTTAATGGCTGCCTCGTCAGAGGTAACAAAGCAGGTACTAAGTCCGGTCTTGCTCGTAGTTTCATGTGGGATAGTAACAAAGGTAACTTTGACCATCTTAACGAGCCTGAGCTCTACTCTATCGGAGTAATGAAGAGGGGTAACTCTACTTGGGAGGGTCACGTAGGTTTTGTCGCAGACTTCGATAACAAGTATGTATATCTCTTAGGGGGGAACCAAGCAAATGCTGTCAATGTTAGTCGTTATCCTCGGTCTTCTTTTAGCGGCAGTGGCGTTGGCTTCGTAAAGCCTAAGGAAAGCTCTACTGACGTATCTATCTCGGAACTCAAGAAGGACTCTCGAGCCCTTCGCACAGGTTCTTGGTTCCAGAACATACAGCTTGCAGGAGGCGGTGCCCTCATTGCAGCCTATAACTTTGTAGGAGAGATGAAGCAGTTCGTCCAGGATAATACTGGACTAGTAATCCTAGGTGTACTCGCTATCGGTATTGCTGGCCTGAAGACCTACGAATACTTCACTCTCAATGCCTACAAGGATGGTCGTTACCTTCCGGAGGCTCACAAATGATTACAACCTTCCTCGGACTAGTAGGTCTCGGAGGTCTTCTAGCCTGGGTAGGGTTAGCCCCCAAGGTACTGGAGATCCTCCTAGAGCTAGCTAAGGCAGCCATCAAGGGTGTCGTAGCTTATCTATCTCAACTATGGAATGGCCTTAGAACGGCCACATTTGCCCACTGGACGGTTATCTTGACTGCCTTCGTACTGGGGTACCTCTGGACAGGAACCCGCTGTACGGCCTTCTACGGGGCAGCAAATGCATATCCTCAGGCATACTCAGCTCCCTCTGCCAGCGGAGCAACTACAACGACACCTAAGATCTTCGACCAAGGGACAGGGAAAGAGTTCAACTGGACTCCACGAGATATCTTCTGCTACTGGTACGGATGTCTGTAAATGAATTGGGCCCTAGATATTAATACTCTAATGCAAATAGGAACGGTAGCGACTATCGCTGGTATGGGGTGGCAAAGCCTCAAGCAGCTTCGTCGTGACTTGGACAAGCTCGAGAGAGAGGTTATTGACTTCAGAGAGATCAAGGCCGATCTTGCTGTCGTCCGTACGCAGCTCACTTCAATGAGCGCTAGTATCGAGAAGATGGTGGAGAAGCACGTATGAGGTATTCCTTACTAGAGATCGTCCAGGAAATCCTGAGCAGCATGGACTCAGACGAAGTCAATAGTATCTCCGATACAGTTGAGTCGATGCAGGTGGCTACCCTTATCAGGGGTGTCTACTATGATATCGCTACTGATATTGGCCTGCCTGAGCATGAGACTCTCTTTGAGCTCAATGCTTCTGGAGACCCGGCCAAACCTTGCTTGATGACTGTACCTACTAATGTCGTTACTATGCGTAACCTTAAGTACGACAACAAGTTGGATACGGATACGTACTCTGATTGGCAGGAGGTTAAATTCCTCCCCTTTGAAGATTTCTTGAAACGGGTAGAGATCTTCCGTACGTATGATAGTGATGTGGGTGAGCAAACAATCTCCTTCAATGGAGAAAGCTTCCCTATCATGTACAAATCAGACAGTTTCCCTCAGTACTACACGACGGCAGACGACAATCAAATCTTATTCGATAGCTATAACTCAGATGTCGATACAACTCTAGTTAAGAATAAGACTATGTGTATGGGTAACGTGTACCCTACCTTCACTCTAGAAGATGCCTTTGCTCCAGACCTAGATCCTTCGCAGTTCTCTCTTCTACGTAACAAGGCTAAGGTTCGAGCGTTCAATGAACTGAAGCAACAGCCGAATGAAGAGGCAGCTCTCGAAGCAAGACGACAAAAAGTAATAGTTCAAAAGAGAAAGAGAAAGACACCAGATGAAGCAGAAGTCTTCAAAGTCCCTCGGTACGGCCGCTATTAATAGCATGACGGCAGAACAGGCAGCTAATGCCTCAACCAATGTGAAGATCGAGACCAAGAAGATCTACCCCGTATCTAGGAAGAACCCTAAGACCTTGGGTAATGAGAGCGTAAATGATGCCTTCGCTGATCTCGATCTAGAGTTCGAAGAGACCGGACGAGATGTAGATATGGGTCGTCGTATCTACGAGATTGAGGGAATTAAGTATCGTATCCGCCAGTGTAACCCGTACGCACTCTGGGAGGTCGTAGGAGATAAGGGCGGGAATGTCCCCTACGAGGTTTCCGGTAGATTTACCAGCCTCCATGAGCTCGAGACAGCTCTCTCTAGGTTGCAGGCTCATCGTAGTGCTAAAGGATCTATCAATAAGGCTCACCGTCAGAAGCTAGAGGATGCTGGCTTCTTTGATCGTATCGAGGACAACGTAGATGGCTGACATAAGTCACAAGAACATTACAGACCCACAACTCCACGAGCCTAAGGGTATCTCTGCCGCTAATGCAGGAGAGGTATATGTAGCTAACGGCTCTGGCTCAGGATCCTGGTTGCCGCAAGATGAGATCGGAGGAGCAGACATACTCCTCGCTGCAGGAGAAGGACAGGGCCCCCTCACTGGCGGGGCGTCTATTACTCCTAAAAATCTAGGTACGATCTCGACAGGAACAGTCACACCTGATATGGGTGCTCGTGGTGTTCAATACTACACCAATAACGGTGCTCATACTCTTGCCGTTCCTTCCAACGAAGGTACTTGTATTATACAGGTAACTAATGGTGGAGGAGCCGGAGCCATCAGTACATCCGGCTATTCTCGTGTAACCGGTGATGCATTCACCACGACTAACGCGGATAAGTTCCTCCTCTTCGTGTGTCGTATCGGTACGACCTACTGGCTTAACGTGATGGCGGGGCAAGACTAGTGCTACTAAGTCCTGTTGGATTCTTCTACGATAGGAACATCAGTGCTCTCAAACTCGTAGCGTCTAACAGGTCTACGAGTACTTCACTCGTTGCTCCTATGAACATACAAGCAGGAGATCTTCTTCTCTACTATAACCAGACAGAAAATGTGTCTACGGCCGATGCCTCTACACCCTCGGGCTTCACTTCTATTCACGCAGTAGGTCCCTCTTCTTGGGTCGTACAACCTAATCCGGAGGGATACAAATTCAAAGCGAGACTCTCCTATAAGATTGCTGACGGCACTGAAGCAGGCGCTACTATCACTGGAATGGCTATCAACACCTTCCGTAATATACCGGAACAACTGATACTAGTCTACCGCAGCAATCGTCCTATCACCTCGGTATCTCTCGTTAACTGGTCTACTAGTTCATCTTCGAGAACCTTAGCGATCACATCTAGCCATGCTCCTCTTCTTGCTATCGCTTGTTATGCTGCTGATAATGTGATTGATGAATCTAAGATGTCGTTCTCTCCCACACCCACTAACAGTGTAAATGGACTGAATAACTTTTTCAAGTATCGTGCAAAGCTATTCAAAGCAGAGACTGAAGTAGACAACGTCTCTCTTACGTTCACACAGACGGGCTCTGGTGCAGGCGGTAGTGGAGGAGGTACATTAGACAAGACCTTCTTCTCTGGTTATCTAAGAATCTTCGGAGATTAATATGCTATTAACTCCTATAGGATTCTTCTACGGTAGTAGACTCACTCAGTTGACCGTGGTTGATAGGACGTTTATTGCTTCCTACCCAAGTTCCACAGCACCTGTTGATATACAACAAGGAGATCTCCTCGTCTTTATAGACGAAAGAACTACTGCTCTTGACGGAAATAACAGTAGGATACCTTCTGGTTTTGAGCTTGTCTATGCCCGTAGTCAAGCTGTTGGCAACAGCAGTGCCAGTAGCCGGGTCAGAATTTCTCAAAAGATTGCAGCAGGCACTGAAGGAGGCATGACACTTAATGGAATGGATTGGGGTGATAAGACCTGCCTCGTGTTTAGAGGTAATCAAGCAATCAAGACGAGTACCCCCGCCGATTGGGGCGGATCTGGTTCGTCAAGTAGCGGTACATCTAATAGAACGATAACGCCGGCTTCTGGAGAGAATCCTCTTTTGATAATCGGCTTTGCCTGTCGCTACCTAGCATCTGGTTCAGTTTCTGTGTCACCGACACCCACATATAGTTACTCTGAGCATCCCTCGGAATTGATAGGCATAACTGTCCAGCTTAGATCGAGTGAACTTGTGCCTGTGACTACAACAGCAACATCCTCTAGCGGCACATATTCTGGTCGTCACGTCGTTGCCGGTAAACTCTTACTAGGAATCAAATAGATTGCCTCGTACAAAAGCATACACAATAGATAGGACTTTCGTAGCGGGACTCATCACCGATACGACAGCTCTTAACTTTCCTGATAATGCCTGCACGGAGACACTTAACTGTGTCTTTGATCCTTCAGGTAGGATCACCCGTCGGCTAGGCTTCGACTGGGAGAGAGATCACGACACTAAAGCAATCACTCTTGGTAATAGTGTCGTCACCTCATTCTTCTGGAAAGAAGTAGCAGGTAACGGAAATACTAACTTCTATGTCGTGCAGGTGGGGGGTACCCTCCACTTCTACGACACCGAGTCTGGCTCTGTCAGCTTCGGAGAACTCGCTGATACTGTAGATCTAACCGCCCATGCTATCCCGGGTGCTACA
>JRYH01005597.1_pt1 | contig 14981 bp, 19 predicted proteins | sample 235351 | NCBI WGS metagenome assembly JRYH01 (sample SAMN03074221, study PRJNA261480) | activated sludge metagenome | biome: Wastewater Treatment Plant; feature: Wastewater; material: Activated sludge; isolation source: activated biomass of a wastewater treatment plant treating wastewater... ... | reverse complement strand
CCTAAGTGATGTCAGCTGCGAGTGATCATACTATACTTCTTACTGCGTTGTTTTACAATACGTTTTAGGATGACCATGGACAAAATGTTTGGCTATAGACGGGTGACACTACCCAAGCGTAAACGCCAGCCTCCCGGCGGATTTACCGTGGCTAGTTTCAGTACTGTCACCTTTCTTACTTCTTTTAGTATAAAGAATAAGATGTAGAATATAATAAAAACAAGGGCTTGGCCGTAGGAGGGCTGACAGCACTGACATCACTTTCAGAAGTGTCCAGATAGTCGTCAGATAATGTGGATTGTCTGCCCTGCTTGGGCATGATACTGTTCTATAGCGGGAGTTCTTCTTCCTTATCTTTCGTATACACGCAGGTGAAGACTGATGACCGAAGATAATGACGACTCGGACTATGGCAGCAATCCGGCGAAGAAATACGACGACGCCTTCCGGTTGAGGAAGAAACCGCGCTCACTCCTCGCTCGCGGATCTCGTCCCGTAGTCGTGGAATACCAGGATGAGGATGGGAACTGGAGATCCCGGATAAAGATGGAGCGGATAAAGTTTGACGACAAAGCCAAGGGAGTCTTCCTCAATGAATATCGGAAGTGGGGACGTATGGGCGAGTCGGCTGCTGCTGCTGGAGTTTCGACCCAATGCGTTCGCTTCCATATTGACCAAGATGAAGAGTTCGCCCAAGCCTTGATGATGGCAGAGAACGAGTATCAGGACAAGCTGATCGCCCACCATCAGGACCTCGTGTTCAACGGAACGGAGCGCAACTCCTACGACAGGAACGGCAACCTCGTCTCCACCGAGACCATCTATCCAATCCGGCTCATCGAGCTGGAACTCAAGAAGCATGACAAGGGCTACCGAGAGAAGCAAGAACTCGAGGTCAAGCACTCTGGCGGCGTTCTGGTTGCTCCTGCTGAGATGAAGTCCATTGACGACTGGGAAAGCCGTTTCGGTTCGGCGAAGGACATCACTCCGAAGAGCCCGACTGGTGGAGCGGAGCCTGTCCTTCTTGGGCCGATCAGCGACGAGGATGAAGACTCTCCGTTCTGACCGATTTCCAAAATGACCGAGTGAGTCCATCCGATTTGACCGATGAAGATGGTCTCATAACTTTCTTCTCCATAGGCATCTTTATCTTCTTCCTCTTCGATAATCAGATGAGGATGATAAAGAAGAGATCCTCCCAGATAATTATCGAGGATAAAGATGTAGATAAAGATGCGGAAGATGAAGAACGAGGCAGAGCCCAGACAAATTGTGACAACTGAGGGTTGCACTCGCTGTTTCCCCGTGCTAGTGTGAGCGTAGGGCAATGGTGCCCAAGCAACGACAGCACAAAGGTGAAAGAAATGGCTTTCAAGTTTAACTCCCTCTGCAACGGTTTGCCTGACACGAAAGAGGCGCTCCACACTCTGGCATTCTACGCCTATCTCCAGTACCTGCACGACGGCGGCACGGTCACGGTCTGCAAGCCTGCCGTGGCGATCGGCTCCGGCTTCACGCCGAACAAGCATCCCCGCAATCGCATCGTCGGCGCTCAGTCACCGCTCACGGTTTAAACAAGCGCCGACAGCGGCTGGTTCTTCCCGACCCGAGGACCAGCCGCTCCTTCTCCTTGGGTCAACCTCCTCAGGTTCTTCATGGACTACGCATCTCTCTTCATCATCTCTCTTCATCATCTTCCTAATCTTCATCTTCGCTCTGTCGTCTTGACCGACCGAGCGAGTGAGTGACTGATTTCAAAATTGACCGACAGACTTTATCCGAGATAACTGAGGATGAGGATAATCCTGGATAAGATGGAGATAAATTAGATGTAGATAAAGAAGACGATAAAAGTAGTAGTTCTTTACGAAGACAAATTGTTGTTTTCTGCACATGCTGGCCGTGCTTATATAAAGCATAACGCAACCCAAACCAAAGGTGGAACAAATGGCAACGCAGCGCATGTCCGGAATTGAGGAGCTTTTTGTCAAGGCTCCGAACCGCAACTTCAACGAAGCCGAACTCGGCATCATCCGCAAACACAAGGACTTCAGCAAGGCCATTTCCAGCGGCTGGTGCTTCCTTGAAGACGATAGGCTGGAAAGTCAGCTCGGCGACAAAGTGGAATGCGTTCTCGGCCTCTACGTTATCACGTGGGCCGATGATTTGGCCGAGGAATATGGCGACTTCATTGCCTTCAACCAACTTCGTGCCGCTCTGGACCTGTTCTTCAACCACAAGTAATGGAGGAGGGCGTTAATTCGCCCTTTTCCAATCTCGTATTGTGTCTTCATCCTTTAAATCTTTAACATCTTCTTCTGACCGAGTTCTTCAAAATGACCGAGTGTCTTCATCGGAATCTTCTTCTGACCGAGTGTCTTCATCGGAATCTTCTTCTTCCGGCGGCTCTTCCTCAAAGTCGGTCTCCAGGCTCAGCCATGCCGCAGCGCAGCAAGCCATGCCGCAGTGCAGCACAACTTTTTTAAAATAAATTCTGCATTGCCTTATTTTTGCCACAATTGGCCCCTACATTGTAACCATAGGCAGCGCGGCAATAGTGCCGCCCCTAGCAAAGCAAAGGTTAACAAATGGCTACCACTAAAACCGCCCCAGCCCCGCAAGCCACCAATAAAACCGCCCCCGCCGCCAAGCCGGTGCAAACACAAGCCCCAACCCCGCAAGCCCCCCTTTACGTTATGGGGCCGTGGCCGGTCAAGGCGCAGGGGGGCAACAGCATCCGCGCGTACTGCTACAGCGTGGCCAAGGCGCTTACCAAGGCGCACCCCAACGGCTTTACCGCAGCGCAGTACGCCAGCGCCCTTGCCGCCAGCGCCAGCGGCAGCACCTACAAACAGCCCAGCGCGGGGTGGGGTACTCCGGCCAAGCCCAATGGCAACGCCCACAGCCATGCCAACTGGTTTGCCCACCCCAAACAGGGCTGGCTGGCACCGGCCTTGGCTGGCAAGTAACACCACAGGGCAGGGCCAAGCGCCCTGCCCACCCCCACCCCATATAAAGGTTTACAAAAATGCTTATGTTTTTTGCCCCAGCCCTGCTGGCCTATGTTGCGGTTTGCCTTGTGCTGCTGCTGGCGCTGGTGCGCAGCTAGGCCACCCCACCCCACCCCTAGGCCGCGTCGGCTCCCCGCCGCGCGGCAGGCCGCACTCCACCCACCCCACTTGTCGACCTACTTTCACCTTTCAGCATCCAAAAAATAAAAGAAGAAAAGACGATAAATAGCAGTTGTCTTTTTGCCTTCGTGACCTTATGCTGGTAAATAAGCAATCGAAGGGCTACCCAGATGACAAAACGTCCATCGAAATATCGTCGCTGCAAGAAATGCAAGGAACTCGTAAGAGATCCTGATAATTGTGAGAACTGCGCAAATCGCAATCCGTTATCCATAACAAGATCCTCTGTGTTTACAGGAAAACGCGGAAAACCAAATCTCGATAGACAAGAAGGTACATATGACGAATGACAGTCTACGTCGATAGTGCTTTCCATCCGTATGGCAGGATGATAATGTGCCATATGTTTGCAGACAGCCGTCAAGAGCTTCTCGCGATGGCTGTCTCAATTGGTGTCAACACCAAATGGATCCAGAAAAGAGGCACAGTCTATGAGCACTTCGACATCTCCAAAGGGAGACGAGATCGAGCCTTGGCGCGAGGAGCCGTTGAAATCACAAGGAAAGAGGTTGGTCTCCTCCTCAGAGCTCGCCGCGAAACTCCAAGTGCAGTTCTCCGAGAACATGGACCACGAAGCGGTTCTTTTCGAGTACTACAAAATGAAGGGAATGAAGTCCCTTCATTTCTGCCCAGACTGGGACTACATGGCGATACACGCTAATTCACCTGAATTTGCGTGTTGCACTTGCGATAAGGCCGAGCTACGCTGAACAGCATCTGATCTTTTCGCGATATCTGCCACGCGCCAGTGTCATTTGGGACCGATGATATGAACCGACCCGAGCAACCTCCACAGACAATCGAAGTTGGTGACGAATACTCCTATGACGTTGACGTCATGCTCAACGGAGAACTAGCGACCCATATGAATTGGATCAAGGTGTCTCCGACGAAAGGAACTCGTCGCACAGACAAGATCGTTAACAACGATTTTGAGACAGAAGAAGTCACAGTCGAATTCAAGGTGTTCTTGATATGAAACTCACTCTTATCCTGCTTCCGATCGGAGCTATTAACGACTGGCTCAAGAAGAATNNAAGAATGAGTTCCGAATCAAGTCGTTCCAGAAAGGGACACAGAAGGGCGAGTTCACGAATGGTGATCGTTTCAGGGTCACCATTCCTGACAACAATCGCGACTGGTTGGACAACCTGCGCGGCCTCTACATCGGGAAGATCGAGAAGGACCGCGACGTCATCATCTCGCCTGATCAGTACTCGTCCCTGCAAGCGATGATGAACCGTGGCTGATATGCAGACTTTTGATCAACAAGTTCTGCACAATCCACCGCATGATTATGGTGACTGCACTCGTGCAGTTGTTTACACTCTTGCTCAGCAAGATTTGGAGCTTCCGCATCCGATCAACTACTCGGATCCAACACAATGGAATATGAAATTCTTCGAAGAGCTTGAAGCGAAAGGCTTCGCTCTCGATTACTTCCCTCGTGAGAAGGATCACTGGCCTGTTCTTGTTGGGCGATCTGGTGTGTCTCCGAGAGGAACTCGACATCTTGTCGTATGGGATCGTTCAAAGAATGAAATGTTCCACGATCCCCATCCTAGCCGTGATGGTCTTGTGTCGTTTGATGGATGGTTCGTGCTGCGATGAAATTCCCCGACAATGTCATCTGGAAGCCTATGCCGGGATCGCAAGAAGCATTTCTTGCGAGTACTCCCATCTTCGAAGTCCTGTTCGAAGGGACCAGAGGAGGAGGCAAAACAGATTGCCTCCTCATGTCGTTCTGTATGCACGTCGGGAAAGGATACGGCTCGGCCTGGAAGGGCATTCTGTTTCGGCAGACCTACAAGCAGTTGACGGACGTTATCACGAAGACAAAGAAGTGGATACCGCAGATTTGGCCTGACGCCAAATTCAACCACTCCGAACACACGTGGACTTGGCCAGGAGGGGAATCCCTCCTGCTCCGCCAGTTCGCAAAGGAAGACGACTACTGGAACTATCACGGTCACGAATATCCGTGGATCGGATGGGAAGAGCTCTGCAACTGGCACAGCGACAGCGGCTATAAACGAATGTTCTCGTGCTGCCGGTCCTCGCAGAAGGGTATGCCGCGCATGGTTCGCGCGACGACGAACCCGTATGGACCCGGTCACAATTGGGTCAAGTTCAGGTTCAAGCCCAACAGTATGAACATGAAGGTCCGTCGTGACCTTGTCGATGATGATGGTCTGCCGGAACCGAGCCGCCTCAGCATCCACAGCCATGTCGACGAGAACAAAGCTCTGCTCGAGGCCGATCCCGAGTACAAGCAGAAGCTCGCTGCTTCGGCCCGTAACGAGGCTGAAAAGAAAGCATGGCTGGAAGGGTCGTGGGACATCGTCGCTGGTGGCATGTTTGACGATGTTTGGTCGCCCCGTTGGAACGTTTTGCCGCGATTTGAGATCCCTGTCACGTGGAAAATCGTTCGCAGCTTCGACTGGGGAGCTTCGAAGCCCTTCTCTGTTGGGTGGTGGGCCGTTTCAAATGGCGAAGATGTGCTTTTCCCTGATGGAACGTGGCGTTCCAGCGTGAGAGGCGACGTTTTTCGTGTCAGAGAGTGGTATGGCAGCACTGGAAAGCCCAACGAAGGGCTTGATATGCTAGCCTCCGAGATCAGCGAAGGCATTATCAAGCGCGAACTCGAGTGGGGCTGGCGTCGCCGGGGTGAAAACTGGTGCCGTGTCAAGGCCGGAGTGGCTGATAGCCAGATTTTCGCTGCTGAAAACGGCAATTGCATCGCCACAGACATGAAAGCGAAGGTCCGAATGGACGACGGCTACCGATATCCGGGTATTCAGTGGGCTGCGGCCGACAAGAGACCCGGTTCGCGGGCTACAGGCTGGACCCAAATGCGCCAGCGACTGAAGAACGCATGGCCGAACATCAAGAAAGTGAACGGAGAAGACCGACTTTATCCGCGTGAGAAGCCTGGACTGTTCATTTTCGACGACTGCAAGAGCTTTATCGAAACGATCCCTGTTTTGCCTCGCGATGAGAAGAACATGGATGATATTGATACTGATGCAGAGGATCACGTCGCCGACGAAACGCGGTATCTCATTCGGTGGGTGGGAAATCCTGGATCGTCTGGAACCACAACTGGACTTGTTTGAAACAAAACGCTTGCCAAGAGCAGCGCGGTCGGAGTAGGTTTGCACCATGTCACAGGATCTCGCCTCCAAACACCCGAGCTATTCCGCCTCCCTTGAGGATTGGGTCCTCATGCGCGATGCGTACAAGGGTGAACGTCATGTGAAGATGAAAGGGCCGGTATATCTGCCCATGACAACCGCCCATATCAAGGACGGTGCGCTCACGAACTCGGAGTCGATCGGCTACAAAGCCTATCAGGCGTACAAGAAGCGTGCTCGGTTCCCGAATTTCACCCGTGAGGCCGTGCAGATGGCTATCGGGATGATGCACTCGCAGCCCGCTGAGATCAAACTGCCGAAAGCGATGGAAAAGATCGTCTCTCGGCAAGGTGAGCCGCTGCAAGTGCTTCTTCGTCGTATCAACACCGAGCAGCTTCTGACTGGCCGTATCGGCATCATGGCTGATATGCCGCAGAACCCGGCCTCAGGCGAGGACATGCCGTATCTGGCGACCTACGTCACCGAGCGGTGCATCAATTGGGACGATGGTTCTGTGGAACAGCTTGTTCCGCAGGTTCTGAACCTCGTCGTGCTCGACGAAAGCGAGCAGGTTCGAAGCGACAGCTTCGCATGGCAGCAGAAGGACAAGTTCCGTGTCCTCTCCTTGGGCAAGGTTGACCCGAACGAGGGCAAGGGCGTCTATCGTCAGGGTGTCTTCGAGCAGAACAACTACTCGGAGTCCAGTCTCAAGGCTCCTTCGTGGCGTGGACGTGAATTGGAGCAAATTCCGTTCGTTTTCATCAACTCCTGCGACATCACTTCCGAAGTCGATGATCCTCCTCTTCTCGATCTCGGCAATATGTGCATGGCGATCTATCGTGGCGAGGCTGATTATCGCCAGAACCTGTTCATGCAGGGTCAAGACACTTTCGTCACCATCGGCGGCAACTTCGATGAAACAGACGAGGTTCGCGTGGGCGCTGGCTCACGTATCGACCTGCCTCTTGGTGCTGATGCCAAGTATGTCGGCGTCACGAGCGCTGGCCTGAGCGAGCAGCGCGAGGCTCTCAAGCAGCTTGAAGGTCGCGCCTCGTCCATGGGTGCCCAAACGATGGACGCAACGTCTCGTTCGCGTGAAAGCGGCGACTCGATGCGTATCCGCGTGGCCGCTCGTACCGCTGACATGAACCAGATCGCTGATACCGGGGCCGCTGGCCTCGAACAGATCCTGAAAGTCTGTGCGGAATGGATGGGTGAGAACCCGGACGATGTCAAAGTCCTTCCGAACAAAGAATTCGGCGAAATGCCGCTCACTGGCCAGTCGATGGTCGAAATCGCAACGGCTCGCAACCTTGGCTGGCCGATCAGCGCGAAATCGATGCACGATCTGGCTCGCAAGCGCCGCATGACGACCAAGACGTTCGAGGAAGAACTGGCGGAAGCCGAGAAAGAGTCCAAGGACGAGAAATTTGCATTCGCGAAGCAGGGAAGCGGTGATCGTTCCTCCCTGCAACCGAACGACCCGAATGGTCCCGAGGGTCAGAACCAACAGAAGGGCCAGACTACCAATCCCAGCGGGCGTGACGCCCAATAACCCAAGGAGAGACCGCACATGGATGCGATCGAACTTTCATACGACAAGATGGACGCCGTTCCCGAAGCTTTTCGGGGCCTCTACACCGAGAAGGATGGCAAAGCTGTTCTGACCGGCGTCAACGGCATGAAGACCGCTCAGGACGTCCTGAATGTTCAGGAAGCTCTGCGCAAGGAACGGGCTGATCACAACGCGCTGAAAGATGCGATGAAGCCGTGGAAGGCTTTCGGTGACGATCCGGCTGAACTCCAGACGAAGCTCGATCGCATCGCTGAACTCGAAGCTGCCGCTGGCGGCAAGCTCGACGAGGCCGCGATCCAGAAGCTGGTCGATGCCCGTCTTGGGCAGAAGACGGCTCCACTGGAACGTCAGCTCAAGGATGCACTCGCCGAGCGTGACACCGTCCTGGCCGAGAACTCGACCCTCAAGACGAGCATTCTGTCCCGCGATCGCAATGATGCTGTCCGGGCTATTGCCACCGAGATGAAGGTTCTCGCGACCGCAATTCCGGACGTCGAACTCGTCGCCGGCATGTTCCTCGAGAAGGACGACACCACGGGCCAATTCATCGTCAAGGCTGATGCCCCCGGCGTGACCCCCGGTCTCGACATCAAGGGGTTCCTGAAGGAGATGCAGAAGGTTCGTCCTCACTGGTGGCCTGCCTCGCAGGGCGGTGGCGCTGGTGGTGGTGGCGGCTTCGACAATGCCGACGACAACCCGTGGTCTTCGAAGGGCTGGAACCTGACGAAGCAGGGTGCCTATATCAAGGAACACGGCTTGGCGAAAGCGGAAGTCGCCGCCAAGGCCGTCGGTTCCAAGGTTGGCGCTACGCGTCCGCCTGTGACCAAATGAGCTTGTCAGCCTGCCTCTCGGTGGGCTACAAGTAACCATAGCGCGGCGGTGGGGTGTGGTAGCCAGCCCCCGCGCAAGGCGCAGCAAGCGCCAGCGCCCGGAGAAGCAGCATCTCCGGGCGCTTTTTCTTTACAAAAACCTGATTGCAATCCTACCATTTTAGAGGTAGGGTAATTTCCATTGAGTTTCGATGACATGGGTCATCACCCGAACCGCGAACATGGGTTCGCTTCTCCCAAAGCGCCAATCGAAAGGAACTTCTCATGGCCGCAGGACCCGCGACTCGGGTGAGCGACGTTATCGTCCCCGAAGTCTTCACCCCCTACATGCAGAACCTGACGGAAGAGAAATCGCGTCTCATCCAGTCCGGCCTTCTGACCCGCTCGCCGGAGCTCGACCTTCTGCTCGCCGGTGGTGGTATCACCTTCCAGGTGCCCTCGTTCAAGGATCTGGACAACGACGCCGACCGCGTCTCGAGCGACACGTCGGTGCCGTTCGCCGGTCCGTATGATTCGTCTGGTGCCACAGTCGCTCTTCCGGCTGGTCAGGCGTTCCCGCCCGATCCCCTCAAGATCCAGACCCTGAAAGAAATCGCTGTTCGCCTCAACCGCAACAACTCCTGGTCGAGCACCGACCTCGCCGCGATCCTCGCCGGCGTGGATCCGATGAATGCCATCGCCAGTCGCGTGTCCGCCTACTGGACCCGTCGTCTGCAAGCGGCTTTCATTGCGACCTGGAACGGCGTCATCGCTGACAACTCGCTCAACGACTCGGGCGACTACATCAACGATATCTCTGGCGCTTCGTTCACCGACGGTGTGACGAACTTCTCGGCCGAGGCTTTCCTCGACGCCTGCCAGACGATGGGCGACTCGCAGGAAGACATCGTTGCGGTGGCGGTCCACTCCGTCGTCTACAACCGGATGCAGAAGAACAACCTGATCGACTTCATCCCGGATGCTCGCGGCGAAGTGAACATTCCGTACTTCCTGGGCCGTGAGGTCATCGTCGACGACGGTCTGCCGCGTACCGGCTCTGTCTACGATACGTGGCTGTTCGGCGCCGGTGCGACCCAGATGGGCGTCGGCACTCCCCCGGTCGCGACCGAAGTCGATCGCAAGCCGGGCGGCGGCAACGGTGGTGGTCAGGACGTGCTGTACTCGCGCATCATGTGGTGCATCCACCCGACCGGTCACGCCTGGACCGGCACGGCTGGTGACGGCGGGCCGGCGAACACCGGGACCGGTGCCTCCGACCTCGACGAAGCTGCCTCGTGGAACCGGGTCTATCCGGAACGGAAGCAGATCAAGTTCGCTCGTCTGGTCACCCGCGAAGCGTAATCGGGAGGGCTTCGGCCCTCCCTCCAACTTCTGGAGGATCACATGACGAAAGGACTTCCCCGCTCTCTCGCTCGCGGTGGTCAGCTCACTCAGGCTGTGACGAAGCTCCGGCTTCCGATCAACCACACGATCACCGTTACCGCGACCGGCGCGGCCATCGGTTTCGGCTCCGTCGTTATCGGCGGCTTGCCGGAAGCGCATCTCAAGATCATGGCAACCGCCATCAAGGTCCAGTTCCTTGGGCCGACCTCGGCCGACCTGACCGACACCTTCGACGGTGATTTCGGTGTGGGCTCCACTCCTGCCAGCGATGCGACCATCACCGGCACTGACGTGGATCTCATCTCGAGCACTGCTCTCGGTGCGGCCACGGCGAAAGTGTCTCCGGAGAAGGTTGTCGCCGATGGCGTCGATCTTGTCCTGGACAACACGGACGGCTCGCTCGAAGTGAACCTCAACCTGCTGATCGATGCGGCGAACATCGTCGATGACACCTCGGTTGACATCACGGCGAAGGGTTTCATGGAGATCGTTCTGGTCACCATGCTCGACGACGTCACCATCACCATCACCTAATAGGAGGGCCGGAAACGGCCCTTCCAACCCAACAGACCTAGAGAGGTTGTTATGGATATCAAAGAAGCTCTCGCCTCCCTGGACGCTCTCGACGACGAACAGTGGACCCAGGACGGAGCGCCGAAGACTGACGTCGTCAGCGAACTCGTTGGGCACAAAGTCAGCCGCGCTGAGATCATCGAAGCGGCGCCGAAATTCTCTCGCGAGAACATGGTGATCGAAGACGAGAAAGAACCGGAAGTCGAAACCGAGACCGAGACCGAAGAGACGGTCCTCGACAATTCCGTTCTGGAAGCCTTCGCCGAAATGGAACCGATGCTCCCCGAAGAGCTCGCCGCCAAGGTTCTCAGCAAGATCGATCCGATGCAGCTCGAAAGCGTCGAGAAGCTTCTCATCGAACAGATCGCCGTTTCGGCCGCGAAGCAGAAAGAGATCGACGAAATGAACCGTCGTCTCAAACTCAGCCTCGCCACGACCCGCCTCTGGATCAAGCAGCTTGTGCCGGACATGAACAACCAGCAGGCGATCCAGGAATACATCAAGCGTTCGCAGGCGAACCGTGCCGCCAAGAACGCCGCCGTCCAGCAGATCCTCGGTGGTGCGAAGCTGAGCGATCTGGTGAAGCTCGATCCCCGCGCGGCGATCGACCGGGCTTTCGCCCGCAAGACCGCTCGTGGCGGCAACCGTCCCACGAGGTAAGAAATGGCAAAACCGCTTGAGTATCTCAGGAAACTGAGGGAGAAGAAAACTCGAGCGGTTTTCGCTTCTCTCCTCGCCTCTCCAGGAACCGGAGCTTTCACGATGCCAGCGGGCGGGCGAATTTACGCCCGCTCGACGACTTCTCATGTTGACGGAGCTACCGTCGCAACGTTCTCTGGAAGAACGATCAAAACTTCAGCAATCGGCGCAAATTCCTTCATCAATATTGGTTGGATTGAGAGAGGGATCCAGATCACTCCTTCAACTGGCTTTGAGATCTGTCTTGATATTGGACTTGGTCACTGCGCGAAAATCGGGGAAGGTGTTTGATGGACCTCATCGTCGAAAATGGAACTGGTATCTATGGTGCGAATGCCTACGCTGGTCGTGGGTATGTTCGTGACTATCTGACTGCCAGAAATCGTGCAACTGCGTGGAACGCAGCGACTGATGCCCAAAGGGACGCAGCGATCATCGCTGCGACCGACTACATCGATCGGCGGTTCGGTCCTCTATTCCTTGGGCAGAAACAGTTCACTGATCTGACTGTCTATGCGTCGAACATTCTGCAGATCAGAGCGCTTCCTTCCGACGGTGATACGCTCACAATCGGGACAATTACCTACACTTTCCGCACTGCTCCGGCCGTGGCAAATGATGTTGCCATTGGTACGACCGTGGCAGAGGCCGCAGGAGCGCTTGTGGCGGCTATGGCTGGCACTGGTGGGGGTAGTGGCACGGTAGCCCATCCAAGCGCCTCCGGGGCCGCTCTGAGCGCCTCCGGGGACGTCATTGTGCGGGCACTGGTGGCGGGTGTGCTGGCCAGCACCATCGCCACGTCTTCGAGCTCCACGGACCTTGTGTGGGATAGTGACGAACTCTATGGTGGCTCCGATGCTGCCGAACAAACTCTGGAATTTCCCAGACTGTATCTGTACTCAGCGACTGGCCTTTCTCTCAGCGGAATTCCCGATGTTCTGAAGAAAGCGACCGCCGAATATGCTGAACGAGCTCTTTCCGCTGCTCTTATGCCAGATCCGTCTTATGGCTCCTCTGGTGCCCAAGTTGCTCGTGTCTACGAAAAGGTCGGACCGATCGAAACGGAGACTGAATATTCTTCGGACGGCTCGATCACTGTGACGCAGAAATATCCGGCCGCCGACAAGCTGTTGATGAGCCTCATTTCTTCGAACGGAGGAGTTATCCGGTAATGGCTGTCGATTACGATAAGATGGCCCTCGTCGCGCAACGACTCGTGACAGAGAACGGACGGACAATCTCCTTGGTTCGCCAAGGGGAAACTCCGACCGATACTGCAAAGCCGTGGAACGGCTCCTCTGGTGCAGAGACTGTTGTCAATGTTCCTGGCATCCAGCTTTTGCCGAACGCTGTCCGTATCTTCGGGCTTTCAGCCTTGGGCGAAGCCGGGAAGCTCGACGGACTGATCTCGATATCAGAACTCGTCTATGTTATCTTTCAAGGCGAGGAAGATCTCAAGCAGTTCACCTTCGTTCGCGATGGTGGTGTTGATTACCAGATCGAAGCGACTCAGGCTCTCAAGCCGGCGAACAAGACGCTTCTTGGTTTCGTGGGGGTGAGACGATGAACCTTACTTTCGCCCAGGCGAACGACGATATTCTCGCGTTGCTGAAAGCAGCGTGGGACCAGACTGGTCACGAGATGTTCTATGATGACATTCGTGAGCAGCGTGAAACGGACCAGACGCCGTGGGCGCAGGTCGTTGTCCGCCATGCGGCGGGTCAGCAAGATACTCTCGGCGGTGTCGGGAACAGAAGCTTTCTGCGTCTCGGTGTCGTGATTGTCACCATCAATACTCCATCCGGTTCTGGCTTGTCAACTGCCTATGCCTTGGCTAAGGTAGTGGCCGACGCCTATGAGGGCGTTTCTTCACCCAACGGAGTTTGGTTCCGAAATGTTCGTATCAATGAGCTCGGTCGCGATGGCACGTTCTATCGTACGAACGTGCTGATTGATTTCGAATACAGCGAAATGAAATAGGAGGCCATGAATGGCACAGGTCCCGAAGATCGACTCCAATATCACCGGCCTCGCCTATGCTGAGGAAGCTCAGCTCGGCCTGCTCCCCGGTGAAGGGGGTCTTGGCGGTTCTCCCGTCTGGTATCGTCTCAACCCGAACAGCTACAACGACTTCGGCGGCGAAATCGTCACCGTTGCTCCCAATCCCATCAACCCGTCTCGTCAGCGCCGCAAGGGCGTCACGACCGACCTGAACGCGGCTGGTGGCTTCAACCACAATCTGACCTACGAAAACCTGACGCATCTCATGCAGGGTGTCATGTTCGCGGATATCCGTGCCAAGGGTCAACAGGCAGTGACCGCAGTCGACGTCGATCTCGCGAACCCTGACGAATATGAAGTAGCTGACACCACGGGCTTCATCGTCGGGAACCTGATCATCGGCCGTGGCTTTGCGAATGCCGCGAACAATGCTCTCAACGTGGTCAGTGCCGTCACGACGAATACTTCGGTGGAAGTCGCTGATGGTCAGCTCGTTGCCGAGGCTTCTCCACCGGCTGGCGCCGATATCGTTGTCGTCGGTTATGAGTTCGCTGCGGATGACGTGAATATCGTCGTTTCCGGCAACCTCCCCACCCTGACCTCCGATGGCGGCATCGCAGACTTCACTACGCTCGGTATCGTTCCGGGCCAGTGGGTCTACCTCGGCGGCGACACGGCTGGCACCCGGTTCACCAATGCGGCGAACCGTGGCTTCAAGCGCGTTCGCTCGGTCACGGCTGCGGCGATCACCTTCGACAAGTCCGACGAGGCGATGGTTGCCGAGTCCCTCTCCGGTGGTGAAACGATCCGCCTGTTCTACGGCGATGTGCTTCGCAACGAGACCGGTAATCTCATCGTTCGCCGGACGTACAACGTCGAGCGCACCTTGGGCGCTCCCGACAGTGCGTCTCCGTCGCAGATCCAGTCTGAAGTTCTGGTCGGCGCGGTTCCGAACGAATTCACGCTGAACATTCCGCAGGCCGAACTCGCGAACGTCGATTTCTCGTTCGTGGCCACGGACAACGTTCAGCGCGACGGAGTCACGGGGCCGAAACAGTCGAACGTTCAGATCTTCCGCAGCGCCACTGAGTACAACACGTCCAGCGATGTCGGCCGCATCCGTCTCTCCACGGTCTCTCAGACCGATGAAGCTCCGACGGCTCTGTTCGCCTACGTCACGGAAATGTCCATCGCGATCAACAACAACGTCACGCCCAACAAGGCGGTCGGTGTTCTCGGCGCGTTCGACGTTACCGCAGGCACGTTCCAGGTCTCTGGCTCGATCACGGCCTACTTCGCCAACGTCGCCGCGACGCAGGCGGTCCGGAACAACACCGATGTCACCCTCGACATCAGTTTCGTGAAGGACAACACCGCGATGATCTTCGACCTGCCGCTCATCGCCCTGGGCGATGGCCGTCTCAACGTCGAAGTCGATCAGCCGATCACTCTGCCTCTGAACACCGAAGCTGCTTCGGGTGAAGATGTCGATGCTCTGCTCGATCACACGCTGGCGATCACCTACTTCCACTACGTCCCGGACGCCGCGTAAAGCGGCGTCCTAACCCACCTAGAACAGGAGAAGACAGATGGG
>JRYH01001244.1_pt1 | contig 14985 bp, 13 predicted proteins | sample 235351 | NCBI WGS metagenome assembly JRYH01 (sample SAMN03074221, study PRJNA261480) | activated sludge metagenome | biome: Wastewater Treatment Plant; feature: Wastewater; material: Activated sludge; isolation source: activated biomass of a wastewater treatment plant treating wastewater... ... | reverse complement strand
CTCGGGAGCACGCCGCTTGATATGGCGAATTTCTCGATCATCACCCGAGCCGGGGCCCCGTGTTCCCCCGATGACAGCGGCAACCGGACCGCGCGCGTAATGAGCGCCCGTCGCTCGCGCCATCAGACAAGGGCTCACGGCCCGGACGCTAGATCGCAAGCGATCGTGATTGGGGAGATTTGACCGTGCCGCGGCCGGACGAGCCCGGGACCGATCCTGCGAGCCGCCTCGCACGCGCGACCGCAAAGCTGGGCGCGTCGCTGCGCTTGGCGGCCCTGGGTCCGCTGCTTGCGCGCCTGGTCGAGGCCGGCACCCAGGGCTACCCGCCCGAAACCAAGCGCCGGCTCATGATCCTCAACATGATCGCCTACCTGATCGTGGTGACGACGCTGATCTACGGCCTGCAGCAGGCAGCGCTCGACTTCGATCGCTACCGGCCGATCGTCTATATCAATTTCGCGATCGTGGTCGTGGTCGCGGCCGTGCCCCTCATGCACCGCTTCGGATCGGTGGCGGCCGCTCTCCTGATCCTCGTCACCGAGTACGCAGCCCTCATCGCCTTCGTGTACTACCTCGGCCGCGAATCGGGGCTGCACATCCAGTACATCGCCTTTTCCGCGGGCGCCTTCGTCGTCCTCGGCCTCACGCGGCTGTGGCTCATCATCCCGGCCATCACCGCCGCGCTCGCCCTGCATCTTGCGAGCTGGTTCTGGTTCCCGCAGTCAGCGGCCGCCATTCCCGCGCCCCAGGACGTCCTCGATTCGCTCTACACGCAGGCGGCCGTCACCACCTTCGGCATCATATCGGCCGCGGTGTTCTACGCCTTCCGGCTCGCCGAGAACGCCAAGGCCGAGACCGAGGCGCTGCTGCGCAACATCCTGCCCGACACCATCGTCGAGCGCCTGAAGGCGAAGCCGGCCGAGCCTGTCGCCGACACCTTCGCTGAGGCCTCGATCCTGTTTGCGGACATCTCGGGCTTCGTGCCGCTTGCGCGACGCCTGGGGGCGGGCGAGACCGTGGCGCTGCTGAACACGCTCGTCTCCCTGTTCGACGACCTCGCCGAGCGTCATGGCGTGGAGAAGATCAAGACCATCGGCGACGCCTACATGGTCGCCTCCGGCGTGCCCGAACCGGCGCCGGACTTTGCGCACCGGCTCGCCCGCATGGCGCTCGCCATGCAGGACGCGGTCGCGGAGCTCTCAGCCCGGACGGGCTACGGCATTGACATGCGGATGGGGCTCGCCACCGGCCCGGTCATGGCCGGCGTCATCGGCCGCCGCAAGTTCAGCTACGATATCTGGGGCGATGCCGTGAACCTTGCGGCGCGGCTCGAAAGCACCTCCGTGCCGGGCCGGATCCACATCTGCCCCGCCTCGCACGCGCGGCTTGCCGGAGAGTTCGCGGTTGAGCCGCGCGGCCCGATCGAGATCAAGGGGCTCGGCCCGCAGAGCACGTGGTTCCTCCTCGCGGCGCGCTCGCCGCAGCAGCCCTCCTCCTCCCCGCAACGGGGCGGGCAATAGCGTAGCCTACACGCTGGGGCCGCCGGCGGCCGGCAGGAAGCGCGCCTTGATGCGCTGGAAGAGCGAGTCGCGGACGCTGCGATAGGCGGCCAGCACCTCGTCGCGGTCGGCGCACTCGGTGAGCGCGGTGGCGTCGGGCGTCGGCCAGTATTCGACCTTGGCCGGCATCAGGCGCGTCAGCTCGATGCCATGGTGGTGCGCCTCCGGCGAGAGCGTGACGATGAGATCGAACGTATCCGTCTCGTGCTCCTTGAGCGTCGTCGGCTCGTGGTCCGAGATGTCGATCCCGATCTCGTCCATCACCGCGACGGCATAGGGATCGGTGATCCCTGCCCGCACGCCCGCCGAGGAGACGTTTACGCGGTCGCCCATGAGGTGACGCAGGATCGCGGCGGCCATGGGGCTGCGTACGGCGTTGAGGGCGCACGCGAACAGCACCGTCTGAGGCCCGTCGCCCTCGCGTGACACGCGATCACCCCTTCCAATGCAGGGCCGAGATGAGGGTGAACAGGCGCCGCGCGGTGTCGAGATCGATCCGGATCTTGCCTTCGAGCCGGTCGATGAGAACGCGGCTCCCCTCGTCGTGAAGGCCGCGACGGCCGACGTCGATCGCCTGGATGCGCGAGGGCTGTGCCGAGCGGATCGCCTGGTAGTAGCCGTCGAGCACCAGGAAATAGTCCTTCATGATGCGCTTGAAGGGCGTGAGAGAAAGGTAGTGCGCGACGATCGGCTCCTCGGTCTCCGCCGCCGCGCTGAACACGGTCAGCGCCAGCCGGTCCTCGACGAGGCCGATCGAGAGTTTGTAAGGGCCTTCGTCGCGACCCTCGAGCTCGAACGTGTTGCCGTCGAGAAGGTCGTAGATCGCCACCTCGCGCTCGTGCTCGATGTTGGCGTTTCCGCGCGCGATCGAGGCGGGGTCGAGGACGATCTCGCTCAGCCGGTTTTTCGTCTCGACGGCCTCGTTTGCCGTATCGGTCATGCCGATCCCCCTTTCCCGGACAGCCGGACTTCGACCGACCGCCTGTGCGCTTCGAGCCCTTCGGCGCGCGCCAGCACCATGGCGGCGGGCGCGAGCGCGTCGAGGGAGCCCGCGTCGAGCTTGAGGATCGACGTGCGCTTCATGAAGTCGAGCACGCCGAGCCCCGAGGAGAAGCGCGCGCTGCGCGCCGTCGGCAGCACGTGGTTGGGTCCTGCCACGTAGTCGCCGATCGCCTCGGGCGTGTACGTGCCGAGGAACAGCGCTCCCGCGTTGCGGATCCTGGCCGCGAGCGCGTCGGGATCGCGGGTCGCGATCTCGAGGTGCTCGGCCGCGATGCGGTCGGCCAGCGGCGGGGCCTCCGCCTCGAGCGAGGAGACGAGGATGATGGCGCCGAAGTCGCGCCAGCTCGCCCCGGCGATGTCGGCCTTGGGCAGCTGCTGCACCTGGCGCTCAACCGCCGCGGCGACGGCGTCGGCGAAGGCGGCATCGTCGGTAAGCAGGATCGACTGGGCGGCCGTGTCGTGCTCAGCCTGCGCCAGAAGGTCGGCGGCGATCCAGTCGGGATCGTTGTGCCTGTCGGCAATGACGAGCACCTCCGACGGCCCGGCGATGCTGTCGATGCCGACGGTGCCGAATACCTGCCGCTTGGCCGCGGCCACATAGGCGTTGCCCGGCCCGACGATCTTGGCGACCGGCCGGATGGTGTCCGTGCCGTAGGCGAGCGCCGCGATGCTCTGCGCGCCGCCGACGCGATAGATCTCGGAGACGCCGGCGAGCCTGGCGGCGGCGAGCACGAGCGGATTGAGCTGGCCTTTGGGGGCCGGCACGGCGATGACGAGCCGCTCGACGCCCGCGACTTTGGCCGGGACCGCGTTCATCAGCACCGAGCTCGGATAGGACGCGAGGCCGCCGGGCACGTAGAGGCCGGCCGATTCCACCGCCGTCCACCGGTGCCCGAGAGTGGCGCCCGCGCTGTCCCGGTAGGTCTCGCTCGACGGCAGGTGGCGCGCATGATGGTCCGCGATCCGCTCGCGGGCGAAGGCGAGCGCTTCGAGCGTCTCGGGGCTGCACGCCCGCACGGCGTCCTCGACCTCGCGCTCCGTGACGCGGAGGCCGATCGCGCCGAGGTCGACCTGGTCGAATTTCAGCGAAAGATCGATGAGAGCCCGGTCGCCGCGCGCCCGCACGTCCGCGATGATGGCACGCACGGCCTGGTCCACGTCGTCGGACGTCTCCCGCTTGGTGGCGAGAAAGGCGTCGAACAGCTGCGCGAAGGCAGGATCGGATGTCGAAAGCCGCTGAGGCATTTGAAGCTCCGGTGGCGAGCCCCCCGGGGCTCCGTCGAATGGGCCCCTTATAGGCGAGGGTCGCCCGCCGCGAAAGCGCACAGGCGTCACAGAAAGCCCCCATGCGTCAGGATGTTCCGCCGGCTGCACGGGCCGCCTCGGGGAAGACGGCGGGAGGTGCCGCTTCGTCAGTCGCCCGCGTGCTCGGGCTTGCGCGCGGTGGCCCAGGCGGCGCCGAGGTCGGAGAGCGCCGCCTCGATGCACTCGACGTCGAGCCGCACCGCCCCGCCGCCCGCCAGCGTGATCGTGATCGTGCCGTGGGGCGCTTCGCGGGGCGCGAAGGTCAGCGTCAGGAGCGAGAGCACCTGATCCTTCTTGGTGAGGTCGATCCCCTGCACCTGCGCTTTGAGGACGTGTTCGAAGCGCACCCCGGACCGCTTGCGTACGAAGGCATCGCCCGAGCCCGTCTTGGCGGCATGGTCCCAGTCGAAGCGGTTGACGACGATCGCGAAGCGCCGGTCCCCCTTGAGGTAAGCCATGTCTTCGATACGCAGCACGGCGTCCTGGAGGTGCGCCGCGATGACGGCGAGGTCCTCGGCATCGAGGGCGATGAGCTTGAGATCGGACATGGGGCTTCCCGTTCTGGTATGGCTGGCAGGCAGCCTGAGCCCGTGACCTTATGCGAGGGAGCAGCGATGAGCCAGGGCTGGCCAACGGACAGGAAAATTGCCGGGCGCGCTGCCGTCTGCACGCGGTTCTAGGCCGCCCTTAGCTAGGTTGGGCGGCCCGATCCGGCTCACACCGGACGGCACACGCGCGGGATCTTTCGCGCCGATGCCCGTCCGATCATGAGGTCATGGCCTAACGCAGGGACAGTTCCGCCACGCCGACGGCGAGGTTGATTCCCGTCTGTCCCTGGATGCTCACCGGCTGCAGCGCGATCGTGTTCTGGGAGCCGCCGAGCAGCACCTTCGCCCCGCCCCCGATGCCGATCGCGGCATCCGCGGTCGCGCCCACGTAGTTCCCTCTCAGCCCGCCTTTCACCACCTCGGAGGGGGCCAGCACGGTCCAGATCATCGTGCTCTCGCCCGTGACGCCGACATCGAGGCCGATGCGGGTGATCGAGGCCGTGTAGCGCTCCGACCTGTTGGAGAGCGACACGTACTTGCAGTCGTAGGATTTCTTGGAGCCGAGGATGAGCCCGACGCCGGCGCCGCCGGTGCAGGTCAGCGTTCCGGCTTTGACCTTGGTCTGCGCGAAGGCCGGAGCGGTGACGACGAGCGCCGCGAGCGCCGCGAACGTTGCGGCCGTTTTTTTCATGATGGTCTCCCGATCTTGGCAGGTTTGCGCCTGTCCCGTCGCACGCCCGACAGCCCGACAGGGTTAACGTCTTGATGCGTCTCGAATTGCCTTGAAATATAAATATGACCGGAGACGGGCGGCCCGGAAAATCCACATCGGATCTTGGCGCGGGTGTGGCCGGCGCATCCGCCACCCCCCCGCGACAGACGGCGCCCGCCCGCGCTATAGTTATTCCCGAGGTGATGAGAGGCCGAGGCCGGACATGATGGCGACGCCGTTCGATTTCGACTTCCTGGAGCGGTTCAGGATCCCGTTGAAGCGGTTTACTGCCGGGGAGAAGATCTTCCTCGAGGAGGATCCGGGCGACTGCATGTATCTCGTGGTCGAGGGCAAGGTCAGCATCGTCACCTACGGCACCGTGCTCGAGAACGTCGGCCTGCACGGGATCTTCGGTGAGTTGGCCTTGATCGACAACGCGCCCCGCTCGGCCGCCGCCCTTGCGGCCGAGGCGACGGAGGTCGCGTTGATAGACCGCGACACGTTCCTGGAGCTCGTGCGCCACAATCCCGCGTTCTCGCTCTACGTGATGCGCCAGCTCGCGACCCGCATCCGCCGCATGAACAAGAGCCTGTGACGGCGCGCGCCTAGAGCATTTTCCGACGAAGTGGATGCCGGTTCGTCGTAAGAAAATGCGACCAATCAAAAACCTAGAGCGTCCGATCCGATTCCATCGGATCGCAAGACGCTCTAGCCCGCCGTCAGCCGCTCGATCCTGGCCCCGCACCGCGAGAGCTTTTCTTCGAGACGCTCGAAGCCGCGGTCGAGGTGGTAGACGCGGTTGATCATCGTCTCGCCCTCGGCCATGAGGCCGGCGATGACGAGCGACACCGACGCGCGCAGGTCGGTCGCCATGACGGGGGCGCCGGTCAGGCTCTTGACGCCCCGGATCGTCGCCGTGTCGCCGTGCAGCTTGATGTCGGCCCCGAGGCGCGCCAGCTCCTGCACGTGCATGAAGCGGTTCTCGAAGATCGTTTCGCGGATCACGCTGGTGCCGTGCGCGCGCGTCATGAGCGCCATGAGCTGGGCCTGAAGATCCGTCGGGAAGCCCGGGAACGGCTGCGTTTCCACGTCCACCGGCTCGAGCCCGTTGCCGTTGCGCGTGATGCGCACGCCGTTGGCGGTGTCGGTGATCGATGCGCCGGTCTGGGCGAGCGTCTCGAACGCCGTCTTGAGGAGATCGCGCCGCGTGCCTTCGAGCACCACGTCGCCGCCCGTCGCCGCCACCGCGAACGCGAACGTCCCCGTCTCGATGCGGTCCGGCAGCACCGTGTGCACCGCGCCTTCGAGCTGCGACCTGCCCTGGATGCGGAGCGTCGAGGTGCCGATGCCCTCGATCTCGGCGCCCATCTTGACGAGGCACGATGCGACGTCGCCGACCTCGGGCTCGCGCGCCGCGTTCTCGATCAGGGTCTCGCCCTTCGCAAGCGCCGCCGCCAGGAGCGCATTGTGCGTCGCGCCGACCGAGACCTTCGGGAAGACGATGTGCCCGCCGGAAAGCCCCTTGGGCGCGCGCGCGATGACGTAGCCGCCATCGATCTCGATCTCCGCCCCGAGGTCGCGCAGGGCGGCGAGGTGGAGGTCGACGGGCCGCGTGCCGATGGCGCACCCGCCGGGCAGCGAGACTTTCGCCTGCCCCATGCGGGCCAACAGCGGCCCCAGCACCCAGAAGCTCGCCCGCATGCGCGAGACGAGCTCATAAGGAGCGGTCGTGTCGGAGATGTCGCGCGCGGTGAGGTGGAATGTCTCGCCGAGATGAGGCGTGCCGCCGGAGCGTTTGCCGTCGACGGCGAGATCGACGCCGTGATTGCGCAGGATGCGCGCGAGCAGGTTCACGTCGGCGAGGTTCGGCACGTTCTTGAGCGTCAGCCGGTCTTCCGTGAGCAGCGACGCGATCATGAGCGGAAGCGCGGCGTTCTTGGCGCCGGAGATCGGGATCGAGCCGTTGAGCCGCTCGCCGCCGACGATCTTGATGCGATCCATGGATGGTCGAAGCCTTTGCGAGAGGTGGCGGGGCACGGAAAGCCCCGGGGCGGGCGAGGGGCGAATCCGCTGCCCGACGCGTGAGGGAGATCCTTAAGCGCTTCCCTGCGGGAAGTGCAATTTGAAGTTCATGACGCCGTCTCGTCGCGCGCCGGCCTCTCCGCCGGAGGGACGGCAGCCGGGGCGTCGTCGGCGCTTGCGCGGGCCCGCTTGGCCCGGACCAGCGCCTTGCGCCGCGCGAGGTTCTCGCGCAGCGCCTTGGCGAGGCGGTCTTCCCTGCTCGGGGGCGGTGGCTTGGCGCTCATGGCGATCGGTCTCGGCGTTGGGATGGGATTGGCCGCACGCCAAGCGTGCGGTTGCTTCGGCGCTACGCGGCGCAAGTGAATCAATCGAGAATAGATATTCACATATCGGAGCAACCTGAAATGGAGCGAACGAAGTTCATTATACGTCGTTATTGACAGGATGACGGTTAACCATTTCGCTTGATGCCTGCACAACCTGCGTGTGGGCGTGCGTCATGGCGAAGGTATGGCGTCTTGTTGGGGGCGAGGGGCGCCGGCGCAGTAGCGCGTGGCACGCGTCCGCTGCAGCCCTGGCCGCCGTCGCGGGGCACGGCTCCGTAGCGACGGCGAACGCGGGGGACGAGCCGGCAAGCGGACGGGAGATATGGGCGGGCGCCGATGTCTCGGAGAACGTCTGGCTCGTTTATTCGGGCGTCACGCTCGCGCCGTGGAGCGGCATTCACGACGATGGCTGGCGGTTTCGCGCGGCCGGCGGATACGGCGCCTACAAGTACGATTCGACGATCTGGGATACGACCCTTCATGACACGCGCCAGCAACGCTTCGAGGCGCGCACCTATAATGCGGACATCCTGGTCGGCTATCTGAAGCGCTTCGGCCCGCTCACCGCCAAGGGCTTTGTCGGCGCCTCCATGATCAGCCACGACATCGAGCCGTTGGACGAGCAGGCCGTGGCCTTTGGCGACGAGGTCGGCGTCAAGGGCGTCGTCGAGCTGTGGCTCAACATCGGCGAGCGCGGCTGGGGATCTCTCGATCTCTCCTGGTCGGAGGCGCATGAGACGCGGAGCGCCAGGGCCCGCCTCGGCTACCGCATCCAACCGGAGCTTTCCATCGGCCTCGAAGGCGGCATCAATCTCGACGCGCAAGGAGTGTGCCGGATCGACGGTCCCGGCGCGTCCGGCTGCAAAGCCATGGACGAAACCCGCTCGGACCCGGCCGAGCTTCTGGATTACGTCCGCATCGGCGTCTTCGTCCGCTACGAATGGGGCGTCAGCGAAGCCTCTCTTTCGGCAGGCGCGTGGGGAAACTCCTGGCAGCAGGACGGTCAGGATTTCGCCCCTTACATCACCGTGAACTGGCTGACGCAGTTCTAGCCGGCCAAGGGCCGGATGCGCGGGCGTCGACGGATTTTGGCACCGAACGCATCGGCAAGAGAAATGCTGCGGAACAGTAAGTTACGGGAGGAGCTGAACAAACAGTCTCTCGGCCGATCATGCGCCGCTCGACCCTCGAAACGCCTTGACGACGTCATAATTTTCAGGAACAAACAAAACGGACGTTCGTTTTGTTTTACGCGCCCTCGACCGGAACGTATCTTGAAGGAGGGCCACCGCCGTCGTTGCGCGACGTCCGAAAGCGATCCGATGCCCAAGCTGAAGCCCGAGACCCAGGAAGCGCGCCGCGCGGCGATCCTCGACGCCGCCGAGCGCTGTTTCGCGCGCGCCGGCTTCCACCGCTCGACCATGCAGGAGATCTGCAAGGAGGCCGGCATCAGCTCGGGTGCCCTCTATGTCTACTTCCGCTCGAAGGAGGAGCTGATCGCGGGCATCGTCGAGCGCGATCGCGCCAAGCTCGCCGCAGAGCTCGCCGATCTTTCGCAAGCCCCCGATCTTCTCGCCGCCCTGGCCCGGCTCGGCCAGCATTACGCGGTGGAGCAGCCGCTGCACAAACGCATCCTCAATATCGAGATCGGGTGCGAGGCGACGCGCAACCCCGTCGTCGGCGAGATCTTCCGCTCGGTGGATGCCTACTGCCGTCAGAATTTCGAGCAGGTGTTCGCCCGTGCGGCCGACGAGGGCAAGATCGCCCCCGCGGTCGGGATCCCGACGCTGGCCGTGGTCGTCTCCCTGCTCGGCGATGGCCTGTTCTGGCGCCGCGCCGTCGATCCCACGTTCGATGCCGAAAGCGTTCTGCCCGTCCTGGTGGGACTGGTGCGCACGCTTGTCAGTCCCGCCGAGACGAGCGCGATCGTCACCCCTGCGGCGGCCGCGGTCTCCTCCCGGAGCGCCAAACGCAAATCGAAATCAGAGGCCGTCGAGTAGCCCCGCCATGAAAACGCGTGCCCTCATTCTGCTGCTGGCGCTCACGGGTCTCGCGGTCATGGCCTACCAATCGGGCATGCTCGAAGCCGACCTGCAGACGGCCGCGCCGCGCCGCGAAGCCGCCAAGGCCCCGAGAAGCGAGCCTCCTGCGCCGGCCGTCTCGGTCGTGCGGGCGGCCGAGGCGGACTTCATCGAGACGGTCCTCGTCACGGGCTCGTTCGTCGCCCGGGAGGAGATCCTGGTCGCGCCCGAGGTCGATGGCTTACGCGTGCTCGAGATCCGCGCCGAGGAGGGCGACTGGGTCAAGAAGGGCGATGTGCTCGCCGTGCTCGTCACCGAGCAGATCCAGGCCCAGCTCGATGCCAATCAGGCTGCACTCGGCAGCGCCACCGCCAACATCGCCCGCGCCACGAGCCAGATCGCGGAAGTCGAAGCCCGCCTGATCGAGGCCAAGGCCCAGCTCGAGCGGGCCCGCCCTCTGGTGAAGTCGAAGTACCTGTCGGAAAGCATCTTCGATCAGCGCGAGGCGGCCGCCAAATCGGCCGAGGCCCAGCTCGCCTCCGCCAAGGGTGCCCTCGCCCAGGCCGAAGCCGAGAAAGTGCAGATCGAGGCGCAGCGCCGGGAGCTTCTCTGGCGCCTCGGGCGCGCCGAGGTGCGTGCGCCGACGGACGGCATCATCAGCAAGCGCGGCGGCCGCATCGGCGGCATCGCCACGGCCAGCACGTTGACCGGCGGCGATACCATGTTCCGCATCATCGAGAACGGCGAGATCGAGTTCGACGCCGAGGTGGCCGAGACGCACGTCTGGAAGGTCAAGCGCGGCCAGAAGGCGCGCGTAACGGCAGCCAGCGGCAAGGAGGTCGAGGGCACCGTGCGCCTCGTCGCCCAGGAGGTCGACAAGGCGACGCGCCTCGGACACGTCCGCATTTTCATCGGCGCCGATCCGGATCTCAAGGTCGGCGCCTTCGGCCGCGGCACCATCGAGACCGGACACGGACGCGCCATCGCCGTTCCGCTGTCGGCCGTGCTGCATTCCGACGACGGCGCCAGCGTGCAGACTGTGGTGGACGGCAAGGTCGTCACCCGGCGCATCGAGACCGGGCTCGAAATGGCGGGCCTGATCGCCGTCAAAAGCGGCCTCAAGGGCGGCGATATCGTTGTCGCCAAGGCCGGAACGTTCCTGCGCGACGGCGATGCCGTGCGCCCCGTCGAGCCTGATGCGGTCCTCAGCAGCGATCGCGTGAGCGGAGCCACCCGATGAACATCTCCGCATGGTCCATTCGCCATCCGGTGCCGTCTCTGGTGCTGTTCATGGTGCTGCTCGTGCTCGGCCTCATGAGCTTCCAGTCGCTGCCGGTTACGCGCTTTCCGAACATCGACCTCCCCATCATTCAGGCCCGCATCTATCAGTCGGGTGCCGCGCCCTCCGAGCTTGAGACGCAGGTCACGAAGCGCATCGAGGACGCCGTCGCCGGCATCAACGGCGTCAAGCACGTCACCTCGTCCGTGACCGAGGGCTCGTCGGTCACGACCATCGAGTTTCGTCTCGAGATCGATCCGGACCGCGCTCTCAACGACGTCAAGGATGCCGTGCAGCGCATCCGCACCGACCTGCCGCGCACGATCGAGGAGCCGGTCGTCACGCGCATCGAGGTCGAGGGCCTGCCCATCGTCACTTACGCGGCGCGCGCCCCGGCCATGACGCCGGAGGAGCTCTCCTGGTTCGTGGACGACACGCTCATTCGCCTGCTTCAGGGCGTCAAGGGCGTGTCCGAGGTGAAGCGCATGGGCGGCGTTCTGCGCGAGATCCGCGTCAGTCTCGATCCCGACCGCCTGCTCTCCTACGGTGTCACCGCCGGCGACGTGAACCGGCAGGTGCGCGCTTCGAACGTGAACCTCGCCGGCGGCCGCGGCGACATCGCCGGCCGCGAGCAGGCCATTCGCACGCTCGCGAGCAAGCAGACGGTGGCCGAGCTGGCGCAGACGGCGATCGCGCTGCCGGGTGGCCGCAAGGTCCGCCTCGATCAGCTCGGCACCGTGACCGACTCCATCGAGGAGTCGCGCATGTACGCCAACCTCGATGGCGAGCCCATCGTCGCGTTCGCGATCTCGCGCGCCAAGGGAGAGAGCGACACGGAGGTTGCCGACGCGGTCGCCGCCAAGATCGAGGAGATCAAGGCGCTCTATCCCGACGTCAGCCTCCAGCGCATCGACAACACGATCGACTATACGTACGGCGTCTACAAATCGACCATGAAGACGCTGCTCGAAGGCGCGGTTCTCGCCATCGTCGTCGTGCTCGTCTTCCTACGAGATTTGCGCGCCACCATCATCGCGGCCATCGCGCTTCCGCTGTCGATCATTCCGGCCTTCTGGGCCATGTCGGCGATGGACTTCTCGCTGAACCTCGTGAGCCTGCTCGCCATCACGATCGTGACGGGCATCCTCGTCGATGACGCCATCGTCGAGATCGAGAACATCGTGCGCCACATCAAGATGGGCAAGTCGCCCTATCGCGCCTCGCTCGAAGCCGCCGACGAGATCGGCCTCGCCGTGATCGCGATCACGACGACGATCATCGCCGTGTTCACGCCCGTCTCGTTCATGGGCGGCATCGCCGGGCAGTACTTCAAGCAATTCGGCCTCGTCGTGGCCGCAGCCGTGTTCTTCTCGCTCCTGGTCGCGCGCCTCATCACGCCCATGCTCGCCGCCTATTTCATGAAGGCGCACGATCACGTCGAGACGGAAGGGCGCCTGATGCGCAGCTATACGCGCATCGTGAGCTGGACCGTGCATCATCGCATCAAGTCCGTCGCGCTCGGCATCCTGATCTTCATCGCATCCGTGGCGAGCTACAAGCTCCTGCCGGAGGGTTTCCTGCCGAAGGACGACTCCGGCCGCATGCTGCTCGGCATCGAGCTGCCGCCAGGCTCGCGGCTGGCCGATACCGAGCACGTCACGGCGGAGATCGCGCGGCGCATCAAGGCCCGCTCCGATATCGAGAGCGTGTTCGTCATCGGCGGCACGCTGCTCGGAAGCGGCGAGGAGGTGCGCAAGGCGACGATGATCGCCACGCTGAAGCCGAGGGACGAGCGCGCCCTCGAGCAAAGCCGCATCCAGGAGGAGGTCGGCACCAACCTCGCCGACATTCCCGACATCCGCTACTTCTTCCTGCAGGACAACGGTCAGCGCGAGCTGCAGCTCGTCGTCACCGGCCGCGACGGCGAAACGGTGAGCAACGTCGCCGCCGCCCTGACGAGCCAGGCCAAGCGCGTCCCGGCCCTCGTCAACGTCGTCTCGACGGCCGAGCTCGATCGTCCCGAGCTGCGCGTCCTGCCGCGCACGGAGGTCGCCGCCGAGCTCGGCGTCACGACGGAAGCGATCTCGGAAGCCGTCCGCATCGCCACCATCGGCGACATCGGCGCCAATCTCGCGAAGTTCGACATTGGCGAGCGCCAGGTCCCCATCCGCGTGCAGCTCGACGAGCGCGCGCGCCAGAACCGCCAGATTCTGGAGGAGCTGAAGGTCATGACCGCGGCCGGTGCCGCCGTGCCGCTCTCCACGGTCGCGACGTTCGCCTACGGCCAGGGCCCGACCGCCATCGACCGCTACGACCGCACGCGCCGCATCGTGCTCGGCGCCGATCTGGTGACGGGGGCGACGCTCGGCGATGCCGTGCACGCCGTCATGAGCCTGCCGGCCGCGCAAAACCTGCCCCAAGGCGTCGAGATCAAGCAGTTCGGCGATGCCGAGATCATGGGCGAGGTGTTCGAGAGCTTCGAGCAGGCCATGGGCGCCGGCCTCATGATGGTCTACGCCGTGCTCGTGCTCCTGTTCGCGAGCTTCCTGCAGCCGATCACCATCCTCTTCTCGCTGCCGCTTTCCATCGGCGGGGCCATCATGGCGCTCGCACTCACCGCCAACGCCATCAGCCTGCCCGTCGTCATCGGCGTGCTGATGCTGATGGGCATCGTCACCAAGAACGCCATCATGCTCGTCGATTTCGCGGTCGAGGAGATCCGCCGTGGCGTCGCGCGTGACGAGGCCATCATCGATGCCGGCCGTAAGCGCGCCCGTCCGATCATCATGACGACGATCGCCATGGTCGGCGGCATGCTGCCCTCCGCGCTCGCCCTCGATGCGGGCGGCGAGTTCCGCGCGCCGATGGCGATTGCGGTCATCGGCGGCCTGATCTCGTCGACGGTGCTGAGCCTCCTGTTCGTCCCCGCCGTGTTCGCGCTGATGGACGATGTCTCGGACTGGCTCTGGCGGTTTTTCAGCCGCTACATCGGCCACGCCGACGAGCCCGCCTATGCCGGCCAGTCGGTGCCGCAGCCGGACGTGCGCCCGGCCGAATAGAGCCTTTTCGATCTACAGCCCCAACGAAAAGGCCCGCGGGCCGGGGAGGGCGCCGCGGGCAGAAAAGGTGCGGAAACGTAGCGCCAAGCGTCTACTGGCGCGCCGACGTCTGCGCCGAAGCCGAGGCCTCGTGCCGGAAGAAGGCATCGACGCGCATGCCCGTGAGCAGCGGCGGCGTGCCGTCGAGAGAGATCAGGACCTCGAGCACCTCGACGTCGTTCGGCCGGCGCGGCCCGCGCGACGTAATCCGCGGCGAGCCGAGCGCCGGCGCGATCTGCGTCACGACGCCTTCGAAATCCTTGTCGGGGAAGCCATCGGCGCGCACCACCGCGCGCTGGCCGATGCGGATCTTGGTGACGTCACGCTCCTCCACCTCGGCGCGCACACGCAGCGAGGAGATGTCGCCGAACAGCACGAGGGAGGCATCCGGCGAGGGCGAGGCCATCTCGCCGACCTTCGCCCACACATTGAGGATGGTGCCGTCCGCCGGCGCCCGCACGTGCGTGCGGTCGAGGGCATTCTCGACCTGCGCGACATCCGTGCGCGCCACGAGCAGCGAAGATTCGAGCCGCGTCGGCAGCGGCAAGCCCGCCTTCGCCAGCACGGTCTCGAGCGTCTTCTGGTCGTCCGCCACCTTCGTCTTGGCCTCAGCGAGCTTTTCGCGCAGCTCCTTCACGTCGTCCGCATTGCCGCCCGGCCGCTTGCTCGCGACGTAAGCCGCGTCGAAGGCGCGCTGCGCTTTGAACAGAGCGCGCTCCGAGACGTTGAGCGCGTCCTCCGCCTGGCGCCGTTCGAGGGCGAGGCCGGTCGCGGGCTCCTCGTCGCGCTCGAGCACGCGAACCTCCGCCTCCGATTGCGCCGCAAGCAGCTTCTCGTCGAGGTCCTCGCTGTCGAGGGTGACGAGCACGTCGCCCGCCTGCACCTTGTCGTTGGTGGTCGCGCTGACCTCGATGATCCGGCCGGGCACCTGCGAGGCGATCCGTACCTCGCCGTCCTTCGGCTCGACGCGGCCGGTGGCGGAGGCGGCCCAGACCGGCTGCGTCTTGGCGGCGGCATAGGCGTTGCCCCCGGTGATGGCCTGCGTATCGGCCGTGATCCGCGGCGTGAGCTGGTTCAGCATCACGCTGGTCGCGACGGCGGCGACGGCAGCGG
>JRYH01009417.1_pt1 | contig 15042 bp, 12 predicted proteins | sample 235351 | NCBI WGS metagenome assembly JRYH01 (sample SAMN03074221, study PRJNA261480) | activated sludge metagenome | biome: Wastewater Treatment Plant; feature: Wastewater; material: Activated sludge; isolation source: activated biomass of a wastewater treatment plant treating wastewater... ... | reverse complement strand
CGCCGCGCGGCACGATGGCGGCCTCCGGAACGACGAGCACGTTGCGCCGGGTCTGCCCCTTGACGAGAATGCGCGCGAAGAGGCCCGGGCGCAGCGTCAGCTCGGGGTTCTCGAGCTTGGCGCGGATGCTCAAGGCGCGGCCGTTGACGTCGAGATGCGGATCGATGGCGTAGATGACGCCATGGAACGTCCGCCCGGGCAGCGCGTCGACCGTGATCTCGATGTCCTGCCCGGTCTTCACCTGCGCGAGGTAGAGCTCGGGCAGCTTGAAGTCGATCTTGAGGGTGTCGATCTTCTCGAGGTTGACGATCTCCTGGCCCGCGGTGATGTAGGCGCCGGGCGAGACCTTGCGGATGCCGGCGATGCCGGAGAACGGCGCGCGAATGACGTGCTTCGAAAGCCGTACCTTGGCGAGCTCGAGGGCGGCGCGGGCGGTCTCGGCGTTGGTCGTCGCCTCGTCCCGCGCGCGCTCTGTGACGTTGCCGGACTTGGCGAGAGAGTTCGCGCGGCGGAGGTTCCCTTCGGCCAGATCGTAGCGGGCCTGCGTATCGTGAACCTCCGCGATGGCGAGCGCGTCATCGAGCTTGACCAGGATGTCGCCGGCGCTGACGGGGGTGCCTTCGGATAGCGCGATCTCGGTGAGGCGGCCCGCGATCTCGGAGCTGACCTGCACGGACTCGTCCGATTGCAGCGTTCCGATCGCGCGCACGTCCTCGGTCGATGTGGTAGCAACGGCGGTCGCTGTCTCGACGGCGACGCTCGGCGGGCCGGCCCGGTCACGTTGCGAGGGCCCGGCTTTCTCGGCCCGGGCGCTTTTCGTGACCGGAAGGGCGGAGTCGGGCGCGGCCAGGAGATGCTCGAGCCCGGCCAGCCGCGGCAGCTCCCGAAGCTTCCCGTCCGTGGCGTAGTAGGCGCTGCCGGCCGCCGCCATCAGCAGGACAACCGCGATCAGCACTTTTCTCATTCGGCACCTGATCCGTTCGCGCGATCGCCAGCCATTCGAGGCACGCTTCAGCCCATTGCGACGTGAGGCCGTTCCAGTGCGCGCAGCGGCCCTCACCCGAGCGAACGAGGCATCTTGAGAAAATCCGTCGGATTTTCTCGTCGGGCCGCCGCTCGGCCTGATGTTACGCCTGAAATGTGGCGGGAGCTACAGCGGCCCGGGGGCTGTACCCCCTCAGGGAAGAGACGACGCCTGCCGTCCGGTCTGGCCCTCCGACGGCGGCACGGCCGGTTGGCGCGCCTTGGCAGCAGGCGCGATGGCCGTGACGGCCGGGGCCGCCCCGTCGGCGGTCTCCGGCTCGGCGATGGGGCCGTAGACCGGGACGAGGGCGCTCGGCGCCGCCCTTTTGGCGAGCAGGGGTTGCAGCTCGGCGTCCAGGGTGGCGAGCGGCACGACGCTCGCCTTGGGGCGAAGATGGACGACCTTGAAGCCCTTGGCCTTGAGTCCGGCGAGAATGGCGGGAAGCGCCTTGGCCGTGGAGCGCTTGATGTCATGCATAAGCAGGATGCCGCCTTTGCGGGCGGCCGCGAGCTTCAAGGTGCGCTTCGCGAGCGCGTCGGCCGTGCCGATGAAGCTGTCGTTCGTAATGACGTCGACGGTGAAGCTCGCAATGCCTCGGGACTGGAGATAGGTCAGCAACTCGTCGCTGTCGTTCAGGCCCGGAAAGCGGAAGAACGGCGCGATGCCCGTGCCGGCGCTGAGCGTCACGGCGGCAAACCCGCGCTCGATCTCGTCCTTGGCCTTCTCGAAGGGCAGGCGACTGAGGTTGTTGGGATGAGACCAGGTGTGCGTGCCGATGGTGTGGCCGCGGGCCAGCACCTCTTTCAGCGTGGCGGGATAGGAGAGCGCCATCTCGCCGACCGCGAAGAAGGTCGCCTTGGTGCAGAAGAGGTCGAGTGTATCGAGGATCGGCGTCGTCACGCGCGGCGCCGGGCCGTCGTCGAAGGTCAGCACGACCTCGTTCTCGGCAAGGAAGGAGGCTTCCTTGTCGCGCTTCGTCGCCGCGCCGAAGATCGGGCCGCCGGAGGTGTCGATCTCGATCACGCGCGAGACGCCGAGGGCCTTGGCCGGATCGGTGCAGGCCGCGGCCGCCGCGTCTTGCCCGCCCAACACGAGGGCGAGCCCGAGGATCAGAATTCGTAGATGCAACACAAGCTCCTAGCCGCGCGTCGGGACCGAACGCCCGAGTCTCGACGATTTCAGGCAGCGTGATCAAGGGCACGCGGCCTGAAAGGGTTAGGATCTTGGCCGGGAGAGGCTTTTGGGTCGCGCTTGTCTGCGCCGCCTAGATGTGGTTCCGGAAAAGTGGGAACCGGTCATGGCGGAGCCATGCGAGAGAGCCATGGCGGAGCCATGCAAGAGAAATGTCCGATAAGAAGCACGATCAAACAAAAGCTTAGAGCCGTTCCGCGAGTCCACTAAAACCGGAACGGCTCTAGTCGTTGCCGAACGACTTGAGCTGCCAGGGATCGTTCGAGGGATTGGCCCAGTCGAACGGCTTGGCCGCCGGCGCCGTCGCCGGGCGGGAGGCTGCGGGCTTGCGGACCGGGGCCGGCGCACCGGCCGCAGCGGGCGGATCGGAGATCGGCCAGGTGGCCGCACGCGTCGCCAGCGCGTTGGCGGCGGCCACGGATTTCGCCTTCAGCATCTTCGCGGCGATGGCGTCGTACTCGGGCAGCGTCTCGACGGGCGATTTCGGCACGATGTGCACGAACTTGTAGCCACGCGCCTTGAGATCCTCGATCAACTGGCCGATGGCCCCGGCCGTCGAGGGCTGGATGTCGTGGAACAGGAGAATGCCCTTCTTCTCGCGGTCGAGCTGGGAGAGCACGTTGCGCAGCACCACGCCCGGGCTCTTGGTGCGGAAATCGCGCGAATCGACATGGATGCCGAAGATGCCGATCCCGCGCTCGCGGATATAGGTGCGCGAGGCACGGCTATGGCCGAGATAGGGGAAGCGGAAGAAGGGCGCCGTGGGCACGCCGGCAGCGGCAGCCACCGCCGAGACGCCGAGCTCGAACTCGCGCTTCATGGCGGCCGCGCTGAGCGAGGCCAGGTTCTTGTGCGACCACGTGTGCGTGCCGATCGTGTGGCCGCGGCGCGCCACCTCCTGCAGCGTTGCGGGGTCCGCGATGGCCATGCGCCCGACCGAGAAGAACGTCGCCTTGAGGCAATGCTCGTCGAGTGCGTCCAGGATCGGCTTCGTGTAGCGGCGCATCGGGCCGTCGTCGAAGGTCAGGACGACCTCGTGGTCCTCGAGGAATTTGGGCTCGCTCTTCAGATACTGGTCGCCGAACTCGGGGCCGCTCGCCGTGTCGATCTCGACGATGCGGCTGACGCCGAGCGTCGGGCTGCCGTTGGCGCAGGTGAGGGTCGGATCGGCCTCGGGCAGCGACGGCTTGAGGAGCGGCGCGCTCTCGATCTCGGGTTGCTCGGCGGCGGGGGGTGTCTCGGCGTGGGACGGGACCGCAGCCAGCATCGCGAGCGCAGAGGCGACAGCTGCCACCGGGCTCACGATGCGCGAGATGCGCCGGCTGGCCTGCATGCAAATCCCTCCCCCCGCGGTGCAGGCCCGTTCGGCCCGCCCGACCATTGAAGCACGGTTCGTAATTGAGTTTGTATCCAAATTGCAACCCCGCACGGCGCGCATAATTTTTTGGCGGATGAGAGTGTCCCCGGTGTGACGGCTATGCTAGGGGCAGGGCGGCGAAGATCCCCGGAATGCCGCATGCGCCCGCCCCGGCTCGGGCCGGTTCAGAATGCCGCGCGGCCGGCCGCCGCGGGCAAGGCCTCCTGGAGCGCCGATGGCGAAAACCGACGAACAGACGTCCGCTCAAACGGATGACGTCAGCGTGGCGGACCTGGTGCGCGATGTCGCGCTGGCGTTGCACGATGGCGACAGTCCGCGTGCGGCCGCGCTCGTCACCAATCTGCATCCGCGCGACCTCGCCGACGTCATCGAGCTGCTGAGCCCGGAGCACCGCGTCGCGCTCATCCAGGCGCTGGGGTCGGCGTTCGACTACGAGGTGCTGTCGGAGATCGACGAGTCGGTCCGCGACCAGCTCTCCGAGGCGCTGCCGAATGAGCTGCTGGCGAAGGCCGTCACCGAGCTCGACACGGACGACGCGGCCTATCTCATCGAGAACCTCGAAGAGGCGGACCGGGAGGAGATTCTCGCCCAGCTCCCGAAGAGCGAGCGTGCGGTCCTCGAGCGGCAGCTCGAATATCCCGAGGATTCCGCCGGCCGCCTCATGCAGAGCGACTTCGTGGCAGTCGCTCCCTATTGGACGGTCGGGCAGGTCATCGCGCACGCCCGCGAAACCGACGATCTGCCGGATCAGTTCTCGGAGATCTTCGTCGTCGATCCCGCCTTCAAGGTGCTCGGCAGCGTCGATCTCTCGCGGCTTCTGCGCACCAAGCGCGAGGTGCCGATCTCCGAGATCATGGAGACCGATCTCGACGTCGTGCTGGCGACCGCGGACCAGGAGGAGGTCGCCCGCCAGTTCGAGCGCTACGCCCTGCTGTCCGCGCCGGTCGTGGACGAGAACAACAAGCTCGTCGGCGTGATCACGATCGACGACGTCGTGGAGGTTCTGCAGGACGAGGCCGAGGAGGACATGAAGGCGCTCGGCGGCGTCGGCGACGAAAGCCTCGGCGGCAGCGTGGCGGAGACAGCGCGCAGCCGCGTGCCCTGGCTCATCGTCAACCTCGGCACGGCCGTGCTCGGCTCGGCCGTCATTCAGATGTTCGACGCCACGATCGAGCAGATGGTGGCGTTGGCGGTGCTGATGCCGATCGTGGCCTCCATGGGCGGCAATGCCGGCACGCAGACCATGACGGTGACGGTGCGTGCGCTCGCCACCAACAAGCTCGGCGCCGCCAATGCCATGCGGATCATCATGCGCGAGTCGGCCGTCGGGCTCCTGAACGGCCTGATCCTGTCCGTCATCATGGCGTCGGTCGTGTTTCTCTGGTTCGGGTCGGGCCGGCTCGGTGCCGTCATCGGCCTTGCCATGGTGGTTAATTTGCTGGCGGCCGCGCTCGCCGGCATCCTTATTCCCCTCGCGCTCCACCGGCTGAAGCTCGATCCCGCCCCGGCCTCCGGCGTGTTCGTCTCGATGATCACCGATTGCGTGGGCTTCTTCGCCTTCCTCGGCCTTGCCTCGCTCATCCTCTTCTAACCACCTCGATCCTGGCTTCAGCCTTTCCCCGACCGTGACGGTTGTTTGACAGCGGCCGAAATTTTGCGGCTTGCCGGGCGGCGGCCGGGCACCGATGATCCGAGGGCATCCGGAGCAACGAGTCCTCACGCGGCGGGCCATGACACAAGAGAAGCGCGTCACGCATCTGCGCCAGATCCTGCTCTGGCCAGTCTACCTGCTGCCCTTCGACGAGAACGCGCCGATGCAGGACCACTGGGCGCAACTCTCGACGCTGGCGCAGGACAACCCCTGGAGCGAGGTGGACGACGAGTTCGGCGATCCGGCCGAGTTTCAGGCCCGGCACTACAACGAGTTCGTCACCTTCCTGCCGCCGGTGCAGCGCTTCCTCTACGGGCAGGGCCTCGGCCGCTCGGTCAGCAAGGTTTACGGCGAGAGCCCCATCCGCGTCATGCGCCGGTCCGACGTGCGCGGCGCGCGGGTGACGCTCGATAAAGGCCAGGCGCCGATCGATCTCGAGATCGTCCATGTCGATCTCTACTTCTTCTTCGACATCGATATCGTGCTGCTCGCGCTCGAGGTGTGCACGGACGACATTCCGCTCGAGACGGCGCAGAACCTTCTCTTTCGTTTCGGCCGGGCCTATCCCGCCTATTGGGAGAAGGGCGGGCGCGGCGGACATTGTCCCTGGAAGGTCGAGTGGCTCGGCGCGGACGGCGAGGTGCTGGCGGTCTCGGACTACGAGCAGCGCGACAAGTTCCTCTCCTTCGTCTGCCGCCATCGCGCGCCGGCGACGGCCTCTCACTGGGATTTCCTGATGTCACCGATCGTGCTGCATCACGGTGACCGGAAAGGCCCTCTGCGCTATCGCCAGCTCGAATATTACCGCATGCCTTACATGGCCTATCTTGCGCTCGATAAGCCGGAGACGCTGGCGCGCTCGGATGCCATCCGGCTCGCGCTGGGCAACGAGGCAGGCGCGGAGGGCACCTCGCTCCCCTATTCGGATGCCTACCTTGCGGATTTCGAGCAACGCTATTGCTACGACCGCAACTTCATGGCGGGCGAGACGCAGAAAACCGCGAGCGTGCGCTTCTTCGCCTCGGGCGACACCTTCGTCGTCACCGGAGATGCGCGCGATCCGTTCTATGTCTCGCGCGAGAGCGGCATTCTCGCCCGTTTCCGCCATCAGCACTTCCTGATGTTTCTGATCGCGCATTTCCAGCGGGCATCGCTGCACATGTTCTCGGACAGGCTGGTCGCGGCCGTCAGCCGTCTCGACATCACGAACCCGAAGGCGAACCGCATGTTTCGCCGCGACATCCGCGACGCGCACGAGAACTTCCTGCGCTTCTCCCATCGCTACTGGTTCCACAACGTCTCGCATCAGGCGCAGGTGCGCGAGCTGTTCGACAAGACGCGCGAGCACCTGAACCTCGACAGCCTCTATTCCGAGGTCCGCGAGGAGCTGCAGGACATGGGCAGCTTCCTGGACGTGGAAGCGATGCGAAAGCAGAACGAGACGGTGGTGCGCCTGACGGTCGTGACGACCTTCGGCCTCGTCGGCACGGTGGTGACGGGGTTCATCGGAATGAACCTCTTCGACTGGACGCAAGAGCCGATCTGGTGGCGCGTGCTCGCGTTCCTGGCGGTGTTCGTGCCCACGACCCTCCTGACGCTTTATACGGTCGTGAAGTCGCGGCGGCTCTCGGATTTCCTCGATGCGCTCTCGGACGAGAGCGTCTCCTGGGGCCGGCGCTGGCGGGCGCTGTTGCGCGTCTGGTTCAGCCCGCGGACGCCGTGACGGGGCGTCGTGTGACGGGGCGTCGTGTAGTGTGGCGTGATGAGATGGGCGCGCCGCCTCCTCTTGATCTCAATCGCCGCTCAGAGAAATCCGGAACTCGAGCAGGTCGGCGCGTTCGCGCAGAGTGATGGCGAGCGCCGCAAGCGCGGTCTTCCGTGATGTGTGAATCATCATGTGGTATTCGAAATAGCCCTTCTCGCGGTCGAGGCGATAGCTGATGTTCGCGACCGTAAAGCCCTGCGCGCCGATGGCGCCGAGCAACTCCGTCTCCTCCGGGATCCGATCGGCGCGGAAGCGCAGCACGAGCTGGGAGAACCTGTGGCTCGGAATGCGGTCCTCGATGGGCCGGAAGACGGCGAGCGTCCCGAGCGTGGCCACGGTGGCCAGCGTTGCGGGATAGAAGAACCCCACGCCGTAGAGGATGCCGATCGCCGACGTGATCCAGATCGAGGCGGCAGTCGTGAGCCCGCGCACCGTGAGCCCTTCCTTGAAGATGACGCCGGCGCCGAGGAAGCCGATGCCCGTCATGATGCCCTGCGCGACCCGCGTCGGATCGGTCCGCACCGTCTCGAGGGGGACGGAGCCCAGCCAGTCCCATTGGTAGTGCGTGAGCACCATGAGGAGGGCAGCGGCGAGGCAGACCAGCGCATGCGTCCGGAACCCGGCGGGGCGGCCATGGTAGCTCCGCTCGAGCCCGATCAGGCTCCCCGCGGCCCACGCGGCCGCGAGATGGCTCGCGATATCGAGGTAAGATTGGGGCATGCCGGCTCTCCGATACGCCGAAGCTAAGCGCTTTGCGGGCTTTCATCAAAACGGAAAGCTTGAGCGGAAGGGGGCGCCAGAGTGAAGTCCCTCACCGGCCCTGCGGGCAGCCTCTCCCTTCCCCGGGAGAGGAAAGAAGGGCGAGACGCGAGCCCCAGGCGAGCCCGTCCACAGCGCACCGAGCCAGCGGGCGCGCTCAGCTCTTCATGGTCTCGCGGATGGTTCGTGAGAAGGCGTAGAGACGCTCCTCGATGAGCACCGGCAGCTCGCAGGCGAGCGGGATGCTCGATTGGCGCTCCTGGAAGATGCGCTGGGCCCAGTTGTACTTCTCGCGCAGGGCCGCCAGCTCGGGCGTGTCCTCGGTGATGCCCGGAGGCAGCTTGCGTTCGACGTCCGCAATGGCGCTGCTCTGCCGCTCGAGCTCGAGCGCACGCTCCTTCTGCGCCTTCTGATATTTGCCGATGCCCGTCATCACCATGCGCCGCTGGCTCGTGATCTTGTCGAACAGGCCGGCGAACAGCAGCGTCATGCGCGCATCGCGCTCCGCCTCCGGCTGTTTCGCCGCGAACTTCCGGATCGCCTCCTCGCCCTCGCTCACAGGCACGCGGCGGCTGGCGAGAGCTTCGATGATCTGGGAGATGTCGGGGTCGCGGAACCAGCCCTTCACGTCGTCGATCGGCGGCCCGTCCCAGACCTGGCCGACGGACATGGTTTCCACCTTGCGCTGCACGCAGGGCCAGTCGGTCGCCATGTCGATGGGCGGAGGGGCGGCCTCCTGCTGTCCCTCGATCGTCGTGGGCGGGCTGCCGGCGCCGGCCATCAGGGCAGAAGAGCCGAGGAGCGAGAGGATAGCTGCAAGGGGGAAGCTGATGCGATGTGCTGGGCTGGTCATGGCTTTTGTCTCGTCTTTTTCTTGATCCAGGGTGGCCGAAATCTCGTCTCCCGTCAGCCGGCCCCACCCGGTCCGCCGCGACGGGCGACGAGCCCTTTGGACGGATTGTAGGCATAGATTGCCGCGCCGAGGAACAGCACGGTGTAGCCGATGCAGACATAGAGATTGGTGAGGTCGAGCGAGCCGTCCTCGAGCCGCGGGCCGATCTGCCCATACATCGCGAAGCGGATCAGCTCGACGGCATAGGTAAACGGGTTGACGCGGCAGATCTCGTAGAGGAGCGGGCTCGATTCCCGGATGCGCCACAGCGGATAGAGCGCGGAGGAGGCGAAGAACATCGGGAAGATCACGAAGTTCATGACGCCCGCGAAGTTCTCCAGCTGGCGGATCACGGAGGAGATGAAGAGCGCGAGCGAGCCCAGCATCAGGCCCGCCAGAATGAGGGCCGGGGCCACGGTGAAGTAGCCGATCGTCGGCAGCTCGATCTCCCAATAGTAGGCGATGGCGATAAACGCATACGCCTGCAGCAGCGCGACGGCCACGCCGCCGATCAGCTTCGAGAGGAGCAGGAACGAGCGCGGGAAGGGACTGACCAGAAGCGTGCGCATGGCGCCGGTCTCGCGGTCGTAGACCATCGAGAGCGACGACTGCATGGCGTTGAACAGAAGGATCATGCCGACGAGGCCAGGCGTGACGAAGGTCTCGTAGAGCACATACGTCTCGTAGGGCGGGATGATCGAGATGCCGAGCACCTGCCGGAAACCCGCCGCGAAGATGAAGAGCCACACCAGAGGGCGCACGAGCGCGGAAAAGAAGCGCTCGCGCTGATGGAGAAAGCGGAGCACCTCGCGCCAGACGATGCCGCGGAAGCAATTGAGATAGCCCATGGGGCCGAGGCGGGACGTCTCGTCTGCACTGGCCTGAAGCGTCGAACCGGAGCGAAGGATATCCACGTTCATGCCGCCGCCTCCGTCGCGGGGGTGCCCGTCAGAATGCGAAACGCTTCGCCGGGAGATGAGGCGCCCGTGCGGGCGAGAAAATCGGGCAGCTTGCCCGAGAACAACACTTTGCCCTTGTGCAGCACAACGATGAGATCGCTCGGCCGGATCTCGTCGATGAGGTGCGTGGCCCAGAGCACGCCGAGCCCCTGACGCTCGACGAGCCCGCGAACGATCGAGATCACGCTTTCGCGCGAGGCGATGTCGAGGCCGACGGTCGGCTCGTCGAGCAGCAGGCAGCCGGGGCGGTGCATGAGGGAGCGCGCGATCTCCACGCGCCGGCTCTGGCCGCCGGAGAGGTTGCGGGCCTTGTCCTTGGCGCGATCGGCGAGATCGACGATCTCGAGCGCCTCCGCGGCGCGCGCCCTGGCCTCGCGCCGGCCGAGGCCGTGGAGCGCGGCGTGATAGAGCAGGTTCTGCTGCAGCGAGAGATCCGCATCCACCGTCTTCGATTGGAAGACGACGCCGAGCCGCTGCAAGGCCGCGCCCGGGCGGCGGCGCACGTCGTGGCCGAGGATTCGGATCTCGCCAGACACGTTGTCGTAGAGACGGGTGATGAGAGAGAAGAGTGTCGATTTCCCCGCGCCGTTGGGCCCGAGCAGCACCGTGAATGCGCCGCGCGGCACGGTGAGAGACACGTTATCGAGAACGACTTTCTCGCCGAAGGCGTGGCTGACGTTCTTGACGACGAGGGCGGGCTCGGCCGGCTCTGGCCGAGGCGCGGGGGCAACGATGGCTGTGCTGTCGCTCACGTGACGTTCGACTTTCCGGTTTGGCCTTCGCTCGCGGCCGAGGCCGTCCACGTATACGCGCCGTGACGGATCGCGACAAAGAAAAGCGCGGCTTTTCTCATGCCGTCCTTTCGATCCGGTCTCTCGGGGCCTCGGCTCTGTTGATCGCGGTCTCCCGTATATAATATCGAGCCGGCGGATTGCGGCGTAACGATCACGCACTCGTGCGCACCGCTCCACGCGGACGTGCGGCAAAGCCTTCCCGGCGGCGATGCAAGATTGCCTGCACTCCGCTCGGGGAATTGGGCAATGCCGACGAGCGCCGGTGCCTCAGCGGCGCGCCTCCGAAAGGCAAGGCGCGCGGAGCGAGGCTCAGTTCGGCGCGGCGACGACACCCCACGGATAGCGCCCGACCTTGATCGACTTCACGACCTTGAGGGACGCGACGTCGATCACCGAGACGTCGTTCGACGTTCCGTTGGTGGTGAAGAGCAGCTTCTCGTCGGGCGTGAAGCCGAGGTTCCAGACGCGCTGGCCGACGAGCAGATACTTCTCGACCTTGCGCGTCGCCACGTCGACGACGGCGACGCGGTTGGCCGGGCCGAGGGCGACGAAGGCTTTCGTGCTGTCCTTGGTGATGCGCACGCCCACTGGCTGGATGGCGTCCTTGGTGATGCCCTGGATCTCGAACGTCACCTTGCCGAGCACCTTGCGCGTCGCAGCATCGATGACGGTCACGGTGCCGCCGATCTCGGCGCTCACCCACACCTCCTTGCCGTCCGGGGTGAACTCGGCGACGCGCGGGCGGTTGTCGACCAGCACGTTGTCGATGTTCTTGTAGGTATGCGCATCGATGAAGTGCGCCATGTTCGTCGTCTCGGAGGTGTTGACGAGGACCTTCCCGTCGGGGCTCATGCCCATCCCCTCGGGCTCCACACCGACCGGCACGTCGGTGATGATGGTGCCCTTGAAGACGTCGACGATGGTGACGAGGTTGTCGTCCTCGTTGGAGACGTAGAGCGGGTTGCCCGAGGCGTGCAGGATCGGCAGCTCGGGATCGGGGCCGGACGGAAGGTCCTTCACGTATTCAAAGGTCTTCGTGTCGAAGACCTGCATCTTGTTGTCGTCGCTGGCGCAGACGATCACCCACTTGCCCTCGTTGGCGAGGATGATGCCGCGCGGACGGTTGCCGGTCTTGATGGTGTGCACCACGTCGAGCGTCTCGGAATCGATCACCGAGATCGTGTTGTCCTTTTCGTTCGAGACGAAGAGCTTGTAGGCAAACCCGTCCGTCGGGCTGAGCGTCAGCATGGCCCCTGCGAGCGCGACGGCGAGGCTGGTCCGGTTTCGTATCACGAGGAGGCTCCTTGGGCGGCGGTCATGTGACGAGGGATCATTTGAAGGCCGTGCACTTCGTCTCGGGCCGGTCGACGCCGAGCGTGTCCAGCTCCGTGAACTGATGCAGAAAGCCCGGTTGGGGAGAGACGGTGACGTGGATTTTCGGGGTCGCGAGCAGGATCGGCTGGCGAAGCTGGCCGTTCCATGCCCGGTAGGTGAGCTTCTGGCCCTTGAAGGCCGCAAGCTCGAACTCTGGTGAGCGCATGTAGGTGATGAGGGTCTTGGCATCCGCCGAGTTGGTGCGGGTGGCAGCTTCGCCGACCGAGCGCACGGCGACCCAGGCATTGTAGTCGAGCGGGCGCATCTGTCGGCCGGCGAGGCGCTTGAAGCGGTTCTGGAACTGGGTGCCGCCCCACAGCTCGATGGCGGGATGCCAGGAGGCCGCGAACAGCCCGGCCGTGCCGACCACCGGCCGCGAGACCCACGTGCGATAGGGGAAATAGTCGCCGAACAGCTCGCCCTCGTCGGCAACGACGACGACGTCGTGCTCGGGCGCGCCCTGCATGAAGCTCGGAATCTGCTGCTGGATCTGCTCGTAGCCGCCATCCGAGCGGCGGCTGCCGGGATCGTAGTCGAACTTGCGCTCCTCGACGATCTTCTGCCCGAAGCGCTTGGCGGCGCGGCGGATGGCGGCGGCATAGGCGGCGTCCTCGGGGTTGGGTCCGACGACGAGCAGCCAGTTGCGCCACTGTTTCCAGGCCAGGTATTGGGCGAGCGCATCGGCGAGCATCGTGCGCGAGGGCGCCGTGTGCTTGACGTTCACCCGGCATTGCTCCTCGCGCAGCACCTCGTCGGGCTCGGACGCGTTGAAGATGACGGCGTTCTTGTCCTTCAGCGTGTCGGCCAGCTTGAGGAGCGTATCGGCCGGCATGTCGGCGATGATGAACGAGACGCCATCGTCCACCCGCTTCACGACCTCCCCGATGAGCTCGTCTTGCGCTGCGGTCTCGACGGTATCGAGCAGGAACTCCTGCTTGACGAAGCGCCCCGTGGTGTTGTTGTCGGCAATCGCCAGCTTGGCGCCCGCAATGCCGTCGTCCGGCGGCGGGAGGTCGAGGAGAGAGAGGGGCGGCAGGCGATCCGGACGGAGCTGACGCGCCATCAGGAGGCGGATCTTGAGCGTGGCGTCGTCGGCAGCCGGGTGTGCGGCCCGATCGGCTGCGGGCGTCTCCGTGGGAGACGCGGCGGGCGCCGGAGAGGCTGCAGGCGCGGCACCCGCGCCGTCAGCGGCGGACGCACCGGCAACGCCCGCGAGCGTCATCAGGGCGAAGAGCAGGATCAACCCCGTCAGGAGGGCAAACCCCCTCAGGATGTCGAGGTCGGGGCGAAGGAAAACGGACCGGGCCGGCGAACGCCCGCGCCCAGCGGAGACTTTCATCATTTGTCCTCCCGGCGGACCGTGAGTCCGGCAATGCCATGATGCCGGGTATAATGTAACATCTTCCCGGGGAAGATCGCATCGAATTGCCAATTGTCAAGTTCGCGGCAGGGAAGGCTCGCGGATTTGTGAGAGGCCGGGCGCCCGACCGCGGGCGAGAAGACTTGCAAATGGCGTAGGCTCGATCGCAGGTTATAGTAGAGGCCGCTCGCGGCTTGAGAGAGCAGGATATTCGCGGAATGACAGGAGGAAACGTGGCGGTAAGATCGGCGGCTCTGGCGGCTTGCCTCATGGCGCTCGGGTCCTCGGCGCACGCGGGCGAGACGCTGGCAATTTTCCCGATCGAAATGACGATGCCGACGTCCGAAGAGGATTTTTTCCGTGGGACGACGGGACCATCTCCCGACGAAAAGAGGCGCCTGGCGCTCGCCGAGGCGGATCTGAAGCAGCGTCTCGGCGCCGACGGCCGCTATGAGATCGTCGATCTGGCGCCGCTCGCCGAGGAGATCGCTCAGGCGCGGCCCATTCAGGACTGCAACGGCTGCGAGGTGGGGCTCGCCACCAAAGCCAAGGCGGCCGTCGCGCTGACGAGCGTGGTCCACAAGATCTCCGAGACGCATCTCAGTCTCACGGTCGTCATGATCGACGTGGCGCAGCGGAAGCTGCTCTCGACGTCGAACGTCCTGATCCAGGGCAATACCGACGACTCCTGGCTGCACGGGGTGCGCTGGCTCGTGAGGAACCGCCTGCTGGCGAAGGACGAGCCGAAATGATCGATCGCCGCCGGCTTCTCGCAAACGCCGGGGGTAGCCTGGTCGTGGCCGCCTTGGCGCGTCCGCTCCGCGCCGCCCCCGCCACGCCGGCCCCGTTGCGTCTCGCGTCCGTCAAATATGGCTCGTTATCGTGGGTCATCGCCACCATCCGCGCGCTCGAGCTCGATAAGAGCGCCGGGCTCGCCCTCGAGGTCATCGAGGTCGCCTCCAATCAGGCGGGGCCGGTCGCGCTGCTCGCGGGAGGCGCGGACGTGATCGTCTCCGACTGGACGTGGGCGATGCGCCAGCGGTCGCTCGGCGAGAAGCTCAAGTTCTCGGCCTACTCCTCGGCGCTGGGCGGTCTCGTCGTGGCCGCAGACAGCCCCATTGCCGGGATCGGGGCACTCGAAGGCAAGCGGCTCGGCGTGGCCGGTTCGGCAATCGACAAGAGTTGGCTCCTGCTGCGCGCCTATGCCAGAAAGACGATCGGAGAGGATCTGGCAGGCTATGCGCGCCCGGTGTTCGGCGCTGCCCCGCTCCTCGCGGAGGAGATGCGGTCCGGCCGCCTCGATGCCGTGCTCAACTACTGGACCTACGCGGCGCGTCTCACCGCGAGCGGCTTCAAGGAGATCCTGAAGGTCAACGATGTGATGCAAGACCTCGGCATCGACCCCGCTCCCGCACTCGTCGGCTTCGTCTGGAAGGAGGCCGACGGCGCGGCGCGCGGCCAGGACGTTGCGGCGCTGCTCGCCGTCGTGCGCGAGGCCAATGACGTGCTGGCCCGGGACGACGCGGCCTGGGAGCGTCTGCGCCCGCTCGTCAAGCCCGCCTCCGACGCCGAGTTCGCGGCCATCATCGGCGCCTATCGCGAGGGCATTCCGAAGCCCTGGGGCCCGGCGGAAACCGAATCCGCAAAGAAGCTGATGCAAGTCCTCGTCGGCGCAGGCGATGCCGAGCTGATGGGCTACGGCACCGAGTTCGACGCCGAGCTGTTCCACCATGCAGCGAGCTAACCCACCCTCCCGCGCAAGCGATCAGCCCTGGCAGGTCCGCGTAGGCTGGGGGCTCGCCTCGCTCGCGGGCTTCGTGCTGTTCTGGGAGGTGATGGCGCTTCTGATCCAGCATCGCCATCTGCCGGGGCCGGGCGCGGTGATGGCGGCGATG
>JRYH01000394.1_pt1 | contig 15091 bp, 16 predicted proteins | sample 235351 | NCBI WGS metagenome assembly JRYH01 (sample SAMN03074221, study PRJNA261480) | activated sludge metagenome | biome: Wastewater Treatment Plant; feature: Wastewater; material: Activated sludge; isolation source: activated biomass of a wastewater treatment plant treating wastewater... ... | reverse complement strand
CGCTGGCGACGCCGCTGCTCGCCGGGCCCGGAGCGATGAGCGCGGGGATCCTGCTCGCGGCCAACGCGCGGGGCGATGCTCTTTCGCTCGCGGTCACGGTGGCGGCGCTCGGCGCGGTCATGGTGCTGACGCTCGTGCTGCTGCTCGCCGCCCACGATCTCGCCCGCTTCGTCGGCGTGACGGCGCAGCGCGTGCTGATGCGCGTGTTCGGCATTCTGCTCGCTGCGATTGCGGTGCAGGCGCTGTTCGACGGCCTCGCGGGGAGCGGTCTCATGGGCGCTCGCCTGTGAACGCCGCGCGGCGTTAACCTTTTCAGCAAACGTCGTTTTTCGCTGCTTTCGGTGCGCGCGAACGGCGGCGTCCATCAGCTTCGGACAAGATTGAAGATCTACAACTGAGGGAGGCATAGGCCGGGGCGCGCTGAAACCCATGGACGCAATCAATTTCTTCTCGATCGCCTCGCAGCAGAACCGTTGGCTGTCGGTGCGCCAGTCCGTGATCGCGCAGAACATCGCGAATGCGAACACGCCGGGATTCCGGGCGCTCGACGTGCAGCCGTTCGAGGCCGTTCTCAACGCGACGGGCCTAGAGATGCGCAAGACGCAGGCCACGCACCTCTCGCCCGTGAGCGGGACGGGCAGCGATGCCGACACCGAAGAATCGGCCAAGTGGCAGATCGTGCACTCGGGCAACAGCGTGAGCCTCGAGGAGCAGATGCTGAAGGCCGGCGAGGTGGCCGGCAACTATGCGCGCAACACCAGCGTGATGAAGACGCTCAATCGCATGCTGCTTGCGGCGTCGCGGGGATAAGCCATGGCCGATCCCATGCAGGTTGCTCTCAAGGTGGCGGCCTCGGGCCTCGAGGCCCAGTCGCGGCGCATGCTCGTCGTGTCGGAGAACCTCGCCAACGCCTCGACGACCGGGCAGACGCCGGGATCGGCGCCCTATACGCGCAAGACGGTGAGCTTCGAGTCCGCGCTCGACGACGTTTCGGGCGCCAATCTCGTCAAGGTGGACCGCGTCGATCTCGACAGGAAGCCGTATCGCGTCACGTACGATCCCGGGCATCCGGCTGCCGATGCGAACGGCAACGTCAAGCTGCCGAATGTCGACATGCTGGTCGAGCTCGCGGACATGCGCGAGACGAACCGCTCGTATGAGGCGAACCTTCAAGTCGTCAAGCAGGCGCGCTCGCTCATCTCGATGACGATCGATCTTCTCAGGAGCTCGTGATGCTGGACGGCGTCGGCAAGCTTTCTCCTTACGGCGGATTGGCGCTGGGCGGCACGGACGGCCTTGCGCCCTCGTCGGGCGCGGCTCAGCTGCAACCCGTCAATCCCGCCACCACCGAGGCGCTGCCGACGGACTTCGGCTCGCTGCTCGGCAAGATGACGCTCGAGGCGATCAGCACGCTGCGGGCGGGCGAGCAGACGGCGGTTGCCGGCGTGCGCGGCCAGGCCACGACACAGCAGGTCGTCGAGGCGGTGATGGCGGCCGAGCAGACGCTGCAGGCCAGCATCGCGATCCGCGACAAGGTCGTCGCCTCCTATCTCGAAATCAGCCGCATGACGATCTAGCGGCATTCAGTCAGGGCCAGTTCATGAGAGCGCTTTCCATCGCTGCGACGGGTATGAATGCGCAGCAGACGAACCTCGATGTGACCGCGAACAACATCGCCAACATCAATACGACGGCGTTCAAGCGCGCGCGCGCGGAGTTCACGGACCTCATCTATCAGGCGGAGCGCGCGCTCGGCGCGCCTGCGCGCGGGGGCGCTGCGAATGTGCCGGAAGGGGCGTACGTGGGGCTCGGCGTGCGCACGGCGGCCATCCGCAACCTGCATCAGCAGGGCGCCTTCGGGCAGACGAACAACGAGTTCGATTTCGCCATCAAGGGGCGCGGCTGGTTTCAGATCACGGGCGCGGACGGCGAGACGTTCTATACGCGGGCGGGCGCCTTCAACAAGAACGACCAGGGCCGGATCGTCACCCTCGACGGCTACGAGGTGCAGCCGGCGATGACGGTGCCGCAGGACGCCACCAAGATCACGGTGAACGAGTCGGGCGAGGTCTATGCGACGATCGCCGGGCAGATCGAGCCGCAGCTTCTCGGGCAGTTCACGCTCGCGAACTTCGTCAACGACGTCGGCCTCGAGCCGATGGGCGGCAACCTCTATCGGCAGACGGAGGCTTCCGGCGATCCGATCACGGGCGTGCCGGGCGATCCTTCGTTCGGCACGGTGCATCAATACTATCTCGAAAATTCCAACGTCGATGCGGTGAAGGAGATCACGCAGCTCATCTCGGCGCAGCGCGCCTACGAGATGAACTCGAAGGTGATCCAGACCGTCGATGCGATGTACGGAACGGTTGCGAACAACATGCGATAGCGCTGGGACGTGATGGTGAGGCGGATGCGGCGTCGGCGGCAATTCTCGGGACTGAGCGGACGCGGCCGCCTCGGCATCGTGGCGGGTCTGCGCGCCGTCGTGCTGGCATTCGCGGGGCTCGCTATGGCGATGCCCGCGCTCGCCCGCGACGTGATGGTGCCCGTGCCGCGGGTGACGATCTATCCTGGCGATCTCATCACGGAGGTGATGCTGACGGAGCGCGCCGTTTCGGACCGCGATGGGACGCTGCCCGGGCTCGTGGCCGCGCGCGGGCAGATCGTCGGCAAGGTGGCGCGTCAGACCCTGCTTCCCAACAAGCCGATCTCGCTCACGGGCGTGCGCGAGGATCATGCCATCAAGCAGGGCCAGCCCGCGGTCGTCATCTTCCAGTCCGGCGGGCTCGTCATCTCCGCCACCGCCATGCCGCTCCAGCCCGGCGCGGTGGGCGACGTCATCAGCCTGCGCAATACCGAGAGCGGAACGACGATCCGCGGCGTCGTGCAGCGCGACGGCAGCGTCCGGGTGGGCACGCCATGATCCGGGCCGCTTTTTTCCTTCTTGCACTCGTGGCCGCTGCCGGTGCCGCCGACGCCAAGGCCATGACGCGCATCAAGGACATCACGGCCGTGCAGGGCGTGCGCGCCAACCAGCTCATCGGGTATGGGCTTGTCGTCGGTCTCAACGGCACCGGCGACAGCCTGCGCAACTCGCCCTTCACGGCGCAGTCGCTGCAATCGATGCTGGATCAGATGGGCGTCAATATCCGCAACGCCAATTCGCGCACGCGCAACGTCGCCGCGGTCGTCGTCACGGCGGACCTGCCGCCGTATGCGGGGCCGGGCGCGCGCATCGACGTGACCGTCTCCTCGCTCGGCGACGCGACGTCGCTCGCCGGCGGCTCGCTCGTGATGACGCCGCTCTCAGGCGCGGATGCCGCCATCTATGCGGTGGCACAGGGCCCCATCGCGGTGAGTGGCTACAGCGCTCAGGGCAATGCCGAATCCGTGAGCCAGAACGTGCCCACGACCGGACGCATTCCCAATGGCGCGCTGGTCGAGCGCGAGGTGGCGGGCTCTCTCGATGACGAGAGCGTGCTCGTCCTCGAGCTGCGCAATCCCGATTTTTCGACGGCGGTGCGGATCGCGGATACGGTCAACGCCTTCACCTCCCAGAAGTATGGCCGGCGCACGGCGCGCGAGCAGGACCTCAGGACGATCACGCTCGAACGGCCGCGCAACGTGGGCGCCGCGCGGTTCCTGGCCGAGATCGGTGAGCTTTATACGGAGGCCGACGGCCCGGCGCGGGTGGTCATCGATGAGCGCACCGGCACGGTCGTCATCGGGCGCGACGTACAGATCGCGACGGTTGCCGTCTCGCACGGCAGCCTCACGGTCCGCATCACGGAAGGGGCGCAGGTGTCGCAGCCCGAGCCCTTCTCCGACGGCGAGACGGTCGTCGTTCCGGAAAGCTACATCTCGGTCAACCAGGAGGGCGCGAACCTCGCAATCATGGGCGGCACGAACCTCGAGACGCTCGTGCGCGGCCTCAACATGATGGGCCTCAAGCCCACGGGGATCATCGCGATCCTGCAAGCCATCAAGACGTCCGGGGCGTTGCAGGCGGAGCTTGTCGTGCAATGACGAGGCTGGCCGCGACAGGGAGAGCGAGAGGCGGGCCGCGCCGGCTGGCAACCTTCGTGGGCGCCGCCATGGCGGCCGTCGGTCTCGGCGTCGGCCTGGCCGATGCTCAGGATGCCTGGTCTCCGATCGTGGTGACGGCGCCGGGCGGCACGCTCGCGCCGCAGCCGGGCGAGCCCGATCCGCATATGCAGATCGTCGTCGATCCGCGCCATTTCCCGGGAACCGACGCGACGGCTCTTCCGGCCCCTCGCCCGTTGCCACAGGGCGCCTTCTCACCGTTGGTGACGGGGACGATTCCCGCCGCGCGCAAGCGCCTTGCGCCGCCCGCGGAGGCCCTGAGCCCGGTTCGCCCGGCCGCGGCAGGTGCGGCCGAAGCCGCCGCTGCCCAAGATCAATCGGAGACACCTGCCGAGGCTGGCGCGTCCCTGGCGGGGGAGGAGAGCGAAGCCGGTGCGCCTTCTTCCGACGGGGCTGATGGGGCCTTCTTCAAGAAGGCCGGTCCGCTCGACGCGCTGCCGCCGAATGCCACAGCCGCGCAGCAGTATTGCTTCAACACGTCCGATACGGCGGGGGATGCGCGTTTCGCCTGGCAGGCGAAGAAGATCAAAGAGATGGAGGCCGAGCTCGAGAAGCGGATGAGCCTGCTTCAGGCGAAAACCGAGGACTACAAGACGTGGCTCGCGCGCCGCGACGCGTTCTCGCGCAAGGCTCACGAAAAGCTCGTGAGCTTTTATTCGCGTATGAGGCCCGATGCGGCGGCTGTGCAACTTGCAACGCTGGACGAGAATGTCGCCGCCGCCGTCATGACGAAGCTCGAGACCAAGGTGGCCAGTCAGATCATGGGCGAGATGGATCCGGAGCGCGCGGCGAAGATCGCGACGGTCATCGCGGGCGCGGCGAAGGTGCCGGAGCCCAAGCGGCCGCCAGCCGCGCCGCCGGCGACTGCCGGCATCGACGGTGCGCGGGACGGGGCCGGAGCGCCGCTGGACGCTCGCGCCCAAGGCGAGGAGCCACGGACATGATGGCGGATCTCTCTGCGTTCGTTCGAACGGCGCTGCGAATGGCGGCGGGCCTCGGCCTCGCGGGGCTTGCCGCGGGCGGCTGCGCAAGCGCGCCGGCCGATATTGGTCGAGCCCCGGCGCTGAGCGCGGTCGGGTCGGGGCTGCTTGCGGACCGGGTGCCGCTGCCGGCAGAGCCCGTGACGCCCGTGACCTACCGGCCCGGCAACTCGATCTGGCAGGACGGCAGCGCCGATCTTTTCCGCGATCCGCGCGCGCGCAAGATCGGCGACGTGGTGACGGTCAAGATCTCGATCAAGGACAAGGCGACGCTGGACAACAACTCCAAGCGCTCGCGTGATGCGACGACCAAGTTGAAGCCGAAGCTCGGCTATGATTTCGCGACCTCTGGCGGCATTGCCCAGAACGGCGACCTTTCGGTCGATATGCAGGCGGACGCCGAGACCTCGACGGACAGCAAGGGCGGCATCACGCGCTCGGAGAAGATCGAGCTTCTGGTGGCGGCCGTCGTGACCGGCGTTCTGCCGAACGGCAACCTCATCATCAGCGGCAGCCAGGAAGTCCGCGTGAACTACGAGGTGCGCGAGCTCAGCGTCGCGGGCATCGTGCGGCCGCGCGATATCTCGACCGACAACTCGATCGCCTACGACAAGGTTGCGGAAGCGCGTATTTCCTATGGCGGGCGCGGGCGCATCATGGAGGTGCAGCAGCCGGCAGTCGGGCAGCAACTGTTCGACCTTCTGACACCGTTCTAAGCCGTGAACTCACGTTTTGATGGTCACGTTTTCCAAGGACGAACCGGTCGCCACGTCGTCGGAAAATGATCGAGGAGGACGCCGGTGGCCAATACGGACGCAAGCTCAGGTGGCAAGGGGGAGGGAGGGCTCGTCGGCTTTCTCATCGTGACCGCCATTGCGCTCGTCGTCGGCGGCGGCTTCGGCTTCTTTCTCGACGGACATTTGAAAAGCGGAACGAAGCCCGTCGAGGTGCAGGAGGCGGAGCCTGGCCGGACGGCGAAGCCGAAGGCCGTGCTCTCGTCGAACGACAAGCTGGTGGCGCTGGCCCCCGTCGTCGCCAATCTGGCCGAGCCCAGCGACACCTGGATCCGCATCGAAGCGTCCATTCTGGTTGGCGCCGATACGCAAGGCGCCGATACGCTCGCCGCGAAGCTCGCTGAGGATTTCGTGGCCTATCTCCGCACGGCGACGCTCAATCAGTTCGAAGGCGCGAGCGGGTTTCAGAACCTGCGCGACGACCTCAAGGACCGCGCGCGCATCCGCGAGCCGGACCGGATCAAGGACGTCATCGTCCATGGCGTGGTGATCGAATGAGACGCGTTGCGGCGCTCGCGCTGGTCGGCCTCCTCCTGTCGTCCGGTGTTGCCTTGGCGCAGGGGCAGGGGCTCAATTTCGAGAGCCTGCTGCCGGCCGGGGAGCAGACCGTCACCGGGCGCATGGTGCAGATCATCCTGCTCGTCACCATGCTTTCGGTGGCACCCGGGCTTCTGATGATGGTGACGTGCTTCACGCGCTTCGTAATCGTGCTGAGCCTTCTGCGCTCCGGCCTCGGGCTCCAGACCACGCCGGCGAACATGATCCTCGTCAGCCTCGCGCTTTTCATGACGTTCTACGTCATGGCGCCGACCTTCGATAAGGCGTGGCAGAACGGGCTCAAGCCGTTCGCCGAGAACAAGATCAGCGAGGAGGAAGCCTACGTCCAGATCACGCAGCCCCTGCGCGAGTTCATGCAGGCCAATGTGCGGCCGAAGGATCTCGAGCTGTTCGAGGATCTGGCGCACGAGCGCTTCGGGGCGCGGGCGCCGGATCAGGAGGTGGAGCTGCGCGTGCTGATCCCCGCCTTCATGATCTCGGAGCTGAGGCGCGGGTTCGAGATGGGGTTCCTCGTCGTCTTGCCGTTCCTGGTCATCGATCTCATCGTGGCGACGCTCACCATGTCGATGGGCATGATGATGCTGCCGCCGACTGTGATGAGCCTGCCGTTCAAGGTGCTGTTCTTCGTGCTGATCGACGGATGGAATCTTCTGATCGGCGGTCTCGTGCGCTCGTTCCCTTAGCTTCGGGCTCCCCGCCCGATGGGGTGCAAACGGCGTTAACCAAGGCGCAACACATCGCGTGTAGAAGTGGTTGCGTGGCAGATTGAGTTCGGGGGGGACGCCCTTGACGCGATGCCGCGGTGTAAAGAGGGCAGCTTTCGCGCTCTCTGTTGCGTAGCGTAAAGGTGTAACATGAGTAGTCTCAATACGAACATCGCGGCCATGACCGCGTTGCAGGCGCTTCGTAGCACGAACGCCGACATGCTCCAGACGCAGAACAGAATTGCCACAGGCATGCGCGTCGGCAGCGCCTCCGATAATGCTGCCTATTGGTCGATCGCCACCACCATGCGCTCGGATCGCCAGGCTCTCTCCACGGTTTCCGATGCGCTCGGCCTCGGCTCGGCCACTGTCGATATCGCCTCGAAGGGCATCGAAAGCGCCATCTCCGTCGCCAGCAAGATCAAGGACAAGCTTGTTGCGGCCCGCCAGCCCGGCGTCGATCGCGCGAAGATCCAGGCCGAGATTACCGAGCTTCAAGCCTCGCTGAAGGACGTCGTTGCGGGCGCCACGTTCTCGGGCGAGAACTGGCTGCAGGGCGACAGCTCCGGCGTCACGAGCCGCACGCTCGTTTCCTCTTTCTCGCGTGACGGCACGGGTGCGATCTCGATCGGCACCATCACCGTCGACACGGGTGCGACGGGCTCGATGCTCGTCGATACGTCGGGCTCGGGTGCGGGCATCCTCGACAAGGATCGGTCCGTCACGAACGGCGCCGACTTCACGGTTCTTACGCTCGATATCAGCGCGGTCACCAACTCGGCCGAGGATCTCGAGGATCTCGAGGACATGATCTCGGGCGTCGATGCCGCCATCTCGTCGATGACGGATGCCGGGTCGCGTCTCGGTGCGGTCAGCACACGCATCAATCTGCAGAAGGATTTCGCGAGCAGCCTGATGGACGCGATCGACAGGGGCATCGGCCAGCTCGTCGACGCCGACATGAACGCTGAATCGACGCGGCTGCAGGCTCTGCAGGTGCGCCAGCAGCTCGGCGTGCAGGCTTTGTCGCTCGCCAACCAGTCGGCCCAGTCGATCCTGTCGCTGTTCCGCTGATCGGCCGGCATTAACCTCGCGTTCATAAACGCAGTTTAGCTAAAGAGGCTGTACCGGATTTCGGTGCAGCCTCTTTATTTATGCATTTTGCGCTCTCAAGGGCTCCCTCCCCGAGTGGCGTTTATCGCCTGGCCGTCATCTCAGACAAGCTTTCGACGGTCGCACAGGGCCACCGTCTTCCTTGCTCGGGCTTTCATGCAGATGGGCGCGTTGGGCGCTTTGGAGACCCTGACGGATTTCGGGACGCTGCTTAACGGTTCGGTAAGTCCACCTCGCTATTTTCTTCTTCGAGTAGCCCGGCTTGGTGAGCGGGACAGAGTCGGAGAAGGAACAGACGATGGCAAGCCTACTGACGAATATTGCAGCGATGACCGCGCTGCAGGCATTGAACCAGACGAACAAAGAAACCCTCACCGTGCAGAACAGGATTGCCACGGGTCTGCGTGTTGCGGATGCGTCGGACAATGCGGCCTACTGGTCGATCGCGACGACGATGCGCTCGGACCGCCAGTCGCTCTCCACGGTGGCGGACGCCCTCGGACTTGGCGCCGCAACGGTCGACGTCGCCGTGCAAGGCATGGAAGGCGCGATCAAGATCTCGAGCGACATCAAGGCGAAGCTCGTGGCCGCGCGCCAGCCCGGCGTCGATCGGGCCAAGATCCAGTCGGAGATCGCCCAGCTTCAGGAATCGCTCTCGAGCGTGGTCCACACCGCCACCTTCTCGGGACAGAACTGGCTCGCTGTCGACAGCACCGGAACGGTGGAGCGCACGCTGGTGTCGTCTTTCTCGCGCGATGGCGCGGGCAACATCACGATCGGCACGATCTCGATCGATATCGGCGCGACCGGCACGATGCTCATCGATACCAGCGTTCCCGCCGGCACGAGCGGCGCGGGCATCCTGGACCAGGATCGCACGGTCACCAACGGCGCCGATTATACGGTGCTGACGCTCGATATCAGCGCGCTGACGAACGATGCGGCCGATCTCGAGGATCTCGAGGACATGATCTCGGGCGTCGATGCGGCGATCACGTCGATGACGAACGCGGCCACCCAGCTCGGCGCGGTGAAGACGCGTATCGATACGCAGAACGACTTCGCCAAGAGCCTGATGGATGCCATCGACACCGGTATCGGCCAGCTCGTGGACGCGGACATGAACGAGGAGTCGACGCGGCTGCAGGCCCTGCAGGTTCGCTCGCAGCTCGGTGTGCAGGCCCTCGGCCTCGCCAACCAGTCGGCTCAGCAGATCCTGCGTCTCTTCCAGTAAGACACGTCCAGCAAGACACGGCCCCTTCTCGCCTGATGCAACGCCACGCCCTCCCAGGGGCGTGGCGTTCGCCGTTTCGGCCGACCGCAACCCCCACGCAAGGTTGGCATTTGAGAATGAGGTACGAATCGGTAGTGGGGCTCCGGCATGAGCAGCTTGAATACCAATATCGCGGCCATGACCGCGCTGCAGACCCTGAACCAGACCAATAAGGAGATGTTGGTCACTCAGAACCGGGTCTCTACGGGGCTTCGCGTCAAGGATGCGTCCGACAACGCTGCCTACTGGTCCATCGCCACGACGATGCGAAGCGACAATATGTCGGTTTCGACGGTGCAGGACGCTCTCGGACTTGGTGCGGCAACCGCCGACGTGGCCGTGACGGCCATGAACAACGCCATTGAGGCGGTAAGCAAGATCAAGGCCAAGCTGGTCGCGGCCCGCGCGCCCGGCCTCGATCGCGAAAAGATCCAGAGCGAGATCTCGGCGCTCCAGACGGAGCTGCGCAGCACGGCGGAATCGGCCGTGTTCTCGGGCGAGAACTGGCTCAACGTCGATAGCACCGGCCCGATCACGAAGACCATCGTGGCCTCGTTCTCGCGCGACAGCACGGGCGCCATCACGATCGGGTCAATCGAGGTTGATGTCGGTCCGACCGGCACGATGCTGTTCGATACGTCCGGCAACAACCAGGGTGTGCTCGATTACGAGCGGACGACGAGCGGCACCAGCATCACCTACAGCGTGGCAACGCTCGACATCTCGGCGATCACCGACGATCCGCTCGAGCTTGCGGATCTCGAGGAGATGATCCAGGGCGTCGACGATGCGCTCGCTCTGATGACGGATGCCGCCACCGTTCTCGGCGCGGCGAAATCCCGGATCAGCATGCAGAAGGATTTCGTGAGCAAGCTCATTCAGTCAATCGACACGGGCATCGGTCAGCTCGTCGATGCGGACATGAACGAGGAATCGACGCGGCTGCAGGCCCTTCAGGTGCGCCAGCAGCTCGGTGTGCAGGCGCTCGGCATCGCCAACCAGTCGGCCCAGCAGATCCTGCGTCTGTTCCAGAGCTGATCCCGTTTTCGGGCCCGGAGCCCATCACCCCGCGCCCAAGAAGGCCACGTCCGCTGCCCCGGCGTGGCCTTCGTCTTTTTCGCGCTCTCAGCGACGTGCGAAGCGGGGGCGCAATTCCCGCGCAAGCTTCTGCGACCAGACTCGCAGCGGCATCATTCCATTAATGCGGGCAAGAGGTTGAGCGGGCGATGCTCGGACTCGAACAGCTTGAGAAACTCTGGGCCAATCTGCTGGCGCTCGGCACGCGTCGCCTCGCGGCGCTGGGCGCGGTGGGGCTTGCCGTGTTCGCCTCTGTAGGCTTCGGGAGCTACTACCTCAGCCGCGCGGAATTCGAGACGCTCTACTCCGGTCTCAACGCCCAGGATGTCAGCCGCATCGGCGCCGCCCTCAAGGAGGCCGGCATTACGTTCGACGTGAACTCGGAAGGGACCAAGGTGCTGGTCCGGCGCGAGGAGACGGCGCAAGCGCGCGCGATGCTTGCCGAGAAGGGGCTGCCGGCCGGCTCGAACGGCGGCTACGAGCTGTTCGACAAGCTCGGGCCGATCGGTCTCACCTCGTTCATGCAGGAGGTCACGATCAAGCGCGCGCTCGAGGGCGAGCTCGAGCGGACCGTGCTAGCGATGAAGGGCGTCAAGTCGGCGCGTGTCCTGATCACGCTGCCCGAGACCGGATCGTTCCGGCGCGGCCGCCAGCCGGCGCGGGCCTCCGTCACGATCAAGACCGAGACGCCGGCCGATGGATCCACGGCGCGCGCCATTCGCCACCTCGTTGCGGCGGCCGTGCCGGGCCTCACCGTGGACGAGATCAGCGTTCTCAACACGGACGGCACGGTTCTGGCCGCGGCGGGCGACTCGAGCTCCATGGCCTCGGGGCGCAAGCTCGAGCTCGAGCGCGAGGTCGGCAAGGACCTCATGGACAAGGTGCGCCGGACGTTGACGCCGTCGATGGGACTCGAGAACTTCGAGGTCAGCGTCGCGGCCCGCATCGACCTCGACAAGAGGCAAACGAACGAGACCAATTTCGATCCGGATTCCAAGGTGGAGCGCTCGCTGCGGGTGGTCAAGGAGTCCGGGAGCCAGCAGGATGCCTCGAGCCGGTCTCCGGTCGGCGTCGAGCAGAACGTCCCCGATCAGGCGGCCGGCGGATCCGGCGGTGACGTCACGAAGCGCTCCAACGAGCGGCGCGAGGATCTCACCAACTACGAGCTCAACTCCAAGACGGTGGCGACGACGAGCGAGGGCTACCGCATCGAGAACATCACCGTTGCCGTCGTTCTCAACCGCAAGCGTCTGCTCGAGACGCTCGGGCAATCGGCGACGCCGGATGCGATCCAGGCGAAGGTGAAGGAGATCGAGCGGACCGTGATCGCGTCCGCGGGCCTCAATACGAACCGCGGCGACCAGATCAGCATCACGGTCGACGAGTTCATCGAGGGACAGAGTGGGGACTCGCTTGCGGCGGCCAACCTGACGGCGCCCCTGATCGGCCTCGCCACCGGCCTGATCAAGGCGCTGACGGTGCTCGGCCTCGTGTTCATCGTGGTCACGATGGGTCTGAAGCCGTTGACGCGCGTGCTCGTCGACCAGCGCGCGGCTCAGGCGCAGCAGGCAGCGGCCGCCGGCGGGACGCTCGCGGCGGACGCCGAAGAGACGCTGGACGACGGATCGCTGCTGGATGCGAACGACGAGGAGACACCGCAGATCTCGTCCGCGGCGACGGCGGAGCTTCTGGGCATCAAGGAGCAGCGCGAGCCCAACCTGATCGAGGACATCACGGGCGACGTCACGCGCCTGTCGCAGCGCCGCCTCGAGCAGATGGTGACGCTCGATGAAGAGCAGGCCGCCATGATCCTCAAGCAATGGATGCGGGAGCGGGCGGCATGACGCAGGCCCTCCCCGTCGCCTACTACCTGAACGATCTCGACGGAGACGCGCCGCGCCGCCGCGGGGGCGCGATGACGCCGGGAGGGATGGCGTCCGATATCGAGGCGCGCATCGCGGATGCGCATGCGCGCGGCATTCTCGAAGGGCGTACGGTGGCGCAGGGCGAGGCGGAAGCGGCGCGCGAAGCGGACGCCGCCGCGGCCGAACAGAAGCTCAAGACCGAGCGTCAGCACTGGGCGGATGAGGAGGGCGCGCGGCTCGCGCGGCTCCTGCAGGATGCCATCAGCAGTCTCGAGACGCGGATCGCAGGGCGCGTGGCGGAGGTGCTGAAGCCCGTGCTGGCGGAGGAGGTCCGTGCTCGTGCGGTCGCTGAGCTTTCGGACACGCTGCACGATCTGCTGACCAAGGGCACGTATGCGGCTGTCGCCGTCTCGGGACCCGACGATCTCCTTGTCCGCATCAAGGATCGCCTCGGGGCGGATGGCGAAGGCGTCGTCTTCACGGCCACGGAGGAGGCCGACGTTTCCGTCAAGGCCGACGATACCATTCTCGAAGCGCGCATCGGGGCGTGGGTCCGTGCCATCCAGGGAGAGGACGCATGAGCGCCGAGGATGACGCGACGGCGCCTCACGAGGTCGTCATTGTCCGCCGCCGCGGCGGCGATGGCGAGGATGGCCATCATGGCGGGGCCTGGAAGATCGCGTTCGCCGATCTCATGACGGCGATGATGGCGTTCTTTCTCGTGATGTGGCTGCTGAACGTTTCCGACAAGGAGAAGATCCAGCAGATTGCGACCTACTTCAATCCGCTGAAGCTCAACGACAAGCGGCCGACGGTGCGGGGCGTGCGCGACGAGCAGGAGACCGATCGACCCGCGTCCCGTCCGGTCGGTCCGGCCGCGGACGGGGTCGACGTCAGCACCGTCGACGACAAGGACAAGCGGCAAGGCGCCTCGAAGCCGGGTGGCGATGGGGATCTGCAGGACGGCGTGACCCAGAAGGCCGAGGAGGAGCTTTTCAACGATCCTTACGGCGTTCTGGCGCGGCTGGCGCTCAAGGCGTCGGACGAGGGCGAGGAAAAGGGCGCCGCGAGCACGAGCGTCCTTCCGGGCGGAGAGGCCTACACCAACCCGTTCGAGCCGTTCGCCGACCGGTCCATCCGCGAGGAGAGCAAGACGGAGCCGTCCCTCAAACTCGAGGATTCGGGCTCGCATCCGACGGCGCCGGGCATCGAGAAGCCGCTCGTCGTCGATCCGGAGGGCGAGGCCGACGTGCCGGCGGATGCCAATCTCTCCGCCAAGCAGACGACGCCCGAGCCGGGCGAGGACCTCGAAGCGGTCCGGAACAAGCGTGAAGCGGACGCGATGGCGGCCGAGATCGCGAAGGAGCTCGCAGGGCTCGCGCCCGAGAAGAAGCCGGCCATTGAGGTCCAGAAGGTCGACGAGGGGCTCATGATCAGCCTCACCGACGATTTCCGTTTCGGGATGTTCGCAAGTGCGTCGGCCGAGCCGCGGCCCGAACTCGTCGTGGTGATGGAGAAGATCGCGAAAGTTCTGGCCGGCCGCGAGGGCCCGCTGGTCGTGCGCGGGCACACCGACGCGCATCAGTTCCGCACGCAGCGGAACAACAACTGGCGCCTCTCGATGGACCGCGCTCAGGTGGCCTACTACATGCTCGTGCGCGGAGGCGTGGGCGAAGCGCGCTTCGAAAGCATCGAGGGCTATGCCGACCGCAAGCCGAAGATCCCTGCCGATCCGCATGCGGCCGAGAACCGCCGGATCGAGATCCTTCTCAAGGTGCCGAAGTCGTGATGGTGAGGCTCGCTCTTCCGATCGCGCTTTTCGCGCTCGGCGCCGTTATGGCGATGACGCCCTCGCGCGCGTCCGCGTCGGACGGCGCAAAGACGCCGGCGCCCGTGAGCGAGGAGACTTCCGATTCGGAGGCTACGTCGCAACGGCAGCTCTGGGCCGATACGCCGGCCGTCGAGATGAGCCGGCAGCCGTATGTTGCCATTCGCGTGTTGCGGACGGTTCAGGACCAGATCGCCCATGGCAGCGTGAGCGCGCATGAGGAGCAGCGGCGGCTGATGCACGATCTCCGTGACAGCCTGCGCGCGCTTCCACCGCAAGTGTGGGACGACGTGCGCAACGTGCGCGCCGCTATCTTCTTCGTTCTGAGCGGGGGAGATCCGGCCGTCCTCGCGCGCGTGATCGACCGGAAGCACATCCCGCCCATCGAGCGCCGTCTCCTCAAGGGCTCGCTCGCCTATGGCGAAGGCCGCTTCGTCGATGCGCGCACGCTGATGCACAAGATGGATCCGCGCAAGCTCGATGCGTCCCTGGGCGGGATCGTGGCGCTGATCCAGGGCACGCTGACCGCGAAGACGGATCCGCCCAAGGCGCTGACGTCCTTCAACGAGGCGCGCCTCCTTGCGCCGGGCACGCTGATCGAGGAATCGGCCCTGCGTCAGCAGCTCATGATCCTGGCGCGGAACGGCGAGGTGGAAAAGTTCGACCTTCTGGCCTCGCAATACTCACGCCGCTTTCCGAAATCGCTGTTCGCCCGCAACTTCCGCCAGCAGTTCTTCGCGGGCGTGGCGCGCAAGAATTTCAAGCGCGCCTCGGAATGGATCTCGCGCACCG
>JRYH01005247.1_pt1 | contig 15097 bp, 13 predicted proteins | sample 235351 | NCBI WGS metagenome assembly JRYH01 (sample SAMN03074221, study PRJNA261480) | activated sludge metagenome | biome: Wastewater Treatment Plant; feature: Wastewater; material: Activated sludge; isolation source: activated biomass of a wastewater treatment plant treating wastewater... ... | reverse complement strand
CGCGCGCGCCATGTCGGCGACATCATCACGATCAACCTGGTCGAGCGCAACACCGCGACCAAGAGCGCCAACACCAGCGCAACGCGCAGCTCCGAAATGACGGGCGGCATCACCGCCTCCTCGCGCCTGCCGCTGGGCGGGCTCAATGGGCTGAACGTCGAGGCCGGGGTCGATTCCGGCTTCAACGGCGCCGGCAGCGCCCGCGCCAACAACGCCTTCAACGGCACGATCACGGTCACGGTCATCGACGTCTACGCCAACGGCAACCTGCTGGTGTCGGGCGAGAAGATGCTGGCGATCAACCAGGGCAACGAATTCATCCGCTTCTCGGGCGTGGTCGATCCCAACACCGTCACGTCGACCAATACGGTGCAGTCGATCCAGGTCGCCGATGCGCGCATCGAATACCGCGGCACCGGCGTCATCGACCAGTCCAACACCATGGGCTGGCTGCAGCGCTTCTTCCTCGCCATCCTGCCTTTCTGAACGGGGCCAGACATGAACGCCTTCCGATCCCTGCTGACGCGCGCGCTGGTGGTGGCCGTGGCGGCCGGCATCTTCTTCGTGTCGGCGGCCGAAGCCGCGCCCGAGCGCATCAAGGACCTGGCCACCATCGCCGGCGTGCGCGAGAACCAGCTCGTCGGCTATGGCCTGGTGGTCGGCCTCGACGGCAGCGGCGACCAGACCACGCAGACGCCCTTCACCAAGCAGAGCATCGTCAACATGCTGGGCAACATGGGCGTCACCGTGCCGCAGGGCACCAACATGCAGTTGAAGAACGTCGCCGCGGTGATGGTGACGGCCAGCCTGCCGGCCTTCGCCCGGCCCGGCCAGGCGATCGACGTCACCGTGTCCTCGATCGGCAACGCCAAGAGTCTGCGCGGCGGCACGCTGGTGATGACGCCGCTGAAAGGCGCGGACGGCCAGGTGTATGCGGTGGCCCAGGGCAACCTCGCCGTCGGCGGCGCGGGCGGCGCGGCGGGCGGCGCGGCGCAGACCATCAACCATTTGGCGGCAGGGCGGATTCCCGGCGGCGCCACGGTGGAGCGCGGCGTGGCCGCGTCGGTCGGGCAGGGCGACTTCGTCATGGTCGAGCTCAATGAAGCCGATTTCCACACCGCCGGCAAGGTGGTCGATGCCATCAACGCGATTGCGCCGGGCTCGGCCTATGCGCTGGACGGCCGCAGCATCCAGGTCATGGCGCCGCAGGACGTGTCGCGCCGCGTGGCCTTCCTCGGCCGGATCGAGAACCTGAGGGTGGCACCGGGCGAGCAGATCGCCAAGGTCATCGTCAATTCGCGCACCGGCTCGGTGGTCATGAACCAGCGCGTGACGCTGCAGAACGTGGCGGTGTCGCACGGCAACCTCACCGTCACCGTCGACAGCCAGACCGAAGTCAGCCAGCCGGCGCCGTTCTCGCGCGGCGAGACGGTGGCGGCGCAGAACCAGGGCCAGGTCGACATCCGCCAGGACGGCGGCAGCATCCACAACGTGCGTGCCGGCGGCAATCTGGCCGACGTGGTCAAGGCGCTCAACGCATTGGGCGCCAAGCCGATGGACCTGGTCAGCATCCTGCAGGCGATGAAGGCGGCCGGCGCGCTGCGCGCCGAGCTGGAAATCATCTGAGGGCGGGCCATGAACGCCGGCGTCCAGCTCAACGCCCTCGATCCCAACTCGCTCGGCGAGCTGCAGCGGCTCGCCCGCAGCGAAGGCCGCTCGAATGAGGCCTTGCGCGCGGCCTCGAAGCAGTTCGAGGCCTTGTTCATGCAGATGATGCTGAAGTCGATGCGCGACGCCACGCCGCAGAACAGCCTGCTCGACAGTGACCAGACCCGCATGTACCAGAGCCTGCTCGACCAGCAGATGGCACTGAACCTGTCGCAGGGGCGCGGCACCGGCCTCGCCGATACCCTGTTCCGCCAGCTTGGCGGCAAGGATGAAGGTGCGGCGGGTACGGATGCCCTGGCGGCGCCCGCACAGGCCGGGCAGACCGGGCAGGGCGGCAAGGATGGCTTTCCGCTTGCCGGCGTGCTTCGCGGCGCGGCAATATCTGCCGCCGCGCGGCGCGCGGTGCCGGTTCAGGCCCGTGCCGAGGCTGCTGCGCCGGCTGCCTCCGGCGATGCCAGGGCGGCCGGCGGCGGCGTGCTCGAAGCCGGCTTCAGGGAGGCGATCCAGCGCGTGCGCCAGCTTGGCGGCGCGGTGTCGGACAAGGTCCGCGGCTTCGTCGCCGAGGTGTGGCCGCATGCCGTCGAAGCCAGCAAGCGCACCGGCATCCCGCCCGCCTTCATGGTGGCGCAGGCGGCGCTGGAAACGGGCTGGGGCGAGAAGCAGTTGCGCCATGCCGACGGCAGCCCCAGCCACAACCTGTTCAACATCAAGGCCGGCTCGGCCTGGCGCGGCCGCACCGTCGACCGCGAGGTCACCGAATATGCCGACGGCCGCCCCTATGCCGAAGCGGCACGCTTCCGCTCGTATTCGTCCTATGCCGAATCCTTCCGCGACTATGCCAGCCTGATGGCGCGCAGCCCGCGCTACGCCGGCGTGCTGGGCCAGACCGATGCCGCCGGCTTCGCCCGCAGCCTGCAGGATGCCGGCTATGCCACCGATCCGCAGTACGCCGACAAGCTCACCCGCATCATCGGCGGCAGCACGCTGCGCAGCGCACTGGCCGGCATCGGCTGAGCCTGCCGCTCCGGATGGCCGCATGAATTGCCGGTTTCGGGGTGGCATCCTTCTTGCTGAACCCTTTCCAGGCAATCGCGGATCAGGAAGACCATCATGGCTGGCATGCTGAACATCGGAATGACGGGCCTCAATGCGGCACAGGCCCAGCTCAATACCACCAGTCACAACATCACCAATGCAGGGACCAAGGGCTACCACCGGCAAACGGTGGGGCAGAGTGCGCTGCAGCCCTTGTTCACCGGCGCGGGCTTTTTCGGCCAGGGCACCCAGGTGTCCTCGGTGACGCGCAGCTACGACCGCTTCCTGGAAGGACAGATCCTGCAGGCCGACAACCGCCGCTCGCAATATGCGGCCTACGGCGCGCAGGTCGGCCAGATCAACAACCTGCTGGCCGATCGCACCACCGGGCTGTCGCCGGCGATGGAAAACTTCTTTGCCGGCGTGCAGGAAGTCGCTTCCAACCCGACCAGCGTGGCGGCGCGCCAGGCGCTGATTTCCAATGCCCAGTCGCTGGCGTCGCGCTTCCAGTCGCTGAATGCCCGGCTGGAAGAAATCCGTGACGGCGTCGAAGGCAGCATCGTGCAGACGGTCGAGTCGATCAACACCTATGCGCAGGCGATCGCGGACATGAACCAGCGCATCGTCATCGCCCAGGCGGGCGGAGCCGGCACGCCGGCCAACGACCTGCTGGACCAGCGCGACCAGTTGCTGGCCGAACTGAACAAGCTGGTGAAGATCACCATCGTCGAGGAAACCGATGGCGCGCAGGCGAACGGCGCGGTGTCGGTGTTCATCGGCTCGGGGCAGTCGCTGGTGCTGCGTGGCACGGTATCGACCTTCGAAGTCGTGCCCAGCGCCAACGATCCGACACGCGGCGCGATCTCGATGGTGGCGCCGGGCGGCAACCGCATGGAACTGGCGGAATCGCTGCTGACCGGCGGAACGCTCGGCGGGCTGCTGGAGTTCCGCCGCGTGTCGCTCGATGCCGCACAGAACGAACTGGGCCTGATCGCGCTGGGCATCACCGAAACCGTCAATGCCCAGCACAAGCTCGGCATCGACCTGGAAGGGGTCTTCGGCAAGGACTTCTTCAAGCCGATCACGCCCACGGTCGTGCCGGCCACGGCGGGCGTCAGCGCCGGCATCACCGACGTGAGCGCGGTGCGGGCCAGGGATTACCGCGTCGCCATCGACAGCGACGGCGGCGCGCTCAGGCTGTTTGCCGGCAACGAGGAGCTGGCTTCCCTGAGCCTGCCGGCCGCCGGGCCGCTGACGTTGAACGGCGGCGGCCTGTCGGTCACGATTCCGGACGCGGCCAGCGTGCCGGCCAAGGGGCTGCTGATCCAGCCGACGCGCAACGCCGCGCGCGACATTTCCGTGGCCATTTCCGATCCGCGCGAAATCGCCGCCGGCGGGCCGATGTCGGTGACCGCGCCATTGACCAACCAAGGCACGGGCAAGCTGGCCAACATCGATGTCCGCAGCAACGCCGGCATGGATGCTTCGGGCGACGGCAAGCCGGATTTCGCCGCCTTCTCGGCCAGCTTCGGCGGCACCAGTCTGTCGGTGCCGGCCGGCTACACCATCGAGCGCCTGCGGCAGGACAGCACGAGCGGACAGTGGCTGACGGATACCGCCTATCCAAGCGGCGGCACCGGCACGACCTTTGACCCGGCCACGGATTCGTCCGGAGCGCGCTTCCGCGTCACCGGCCCGGGCGGGTATGAGTTCGACTTCGAGTTCAGCGGCACGCCCGAAGCTGGCGACACTTTCGCCTTCGCGCCGAACGCTGCCGGCGTCGCCGACAACCGCAATGCGGTCGCGCTCGGCGCGCTGCAGACGTCCAAGACCCTGCTGGCCGATGCCGGCGGGCGGCCGACCGCCACGTTCCAGTCGGTCTATGCCCAGACCGTGACCACCGTCGGCAACAAGACGCGCGAAGCCCAGGTCAACGAAGCCGCGCAGCAGGCGCTGGTGACACAGGCCACCTCGGCGCGCGACAGCGTCTCGGGCGTCAATCTGGACGAGGAAGCGGCCAACCTGATCCGCTTCCAGCTTGCCTATCAGGCCTCGGCCCGCGTCATGACCGTGGCGCAGCGGCTGTTCGACGAACTCATCGCCATCGGCCGCTGAGCCGGAAACATCGGGAGAGCATCATGCGCATTTCGTCCAACATGATCTACGACCGTGGCGTGGCCTCGATCCAGCAGCAATGGTCGAACATCCTGCAGACTTCGCAGCAGGTGGCCACCGGCCGCCGCGTGCTGACGCCGGCCGACGACCCGATCGCTTCGGCCCGCGCGCTCGAAATCGGCCAGACCCAGGCGGTCAACAAGCAGTTCTCGGTGAACATCGGCTACGCCGACGATGCGATGAAGCTGCTGGAAGCACGCCTGGATGGGGCCGGCGAAATCCTGCACTACGTGCGCACGCGCGCCGTGCAGGCCGGCAACGGCGACAGCACGATGAAGCCGGAAGACCTGCGTGCGCTGGCGGTCGACATGAAGGCGCAGTTCGAAGCCATGCTGGCGCTGGCCAACAGCCAGGACGGCATGGGCGAGTACATCTTCGGCGGCTATCGTTCGCAGGCACAGCCGTTCAACGGCAACCTGTCCGGCGTCAGCTATGCCGGGGACCAGGGCGAGCGCAGCATCCAGGTGTCGGCCTCGCGCTACATGCCGATCAGCCTGCCGGGCTCGGACGTGTTCGACCGCACGCTGACGCTCGACACCGACACGATCAAGATCCATGGCGCGATCGACAACGAGGGCAGCGCCGCACCCGCCCTGAGCGCAGTCGACCCGGCGGCGGTGAACCAGGCGTCGCGCTATCAGCTCCGCTTCGATGAGGCGACCGGCGAATACAGCGTCACGCGCCTCGGCCAGGATGGCAACGAAGTGCCGCCGGCGACCACGCTGACGCCGCCGAGCGCCACCATCGACGGCTTGACGCTGTCCCTGCCGACGGCCGACGTGGCCGATGGCGACGCCTTCGAAATCTACGTGCCGTCGACCAGCATGCTCAACAACATGGCCATGTTCGCCGCCGCGCTGGAAAAGCAGAACGGCGTGTCGGGCATGACCGGAGCGGTTGCGTTCGCGCTGGAAACCTTCGATGCCAGCCAGGAAAGCATCCTGAAAGCGCGCGCCCAGATCGGTTCGCAACTGACCGAAACCGAGGCGCTGGCCAATCTCGGCAGCGATCTGAACATCCAGTACGCCGCCACGCTGTCCGACCTGATGGACGTCGATTACGTCGATGCGATCTCGCGCCTGACCCAGCAGCAGACTTACCTGCAGGCGGCGCAGATGTCCTTCATGCGGGTGTCCGGCCTGTCGCTGTTCAACTACCTCAACTGAGTCCCGCCATGCCTGCCCGTTCCGCCCTGGCCCTCACTGCCGCCGCTGCGGTCGCGCTCGTCCTTGCCGGCTGCTCTTCGGCGTCCAGAATCTCGGCGCCCGAACAGGAAGAACAGGCATCGGCTCAGCCCTCCGGCCTGGAGCGGACCCGGGCGTGGGCCGGAGACCAGGGCGCCCCGGTGGCGGCGATCGCCGGCGGGCTGCTGATGCTGCGCGACTTGGAGATGCTGAAGGTCGAGTACCTGGCCGGTGCCCTGGTGGCTTTCGCGATCTACGATCCGCTGGCGCCGACCTGGCGGATCGAGGTGCGCGAATCCGGCGCCGGCCGCGTGCGGATGGCGCTGCGCATGAAGTCGCTGATCACCGGCGGCGACGGCGAGGCGCGCCAGGTCTTCCTGCGCAATGCGCGCGAGATGGTCGAGGCGGGCGGCTTCGCCGGCTACGAGATCGTGCATTACGAGGAAGGTGTCGAATCGACGCGGCCGTTCGCGCACCGCTACGCCAATGCCGAGATCCGGCTGCTGAGGTCGCAGATCTTTCCCGCGCTCTGAGCCGGGTGCGGGGGTCAGCGTGGCGGCACGGCCGGCGGCAGCGGAGCGAGCAGTTCGAGCATGTGGCCGATGTCGTCGAAGCCGCGTTCGAACAGGCTTTGCAGCACCGGCGCGAAGTTGGTCATGAACAGCAGCACGCCGATGAAGCCGGCGGTGAGCGTGACCGGGAAGCCCACCGCGAACAGGTTGAGCTGCGGTGCCGCGCGCGTCAGCACGCCGAGCGAGATGTTGGCCACCAGCAGGATGCCCAGCACCGGCAGCGACAGCAGCAGGCCGGTGGCGAAGACGGTGGCGCCGGCGCGGGCGATATAGCCCCAGCCCTGGGCCCGCACGACTTCGGCGCCGACCGGCAGCCATTCGAAGCTGCGCACCAGCACTTCGATCATCAGCAGGTGGCCGTTGACGGCGAGGAACAGCAGGGTGGCGATCAGGCTGAGGAAGTCGGACAGCACCGCGGTCTGGCCGCCGGCGTCGGGGTCGAAGAAGATGGCGAAGGACAGGCCCATCTGCATGCCGATCAGTGCGCCCGCGGTATCCACCGCGGCAAATACCAGCCGCATCATGAAGCCCACGGCGACGCCGATGAAGATCTGCTGGCCGAAGATCGCCAGCCCGATGCCCGAGTTCGGCGCCACCTCGGGCATCGGCGGCATCGCCGGCAGCAGCGCGATGCCCACGGCCAGGCCGGCGGCGAGGCGGACGCGGACCGGCATGCCGCGGTTGGAGAAGATCGGTGCGGCGGCGAACAGGCCGAGCAGCCGTGCCAGCGGGAAGGCCGCTGCGGCGAGCCAGGCGTCGAGCTGGGCGGCTGTTACGCTGAGCATCGGGCGGGGGCGGACCGTGGTTTCAGCCGATCATCGCCGGGATGGATTCGAACAGCTGGCGCATGAAGTCGGTGAGCACCGTGATCATCCACGGCCCGGCCAGCACCAGGGTGGCGAAGATGGCGACGAGCTTGGGCACGAAGGTCAGCGTCATCTCGTTGATCTGGGTCGCGGCCTGGAAGATGCTGATGATCAGGCCGGTGACGAGCGCGGCGAGGAACAGCGGCGCCGATACCATCAGGGTGATTTCGACGGCCTGGCGGCCGAGTTCGATGACGGTGGTGGGGGTCATGGCCGGTTTCTCCCGCTTGTTTGCGCTAGACCGCGAAGCTCTGCACCAGCGAGCCGATCAGCAGCGTCCAGCCGTCGACCAGCACGAACAGCATGATCTTGAACGGCAGCGACACGATCACCGGCGACATCATCATCATGCCCATCGACATCAGCACCGAGGCGACCACCATGTCGATGATGATGAAGGGGATGAAGACGATGAAGCCGATCTGGAAGGCGGTCTTGATTTCCGAGGTGACGAAGGCCGGGATGATGACGCGCATCGGCAGGTCTTCGGCCTTGTCGACCGGCGGCACCTTGGCCAGGCCGGCGAAGAGGTCGAGATCGGGCTCGCGCACCTGGGCCAGCATGAAAGTGCGCATCGGCACCGAGGCTCGCTGCAGGGCTTCGTCGAACTGGATCTGGCCTTCGGCCATCGGCAGGTAGGCGTCGGTGTAGACGCGCTCGGCGACCGGCGCCATGATGAAGAAGCTCAGGAACAGCGCCAGGCCCAGCAGTACCTGGTTGGGCGGCGCGGTCTGCGTGCCCAGCGCCTGGCGCAGCAGCGAGAGCACGATGATGATGCGGGTGAAGCTGGTCATCATCAGCACCATTGCCGGGATGAAGCTCAGCAGCGTCATCAGCAGCAGCGTCTGGATGGTCAGGCTGTAGGTGGTGCCGCCGTCCGCTGTGGCCGTGCTGGTGACGGCGGGCAGGGCCTGGGCCTGGGCCGGCAGCGGCAGGCCGGCGAGGGTGAGCAGCAGCGCCAGTATCGCTGCCAGCCACAGCGCCGGCGCCAGGCGTGCGCGCAGCAGCGGCAGAGGATGGCGTTCAGCGGGCATCGCCGCGCTCCGTCACATGCTGTTCAGCCGCTTGCCGCTTCATGGCCTGCCCCAGCCAGGCCGAGAAATTCCGTGTCGGGCCGGATGAGGGCGGCTGCGCGCCATGCCGCGCTGCGAGCGGCAGATCTTCGGCCTTCATCTCGTGCAGCCGGGTGACGCTGCCCGGCGCCACGCCGAGCACCAGCACCTGCTCGCCCAGGCGCACCAGCACCACGCGCTCGCGCGGGCCGACCGCGGCGGCACCCAGCACCTCGATCGCGGCGGCGGCACTGCCGCGCGGCGCGGCCAGGCGGCGGATCAGCCACAGGCAGCCGAGCAGCAGGGCGATGACCACGGCCAAGCCGGCCAGCATCTGGAACAGGCTGCCGGCAAGCTCGGTGGGGGCGCTGCCGGCTGCGGGCGTCGTCTGGGCCAGCGCATCGGCGGCGAAGGCGGGCAACAGGATCGGCAGAAGACGCGGGGGGATGGGGCGATGCACGGTGCTACGGCGTTCAGTGGCGGATCTTGCGCATGCGCTCGGCCGGACTGATGATGTCCGTCAGGCGGATGCCGAACTTGTCATTGACGACCACGACTTCGCCCTGCGCGATCAGCGTGCCGTTGACCAGCACGTCCATCGGCTCGCCGGCGAGACCGTCCAGCTCGACCACCGAGCCGTGCGCGAGCTGCAGCAGGTTGCGGATCGACAGCTTGGTGCGCCCCAGTTCCACGGTGATCTGCACCGGGATGTCGAGGATCATGTCGAAGTCGTTGAGCGAGCCTGGCTTGGCGCCGCCGGCGCCGCCGCCGAAGTCTTCGAAGAGCTGGCTCGCAGGGCGCGCCTGGTAGGGCGAGTCGCCCATCGCAGCGGCCGCGAGCTCGGCGGCGACGCGGTCGGCCTCGCTGTCGTCGGTTTCGGCGGCGGCCTGCTCCTGCATGGCGGCTGCCCAGTCGTCGTCGGTAATCAGGTTTTCGTCAGCCATTCTGGCCTCCCGGAAGCTTTTGGGTGTCGGCCTCTTCGGGGCCGATGAAGCGTTCGACCCGGACCGCGTAGCGGCCATTCTTGGTGCCGTGGTGGCAATCGAACACCGGCACGGCGTCGACTTCGGCGTTCAGCGTGGCGGGCACTTCGAGCGGGATCACGTCGCCCACGCGCATGTCCACGATGTCGCGCAGCGACACGCGCGCGGTGCCGAAATTGCAGGTGAGCTCGACCTCGGCGGTCTGCAGCTGCCTCGACAGCAGCTTGATCCAGCGCCGGTCCGAGGTCAGGTGATCGCTCTGCATCGTCGAGTAGAGCAGGTCGCGGATCGGCTCCAGCATCGAGTACGGGAAGCAGATGTGCATCTCGGCCTGCGCGCCGCCGAGCTCGAGCGAGAAGCTGGTCGACACCACCACCTCGGAAGGCGTGGCGATGTTGGCGAACTGCGAGTTCATCTCCGAGCGCACGTACTCGAACTGCAGCTTGAACACCGGCGCCCAGGCCCGGGCGTATTCGGTGAACACCACCTCGAGCATGCCCTGGATGATGCGCTGCTCGGTGGGGGTGAAGTCGCGCCCTTCGACCCGGGTGTGGAAGCGGCCGTCGCCGCCGAACATGTTGTCGACGACGAGGAACACCAGGTTGGGGTCGAACACCACCAGCCCGGTGCCGCGCAGCGGCTTGGCGATGACCAGGTTGAGGTTGGTCGGCACCACCAGGTTGCGCACGAATTCGGCGTACTTCTGCACCTTGATCGGCCCCACCGAGACCTCGGCGTTGCGGTGCATGTAGTTGAACAGGCCAATGCGCAGGTAGCGCGCGAAGCGCTCGTTGATGAGCTCCATGGTGGGCATGCGCCCACGCACGATGCGCTCCTGCGTCGCCAGGTTGTAGGGGCGGATCCCCTCCGTGGCCGCGTCGTCCGCGACGGGTTCGTCCGACTCCCCGGTGACGCCCCTGAGCAGGGCGTCCACTTCTTCCTGGGAGAGAAAGTCCGCGGCCATGGCGGCGTACCCTTACTGGATGATGAACGAGGTAAACAGCACGGCCTGCACCGGGCCGTTGGGCACGGGATTGCCCGCGGCATCGCGCACCGGCTTGAACCCGAGCGCCTCGTTGGTCTGCTCGGTGATCGCCAGCGCGAGGGCCTGCCGGCCCTCGATGGTGGCGATCTCGGAGGGCAGCTTGCTCGACAGCAGCAGGTTGATGCGGTGGCGGATCTCCGGCATGAAGGCCTTGAGCGTCGCGTCCATGGTCGCATCGGCGATGCGCAGCACGGCCACCACCTGGAGGTAGTGGTCGCCCTCGTCGCGGCGCAGATTGACGGTGAATGCGTCGAGCGGGATGAAGGTCGGCGGCTTGGTCAGGTCGACCGTGCCCGGCGTCTGCACCTGGGTGGGAGGCGGTGCCGCGGCTGCAGCGTGCTCCTCCGGCTCCTTGTCCTTGCCACCCTTGAGCAGCACCAGCGCACCGACCCCGACTGCGATCAGGATCAGCACCACGAGCAACACGATGACGATGATGAGGCCGAGCTTGCCCTTCTTCTTCGGGACGTCGTCGCCTTCTTCGGCTTTTGCCGGCGCCTTGGCCATGCGAATCTCCTGTTTGACGGATTGAATTATCCGGGAGGATCGCACCAGCCCAAGCGCCGAAAAGTGGGGCAGAGCCGCCCCTATTCAAGCGCTTCAGGCGAAGGTGTCGACCATCCCTTGCTGCTGTCTGAGCCACACGCTGCCACTGCCGGCGGCACCGGTGGCACCCTCTGCACGTTCGGCAGCGCTGCCCGTGCCGCGTCCGCTACGTCCTTCCTGGCCGTCGTCGCCCGCGCCCTGCTGAGAGGTGCTCACGTTGGCGTCACCCAGCATGATGCCGGCCTGTTGCAGCACCTCGCGCAGTTGCGGCATCGCACGCTCGAGCGCATCGCGCGCGGCCTGGCTGGAGGCGATGAACTGCGCCGTGGTCTGGTCGCCGTTGAGGTTGATCGAGACCTCCAGCTTGCCCAGGTTCGGCGGCGTCAGCACCAGCTCGGCCTTGCTCTCCGCGCGGCCGAGCATCCAGCGCACCTGGTTGCCCACGTCCTCGGCCCAAGCCGGCTGGTTCGCGGGCGTGTGCACCGGCAGTTGCGGCGTCGCGGGCTGGGGCGGCGGCGCGTGACGCAGCAGTTGTGCGGCGGCGTGCACATTCACGGCCTGTCCCGCTTGCGGCGTCGAGACGCTGCCGGGTTCGCCCTGCAGGGCCTGGATCGCCTGGCCCGACGCGCCACGGTTGCTCACCACGGCAGCTGCCAGCTCGCGCCCCTGAAGGAGGAAGCCAGGGGTGGCCACGCCACGCCCGCCCCCCTCGGCCGATGTATCGAATTTCGGCATCAGGCCGGAATTCTGTAGGGCACGGCCCTTGTCGTCGCCAACGAGCGCCGTGCCTTCGCTTGCATCGCCCTCGGCGGCAGGCTCGCGCCTACCGCTGAGGAGGGCGGCAATCGCTGCCGGCATGCCGGCAAGTGCTGCCGGGTCGGTAGGCGAGCTTGCCGCCGCGCCGGCAAGGGCATCGACGACCGCTCCGCCCGCCGCAGCGCCGTCGAGGCTCTCGGTCGCAGCGGCGACGATCGCACCCGCGCCGTCCCGTGCCACAGACTCGGCCTCCGCAGTCGCGGCGTCTGCGCGCGTCTCGTCGGCGCTGCCTTCCGCCTGGGCGGATTCCTCGCCTGTGGCGGCGTCCCGGCTGCCCTTCGCAGCGGTGGTGCCGCCTTCGGCGTCGGCCCCGCCGTTCTCCGTGGCCGAGCGCTGTTCGGACGGGCGGCTCTCGGCAGTCTGGGTCGGCTCCCGCACAGGCTCGCGTTCGGGCTGGCGTGTCTGCTCGGGCGTGCGTGTGGGCTCCGGCTCGCGCCGGGGTTCGGGAGCGGGCGATGGATGCGCGCGCGCGGCACCCGAGCCCTGGCTGGCGGTGTTCATCTGGTTCTGCAGCGTGCGCGAGAAGGTGTCGGACGCGGCGCCGAGGCCTTCGATGCCGAGTACGCCGGCGCGCGCCGACGGCACCGTGATGCGCAGGTTCAGGCTGCCGGCGAGACTGGAGGTGGGGAGCGATGAAGACATGGTGAAAGGCCTCTCGTGGGCTGGATGCGGTGGATCGCGGACGATCCGACAGTCAGCTCAAAGCAAGCCCCATGCCATGTGAGATGCGCGATCTCCGCCGCGGACGCCGGCTCGCCTCATTGCTCCTCGCCCGGGCTGCGACGGGCGGCGTGCTCGTCGGACTGCTTCTGCTCCTGGCGGGCCTCGCGGCGGTTGAGCACCTGCTGGTGGCGCTGCGACAAGGTGTCGAAGGCCTTGAGCTTGTTGCGCTGGGCGAGCCAGTGCTGCTGTCCCTGCGACGGTCTTGGCCCGCGACTGCTCGACGATCTTGCGCTGCATGCCGATGGCGTCGTCGAGCTTGTTGATGAAGGCGCTGTAGTTGCGCCAGGCGTCGGGGCTGAGGCCGTCGCGTGCGGCCTGCACGAAGCGTTCGTTGTACTCCTGGCGGTACTCCTCGAGCATGCGCAGCTTCTGCTCGAGATCGCGCTCGGCAGCCACGAGTTCGCCGAGCTTGCGCGCCGCTTCGTCGGTACGGGTCTGGGCGAGATCAAGCAGGGGCTGAAGGTGAAAGCGCGCGGTCATCGGATGTGGATTTCTCGAAACGGGGAGTAGCGGTCGGGATTTTAGCCCGTGCCGCTCCGCCACGATGCGGACTTATGTCATGGTCAGCGCCGACCGGACCGGACGCGCAGTCCCGTGGGAGCAACTGTCTGTGGGAGCGGCCTTGGCCGCGAACATTGAATGCGGGACCGCTGCGTTCGCGGGCAAGCCCGCTCCCACGGTGCCGCGCGCCCGCGGCGTCAGTCACTTCTCAAGAGAACACCTGCGCCAGTTTCTGCAGCGCGCCCTCGTAGGTCTCGTGTTCCTGGATCCCCTGCTGCAGGAAGGCCTCGAGCTTCGGATAGAGCTTGACCGCCATGTCCAGCAGCGGGTCGCCGCCGGGCTGGTAGGCGCCGACCGCGATCAGGTCGCGCGAGCGCTGATAGCGCGAGAAGAACTGCTTGAACTGGCGTACCACGTTGAAGTGGTCGTCACCCACCAGGTTGTGCATCGCGCGCGAGATCGACTGCTCGATGTCGATCGCCGGGTAGTGGCCCTGGTCGGCCAGGCTGCGCGAGAGCACGAAGTGGCCGTCGAGGATCGCGCGCGCCGAGTCGGCGATCGGGTCCTGCTGGTCGTCGCCCTCGGCGAGCACGGTGTAGAAGGCGGTGATCGAGCCGCCCGACGTCGCATCGTTGCCCGCGCGCTCGATGAGGTTCGGCAGCAGCGAGATGACGGACGGCGGATAGCCCTTCGCGGTCGGCTGCTCGCCGAGCGCGAGGCCGATCTCGCGCTGCGCGTGCGCGACGCGCGTGAGGCTGTCGATGATGAGCAGCACGTTCTTGCCCTGCCCGCGGTAGTACTCGGCGATGGCCGTGGCGCGGTGCGCGGCGCGGATGCGCATGATCGGCGAATGGTTCGCGGGAACGGCGACGACGACGGAGCGCTGGCGCGCGGGGCCGTGCAGCTTGGTCGCGAGAAAATCGGTGACCTCGCGGCTGCGCTCGCCGATCAGCCCGACGACGACGACATCCGCTTTCGAATAGCGCGTCATCATGCCGAGCAGCACCGACTTGCCGACGCCCGAGCCCGCGATGATGCCGACGCGCTGGCCGCGCCCGAAGGTGAAGAGGCCATTGAGCGCGCGCACGCCCACGTCGAAGGCTTCCGTCACGCGGCCGCGCTCCAGCGGATTCTGGAGCCGTCCGACGAGCGGCCAGTCCCGCTCCGTCTCGATCGGGCCGAGCCCGTCGAGCGGCAGGCCCGAGCCGTCGATGACGCGGCCGAGCAGGCCGTCGCCGACCTCGACGCGCGACTGGTTGCTTTGCGGGTACACGCGCGCATCGGGCAGCACGTCGGCGCGCTGGCCGAGCGACATCAGGATGCAGCGGCCGTTCCGGAATCCGATGACCTCGGCCTCGGCCGCCTCGTCGCTGGCCGTCTCGAGCGTCGGCCTCGCGGCCAGCGTCAGCAGGCCGTCGCGCTTGGCGGTCACCGCCCACAGCTCCTCGGTGACGAACGGCATGAACGGGTGAAGCAGCTTCAAGATTTCGTCGCGCGCCCAGGCGACGGTGGCGTGGGTCTCGGTCTTCGCCTCGCCGTCGGCGCCCGTCAGCACCGGCTTGACCAGTTCGAGATACCAGTCGCAATAGACGTTCCAGACGAAGCGATAGGCCGCGCCCGCCGCCTCGTTGAAGCGATAGCTCGCGATGCCCTCGGTGACTGCGCGCGCGGCCCGCGTCAGTTCGGTGAGGATCCAGCGGTTGACGGCCAGTTTGGCATCGCCCAGCCAGAACTCGTCGTTGCGCACGACGCCGTTAATCTGCGCGAAGCGCGTGGCGTTCCACAGCTTGGTGCCGAAGTTGCGGTAGCCGGCGATGCGGGCAGGATCGAGCTTCACGTCGCGCCCCTGCGCGGCCATGATCGCCAGCGTGAAGCGCAGCGCATCGGCGCCGTATTCGTCGATCAGTTCCAGCGGGTCGATGACGTTGCCC
>JRYH01001690.1_pt1 | contig 15146 bp, 21 predicted proteins | sample 235351 | NCBI WGS metagenome assembly JRYH01 (sample SAMN03074221, study PRJNA261480) | activated sludge metagenome | biome: Wastewater Treatment Plant; feature: Wastewater; material: Activated sludge; isolation source: activated biomass of a wastewater treatment plant treating wastewater... ... | reverse complement strand
CCCTTGATGTCGTGGACGATCGCCGAGCCCGGCCAAGTCAAGAGCGACGGCACGACCAGGCCGACGCCCTTGCCGGATCGTGTCGGGGCAAAGCACAGGACATGCTCAGGCCCGTCATGGCGAAGATAGTTGCGCTCGAGCTTGCCGAGAACGACGCCGTCGGCGCCAAGCAGGCCGGCGGCCTTGACCTCTTCGCCGTGCGCCCAGCGCGCCGAGCCGTATGTTTCAACATTCTTGGCTTCGCGCGCCCGCCACACCGACATGCCGATCGCGACGGCAATCGAGATAAAGCCGCCGGAGGCGGCGATATAGGCGCCCTCCACGAAGATCGGTGGGGCATAGGCGTCGTAGAAGTACCACCACCAGAAGAAGGCTGGCGGATAGTAGATCGGCCAGCCGCCGATCTCGAACCAGGGCGCGCCGAGCTGGGGCTGGAAGCCGAGCCTATAGGCCGTCCACTCCGTGGCGGCCCAGATCGTGAGCAGGACGATCGTGAAGACGGTGAGGATCTGACCCCAGAGGATTTTCGTCGCGGACATGACGGTGCTCCTTTTCTTCGTGATTAGAGGCCGAGGCCGCGTTTGCGGCCAAAGCTCCAGTCGACGGCGCCGTCATTGCGAGCGACGCCGGATACGTGCTGACCGAGGTGGCGTTCGATGGATGGCGTCCAGGGCACAAGCTTGAAGCCGAGGCCGTCGTCGATCATGGCGAAGCGGCCGGAGGCGAGTGCGATGCGCTGGCGGTAGGTGCCGGCGACATACTCGCCTGTTCCGGCTTTGGTGAACGGGCGTCCCGTTTCGGCAGCGAGCTTGTCGGCCAGCGCGTCCAGCTCCCGCTTCCGCAGCGTGTCGATCAGGTTGCGGGAGAAGATGACGCTCCGGCCATGACGTTCGGCGAGCCGCTGCTCGATCAGATGTTCGGCGCGCCGATCCATGGCCTCGCGGACCTCGGCGCCGAACCCGCCGCTGCCGAGTGCAGCGGGCTCACGTGCGATGGCCTGCCGGTCGAGCCAGGTGGCGCCGTTCGCGGTGACTTGGTTCGAGATATCGAGATCGGATCGGACGGCGAGCGCCACCCGGCGTTGGCCACGCGCGTCGTCGAAGCGCCGTAGTTCAACGATCGAGCCCGGCGCGCTGTCGCCGGCGGCGTCGAGATCGGGCAGCTTGATGTGATGGGTGCGGCCGTCGACGCCGTCGACCACGACGTAGGCCGAGCCCTTCAGCTCGTCGTCCAGGCCGCGCGCGACCAGCCGTCCGACGATCGGATCGTCGATGCTCTCGGCGGCTAGCACGTAGCTGGCGGCGCCGCGTTCGATCCCGCGCTCTGTCAGGCCGCGATGGATGCGCTTGATGATGTCGCCGCGTTCGCCGAGCTCGCGTAGCGTGGCCTCCGCCGCGTCGGCGATAGCCCACTGCCCCGGGCCAAGCTCCTCGGCAAGTCCAAGCGTCTCCAGCTTCCGCAGCCGCCCGACCTTCAGCGCATGGAATTCGTCGGGCTGTCGATCGGGATGGGGCGCCAGATCGACGACGCCGGTGCGATAGTTGTCGCGGGCGAGCTGGCGATCGAGATTGGTCCAGCGCTCGGCCTCGATCTGGCGCTCAAGGATGCGACGGATCTCGTGGTCGGTGCGCGGTCCCAGCTCCTGGGTTATGAGGTCGCGTGCCCGATCGCGCATCCCTTCCTTGATGTAGTCGCGCGAGATGACGAGATTCTCGCCGTCATCGCGCACACCGCGCACGATCAGATGTACGTGGGGATGCTCGGTGTTCCAGTGATCGACCGCGGTCCAGTCGAGCCGCGTGCCGAGATCCTTCTCCATCTGACCGACCAGGTCGCGGGTGAAGGACTTCAGGTCTGACATCTCCAGCGCGTCGTCCGGTGACACGATGAAGCGGAAATGATGGCGGTCGTCCTCGCAGCGCGCGGCGAAGTCCTTCGGATCGACGTCATCGCCGCCGGGGCCGAACAGCCGTGCCTTCTCTCCATCCCGGGTAACGCCCTCGCGGCGCAGGTAACCGAGATGGGTGGCGAGCGGCGCGTTGCGGCCACCGTGGCGAACGACGCGCGCCTTGACGACGGCGCCCCGCGAGCGGGCCGTGAGCAGCCGATTGGCTTGCACCGCTGCGCGCTGGCCCCGGCCGAAACGCGAGCGGTTGCCGGAACTGATCTTCCCTTTCCGGGAGACCGCGCCGCCGGCGCGCTGCGCGGCTGCGAGCGCTTGCGCGATGAATGGCCTCGCCTGCTGGGCGCGCGTGGAGCGAATGCGTCCAGGCCGGATGCGGAAATCGTCCTCCGTGCTCATGTCGGGAGCCCCGCACATCGCACAAAGGCGCGGAAATCATTGGAAGAATGCGCTTCGCGCAGGCTGCGCCGCATGTGCGCACATCGCGCAATCGCGCAGTAACCCATTGAAAAACCACAACCGCACAAGGCCGCACATCGCGGCCCTTTATCCTGCCATCGTGCGGTTGTGTTGCCTGCCCCTCCCCACACTCCCGCCTTGACCACGCTGGAGCCCGCTATGACGCGCCGGGATGCGAACGCTGTCATCGCGGCCCCGCATCAGCAGCACGCATGACGAACAGGCCCCCGGTCTGCGAGTCGGCTGGAGCTGCGTCGCGCTCCGAACGTGTCTCCGGAGGAGCGCTTGGGGCGTCGTCGTGCTGCGAAGAATCTGCACGCGTACCGCTCTCGGGCTGCGCGACGAAGAGCGGCGAGCGCGTCCAGGCGAGCGGATCGGCGACCGCGACCGTGACGGGGGAAGCGAGATCGCCGCCGCCGATGATCGGCGCAAGGACGGCGACATAGGCGACCGTCTCCGCCGGCAACGCGCGACCGTTAAAGCGATATTCCTCATAGCGCCCGGGGCCGGCATTGTATGCCGCGAGAAAGCCCGGCGCGCCGTAGCGATCGTGCAGTTCGCGCAGATATGCCGCGCCCGCGAGGATGTTGTCGCGCGGATCATAGGGATCGCTGCCGAGACCATATCGAGCGCGCAGTTCGGCCCAGGTTGGCGGCATGATCTGCATCAGGCCCATCGCGCCCTTGGGCGAGGTGGCGCGGATATCGCCCCGGCTTTCAACGCGCATAACGGCGCGTATCCAGATCTCGGGAACGCCAAAGCGCCGCGCCGCCTCGGTGACGAAAACAGCATAGGGATCGGTGGGCGATGGACGCTCAGGCGGCGTTATCTGTGCGATAGCCGCCGTGCTTGGCGACATCGCAAGCAGAAGGCCGGAAAGGAGAAGAGAGGCTGTGCACCGGACGGCGGTTGACCGCCCGGTGACAGCGTTGCAGCGGCGGGCCGGCATCGCCTAGTCCCGCTCGCCGCGCTTGGGCGGCCGATTCCAGTGCAGGCCCCACGCTGACTTATCGTCCGACGACTGGAACAGGTTGGCGCGGATCGGATGCTGGAATGTCGGGCCGTCGAGCTGCAGCGATACATAATCGCCGGCCTTCTCGCCGGTGCGCTTCCAGCCCGCCCCGACTTCCGGGCCGTCTTCATCGGCGCCGAGATGCACACGATAGTCCGGTGCGTTCTCGGCGTCGGACTGTTCGGCGGGAACGAGCACCAATTCGGCGTCCAGGCCGAGGGTGCGGACGCGCCCGGAGTAGCCGGACTTCGTGCGCGTGAATTGACCAATCAAGGACATTGTTGCCTCCGTGAGAATGCGGTGAGGTTGGACATGGGCGCACCGTCACCGCGTCGGCGCGCGCCAGACGAAGTGGCCGTCGCCGTCTTCGTCGGTGTAGAGAGGGATGGCCCGGCCGATCACATCGGCGGCGGGAAGCGGCCCGAAGTAGCGGCCGTCGAGGCTGTCGGGGACTTGCCAGTTCATCAGGAACAGCTCGCCCGCGGCGACGACACGGCAGCCCTCCCAGACCGGCAGCGGTCGGCCGAGATGGTCGCGCTCCAGCGCATCGCCGAGCGGCACGGCATCGACCGTGATGCTGCGGTCGGTGCGACACACCCGTTGTCTGGGAAGCGCGGCGATGCGCTTCATCAGCGGCACGCCGCGTCCGATGTAGCCGCGCTCCACCATGAAGGAGGCGAGTGGTTCGGGCGCGCGAATCGCGACGAGGTCCGTGACCTCGGGCGAACGCGCCGGCTCGATGGAGTAGAGCCCGATTGGGGTACTGGCAGACGCGTTCCAGATGAGCTTTGGCGCGAAGGAGACGGCGGACACGAAGCCGAGCAACGACACCGCGACAGTCGTGGTGATGAGGTAGCCACGCCGGATCATGCGCTGATCTCCCGACGCAGGAGGAAGGCGCGATGGTGCTGAAGCGTGTAGGCCCGTGGTGCTTCGCCAGCGGTGATACGGTTGTGGACGTGGCGCCAGTGATCAGGCGAAACCTCGGCCGCATCGATGCCTGCGGCCTCGATCGCGTCGACAAGCTGGAGCACGCGCTCGACCTTTGGCCAGCCATCGGCGCGCAGGAGGATGTCGCCGCCGGGCGTCACGGTCGGGATCGTCTGACAGGCCTCGCCGCGGCCAACGGCGCGCAGGATGTCGAGACGGGACAGCACGGTGCCGTGCTTGTTCGACGCCCAGCGCACGAGCGCGAAGATCGCGCCGGGACGGAAGAAGACGATGCGCCGGCGACGATCGAGAATCTGCTCGCGCATCTCGCGACCGAAGCGGATCCAGTGCTCGACCTGCTTCTCGATCCAGATGAGTTCGACCTGGGTGAGTTCATCGGGCGACATGGCGTGCGTGCACGCCGTCGCAGCAGCGGCGCATGTCATTGGCCTTCTCCTGATGGTGGTGGGAATTCGCGCTCGAACAGCGCGCGCAGCATGTCGGCGACGGTCTCGCCGCGCTGAAAGGCGGCGATCTTGATCCGTCCACGCATGTCGGCGGTGACGTCGATCGTGAGCCGGGCGGAGAAGTCCTCGGCGGGCTGAGGACGTTGCGCCTGACGCTCGGGCGCCTTGATCCAGCTTTCGGCGCCACCCGGACGTGCCGCAAAGCTGCGTTTCGGGGACCGCTCGCTCATGCGCCGATCCTCGCGACTTCGGTGGCAAGCGCCGCGATCTCGCGCGCGGCTGGGCTGTCCTCGTCTTGTTCGGCGGCGAGACGCCCGGTCTGCACGACATCGGCGAAGACGATGCGTTGACCGATGGTGGTCGAAAGAAGCGGAGGGTCGTGCTCCGCCAGTGTTTCGGCGGTTTCGCGAGCGAGCACGGTTCGTGCGGCGCAGCGGTTTAGCACGAAGCGGGCGGCGAGCTCGGGGCGATAGATGCGCGCTTCGCCGAGCAGCGTCAGCATCTCGGCCGACGCCCAGCCATCGAGCGGCGACGGCTGTACGGGGATCAGGACGAGATCGGCCGCGAGGAGCGCCGAGCGCATGAGACCGGCAACGCGCGGCGGCCCGTCGATAACGACGTGGTCGGCGTCACGGGCGAGCTCCGGCGCCTCGCGATGCAGCGTGTCGCGCGCAAGGCCAACGACGCCGAAAAGCCGCTCCAGTCCTTCCCGGCTGCGTTGCTGCGACCAGTCGAGCGCGGAGCCTTGCGGGTCGGCGTCGATCAGCGTGACACGCTTTCCGCGACGCGCCCATTCGCCTGCGAGATGCAGAGCGAGCGTCGTTTTGCCGACACCGCCCTTCTGGTTGAGCAGCGCGACGATCATGACGCGCTCCTCGCGGCCAGCGGACAGTTATCTGCAGGCGAGGAAACGTGCAGCTGCGTTAGAAAGATTCCGTAGGAATCTAGGTTAGAGAAGTTAGGGGGCTCGCAACACTTTGAATCTACACGACGATTCGTCGATTCCGGTCCCCGATAGCACGAGAGTCCAGTCCCCGATGGCACGATAGTGCCGGTCCCCGATAGCACGAGACGATTCACAGCTTATCCCCAGGGCGAGAGGTGGCGCGGCGACGCCGGCGCGGTGTCCCGAATGGGATCGGGTCAGTCGGCGCAAACGTCAGGATGTCCGGGTGACCGGGGCACTGTTGGATGGTCAGCCGATAGCCGGGCAGCGGCTGGCGGCGGACGATCTCGCGCAGGTCGTAGGCGAAGTGCTTCAGCGGCGAGAGGCTGCCGGACTTGGCGTGGAGATGCGCGAAGTCGAAGCTCCAGCCATGCTCCTGCTTGCCGCCGTGCTTGCGCACCAGGCGGTAGAGCCAGCGCTCCAGCCCACCGGTCAGCCCGAAATAGTTTCGGTCGATGGTGAGCACGAGCGCATCGTCGAGCACCGCGCCGTAGAACCAGTCGGGAACGATCAGCTCGAGGCCGAGCGGGCGGCCGCGATGGTCGGCGCGCTCCTTCCATTCGTTGATCCATGAGAAGCGGTGCATCCGCCGCTCGGTCGGTTGCCGAATGGAGGTGGCGATCGTCGTGGACTGGAGCCGGTCGAGAGCGGCCTTGAGGCGGTCGTAGTCGCGAAGCGACACGCCGCGGCCGATGAAGTTGAGGATCTCATATGGCGTGGTCGCCATCAGGCGCGATGGCCGCAGGCCGAGATCGCGCGCCTCGACGATCTGTGACGCGGCCCAGATCAGGATGTCGGCATCCCAGATTGTCGCCATGCCATGCTCGGCGACCGCCTCGACGCGGATGACGACGGAGCCCGCTTTGAAGTCGATCGGCGCCAGGCGCTTCGACTTGGCGAGTGAGAAGAAGGGGTAGGCCATGAGGTCCTGCGCGTCGCGCGGTGCGAGATCGCCGGGCAGCGCCCGGAAGAGATCGAGCTGCTCGCGCTCGTCGCGGCTGTGTTGGCGAGAGCGCATGGGCGAGCCGATCAGCGATAGGCGCGCTTGGAGGCGCGAGCCGGTGCGGGCTCGTGACGCTTGGCGGGTAGGACGGAACCGCGTGGGTCGGAGGTCGAAGTGACGGAGCCGCGATCAGCCCATGCTTGAAGGTCTTCGATCGCATAGACGACGCGGCCGCCGAGTTTGCGGTAGGCGGGCCCGGTCCCGTAGGTCCGATGTTTTTCGAGGGTGCGACTCGAGAGACTGAGAAAGCGAGCGGCTTCCGGGGTTCGGAGAAAGCGCGGCGGAACGCCGGCTACAGTGGCGGACATAATCTGGCCTCCGTGGCGTTGGTGGAGGCCGCCGGTTGTTAACGGCGGTCTACGGCCACGGTGGCGGAGTGCGTTTGTGCGGTGGGATGGCGAAGTAGAGGACGGCTATTTCGCACCCCCGCTGCGAGGGATGAGGTATAGGCGTTACAAAGGATGCGTGAGAGGCCCGCTAGGGCTGAGACCGTGCCGAGGCTGGCGCGCCAGCTCGGTACGGGCGCCGCTTCTGGCTCAACGCGCAGTCCGCTTGCGGCACGAAAGTGAGGGCGAACCGGGTGTCAACGAGCTTTGGAACCTTTGTTGCCGTGCTTATCACGAGCGCGCTCATTCTCGCAGTGTTTTTCTGGCTAGCCGCGCGGTATAAGTACTTCTTCCATATTGTCCCTTTCGCGGTCGGGTTTGCCGTCGCGGCGGGGCTCTCACTCAGGATCCTTGGATTGCAGGATTTCTTCTGGTGGTATTTCATCCTGTCGTCCGTCTTGCTTTCTATGCTTCTCACGAGACATTTGAAATCGAGGGATTCACTTGAAGCGTTCGCTCGCCTTCGGGAGAGCGCACTCGAGGGGGTGCGAGAGGACGAGATCAAGGAGAAGGTCGCGCGAGAGCTTCTGCCTCACAAACAGGCGACACAGCATATTGTTGGCGTGATCGTTGTGTTCGCCGGAAGCCTTGTCCTTGCCTTCTATGCGGTGAGCTACTTCTAATGCCAACGCTCGGACAACTCGCGCCGGGGCGTTTGCGATCAGCTGCGGCGGCGGTGACGTAACAGGCGGCGATAATCGCCGGCGATCAGTGACAGGCCGTCTTTTACGAGATCTATCGTTGCGTCCCGCAGCGCCGATGTTTTCCACGGATCGCTAGCAACTCGAGGCGCGCCGTAGATGGCCTCGGCGATCTCTCGGTAACTGGCGCCTGCTGCGCGTCCATCGACGGCCTGGAGCATATGACGGAGGCGCCGACGACGCTGTGCTGTGAGGCGAGAATCCGGGGGAACGCGCTTCCCTTGGATCATCCGCCACAGGTGGCCCACGGCATCCAAACGATCGAGGAGGTCGACGTCGAGAGGAATGAGCGCCGCGAGCGACTGATCGAGGCTGATCGTGCCGATCAGAAGCAGGCGATTCACATTTGAATCGAGCGATTGAATTACACTCAGGCCCTCGCTGCCGCGCTTTGCCGCGCTGAGCGCGAGATCAGACGCCTTGGTTGCGTTGTCCGAGTGCGATGTGGCGGTGAGGATGATTGTGCTGGGGTCGGCTTCCGGCGCCCAATATACCGTTGTCTCGGTTGCCTTCAGGCTTGGGGAAACGGCGAAAAAGTAACCCCCATTTTCTGCGCACCAAATTCGTCATGGCATGCGCATTAGAATTGGGTGCTTCGAAGGTTGCGTAGTCACGCTGATATTCGACATTCCGACGCAGCCATTCCCAGGCCAGGTCCGGAGCTACAAGGTCGTCGACGAAGTCGTAGGTCGACGATGAGCGCCAGTCAGATATTTCGACGGCCATCACGTTCCTCCAGTTTCGCATGCGAGACGCACGCTGGGGAACTACGATTCCGTTTCATATCGGCGGCGGGAAGTATCTGCGGCGGCAAGTAGTGATGCGGTAGTGGCATCACTTCGAATCCCGCGTCTGCTTTTTTATAAGTTCTCGGTAACCATGTTCGGTCATCCATTTGGCCCGCGCAAGATGCGAGCTGTGGATTAAACGAGCCCGCTCGGGTTCTTTCTGTGGGTCGATGGCGAAGATTACGCGAACGGCCTCACGCCAGTCGGCGCCGTCTGCCTCGGCGTCAAGGAGGCGGAGGTAAAGCTTCATGTGTTCGCGATCGTAATCGGTGAGCGAACGGCTATCTGGCGGTTGATCTAGGAACGTCATGGGCATCACATCCATCCCGGAGTCGTGCTCCGGAAAGCCCTCCACGCCGCCTTCTCTATTCGGGCCATGCCCCGTGCACGACCCCGATCTCCCTTAATCCGCTCGTTTACATACTATAGTTGATAAACTCAAAGTATGTAAATCACGATCCTGCTGCGCATGGATATGCGCAAATTGGTCGGCCGGAACTTCGCCCGCCTGCGTCGGGAGAAGGGCCTGACCCAGGAAGAGGTCGAAGCGCGGTCCGGTTTCAGTCAACAATATCTAAGCAGCCTTGAGCGCGGCCGGAGGAATCCGACCGTGATCACGCTTTATGAACTGGCCCAGGCCCTTGGCGTCAGCCACGTCGAATTGGTCGAGCCTGACGATCGGACCTGATTGGCACTCCCGCGAGGATCATGCTTCTCTTCGTGGTCGGCACGGGGCCGCCACATGATGGGGTCAGAGGAACCGGCGGAACAATCTAAAATGCGACGTCACGTTGGCATGGCCTTCGCGGTCAAGTCGTATTTGCGAACTCACCGTTCCCCGTCCCCTCGCGGGGAGCTGCCTCGGTCGGGCTTTCACCCGATCGAACTTAAGCCGCTGGGGACGTTGCCTCCGGCTTCTTGCCCCAGTCGAATTCCGTTCCGTCCACCCACATGCGATGCAGGATCACCGCGATCTTCCGCGCCAAAGCGATGATTGCCTTCTTGTGCCCTCGTCGTCGCGAAACTTGTGCCGCCCACGCTTTGAGTGCCGACCATCGCTTCACGCGCGTCAACAGTACCTGCGCCGCCTCGTAGAGCAGGCTTCGCATCATGTCATCGCCCCAACGCGAGATCCTGCCACTGCGATCCACCTCGCCGGATTGCTGCTTGCGCGGTGTCAGGCCGAAGTGGGCACCCACTGTGCGAGATCGCGCAAAGCGCGATGGAACGTCGACCGTCGCTCTGAACGTCAGCGCGACCAGCGGACCGACACCCGGAACCGTCATGAAGCGACGCGTCACGTCGTCCTGCCGCGCCAGCCTGACCAGAAGATCATCCAGTCGACTGAACTGCTCGCGCAGTGAGCGTCGCGCCAACAAGAGGGCGTCAGCGACGACGTACAGGTCGGTATCCGCGATCAGTTCCCGCACGCGCGGCTCGAAGTCTCGGGCCGTCACCTTGCCGAGGTGATAGCCAAAGTTTCGGATGAGGCCGCGGATTTCGTTCTCGACATCCTGGAGCTTGTTGCGAAGCAATTGCCTCGCGGTAAGAATGGTCCGCAACCGTTGACTGGTCGGCGACTTGACGTGAACCGGCTTGAATAGGCCAACGCGCATCATCTGAGCGATCCCACGCGCGTCATGCCGGTCAGTCTTGTTGAGCTGAGCCGAAAGCGCCGCTTTCATATGCCGGGTTTCGACGCAGATCACAGGGACAGCGTCTTCCACCAGCCGCCCAAAGATGTACTGCGACAACATCCCGGCCTCGAGACCGACGCGCGCGATCGGGAAAGGTAGGGACACGATGTGCTGTGCAATCTCGTCCGGATTAGAAGAGAGCTTGCGCTCGTGAACAACGCGACCGTCGTGGTCGACCACGCAGAGATTGACGGTACGGGCAGAAACATCCAGCCCGATGTAGTGGCTTTGGGACATGCCGAATCCCTTTTCGAATCAAGGACCGACAAATCCCATAACCAATCTTCAGACGGTTTTGTAAACTACGACTATTTCAGTTGTTCTTCGGATTCGAGCTACGGCTATTGAAGATTGCCCGCTCCAGTACATGGTCTGCGACCTCTTCCCATCCCAGTGTGGCAATCAGGAAGTGGCTGCGATCGGGAACGCTTGCGAGTTTCGTAATGGCAGAGGAAGCCGCGTATCGCGAAGCGTTCTGTCTAACCATGTCGGGCTCGACTGTGCGGTCGTCCGTACCGCTAACCAACAGGAGCGGCGCGCGATTGGCCTTCTTCCAATCGACCGACGCTCCGACGCCAAGCACCGACTGGTAGTAGATGCGCCCCGGTGCAGGAACGATATGACGGTCGAACGCTTGGCGTTGCCCGGGTTCGGGCAGGCCATTCGCGAAGTTCTTTGCGAAATGCGATTCCTGTTTTTGCGAGGCAGCCATGTCCTTCAGGTCATGGCCGCTGGTTCGGAGACGATGCGTTCATGCGGAGGCTGATGTCCGATCAGCCGAACTTGACGAGGTTGAGCGCCGGGAGCGGCCCGCCGGGGAACTGGACGAGGCGTCCGCCGACCGAGATCGGCCCGAGGTCGATGCCGAAGAAGCCAAGCCGGTCGATCAGCGCGCCGACCTCGGCCTTCGATCCAGCGTCATCGCCGGAATAGAACAGAACGCGGCGACCACCTTCCGCACGCGGATCGCCCGATAGCAGGTGCGGTTGCAAGTGATTGAAGGCTTTGACCACCCGCGCGCCGGGCACGAGACCTGCGACGATTTCGCTGGAGAGCCGGCCATTGAGCTCGGCGGGCTTGAACAGCGGCGCTTCGATCGGGTTGTTGGCATCAATGACGATGCGACCGCCGAAGTCCGGCACGCCGGCGAGCGCCGTCGGAAGCTTCGACCAGTTGACCGCGACGAGGACGATATCCTTCGACGCCGCTTCCTCGCGTGTGCCGGCCTCGATCGTCGGGCCGATCTCCGCGACCACATCCTTTAGGCTGTCCGGCCCACGGCTGTTCGACAGCGTGGCGCGGATATTGTTGTTGGCGAGAGTCGTGGCGAAGGCGCGACCAATATTGCCGGCGCCGATGATGCCGATGCTGTTCATTGCAGTGTCCTTTCAGGGTACGGTTTTTACGAGGATCAGGCCGTCAGGCCGCCGTCGGCCACGATGTCCGCGCCAGTGACGAAGGCCGCATCGGGACTGGCAAGGAAAGCGACGACGCTTGCGATCTCGGCGGGCTGGCCGTAGCGGCCGATCGCCATGCCGGGGCCGACGATGGCGGCCACCGGGCCGTCGGCCGGGTTCATGTCGGTATCGGTCGGGCCAGGATGGACCGTGTTGACGGTGATGCCCTTCGGGCCGAGGTCGCGCACGAGGCTACGATTGAAGCCAGTAATCGCGCCCTTGGTCAGCGTATAGACCGAGGCGGTCGGGAATGCCGCATAGCGCGTCATGGACGAGCCGATATGGATGATGCGCCCGCCCGGCGTCATGTGCCGCACCGCCTCCTGAGTGGCGACGAACACGCCAGTAACGTTGACGGCGATCATCCGCTCATAGTCTTCGAACTTGAAGTCTTCGATGGTGGCGTTCACCGCCACACCGGCATTGTTGACGAGGATGTCGATGCCGCCGAAGGTCGAGACGGTCTGAGCCACAGCGGCCCGCACTGCCTCCGGGTTGCCAGCGTCAGCTTCGATGGCGAGAGCCTTGCCGCCGGCTGCCTCGATGTCGGCGACAACCTGGGCAGCCTTGTCGGCCGAGGCGCTGTAGGTGATGGCGACCGCCGCGCCATCGGCGGCGAGCTTCCTCGCGATGGCCGCGCCGATCGAGCGCGAGCCGCCGGTGACGAGAGCGACCTTGCCGGTCAGGAAATGGGTGGGGTTGGTCATTGTCTTCACTCCGTTTGCGTTTCGATGGAGGGAAGATGGCCTGTTTATTTCCTCTCGATTAGGCGGTAATGTCTTGATCTTATTTCAAGCAATCGTTGAAAGAAATATGGAGACGCTGGCCAACCTCGAAAGCTTCGTCAAAAGCGCGGAAACCTCCAGCTTCTCGGAGGCGGCGCGGCGCATGGCGCTCACCCCGGCCGCCGTCAGCCGCAACGTGGCGATGCTGGAACGGAACCTTGGCGTTCGGCTGTTCCAGCGCTCCACCCGCAAGCTCATGCTGACTGAGGCTGGCGAACGCTTTCTCCAGTCGATCGGTGGCAATCTCGACGCCCTACAAGCGGCTATCGCCGATGCCTCGTCCGGTGCATCCGAGCCGGCGGGCGTGCTGAAGGTCAGCCTCAGCCCCACCTTCGGCGTCACGCATATCCTGCCGCTGTTGCCGGAACTTTTGCGCCGATACCCGCTGATCCGGCCGGAATGGCACTTCGAGAACCGCCCGGTCGATCTTGTTGCCGAGGGTTATGACGTGGCGATCGGCGGCGGCTTCGACCTGGCGCCCGGCATCGTCGCCCGGACGCTGGCGCCCGCCCACATCATCGCTGTGGCCTCACCCGCCTACATCGCCGAACGCACGCCGCCAACCGATCCCGCAGGGCTATCGCAGTTCGACGGAATCGTCATGCGCTCGCTTAGGACCGGCCGCGTCCGTCATTGGGCAATGCGGGACACGGCAGGAGCCGAGATTACGGCGCCATTGCGCGAAACGATCGTCGTCAACGACCCGGCGGCGATGCGCGAGGCCGCAAGGCTCGGCCTCGGCGTGGCGATGCTCGCCGTGCCCGACGTCCTCACGGAGCTTGAGAACGGCAGCCTCGTTCGCCTTCTCCCACATTGGTATTCCGATGCGGGGGCGATTTCGCTCTACTACGCCTCGCGCACCCTCCTGCCAGCCAAGACACGCGCCTTCGTCGATCTGGTCGCGGAGGTGTTCAAACAAGATCGATTGGCCGAGCGATTTGCGGGAAGTCTCGGCTAGATATCAGCGCCGGAAGAACTGAAAAGCTTGGGCAAACCCGCCCGAATACACCATCTAAAATAGTCGTTCTTGGACTCCATTGCGAGCGGAATTAACGCTCTGGGGATGATCCGTGCCGCCATAGAGCCGAACTGATTCGGTCGCTCTACAGGTCGAAGGCCCCGGCCTTTCGGCCGGGGCCTTGCGCGGGGTGTCAGTCGCCGCGGCGCCCGTTGGGGCGGGACCAGATCAGCGAGAAGGTGTCGGCGTCCTCGTCGTCGAAGAGGTTGGCGTAGATCGGGGCGTTGAAGCTCGGATCGTCGAGCTTGAGGCCCAAGTAAGCGCGACCCTCGTTCGAGGTTTTGGACCAGGCGGCGCCGATTTCCGCGCGGCCGACCAGGACCCGGTNNTCGCCATTGTAAGTCTCCGTTTGTCGTATTCGGGCCCGCACCATTGCGGCCTCGATGGCGATCGGCAGGCCGGAGGCGATCGACGGCGCACCCCGAAGGGGCTGGACAGCTAAGGAGGACTTTCTTGTCTCGCGAGGAATGGCGGCGTAGCCGGCAGGGGAAGAAAGTCTGACGCGGCTGTTGCGTCATAGGCGATCGAGGCGCAGCCGACCTTCGGCCAGATCAGGCCATTGAAGAGGCCGTTTGGTGCGCTCGAGGGACGGTCAGAAACGGAGCGACGGCGATCTTCCGCCGCCAAAAGCTGGCATCGCATACGGGATCACCGGCCTCAGCCGTCCCTTGTCCTGGCGAACTTGCCGCCGCCACGCCCGACTTCCCTACCGGCAAAATTCCCGCGCCACGGATCGCGGTGGTTGCTCGGCATGGCCCGCCGCTTCCAGCGCTCTGACGGGGCTGCGGTTTGGGCCATGAGTCACGTCCGGTCAGCTACAAGCCTACCAAGCACCGACTCTCAGTGACGAGGCGACCCTATTTCGTCACCGCTCTGGTCCGCTCAAAGGCAATGCGTGATGTCAGGCCCGCGCGAGGTCCCGGCCGGCCGGGCCGCTGGGTGCCGCCATTCCTGCGACCCGAATGAAGGCCGTGATGCCGACAGCGACCGCGCCAATGATGGAGAATGCGATTTGCCACGCGTCCGACGGCATGAGGTGCTTTACGATTCCGTGGGTTGCGTGGAAGCCGGCCACGGCGGCCGGTGCGACGAAGATGATCGCGACGATCAGCTTCAGCCACATGGGGCGAGCGAAGGTGATCAGGAGCTGGCCGACCGCGAACGTTGCGGCGGCCGCAACGATGCCCACCAGGATCGCGCCAAGGGTGCCGGCGCCAGTGCCGTAAGCCCAAACGCCAACGGTCAAGCCAACGAACGCGGGCAATGCGAACACGGCGAGCGTGAACAAGAGCCAGCAAAGCAGGCCGATGGCCGCAAGAGATGCGAGTATCGAGAGGATGATCATGGTGGTGGTCTCCGTGGAAAAAGGTCTAGCGGTCGCGCCTTCCACCACCACCACGGCGCAACCTCAGCATAGCCGAAACTCGGCTGCGCCGGGAGCGGAAATCGCGGGGGATTTCCGCGCGCTGCGACCGGGTTTCCCCGGTCAGATGGCGAAAGGATCGATTTCATGGACGATTGCGGCGATGTCGCCGTCGTACTCGCTGGCGGGCACGACCGAGTGGGTGCCGTCGCCGGCCTGGAAGATGACGAT
>JRYH01000739.1_pt1 | contig 15153 bp, 12 predicted proteins | sample 235351 | NCBI WGS metagenome assembly JRYH01 (sample SAMN03074221, study PRJNA261480) | activated sludge metagenome | biome: Wastewater Treatment Plant; feature: Wastewater; material: Activated sludge; isolation source: activated biomass of a wastewater treatment plant treating wastewater... ... | reverse complement strand
GAGGGGCGCGACGCCACCTCCCAGCACGTGCGCGAGCGCCGCGTCGGCTTCGTGTTTCAGCACTACGCCCTGTTCCGGCACATGACCGTGTTCGAGAACGTCGCCTTCGGCCTGCGTGTCCGGCCGCGCGCGATCCGTCCGAGCGAGACGGAGATCCGCGCGCGCGTCATGCGTCTTCTGGATCTCGTCCAGCTCGCCTGGCTCAAGGACCGCACCCCCGCCCAGCTCTCCGGCGGCCAGCGCCAGCGCATCGCCTTGGCGCGAGCGCTCGCGGTCGAGCCGCAGGTCCTGCTCCTCGACGAGCCCTTCGGCGCGCTCGACGCCCAGGTGCGCAAGGAGTTGCGCCGCTGGCTGCGCCGCCTCCACGACGAGCTTCACATCTCGTCGATCTTCGTGACCCACGATCAGGACGAAGCCCTCGAGGTCGCCGACCGCATCGTGCTCATGAACCGGGGCCACATCGAGCAGATCGGCCCCCCGCGCGACATCTACGAGCGGCCCGCCACCTCGTTCGCCTATGCATTCGTCGGCAACGTCAACGCGTTCCGCGGCAAGGTGGAAGGCGGCTACGTGCGCGTGGGCGCCGACCTGCTGCCGCACGACCGCTCGGATCTCGCCGAAGGCCAGCCTGTCATTGCCTACGCGCGTCCCCACGAGACGGAGATCGTCCGCGACGAGCCATCGGCCAGCGGCGTCGCCGCCCGCGTCAACCGCGTGCTGACCCGCGGCAACGTCTCCCGCATCGAGCTGATCGCCAACGGTCCGGAACGCGGCGGCGCCCAGGACTATTTCGAGGTCGAGATCGCCGCCGACGCCCTGAGCGACCTGCAACTTGCCACCGGACAGCGCGTGCGCCTACAAAGCCGCCACCTCAGCCTGTTCGAGGATCGGACAACAGGATAGCCCCGTGAACTTCCAGCAGCTTCGCATCATCCGCGAAACGGTGCGGCGCAACTTCAACCTCACAGAGGTTGCGAACGCGCTCCACACCTCCCAATCCGGCGTCTCGAAGCACATCAAGGACCTCGAGGACGAGCTGGGCGTGGAGCTGTTCGTGCGCCGCGGCAAGCGCTTCCTGGGGCTGACGGAGCCCGGGCAGGAGCTGATCGGCATCGTCGNNGTTCAAGAAGGAGTTTCCGAAGGTGCATCTGGTGCTGCACGAGGCGAGCCCCACCGAGATCGTCACCATGCTGCGCGACGGACGGGCCGACATCGGCATCGCCACCGAGGCGCTGCAGGATGCCGACGAGCTGGCGACCTTCCCCTACTACACGTGGCATCACGGCGTGATCGTGCCACCCGACAACCCGCTCGCCGCGGAGACGGCACTCACCCTCGAGGCGATCGCCGAATGGCCAATCGTGACGTATCAGAAGGGCTTCACCGGGCGCGCCCGCATCGACGACGCCTTCGCCCGCGCCGAGATCGAGCCGGACATCGTCATGGAAGCCCTCGACGCCGACGTGATCAAGGCTTACGTCGAGCTGGGGCTCGGCATCGGCATCATCGCCTCGCGGGCCTTCAGCACCGAGCGCGATCCGCACTTGCGCCTGCTCGATGCGCGCCATCTGTTCGAGTCCAACACGGCCCGCATTGCCGTGCGCCGCAACACCTATCTGCGCGGCTATGCCTATCGCTTCATCACGCTCTGCGCAGGCGATCTCTCGGAAGCGATCGTGCGGGCGGAGGTGAACGCCGGAAAGCCGGACGGCAGCCATTGAGCGGCGCCCGCCGGGCTACCCTCACCTACCGGATCGGCGCCGACAGCGGCGAGAGCTTGGCCCTGTCGAGCTTGTACGACCACGGCAGCCTGGCGTTCTTCCAGCCGTTCACGGTGCGGTGCCCATCGGCCGCAGAGTCGCCCTCGAACCCGTCGTAGACGCTCCAGACGTCGGTGAAACCGGCCTTGGCCAGCGTGTCGACGGCACGCGCACTGCGCTCGCCCGACCGGCACATGATCACCACCTTGCTCGCCTTGGTGAGGCCCTTGCGCGCGAGGGCGGCCTCGACATCCGCCACGAAATTGGGGTTGGGCGTCATCTGCATCCGGTTCGCCTTCGCGTCCCACGCCCGGGGCTCGGCGAACTCGGAGAACGGCACCTGCACGTCGATCTCGCCGGCCGCACCGACCAGGATCAGCTCCGCTCCCGTGCGCACGTCGACGAACAGGAGCTTGTCACGCTCGGCCGTCACGACGTCATGGGCGTCCTTCGCCGAGAGATATTTGCCGAGCACCGTGCGCTTGTTCGGCGGAACGTCCGCAAGCGCTGCCATCCCGGTCGCCGCCAGGACCACCAGCAGAACGGCCAGGCCTACGATCACACGCATCCGCTCTCCTCCTCCTGCCCGACGCCACGTCATGCCACCACCGGCATGTCTCACGCGCGCCCTTATCCCTTCGCTTCCTTCTTGAACGTCGAGCCCGCTTCCTTGAACTTCATCATGTGCGCATCGTCCGCGGAGCCGCGCGTCTCGGCCACCACGCCGAACGAAAGCGGCTCGTCCTGAGCATAGCGCTTGCCGAGCCGATAGGCGATCTCGGCCCGCGCCGTCTCGACGCCGAGATAGAAGGCGTGCCCCGCGTCCGCCCGCGTATCCAGATGCGGATAGAGCTGGAACGGATCCTCGGACACATGGTGGCCCGCCTTGTTGTAGATGTGGACGCCGTCCTCGGCCACTTCAATGCGGTAGTTCTGATCGCGGATCTGGCTTGCAAGCGTCCGGATCTCGTCCGGCGTGCTGGCGAACCCTCTCCGGTCGCGCAGCGCCATCAGGCCGCCGCCGAAGCCCTGCGGCAGCGAGCCCGCCTTTTTCGCCGCGAAGTATTCCCGCCGCGCCCGGTCGAACTCGCGGATCGCAGTCCGGCAATGCGGGCTCACCTGCACGGCGAGCACCGCCGTGATGTCGAGCTCGGAGCACAGCCCCATCAGGAGCGCGTTGATCCCGGTCGTATCCGCGTCCGTCAGCTCCGTCACGTTGCCGATCCCCATGAGGATCGGCACGTCCGGACGCCGGTTGCGCAGATCGACATAGCGCGCGACAGAGGCCGCAAAGCCGTAATGGATCGGATCGAGGATCGGATCGGCATAGAACGGCTTCCCCTTCGCGATCATGATGTCGATCACGCGGTCGAGCGAGGCCATGTCCGCCGCGCCCGCCGAGACGAGGATGGGAACGGCAGGCCCCTCGTCCGCGATGGCGATGTTCTTCTCCGAGAGCGAGAGCAGGAAGTCCACCCCCGCCTTCGTGGCGCGCGACAGCTCCTCCGAGTTGAAGCTGTCGACGCTCACGCGCACGCCGTCGGCATGCAGCGCCGCGATCGCCTCCTCGAGATGCGGAAAGGGGCTGTCCGGCAGGCAGCCGAGATCGATGACATCGGCGCCGTCTGCACGCAGCACCCGCGATTTCTCGACGATCTGCGCCGGCGTCATCAGAGTTGCATCGACGATCTCGGCGAAGATCGTCATGTTGTATTGCGAGAGATCGACCTTCTCCCTGGCGTGCCCGAGATACTCGGGCAGATCCGCCACTTCGTCGGGGCCGCGCTCGAAGCGCGTGCCGAAGAAATCGGAGAGCCGCTCGAGGTCGCCGCGGAAGCGCCCGGGCATGACGACGCGGTCGGCCCCCTCGGGCAGCGTCAGGCGCCGCTCGACGATATCCGTCGTCATCAGCGCGGCCACCTTCACGCCGACATTGGCGACGACGGGATCGAGCACATCGCTCGCCACCTGCTCGGCCACGCGCTTCACGCGCGGCTCCGCCAGAGATCCCGTTACCAGCACCACCCGCTCGGCCATGAAGCGCCTCTCGTTCGATCCATCGAAGCAGCAGTATCGCGCGCCAGGCGCCGCACGCTCAAGGGCGCGCAGGCGCCTCGGCCAATTCGTCGCCGAAGAAATCGCGCTTCCATACCGCAATTCCCTCGCGCATCGCATGGTAAACGGCGCGGCCGCCGGCTTCACCCGTGGCCGTGTGCAGCCCGGCGAACGCCTGAGCCTCCCCCTCCGCAGGCGCCGCCACGACGATGCAATCGGTCCCTGTGCCCGTCACCGCGACGCCGCCGCGCTCCACCCCGGCCTCGATCACCGCCAGCGTCCGCGCCTGCGTCACGACCGAAACGGTCTCGATCATCGCGGCTTCGGTCAGCGCATGCGAGACGTGAACGAGAAGGTTGATCGTGCCGGGTAGCGGAACCGGTACGCGCGAGCGCTCGCCCACGCGCTCCCCGTTCGACAGCCCCACGGTTGCGACGCAAACCGCCCGATATCCCTCCACCGTCGCCTCGGCCACGTGGTGGCGGGCGATGGCGCGCGAGGTGACGAGCGCCACCGCATCGCCGAGCCCTGCCTCCTCCAGCATTCCCGCGATGACCGCGAGCGGATCCTGCCCCGGCGGCAGATCGGCGTTGCGAACCTCGAGCCAGGCCACGCGCCGCGCGCTCTGAAATCCCGGCCGCGTCAGCGACCAGCTCAGCAGGAGCTGCGGCCGCTCGAACGTCGCGACGAGGAACGGCGGGCGGCAGCAGAGCGTGAACGGCCAACGGGCGCCCGCTGCGGAGGCGCCGGCCGGCCCCAAAGGCGCCGCGCTCGAAGTCTGCTCGGAATTGTCCAGCACGGAAGACCTGATCCTCTGGCTCTGGGCCGGGCGCATAAGAGATGCGGCCGCCATCGTCTCCTTGGCATGACTGTGTCCGAATTGGAACACAGGCCTTTCCGCGCACCGATAGGTCTTGACAGAACCCGCGCTATGCGGCGCTCTAGGAGGCGTGACGGTATTGCCGGATGCGCAAGCATTCGGCGATTGAAGAGGGAACACGGTGCGGCGCGATCAGCGCCAATTCCGTGGCTGCGCCCGCAACTGAGAGCGGCAAGTCCTTTCCAAGAACGCCACTGACACTCGTAACGGAGCGTCGGGAAGGCTGGAAAGAGACGTTCGAGCCGTGAGCCAGGAGACCTGCCGGCACAAGTCGCCCATCCTCCGTGCGGTGCGCTCGGTGGAACGGTTACGAACCCCGTAGCGGCGACTGATGTGCAACCGATTGGGAGCAGCGTCAGGTATGGCCGTCAGGGTTGAGAACACCCACTGACAAGTCTCGCCGTCGAGCCCGCAGGCGCGGGCGGCGTTGGGCGTTGGATCATCCCCCAACCCCGGAAACGCCGCCGCAGTGTCATGCTCTCGCGGCAACCATCCTGCCGAAGCTCCCGTCATGACCTGCGACGGGGACTCGATGACGACCATTCCAAGACTTGAAGCTCAGCCAAAACGAGGCGCCGCGAAAAGCGCCCTGCTCCTGTCGGTAGCGGCGATAGCGCTCGGCGCCGCCGCACCTGCGGGCGCCCAGGGCGTCACGCAGCTCGAAGGCATCACCGTCTACTCCGCCAACCGCACGCCCACCGAGGCCGCCAAGGTCGGATCCTCCGTCGAGGTGCTGACCGAGAAGGACTTCGAAAAGCAGTCCCGCGCCTACGTGAAGGACTATCTGGACCAGCTCCCGGGCGTCAACTTCACGCAGAACGGCCCGCCGGGCTCGACGTCGACGATCAGCCTGCGCGGCGCCAACGGCGGCTACGTCAAGGTGCTCGTCGACGGCATCGACATCAGCGATCCGTCCTCGACCACGACGCAGACCGCATTCGAGCATCTCCTCGTCGGCGACGTGTCGCGCATCGAGGTGCTGAAGGGCTCCCAGAGCGGCCTCTATGGCGGCGACGCGGTCGCCGGCGTCATCTCGATCGAGACCAAGGGCGCGACGAAGCCGGGCTTCTCGCAGAGCGGCGGCGCCGAGTACGGCGCCTACAATACCTTCCGCGGCGCGTATCAGGCGGGCTACGCCGCCGCCGACGGCAGCAACATCTCGTTCACGTTCCAGGGTGTCGATACCGACGGCTTCTCGACGGCCGCGGTCGGTACCGAGGACGATGGCTACGACAACATCACGCTCTCGGGCCGCGGCGAGTATTTCCTCAACCCCAACGCCAAGGTGTTCTTTGCCGCCCGCACGCTCGATGCGAAGAACCACTACGACGGCTACCCGCCGCCCTTCTATTCCCTCGACGACACGCCGGACTTCGGCGAGACGACGCAGCATGCCGGCCGCGTCGGCACGGAGATCGCGCTTCTGAACGGCGCCTTCGTGAACACCTTCGCGCTGCAGGGCACCAAGATCGAGCGCGACAACTTCTCGGGCCCCGTCTCCACAGGCTGGTTCGAAGGCGACCGCGTCAAAGCCGAGTACAAGGGCGTCCTGACCTTCAACGACAAGCTGTCGCTGCTCGGCGGCGCCGACTGGGAGGAGACGGGCGCCGACAACCAGAGCCTCGCCTCGCGCCAGTCCGCCGACGTGACGGGCGTCTACGCCCAGCTCATGATGGAGCCGCTCGACGGCTTCGTGCTCACCGCCGGCGGCCGCGTCGACGATCACAGCGCCTTCGGCCGCTTCAACACGTACCGCCTCTCGGCCGCCTACCTGATCCCCGGCACCGAGACCAAGCTGCACGGCAGCCGCTCGACCGGTTTCCGCGCACCGAGCCTCGACGAGCTGTACGGCTCCTATTCGTTCGCGCCCGACTACGGCAACCCGAACCTCGATCCCGAGGAAAGCGAGAGCTGGGACATCGGCATCGAGCAGGGCTTCCTCAACGGACGCTTCAAGATCGGCGCGACCTACTTCTCGCTCGATACCGACAATCTCATCATCTACAATTTCGCGTGCGGCGCCCCGGGCGCGCTCTGCCTCGTCAACGCGCCGGGCGTGACCCAGCGCGAGGGCGTGGAGATCTCCGCCGCTGCGCTCATCACGGACGGCTTTGCCGTCACGGGCGGCTACACCTACATCGACACCGAGCAGGCCAACGGCCAGCGCCTTCTGCGCGTGCCGCGTCATAGCCTCGTCGTCGGCGTCGACCTCAAACCGATGGACAAGGTGGAGCTGAACGTCACCGCGAAATACGTGGCCGACATCCTCGACAGCGACTTCCCGGCCGCGACGCCGCTCGACGACTATGTCCTCTTGAGCGCCAAGGCCTCCTACGAGTTCACGCCCGGCTGGAAGGCTTACGTCCGCGGCGAGAACCTGCTCGACGAGGACTACGAGACGGCCCGCGGCTTCGGCACGGCCGGCGCTTCCGTCTACGGCGGCATCACGATGGCGCTGCCGAGCGACTGACGCACGAACGGACAAGGAGGCCCGGACCACGCCGCGCGCTGCATCGCGCGGTTAACCCGGGTTTCCTTGATCCCTTTGGGGAGAGGCGGGCGCGCCTTTAGGATCCTGGACGCAACGATGAGCCGATGAAACGCGACCGCGCATGACGACGATAGGCCCCGGCGAGCGCAGGACGAGCCGCGCGCGAGTGACGGCGCTTTCCGCCATCGTCTCGATCGCCGTGCACGGCAGCGTGCTCGCCGCCGCCATGACCTTCTGGCGCGATACGACACCCGGTGCCATCCCTCGGCCGAGCGAGGCCATCACCCTCGAGCTGCATCAGTCCGAGGTGGTGGAGGCCGTCCCCCAGTCCATCGCAATCGAGGCAACCGCTTCGCGCGCCGCTGTGGCGGCCGAGGCCGGCGAAGAGCAGGAGGCCGCACCCTCCGCGGCGCCGGTTCGAGAGGTCGCAGAGATTTCCCCCGAGCCCATCGTCGAAACCGTCGCGCCCGCCCAGCCCGACACGATCGACGCAGCCCCCGAAGGGCTGGAGCTGCTCGAGGGCACCGCCCCGGCCGACGAGATCGCCGGCCGCGAGACGGACCGAGAGAGAGGCCGGCCAGCCCCTCCGCAGAAGCCGGCCGAGCACGCCCCACGCAAACCCAAGGCGCAGGCCGAGCCGAAGAGGACGGCCAAGCTCACCGCTCCCCTCAAGACGGACAAACGGAATTCGACGCCGAAAAAGAAAGGCGGCGCCGCATCGAAAGCCAATGCGGGATCGGCGGCCTCGAAGGCACGAGCCTCCGCCAGCGCCGGCTCTGCCATCAACTACGCGGCCATCGTCCGCGCCCGCGTCGCCGCCCGTAAGCCGGCGGGCGGCGGGCGTCGCGGCACGGTCGTGATCAACTTCGGCGTCTCCCGCTCGGGCGCGGTGAGCTACGCCAGCATCGCCCGCTCGTCGGGCAACCCCGGCCTCGACCGCAGCGTCCTCTCCGCCGTTCGCGGCACCGGCTTCCCGGCTCCGCCTCCGGGCGCCGGCACACGCTTCTCCGTCCCGTTCTACTTCCGCTGAACGGCCGCTTCGCGCCGCTCCTGGCCCAGACGCGATAGAGCGGGGCCCCGCCACGTTGGCACATCTCCGGACTTAACGTTGACAATTGCAAATAATTCTCATAAGCATTTATGGGATCAAATCGCAAAATGGACGTCGAAAACCTCGCATGAACACCCGCGTCACACGGCGTATCGCAGCCCTCGTGGCGCTGACGGTCGCCCAAGCATGGGCATGGAGCCTCCCCCGAGGCACGCCCGCCCCCTCCGAGACGACGGCCCCATCGGGGCGCTTGCGTGTCGTCACCACCTTCACCGTGATCCAGGACATGGCGCAGAACGTGGCCGGCGACGCCGCCGTCGTCGTCTCGATCACCAAGCCGGGCGCAGAGATCCACGACTACCAGCCGACGCCGCGCGACATCGTCAAGGCGCAGGAGGCCGACCTCGTCCTCTGGAACGGCATGAACCTCGAGCGCTGGTTCGAACGCTTCTTCGACAACGTGAAGGATGTGCCGAGCGCCGTCGTCAGTGCCGGCATCGCGCCGATCGGCATCGGCGGCGGCCCCTACGACGGCAAGCCGAACCCGCACGCCTGGATGTCGCCCGCGAACGCGCTTCTCTACGTCGAGAACATCCGCAAGGCGCTCGTCGCCCACGATCCGGCCAACGCCGCGACCTATGACGCGAACGCCGCCCGCTACGCGGAGGAGATCAAGGCCCTCGACGCTCCGCTGCGCGCGCGCATCGCCGCGATCCCCGAGGGCCGCCGCTGGCTCGTGACGAGCGAGGGTGCCTTCAGCTACCTCGCGCGCGATTACGGCATGCGCGAAGCCTTCCTCTGGCCGATCAACGCCGACGAGCAGGGCACGCCCCGGCAGGTGCGCAAGGTGATCGACCTCGTGCGCGCCAACGACATCCCCGTCGTGTTCAGCGAGAGCACCGTCTCCGACAAGCCGGCGCGGCAGGTGGCGAAGGAGACCGGCGCCCGCTACGGCGGCGTCCTCTACGTCGACAGCCTGAGCACCGAGGACGGCCCGGTGCCGACCTACGTCGATCTCCTGCGCGTGACCGTGGAAACCATCGCCGAGGGCTTCACCTCTTGATCTCGCCCTCCGAAAGCCCTCCCTCCATCAGCGCCAGAAACGTCACGGTCGCATACCGCAACGGCCATGTGGTGCTGAAGGACATCACGTTCGAGCTCGGCGCCGGCACCATCTGCGGTCTCGTCGGCGTCAACGGCAGCGGCAAGTCCACGCTCTTCAAGACCATCATGGGCTTCGTGCGCCCGACCGCCGGGGAGGTGCGCATCGCCGGCCTTCCCGTCGACGACGCGCTGAAGCGCAACCTCGTCGCCTACGTGCCGCAGAGCGAGGACGTGGACTGGAATTTCCCGGTGCTGGTCGAGGACGTGGTCTTGATGGGCCGGTACGGCCACATGGGATTTCTGCGCCGCGCATCGGGGGTGGATCGCCAGAAGGTGAGCGAAGCGCTCGAGCGCGTCGGCATGACAGACTTCCGCAAGCGCCAGATCGGCGAGCTCTCCGGAGGGCAGAAGAAGCGCGTCTTCCTTGCGCGCGCGCTCGCCCAGGAAAGCCGCATCGTACTCCTCGACGAGCCGTTCACGGGCGTCGACGTCAAGACGGAAACGGCAATCGTCGATCTCCTGCGCGATCTCAGAGCGCGCGGGCACCTGATGCTGGTCTCCACGCATAATCTCGGCAGCGTGCCGGATTTCTGCGACCAGGTGGTGCTGATCAACCGCGTTCTGCTCGCCGCCGGACCGACGCGGGAGACCTTCACGGAGGCCAATCTCGAGAAGGCGTTCGGCGGCGTGCTGCGTCACTTCAAGCTGGCAGGCTCCGCCCTGCACGCCGACGACGACCGGCGCACGGTGACCGTGCTCACCGACGACGAGCGCGCCCTCGTCTTCTACGGCGAGAACGGCAACGGCGACAGCGCGGGCAAGACGGAGAGAGAGAATGAGTGAGCTCCTCGTCCCCTTCGCCTACGACTACATGGTCAAGGCCATGTGGGTGAGCGGCCTCGTCGGCGCCACCTGCGCTTTCCTCTCGGCCTATCTGATGCTGAAGGGCTGGTCGCTGATGGGCGATGCTCTGGCCCATTCCATCGTGCCCGGCGTCGCCGGCGCCTACCTTCTCCGCGTTCCGTTCGCCGCCGGCGCGTTCGTGGCGGGCTTCCTGGCGGCCATCGGCATGTGGTTCGTGCGCCAGCAGTCGAAGCTGCGCGAGGACGCCGTCATCGGCATCGTGTTCTCGTCGTTCTTCGCCGCCGGCCTGCTGCTCGTCTCGATCAACCCGACCGCGGTCAACGTGCAGTCGATCGTGCTCGGCAACATTCTCGGCATCTCCGACGACGACGCCCTTCAGGTCGTCGTCATCGCCGCCGTCTCCTTCGCCGTCCTGGCGGTGAAGTGGAAAGACCTGATGGTCGTGTTCTTCGACGAGACCCACGCCCGCAGCGTCGGACTCAACCCGACCGCGCTCAAGATCCTGTTCTTCACGCTTCTGAGCGCCTCTACGGTGGCGGCGCTGCAGACCGTCGGCGCCTGTCTCGTCATCTCCATGGTGGTGACGCCGGGCGCGACCGCCTACCTTCTGACCGACCGCTTCGGGCGCCTGCTCGCGCTGAGCGTCGTCATCGGCGCGACGACGAGCGTCGCCGGGGCCTACATCAGCTATTTCCTCGACGGCGCGACGGGGGGCGTCATCGTCGTCCTGCAGACGCTCATGTTCCTTGCCGCCTTCTTTCTCGCGCCCAAGCACGGCCTCCTCGCGAGCCGGCGGCAGGCCATCGCGGACGACGAACCGGCGGCGGAGCGCCCGACCTCCTGATGGACAGCAGCCTCGTCGACTTCTTCGTCACGCCGCTCTCCTACGGGTTCATGCAGCGCGCCCTGATCGCCGCCATGCTGATCGGCGCCGTCTGCTCCGTGCTGTCGTGCTACCTCGTGCTGCGCGGCTGGTCGCTGATGGGCGATGCCATCTCCCACGCCGTGCTTCCCGGCATCGTGGTGGCCGTCGTGACGGGGCTCCCCATCGCCCTCGGCGCCTTCGCCTCCGGCCTCTCGTGCGCGCTCCTCACCGGCTACCTCAAGGAGAACAGCCGCGTGAAGGAGGACACGGTGATGGGCATCGTCTTCTCCGGCATGTTCGGCCTCGGCCTCGTGCTCATGACCAAGGTCGAAACCGACCAGCACCTCATGCACATCCTGTTCGGCAACATGCTCGGCGTGACATGGCGCGACGTGATCGAGACCGGCCTCATCGCCGGCGTGACGCTGCTTGTGGTGATGGCCAAGTGGCGCGATCTTCTGCTCTACTGCTTCGATCCGCAACACGCCCGCGCCATCGGACTGCCGGTCCGGCTCATCCATTACGGCCTCCTGGTGCTGCTCGCGCTCACCATCGTCGCGGCCCTCAAGGCCGTCGGCGTCATCCTGGTGGTGGCCATGCTGGTGACGCCCGGCGCGACGGCCTATCTCCTGACGGACCGCTTCGAGCGGATGCTCGTCCTGTCGGCCGCGGTGGCGGTCGGGTCGAGCGTGCTCGGAACGCTCGTGAGCTTCCACATCGACGGCGCGACGGGCCCTTCGATCGTGCTGATCCAGGCTGCCGTCTTCCTGGCCGCCTTCCTCTTCGCGCCCCGCAACGGCCTCCTGCGCCGCGCGCATTGATGCGAAAGGCCGGGCAGGGTCGGCTCAGCGCGCTGTGCCGGTGAGAAAGATGAATCCGGAATACCCGCTGCGGATCTCCCGGTCGACGATGCCGATCAGCCGGGCGTCGACCGCGTCGGCGTGATGCCTGAACACGCGCTCGATCGTCTCGGGTGAGAGCTTGAGCACGGGAAACGGCCGGTCGGCCACCACATATCCCTCGCTGCGCACGAGAAACGCCGCCGCAAGCATGCCCCCGGGGCGCACCGAGCGCGCGAAGGTCGCGCAAGCCGCCTCGAACTCGTCCTGGCGCTCGGTGATCGATTCGGCGCAGAAGAACATCGTCGCCGCATCCCAGCTCCGCGCCGGCAGATCGAACACCGAGCCCTGCGTGACGACGCATTTTTCGCGGAGCAACGGGATCGGGTTCTCCGGCAGCCCCCAGCCGGGCCCGTACGCCTCCCGCGCGACGCGCCAGAAGTGTCGCCACTGCGGGCGCATATCGTCGTTCTCGAGTTCAGCCCGGAGCCAGGCGACGTTCGTCGCCGCGTATTCCCAGGCCGTGAGCCGGCGCGCGCGCGGTAGCGTGCAGAAGAACGGAATGAGGTTGGGGCCGGTGCCGACGTCGACGACATCGAGCGCGTTGCCGGCCGCCGAGGCGCGCCTCAACGCATCGACCGCCACGCGGATGACGAGATCGTCGTCGGGATGCGGCTCGCCGTAGTAATGCTGGAAATAGGCTTCGGAATCGAACGCGTTCCACTGGTACTCGGCGTTGCCGTGGCCCTCGCCGCTGCTCTTCTCGACCATCGCTCCCCCAGGATTGCGCTATCGCCGCCTCCAAGAGGAGGGAAATCGCAACGCACTCCAAAAATCAAGCGGTCGCCGCCCTGCGGTTTTTCTTCGGACGGGTATCGGACCCCAGGCGCCGCGGCTCGAACGTCTCGATCAGCGCCGTGAGCTGCGGCGCGGCGAGCGGACGCGAGAAGAAATAGCCCTGCAGCTCCGTGCAGCCGAAGTGGCTCATCATCACCGCTTCGTACTCGGTCTCGACGCCTTCCGCCACGATCCGCATGCCGAGACCGCGCCCGAGTGAGACCACCGACTGCACGATCGTCCGCGAGGTGATCGCGCTCGAGACGTTGGTGACGAAGGAGCGGTCGATCTTGATCTTGTCGAACTTGAAGTTGCAGAGGTAGGAGAGGCTCGAATAGCCGGTCCCGAAATCGTCGAGCGCCGTCTTGAAGCCCATGTCCTGGAGCCCCTGCAGCACCGCCTTGGTCTGATCGGTCGCCTCGAGCAGCATGCCTTCCGTGATCTCGAGCACGATGCGGCTCGGCGCGACGTCGTAAACCGTCGTCAGGCGCTTGAGGATGGCCTCCAAATCCGCCTGCTTGAACTGCACCGGCGAGAGGTTGACGGCGATCTCGATGTCGGGCCATTGCCGCGAATCCCTGATCGCCTGCTCGAGCATCCACGTCCCGAGCGCGGGCATGAGCCCCGAGATCTCGGCGATCGGAATGAAGGTCGAGGGCGGGATCTCGCCCCTGAGAGGATGGCGCCAGCGCAACAACGCCTCCGCACCGACGATCGCGCCGGTGCAGCAGGAGACGATGGGCTGATAGGTGAGCCGCAGCTCCTCGCGCTCGATGGCCGCGCGCAGGTCCACCTCGATCGCGCGGCGCGTCTCGACGTGGCTCGCCATCTCGGCAGAGAACGTCATGGCCCGGTCGCGGCCCTGGCTCTTGGCCTCGTAGAGCGCAATGTCGGCGTGGCGCATGAGATCATCCGCGCTCTGGCCATGCTCGGGTGCCCGGGCGATGCCGATCGACGCCGTGACGCGAATGGTCTGCCCGTCGATCGCGAACGGCTCATTGAACACGCTGGCGATGCGCGCCGAAAGCTGCGCATCCGCATCGGCGTCGTCGGAGACGCAGAGGATGGCGAACTCGTCTCCTCCGAACCGGGCCAGGAAATCGTTGTCGCTCAAGCGCGCAGCCAGGCGCTTCGAGACCGCCTTGATCAGCTTGTCGCCCGTCTCGTGTCCCAGCGTGTCGTTGATGTCCTTGAACCGGTCGACGTCGACGTAGGCCGCGATCGCCCGCTCGCCCGCGGCGCCGAAACCCGGCGCGGCAAGCGTCGAATCCACGCGCTCGACCATGTGCTGGCGGTTGGGAAGCCCCGAGAGCGCGTCGTGCTTGGCGGCATGGCGCGAGCGCGCCTCGCGCTGCGTCAGCTCATCCGACGCCCGCTTGAGGCGACGGAACATTTTGCTGGAGAGAATGCCCGTCGCCAGGACGCCGCACGCAACGAGCGGCAGAATGATGGTCAGCAGAATCTGGCCCGGCCGGCGCGTCGTCCACGAAAGATAGCCGGCATGCACGCCATCGTCGCTGACGAAGGGCTCGGATACGACGCCGCCGGTCGCGACCGGATGCGCCGTCAGCTCGAGATCCGGAAGCAGCAGCGACTGCGCGATCTTCTTGACGAACGCCTCGTCGATGCGGACCACGCTGACGAGGAGCTTGGGCGTGCCCTTGAGCAGCGTCATGTCGACGTTGGGAACGATCGTGATGGCGGCGACCACGGAGGGCATGCCGTCGAGCGTGACGATGTGGCCGGCCCAGCGTGCGGTCTCGAGAACGCCCGCGAGGACGCGGTAGTTGGTCTGTGCCCGGCCGAAGTCGTCCGGACGGTTCCTGAGCGTCTCAACCCCGTTGCGGATCTCCGCGACGAGGGGTGCGAATGTGGCCTCACGCGCGGCGTAGACCGAAGGCTCCGCTCGCGCGCCGTTTTTGTAGGCGTAGATCGCCGCGTTCGTCCCGTCGAGGATGTAGATCTCGTCGTGTCCGTAGGTCTCTCCGAGGAACAATCCGAACTCGGCGTCTGCAAACTCCAGGTTGAGCGCGCCGTCGGCGGTGTTCGTCACCGCGTCGTCCCACCAGGCCACGCTCTTTTGACCGTCGAGGACGCTGCCGATGGCCTGATTGAGGGCGTTCTCGACGAGCGTACGCTCGCTGTCGGTGGCGGTCTTGTTCGCCGACCAGCCGGCGAAGGCGATGATCGCGAGCAGAAGCACGCCGAAGAACGTGATGGCCGCGCGGATGATCTTCGTCAGGCGACGAAGGTCACCTTCGAACAGTCCGGTTGTATCGACCGACATCATAAGTATGGCTGCCCCTTGGCGTGCAAACACGGACAGATTTATCGATAACGATATAAGTCATTGTTTAAGTGAGTATCTGTTCTCATGGTACCGTATGATGTGACCCCCGCAATTTAG
>JRYH01003635.1_pt1 | contig 15241 bp, 12 predicted proteins | sample 235351 | NCBI WGS metagenome assembly JRYH01 (sample SAMN03074221, study PRJNA261480) | activated sludge metagenome | biome: Wastewater Treatment Plant; feature: Wastewater; material: Activated sludge; isolation source: activated biomass of a wastewater treatment plant treating wastewater... ... | reverse complement strand
TCCACCGTGTCGCCGACCAGCGTGAGCCAGTCCACGATCCGCTCGGGCGGCACGCCGAACTTCTCGATCACCGCCTCGCGGTCCAGCGGCTTCGGCGGCCCGTTGTCGCGGGTCATCGTGTCGACCAGCACCACCTTGTCGTCGACCAGCTGCGCGAGGTCCTTGTCGCCGGTGGCCACCACGGTCTTCATCCCGCGCTCGCTGGCCTGCCGGGCCAGCGTGCCGATCACGTCGTCGGCCTCGATGCCCTCGATCATGACCAGCGGCCAGCCGAGCGCGCGCACGAGTTCGTGGATCACCGGGATCTGCTTGCGCAGGTCGTCGGGCATCGCCTTGCGGGTGGCCTTGTACTCGGGATACCAGTCGTCGCGGAAGGTGGGGCCCGGCGCGTCGAAGACCACGGCCCCCATCCGGGCGCCGCCGCCCAATTTGCCGTCGTTGCGCAGACGCCGTAGCATCGCGACCATGCCGTAGACGGCGCCCGTCGGCTCGCCTTCGCCGTTCCGCAGGTCCGGCAGCGCGTGAAACGCGCGATACAGAAAACTCGAGCCGTCGACCAGCAGAAGCGTTTCTTCAGACATGTCCAGCAGCAAGCATGTGCCGCAGTTGCGCGCGATCTCGGACCAGGATCGCTCGACGTCGCTCAAGGCGCGCGAGTCCTGGCATATCCTGGGAATTATCTCAGAGTTCATCGAGGCAACCGAGCGCCTGGCCGCCACGCGGCCCGCCGTCTCGATCTTCGGCAGCGCGCGGATCAAGCCCGGCCATCGCTGGTACGAGTTCACCGTCGAGTTGTCGCGGCAGCTCTCCGATGCCGGCTTTGCGGTGATCTCCGGGGGCGGGCCCGGCATCATGGAGGCCGCCAACCGCGGCGCCTTCGCCGGCCGCTCGGCCTCGATCGGCCTGAACATCCAGCTGCCGCACGAGCAGGTCGGGAACGAATACCAGGACATCTCGCTGGGCTTTCGCCACTTCTTCGCGCGCAAGGTTGCCTTCGCCAAGTACGCGACCGCCTATGTCGCGGTGCCGGGCGGCTTCGGCACGCTGGACGAAACGCTCGAGGTGCTCACGCTGATCCAGACCCGGATGGGCCGCAGGATCCCGGTGATCCTGGTCGACTCCGGCTTCTGGAAGGGCCTGCTCGACTGGATCCGCGAGCAGCTGCTCGGCAACGGCCTGATCTCGCCCGAGGACCTCGAGCTGATCCAGGTCATCGACGACCCGACCCAGGCGGTCGAGGCGATCTTCGACTTCTACCAGTCGCGCGGCTTCGTGCCCACCGCCGACGAAAGCGAAAGCCTGCTCTATCTCTGACATGGCCGTATTCACGACCGTTTCGCGCGACGAACTCGCGCGCTGGCTTCAATCGTTCGATCTCGGCGAGCTGCTCGTCTACGAAGGCATCGCCTCCGGCATCGAGAACACGAACTACTTCGTCGACCTGGCCCGCGGCCGCTTCGTGCTGACGCTGTTCGAGCGGCTCTCGCCCCAGGAGCTGCCGTTCTACCTGGAGCTGATGAAGCACCTGGCCTCGCACGGCATTGCCTGCCCCGACCCGGTGGCCGACCGCGAAGGCCGCTTGCTGTCGACCCTGCACGACAAGCCGGCGGCGCTGGTCACCCGGCTGGCTGGCCGCGCCCGGATGGATCCCGGGCCCGCGCACTGCGCGCTGGTCGGCGAGGCGCTGGCCCGGATGCACCTGGCCGCCGTCGACTACCCCGGCACGCTGCCGAACCTGCGCGGCCTGCCCTGGTGGGTCGAGACCGCGCCCAAGGTGCTGCCCTTCCTTTCCACGGAGCAGTCCGCGCTGCTGCGCGACGAGCTGGCCTTGCAGCAGCGCTTTGCCGACGGCCGGGTCTGCGCCGCGCTGCCGCGCACCGCGGTGCACGCCGACCTGTTCCGGGACAACGTGCTGTTCGACCAGGCCTCCGACGGTTCGCCGCGGCTGGGCGGCGTCATCGACTTCTATTTCGCCGGCGTCGACAGCTGGGTCTTCGACCTGGCGGTCACGGTCAACGACTGGTGCATCGTCGATGCCGACGGGCGCTTCGACGACGCGAAACTGGCCGCGCTGCTCGGCGCCTATCGCGCGGTGCGCCGGCCGAGCGAGGCCGAGGCCGAGGCCTGGCCGACCATGCTGCGCGCAGCCGCGCTGCGCTTCTGGCTGTCGCGGCTGTTCGACCTGCACTTGCCACGGCCGGCCGAAATGGTCACCCCGAAGGACCCGGCCGAGTTCGAGCGTATATTGTCGGCGCGCCGCGACTCGGCGATCGCCCCCTTGTGCTGAGCCGGCGCGCTGGCCGGCCCCGAAACCCTTCCTGACTCGATGCAGATCAATCCGCTTCGCGCCGCCACCGGCTGGCGCTGGGTTCGAGACGGCTTTTCGCTGCTGCGCAGGCAGCCGATCGCGCTGCTGGCGATCACCTTCCTGAACCTGATGCTGCTCTCGCTCTCGGTGGTGATCCCGCTGGTGGGCGCGGTCAGCCCGCTGGTGCTCACGCCGGCGCTGATGGTGGGCCTGATGCATGCGGTGCGCTCGGCCGAGGCCGGCCGGATGCCCTCGCCAGGCCTGCTCTTCGCGGGCTTTCGAGACGCCGGCGGCACCGCCTGGCGCCCGCTGCTGGTCCTGGGTGGCTTCAATGCGGCGGCCACGCTGGCGGCCCTCGCGCTGGCCGCGCTGGCCGACGGCGGCACGCTGATGCGGCTCGCGACCGGCCAGGCGGGCGCCGACGAGGTGGGCGCCGACGAAAGCTCGATGCTCTACGCAGCCGTCGTGTTCGTGCTGGTCTACACGCCGATCCAGATGGCCATGTGGTACGCGCCGCTCTTCGCGGCCTGGCACAAGGTGCCGCCGGCCAAGGCGCTGTTCTTCAGCTTCTTCGCGGTCTGGCGCAACAAGTGGGCCTTCCTGGTGTTCGGGGCCGGCTGGTTCGCGGTGGCCTTCCTGGCCTCGCTGGCGGTTCGTCTGCTCGACTCGCTGCTCGGCGACAGCCCGGTGCTGCTGTCGATGCTGCTCTCGCCGCTGTCGCTGGTGCTGATCACCGCGGTGTACTGCTCGTTCTGGGCAAGCTACCGAGACGCGGTGGTCGACGCGCAGACCCGGCCCGGCTGACCTCGCGCGGAGCGGGGGCCTGGACAGGCCTCAGTTGACCGGCTCGAGCCTGGCCACTGAAAGCGCCAGCCACTTGATGCCCTGGCGCCCGAAATTGATCTGCACCCGGGCGTCCTCGCCGCTGCCCTCGATGCCCACGATGACGCCCTCGCCGAAGCGGGCGTGCGCCACGTTCTGGCCCACCCGCCAGGGCACGCCGCGGTCGAAGCGCAGCGCCGCGCGCTGCTCGGCCTGGGACAGGCGCCCGTTGTCGCCGGTGTCGCGACCGGAGTGGCCGAACTCGCGCCACTCGCCGCGGCGCGCGCCGCCGCTCGCGTGCTGCGCGCCGCTCTCCCAGCGCGGGCTCCAGGCTTCGCGCGGCGCCCCGAATCCGCGCGCCGTGCCGCCGACCCGCGGCGTGAGCCACTTGAGCGAGCCTTCCGGCAGCTCGTCGAAGAAGCGCGAGCGCAGGTTGTAGCGGGTCTGCCCGTGCAGCATGCGGGTCTGCGAGAAGGACAGGTAAAGGCGCTGCCGGGCGCGCGTGATCGCCACGTACATCAGGCGGCGCTCTTCCTCGAGCCCTTCCGGCTCGGTGGCCGAGTTCTCGTGCGGGAACAGGCCCTCTTCCAGGCCGGTGATGAAGACCGCGTCGAACTCCAGCCCCTTGGCCGAATGCACGGTCATCAGCTGCACCGCGTCGGCGCCCTCGCCTGCCTGGTTCTCGCCGGCCTCGAGCGAGGCGTGGCCCAGGAAGGCGGCCAGCGGCGTGAGGCGCACCGCCGACACGCCGGGGGCGAGCACCTCGATGCCGTCGACCGGGTCGATCGGCGCCGCGGACTGCGCGTCTCCGGGCACAGCCATCGGCGCGTCGGCGACTGCCACGCCCTCGCGCGCCGGCACGTCCTGCGAGATGCCTTCCTCCGCCAGGAACGCTGCCGCCGCGTTGACCAGTTCGCGCAGGTTCTCGATGCGCTCCTGGCCTTCCTTCTCGGTCTCGAAGTGGGCCACGAGCCCGCTGCGCTCGATCAGGTGCTCGACCAGGTCGGTGAGCGGCATCCGGCGGGTTTCGTCGCGCAGGCGGGCGACCAGACCGGTGAAGGCGGCCAGCTTGGTGGCGGCCGCCCCGCTCAGGCCATCCACCGCCGCGAACAGGCTGATGCCGCGCGCCCGGGCGGCGTCCTGCAGCTGCTCGAGGGTCCGCGCGCCGATGCCGCGAGCCGGGAAATTCACCACGCGCAGGAAGGCGCCGTCGTCGTCGGGATTCTCGAGCAGCCGCAGATAGGCCAGCGCGTGCTTGATCTCGGCGCGCTCGAAGAAGCGCAGCCCGCCGTAGACCCGATAGGGCATGCCGGCCGAGAACAGCGCGTGCTCGATCACGCGGGACTGCGCGTTGGAACGGTACAGCACCGCCACGTCGTTGCGCGCGTGGCCTTCGCCGACCAGGCTCCGGATCTCCTCGACCAGCCACTGCGATTCCTGGCCGTCGGTCATCGCCTCGTAGACGCGGACCGGCTCGCCCTCGCCGGACTCGGTCCAGAGGTTCTTGCCCAGGCGCTTGGCGTTGTTGGCGATCAGCGCGTTGGCGCAGCCCAGGATGTGGCCGTGCGAGCGGTAGTTCTGCTCTAGCTTGATCAGGTTCTGCACCCGGTACTCGCGCTCGAAGGCCGCCATGTTGCCCACGTTGGCCCCGCGGAACGCGTAGATGCTCTGGTCGTCGTCGCCGACCGCGAACACGGCCGCGCTGCCGCGCTCGGGCCCGCCCGCCAGCAGGCCGATCCACTTGTACTGCAGGACGTTGGTGTCCTGGAACTCGTCGATCAGGATGTGGCGGAAGCGGTGCTGGTAGTGCTCGCGCAGCAGCTGGTTGCGCTGGAGCAGCTCGTAGCTGCGCAGCAGCAGCTCGGCGAAGTCGACGACGCCTTCGCGCTGGCATTGATCGTCATAAGCGGCATACAGCTCGACCATCCGCCGGTTGTAGTCGTCCCAGACCTCGACCTCGCCGGCGCGCAGCCCCTGCTCCTTGCAGTGGTTGACGAAGTGCTGCAGGTTGCGCGGCGGGTACTTCTCGTCGTCGACCCCGAGCGTCTTGAGCAGGCGCTTGATCGCCGCGAGCTGGTCCTGCGAATCGAGGATCTGGAAGGTCTGCGGCAGCGCGGCGTCGCGGTGGTGCGCGCGCAGCATCCGGTTGCACAGCCCGTGGAAGGTGCCGATCCACATGCCGCGCGTGTTGATCGGCAGCATGGCGGTGAGCCGCGTGAGCATCTCCTTGGCGGCCTTGTTCGTGAAGGTGACCGCGAGGATGCCCTGGGGGCTGGCCTGGCCGGTGGAGATCAGCCAGGCGATCCGGGTGGTGAGGACCCGGGTCTTGCCGCTGCCGGCCCCGGCGAGGATCAGCGCGTGCTGCGGCGGCAGCGTGACCGCCGCGAGCTGCTGTTCGTTCAGGTTCGCGAGTAGCGTGGACATCGGCGCGCCCGGCCCGGACAGGCCAAAACTGTGATTTTACACAGTGCCGCGCCAGGTGTCCGGCGCAACCCGATCAACGGCGGGCGCCGGTCTTGCGCGAGCGCTGCGACCAGACCGGCTGGCGCGGCGTCAGGCTGCCGTGGCGGATCTCGACGCAGCGGTTGGCCCAGTTGGCCTGCTCGTCGGCCGCGTCCGCGATCGGCGCGTTGGCGCCGTGGCTCACCCGCACGATCCGGTGGCTCTGCACGCCGAACTTCTCGAGCAGCGCCGCCACCGCCTGGGTGCGGTCCATGCTCAGCGCCACCGCCTCTTCCGGATCTTCCACCGGATTGGCGTGGCCGGAGACGATCAGGGTGCCTCCGGGGCCGGTGTTGAAGCGCTCGGCGTGGTCACGGATCAGGTCGACGAACTTGTCTCGGACATCGGTGGAATCGCCGTCGAAGAAGATCCGGGTGGGCTCGGCCTGGCGGGCCTGGGCTGCCGCGGCGTCGACGCCGGGGGTGGTTTCGGGCGACGGACTCTGGTTCAACTGCATGCTGCGAACTCTCCCCTGCTTGAAGGTCCGATTTTAGCAAATCGTTTTGCGGCAATATTTCTGACTCGATCGCAAAGGTTTAAGCTGCCGGAACATCAGGCTCCGACCATGACCTCGCTGCTGCTGAACATCGCCCACGCGCTCGACCACCTGGTCCTCCTGATCTTCGCCACCGCGGTCGGCGCGATCGCGGCCGACTTCGGCGTGGGGCGATGGGAAGACCTGATGCCCTACACCGCGGGCGCCTTCGTCATGTTCGGCATCGGTTCGGTGCCCTCCGGCCGCCTGGGCGACCTCTGGGGCCGCCGCTCCATGATGCTGGTCTTCTTCTTCGGGATCGGCGCCGCCACGCTGCTGGTCGCGGCCACGCAGAACCCCTGGCAGATGGCCCTCGCGCTGGCGCTGATGGGCGCCTTCGCGTCGATCTATCACCCGGTCGGCATCCCCATGCTGGTCCAGGGCGCCCGGCAACCGGGCCGCACCATCGGCGTGAACGGCCTCGCGGGCAACCTGGGCATCGCCGCCGCCGCGATCTCCACCGGCCTGCTGGTCCAGTTCGCCGGCTGGCGCGCCGCCTTCGCGGTGCCGGGCCTCATCGCGATCGCCTGCGGCCTGATCTTCATGAAGGTGGCGCCGGCCGAGACCGAATCCCCCTCGAAGCGGGCCGGCAGGCAGCTCGACATCGCGCCCTCCGACCGCAGGCGGGCCTTCCTGGTGATGACGCTGACCGCGGTCACCGGCGGGCTGATCTTCAACTTCACCACCAACGGCAACGGTGAGCTGCTGAAGTCCCGGCTGCCCCTGCTGCTCGAGCAGCCGGCGCTGATGGGCGCCCTGCTCGCCGGCGTCTATGGCGTCGCCTCGCTTGCGCAGGTGGTGGTGGGCCGGCTGATCGACCGCGTGCCGATGAAGACGCTGATGATCGCCATCATGGCCATGCAGCCGCTGCTCTTCGGCGCGGCCTCGCTCGCCGAGGGCTGGGCCTTCTACATGCTGATGATCGTCTTCATGATCTTCGTGTTCGGCGCAATTCCCTTCACCGACGCGATGATCGTTCGCTACGTCGACGACCGGATGCGCTCGCGTGTCACCGGCATGCGCCTGGCGGTGTCCTTCGGCGTCAGCTCGCTGGCAGTCTGGCTGCTGGGCCCGCTGGTGAAGGCCTCCGGGTTCACGACGCTGCTGGTCCTGCTCGCGGCGATCTCGGCGATGGCCACCCTGTTCGCCAGCATGCTGCCGACACAACCCGCGCCCGTGGAGGGCAGACCATGACGAACCCGCTTTTCGACCTGAGCGGCCGCCGCGCGCTGGTCACCGGCTCGAGCCGCGGCATCGGCCTGGCGCTGGCCGCGGCGCTGGGCCAGGCCGGCGCCGCGGTGGTGCTCAACGGCCGCGACCCGGCCACCCTCGCCGCGGCCCGCCAGCAACTCGCCGCGTGCGGCATCGCGGCCTCGCAGGCAGCCTTCGACGTGACCGACGAGGCGGCGGTGATCGCCGAGGTGGCCCGGATCGAGCGCGACGAGGGCCCGATCGACATCCTGGTCAACAACACCGGCATCCAGATCCGCGCGCCGCTCGACCAGTTCGACACGGCGGACTGGCGGCGCATCGTCGACACCAACCTGACCAGCGTCTTCCTGGTCAGCAAGGCGGTCGTGCAGGGCATGATCGCCCGCCGGCGCGGCAAGATCGTCAACATCCTGTCGGTCAATGCCGAGGCGGCGCGCGCCTCCATCGCGCCCTACTCGGCGACCAAGGGCGCGCTGAGGATGCTCACCAAGGGCATGTGCGTGGACTGGGCGCGGCATGGCATCCAGGTCAACGGCCTGGCGCCGGGCTACTTCGACACCGAGCTCACCCGCCCGCTGGTGGCCGACCCCGAGTTCAGCGCGTGGATCTCGAAGCGGGTGCCGGCCGGCCGCTGGGGACAGGTCGAGGAGCTGGGCGGCGCGGCGGTCTTCCTGGCCTCGCGCGCCTCGGACTTCGTCAACGGACACGTCCTGTTCGTCGACGGCGGCATGACCGCGAGCCTCTGACGCATCGCGATGACCATGCCCGCGGTGGCTGCCGCCGAGCACGCGCGGCGGGATTCGATCGCCCTGGCCGCATCGCTGGTGCTGATCCTGGTCTGGGGCGTCAACTTCGTGGTCCAGAAGGCGGTCTTCGAGGTGCTCCCCCCGACCGGCTTCCTGTTCGCGCGCTACCTGATCATGCCGGCCTGCGCGCTCGCCATCCTGCTGCACGCCTACGGTCCGAGCTTTCCCCGAATGCCGGCGTCCGACCTGTGGGCCCTGGCCCGGCTCGGCTTCGTGGGCCATGCGCTGCACGTGGGCATGGTCACCTACGGAATCGACTGGTCGACGCCCTTCTCGAGCTCGGTGATCCTGGCCTGCGGGCCGATCTTCACGCTGCTGATCCTGCGCTGGGTCGGCCTCGAGCAGCTGACTCGCGCACAGATCGCCGGCGTGACGATCGCGCTGGCCGGCGTGCTGGTCTTCCTGTCGGACAAGCTGCTGGTGGGGCGCCTGCAGGCCACCGGCGGCGACCTGGTCCTGCTGGTGGCGGCGGCCTTCTTTTCGCTCTACACCGTGGCGGCCAAGCCGCTGATCCAGCGGCACGGGGGCGTCACCGTGATGGGCTACGCCACCCTGTTCGGCAGCGTGCCGATCGTGCTGCTGACTGCACCGGTGGGCCTGTCGATCGACTGGGCCGGCCTCCCGATGCTGACCTGGTTCGGCCTGCTCTGGGCAGTGATCATTTCTGCCTTCGCCGGCTGGCTGGTCTGGGGATGGGTCAACGCCGTGCGCGGCGTGGCCCGCACCGCGCCGCTGATGTACCTGATGCCGGCGGTGGCCGGGCTCGCGGCCTGGCTGCTCACCGACGAGCGCTTCACGCTGATCAAGATCGCGGGCGCGGCGATCACGCTGGGCGGGGTGGCGGTGGCTCAGTTCACCGGACGCGACCGGGCCTGAGAACCCCGGCCCGGCCGGTGGCGCCTCAGATGTCGGCCAGCGGCGTGAGCGCGGCCTCGGGCTCGACGTCGCGCATGCCGGACAGCACTTCGGCCAGCAGCTCGTTGAGCACCGCGAGCCGCTCCGGCTCCAGGCGGGCCAGCGCGTCGGGCAGCAGGCCGCTCAGCGGCCTGGGCGCCCGCTCGATCACGGTGCTGCCGGCATCGGTGGGATACAGCTGCACGATCCGGTGATCGATCCGGTCGCGCTCGCGGCGAATGAAGGCCTGGCGCGACAGCTGCTCGACCAGGTTGCTCGCGGTGGACTGATGCACCGCCATGGCCTGGGCGAGGTCCTTGACCCGGATGCCGGGAGACGCCACGACGACCGAAAGCGCCCAGAGCTGCGAGCCCGACACGCCGCAGCGCCGCTCCACCTCGTGGAAATGCTGGCGAACCGAGCGGAAGATGACCCGGAAGCTCTTCAGGGCCTGGACGGCCTCGGCCCGAGGCGCGCCCACCCGAGCCGGCGACTCGACCGTCGCAAGCGCCCCCTCGTCATTCGATGTGGCCGGCAGCAGGTTCGGGGCGGTGGGGACAGTCGTCATCGGATCCTCGGGTCGGGCGACCGTTTGGGCGGAATGCATTCAACGCGCATGCGGAACTCCGGTTGACCCGACCGGATACACTTGCGCCCTCGATCCGCCGACCCCACCCGCACGATGAAAGACGGCCACATCCTCACCCTTTCCTGTCCGGACCGGCCGGGCATCGTCCACGCCGTTTCGGGCTTCCTCCTCGAACAGGGCGGCAACATCCTGGAAGCCGGCCAGTTCGACGACCGCGACACCGGGCTGTTCTTCATGCGCGTGCACTTCACCGCGCCGAAGGCGGACTTCGCGGCGGCCTTCGCGCCGGTGGCCGAGCGCTTCGGCATGCGCTTCCGCTTTGCCGACGCGGCCCGCCCCATGCCCACGCTGATCCTGGTCTCGAAGCTGGGGCACTGCCTGAACGACCTGCTGTTCCGCTGGCGCTCCGGGCTGCTGCCGATCGACATCCGCGCGATCGTGTCGAACCATCGGGATTTCTACCAGCTGGCGGCGTCCTACGACATTCCCTTCCACCACGTGCCGGTCACCGCCGCGAGCAAGGCCCATGCCGAGGCGCGCTTGCTGGAGATCGCCGACTGCGAAGGCGTCGAGCTGGTGGTGCTGGCCCGCTACATGCAGATCCTGTCGGCCGAGTTGTGCAGCAAGCTGGAAGGCCGCGCGATCAACATCCACCATTCCTTCCTGCCCAGCTTCAAGGGCGCGCGCCCCTACCAGCAGGCCCACGACCGCGGCGTGAAGCTGATCGGCGCGACCGCCCACTACGTGACCACCGACCTCGACGAGGGCCCGATCATCGAGCAGGACGTGGCCCGCGTGGACCACGCGATGGACGTGCCGACGCTGACCGCCATCGGGCGCGACGTGGAGAACGTGGTGCTGGCCCGGGCGCTGAAATGGCACGCCGAGCACCGCATCGTCCTGAACGGCTCGAAGACGGTGGTGTTCCGCTAGCTGCTCAGTAGCCCCTGGCCCGGCAGGCGCCGCCTTCATGGCTTGCATGTAGGATTCACCGGCGGGACCGGATTCGCGTCGGACCCGCCTCGAACGACCGGAGGACGACATGAACGCGAGAGACGCCGCCGCGCCGGCCAAACCCGCCGGCGCCGCCACCGAGGCCCTGGCAGGGACGCCGGCCTACCAGTCCGGTTTTGGCAACGAGTTCGCCACCGAGGCCCTGCCCGGCGCGCTGCCGGTCGGCCGGAACTCCCCGCAGCGCTGCCCCTACGGCCTGTACGCCGAGCAGATTTCCGGCACGGCCTTCACCGCGCCGCGCGGCGCCAACCGCCGCAGCTGGCTTTACCGGATGCGTCCGGCCGCGGTGCACCGCCCCTTCGCCCGGATCGACGACGGCCTGCTGAGCAACGACTTCGGCGCGCTGCCGGCCACGCCCAACCAGCTGCGCTGGGACCCGCTGGCGCTGCCCGCGGCCGGCGAGTCGGTGGACTTCGTGAGCGGCCTGGCCACGATGGGCGGCAACGGCGACCCGGCCGCCATGTCCGGCTGCGCGATCCACGTCTACCGCGCCAACGCGTCGATGCGCGAGCGCTTCTTCTACGACGCCGACGGCGAGCTGCTGATCGTGCCCCAGCTCGGCCGGCTGCGCCTGGTCACCGAGCTGGGCCGCCTCGAGGTCGAGCCGCAGGAGATCGCGGTGATCCCCCGCGGCATCCGGTTCCGCGTCGAGCTGCCCGACCTGAAGTCGGAAGGCGGCACGCTGGATGCCGCGCGTGGCTACGTCTGCGAGAACTTCGGCGCACCGTTTCGCCTGCCCGACCTGGGGCCGATCGGCTCCAACGGCCTGGCCAACCCGCGCGACTTCCTCGCGCCGGTGGCCTGGTACGAGGAGCGCGAAGGCGACTTCGAGCTGGTGGCCAAGTTCCTCGGCCACCTGTGGGCCGCCCCGATCGGGCACTCGCCGATCGACGTGGTCGCCTGGCACGGCAACCACGTGCCGTACAAGTACGACCTGCGCCGCTTCAACGCGATCGGCTCGATCAGCTACGACCACCCGGATCCGTCGATCTTCCTGGTCCTGCAGTCGGTGTCCGACACGCCGGGCGTGGACGCGATCGACTTCGTGATCTTCCCGCCGCGCATCCTGGCCATGGAGGACACCTTCCGGCCGCCCTGGTTCCACCGCAACGTGGCCAGCGAGTTCATGGGGCTGGTGCACGGCGCCTACGACGCCAAGCAGGGCGGCTTCGTGCCCGGCGGCGCGAGCCTGCACAACTGCATGAGCGGTCACGGCCCCGACGCCGACACCTTCGCCAAGGCCACCGCGGCGGACACCAGCAAGCCGCAGTACCTGCGCGACACCATGGCCTTCATGTTCGAGACGCGGCTGCCGATCCGGCCCACGGGCTATGCGCTGGAGGCTCCCGAGCTGCAGCGCGACTACTATCAGCTGCTGGCAGGGACTCGCCAAGCACTTCAACGGACAGCCATGATCAACGAAACCCACGACGCCGGCCTGCGCAGCTGGGTCGCCTCGGCCAACACGCCGGGCACCGACTTCCCGATCCAGAACCTGCCCTTCGCGGTCTTCCGCCGTCGCGGCAGCGCCGAGGCCTGGCGAGGCGGCGTCGCGATCGGCGACCAGGTGCTCGACCTGGCCGCCGCGCACGCGGCCGGCGCCTTTGCCGGCGAAGCCGCGGTCGCCGCCGCGCACGCCTCGGCCGCCACGCTCAACGGACTGATGGCGCTCGGCCCCCGCTACTGGTCGGCGCTGCGCCTGGCGCTGTCGCGCGCGCTGCGCGAAGGCGCCGCGCAGGCCGGCTCGCTGGCCGCCTGCCTGGTGCCGCAGCGCGAGGCCGAGTACACCGTGCCCGCCCGGATCGGCGACTACACCGACTTCTACGCCTCGGTGCACCACGCGACCAACATCGGCCGGCTGTTCCGCCCCGACAACCCGCTGATGCCGAACTTCAAGTGGATCCCGATCGGCTATCACGGCCGCGTGTCCTCGATCGGCGTGAGCGGCCAGCGCTTCCGCCGGCCCAAGGGCCAGATCATGCCGCCCGGCGAGAGCGCCCCGCTGTTCTCCGCCTGCCGGCGCCTCGACTACGAGCTCGAGGTCGGCATCTGGGTGGGTCCGGGCAACGCGCTGGGCGAACCGATCCCGATCGACCGGGTCGACGAGCACGTGTTCGGACTGTGCCTGCTCAACGACTGGTCGGCGCGCGACATCCAGGCCTGGGAGTACCAGCCGCTCGGACCCTTCCTGGCCAAGAACTTCGCCACCACGATCTCGCCGTGGATCGTCACGCTCGAGGCGCTCGCGCCCTACCGGACCGCCTGGACCCGCCCGGCCGAGGACCCGCAGCCGCTCGCCTACCTGGACGGCGAAGGCGTCCGCAAGCACGGCGCGATCGACCTGCAGCTCGAAGCCTGGATCGAGAGCGCGAAGATGCGCGCCGACGGCAGCGGCGCCTGCCGGCTGTCGCACACCAGCCTGCGCCACGCCTACTGGACCGTGGGCCAGATGGTGGCCCACCACTCGGTCGGCGGCTGCAACCTGCAGCCCGGCGACCTGCTCGGCACCGGGACCCAGTCGGGTCCCTCGCTCGACGAGGCCGGCGCGCTGATCGAACTGTCGGCCGGCGGCAAGAACCCGGTCTCGCTGGCCAACGGCGAGAACCGCACCTTCCTGGAGGACGGCGACGCGGTGATCCTGCGCGGCTGGTGCGAGCGGGAGGGGTTTGCGCGGATCGGGTTCGGGGAGTGCCGCGGCGAGGTGCTCCCGGCCAGCGGGGACTGACGCCGCTCGCGGCTCGGCCCGCGTTCGGGGCTTGGCTCGGCGGCGCGCGCTCGGTGGGCCGGGCATCGCTGAGCTCGCCCGGCCGGCTGGCGGGGGCTGGGTTTTTCCGGACATACGGCTGCGCCCCTCGCCTGCGGCGAGGGGTTCCGGCGTCTACCTCGTCGCCGGCGGCTCGGGCGCAACTCGCGAGCCCTGCGGGATCGCTCGGACAGCGCCCTCGCTGATCGCCGGCTCCTACGGTAGCCCGCCGCTTGCCGATTGTCCGGAAAGAGCCAACCCCCGCCAGCCGGCCTGGGATGCGGTGGCGTGCACCGGCCGTCACGAGCGGGACGACGCCGAACCGCGCCCCGAACCCCGGCCGACCCGCGAGCGCCGGCATCCCGGCGTCCTCACGCAGCCATGAAGAAACGGCGGCGAGCGAGGCGAGCGCCCTCGCGCTCACGCATGACTCGACATCCAGGTCCGGCGGAGGGTCGGCTTCGCGCGGGACAGTGTGCAAGCCGAGCGCCACCGAAAGAAATCTCGCGGGACCCGCTCGTCGGGGCGAAGCGCGTATGAGGCGGGTGCGAGATTTCGAGGTGGGCGAGGGAAGCCCCGCCAACGGCGGGGCCGCAGCACCCTGTCCCGCGCGAAGCCGAGCCTCCGCCGGACCGGGCGTACGAAGAGAGCGAGAGCGCGCCGGCGATCAGCCGAGCGAGTTCATACGTCGAGCGTCTGGCTCATCGCCTCGGCCGCCGACTGCATCTCCGGCAGCAGCTGCACGGCCTCGTCCATCGGCAGCCGCGACACCGGCGCGTGCACCGACACCGCCGCCACCACGCGGCCGTCGCCGTCGTGCACCGGGACCGCCATCGCGAAGATGCCGGGCAGGTATTCCTCACGCTCGGTCGAGTAGCCGCGCTCGCGGATCAGCTCGAACTCCTCGAACAGGCGCGCCGGCTCGGTCAGCGTATGAGCGGTGTTGCGCACCAGCGGGAGCTGGCGCACCAGGCGTTCGCGGCTGCGCCGGGGCATGTGCGCCATGAACAGCTTGCCGCTCGCCGACGAGTGGATCGGCACGGTGGTGCCTGCCGTGATCGTGATCTTCAGCGGCCAGGAGGTCTCGACCCGGTCCAGGCACAGCACGGTGTTGCCGTTGGCGATGGTCAGGTTGCAGGTCTCGCCGACCTGCTCGACCAGCTCTTCCAGGATCGCGCGGCGCGCCGAGCGCGCGGGCGAGGTCAGCAGCACTTCGCTGGCCAGCTGGTTCATGCGCGGGCCGCAGTGGTAGCGCTTGCTGCCCGGCTCGCGGCCCACCAGCCCGGCATGCTCGAGCGTGGAGAGGATCCTGAACACGGTGGGCTTGGGCAGGTCCACCGCCTTGCAGATCTCGGCGAGCTGCGGCGGGGCATGGCAGGCGGCGATCGCCTCGAGGACCCGCATCGCCCTCAGGATGGCGGAGCCGGCCGGGACGGGCTCGCCGGGGCCCGCGCCGGGCCCGGAAGCGATCGATTCTGCCGGGGTCTCCTGCCCCTCGTCCGCCTGGTAGTCGCTGGTGAAATCGCTCATTTCGGAAACTATTCGCGCCGTTCGTTTCGTTTTTACAGGATCCCGACAAGTGTACCTGCAATCCGCGAGCGCCCCGAATGCCACCGGCCGCCGTGTAAACTTGATCGTTTGACCTTCCTGCCCCTCCCGAGCCCCCGCCCAGAGCCCATTCAGCGCCATGCAAGAGAAATACGACGCCCGCGCGGTCGAAGCCGCCGCGCAGTCCGAATGGCAGGCCACCGACGCCTACCGCGCGATCGAGAACGATCCGCGCTTCCCGAAAGGCAAGTTCTACGCCTGCTCGATG